>Ga0265798_10008964_pt1 | contig 12627 bp, 9 predicted proteins | sample P3T30metagenome_FD_192430 | JGI IMG/M metagenome (GOLD analysis project Ga0265798, IMG submission 192430) | Plant litter microbial communities from East Loma Ridge, Irvine, California - P3 T30 | ecosystem: Environmental > Terrestrial > Plant litter > Unclassified | place: USA: California...
CGACACCCGGGTTTCCACCGCCAGGTCGGGGCTGCCGTAGACCGAGGCGCGCACCACGTCGCCCGGGCCCAGCAGAATTTCGGCCGCGCCGGCCGCGCCGGCGCCGAGCACCAGGACTGTCGCGATCATCCAGTGTACGAATCGTTTCATGTTTGCTCCTTCTTGTTCGTCAAGTCTTGGGATGGATTACTTCAGTCCGAGGACGCCACGGTCGAGGGCGGCCTTGTCGGTAGCGCCGCTGGCCGGTGCGGCCTCGGGCGCGGCCGCGGTGGTGGTGGCGGCAGGCGTGGCCGGGTTCGGCGCCGGCGCATCGGCGCCCGCTACCGCGCTGGTGGCGGCAGCGCCGGCCGGCAGCGTCGGCGCTGATTTCGGATCCGGCATCATGGCCTTGTTCAGGTAGTCGATCTTGGCGCCGCCGCGCAGGCGCTGCAGCTCGGCCGAAGCCAGTTCCTGGTTTTTCTTCTTCATGAGGAACTGTTCGATCTGGTTCCGGGCCACCTGCAGCGACACCGGCGCATCCTTCACGTCGGCCACCGAGATGAACATCGCGCGTGCGCCTTCCTTGACGACGAATAACTGCCCTTTCGGCATGCCAAGCAGCTTCGACGCCAGTGCCGGCGGCACGTCGGCGGTCGAGCGCGTGACCTGGTTGCGGCCGTAGCGGATCTTGTGCGCGTCGAGCCAGACCGCGACTTCTTCCAGCGACTTGGCGCCATCGGCGGCGGCGCGCAGTTCCGGGGTCAGGTCGTTGGCCGGGATCACCAGTTCGTTCATGCTGAACTGCTTGCGGCTGGAAAAGAATTCAGGGTGCTTGTTGAAATAGTCTTCGACCTCGGCCGGGGCCGGACGCGCCGGGTTGCCGATCTTCTTCTGCAGGTAGGCCTGGGCGATGATCAGGGCGCGCGCGCGGTCGATCGCCTGCATGACCTTGGGATCGCGGTCGAGGTTGTCCTTGGCCGCCGCTTCCTGCAGCAACTGGCGATCGATCAAGACCTGCAGCAATTGCTTGCTGGCAGTCTCCTGCTGAGCCGGCGTCACCCCGGCACGCTGCAGTTCTTCGTTGAGCTGCAGGACCGTGACTTCCTCGCCGTTCACGCTGGCCAGCGCTTGTCCGGGCTTTTTCTCCTTGGCTTTTTCGCCGCACGCAGTCAGGCTTGCCGCAACCAGGATCAAGGCCGCGCACAGGGCGCGCTTCGGGGTAGTGAGGGAGGATGTCTTCATGATGGACGCCATGTCGTTGTTGTTCAAAATAGTTTCCTTGGGTTGGTAAAAAACGGCGCCCGCCAATGGCGCCGCCGTGGAACTCTTGTTATTCGCACCCCATTTTGGGAGGCGCACGGCTGAGTATCTGTTCGTCAATTAACACTCTTGCATGCACGCTCCCCGCCATCAGGCTGCGGCGCGCTTCTCCTCCACCGCCGTCAGTTCGACGAAGGCCTCGTAGGCCATCTGCAGGCCCTCGCGCAAGGGCGTGCGCGCCTGCCAGCCAAGCGACTTGAGCTTGGAGACGTCGAGCAGCTTGCGCGGCGTGCCGTCCGGCTTGGCGGTGTCGAAGCCGATGCGGCCGCGGTAGCCGACCACCTCGCCCACCAGCCGGGCCAGATCGGCGATCGTGACGTCCTCGCCGGTGCCGACGTTGATGTGCGAATGCATCGGGTCGGTATGGCGCGCATAGGTGTCGTGCGCGAGGTTCATCACGTAGACGCTGGCCTCGGCCATGTCGTCGACGTAGAGGAATTCGCGCATCGGCTTGCCGCTGCCCCAGATCACGACTTCCGGCGCGTTGCCGAGCTTGGCTTCATGGAAGCGCCGCATCAGGGCCGGGATCACGTGGCTGTTTTCGGGGTGGTAGTTGTCGCCCGGCCCGTAGAGATTGGTCGGCATGACGCTGCGGTAGTCGGTGCCGTACTGGCGGTTATAGCTTTCGCACAGCTTGATGCCGGCAATCTTGGCCATCGCATACGGTTCATTGGTCGGCTCCAGCGTGCCGCTCATCAAGTATTCTTCCTTGATCGGCTGCTGGGCCATGCGCGGATAGATGCAGGAAGAGCCCAGGAACAACAGCTTTTGCACGCCGTTGCGCCATGCTTCGTGGACGACATTGGCCTGCACCATCATGTTGTCGTAGATGAATTCCGCCGGATAGGTGTTGTTGGCATGGATGCCGCCGACCTTGGCGGCGGCCAGGTAGACCTGGTCGATGCGTTCGTTGCGGAAGAAATCGCGGACCTGGACCTGGTCGGTCAGTTCCAGTTCCGCGTGGCTGCGCGTGACGATATTGGTATGCCCCTGGGCGCGCAGGGTGCGTACGATGGCCGAGCCGACCAGGCCATGATGGCCGGCGACGAAGATTCGGGCTTGAGTATTCAACGTTTACTCCAGTGAAATTGCAACGTTGTAACCATGCGATGCCAGCAGTGTGTGGCGGCGCGCCCTGTCGAGGTCGCTTGCCACCATTTCCTGCACCATCGCTTCGAAACTGGTACGGGGTTCCCAGCCCAGGCGCGTGCGCGCCTTGCCGGGGTCCCCGAGCAGCGTGTCGACTTCCGTCGGACGGAAGTATTGCGGGTCGACCGCGACGATCGGTTGACCCACCACCACCCCGGGTGCCTTGTCGCCGCTGATCGAAGCGATGACGCCGCGTTCGTTGACGCCCTCGCCCTGCCAGGCGAGTTCGATACCCAGTTCGCGCGCGGCAAGCTCGACGAACTGGCGTACCGATGCCTGGCGGCCGGTGGCGATGACGAAATCCTCGGGGCTGTCTTGCTGGAGCATCAGCCATTGCATCTCGACATAGTCGCGCGCGTGACCCCAGTCGCGCAGCGCATCCATATTGCCGAGGAACAGTTGCTGCTCTAATCCCTGGGCGATGTTCGCGAGGCCGCGCGTGATCTTGCGCGTCACGAAAGTCTCGCCCCGGCGCGGGGACTCATGGTTGAACAGGATGCCGTTGCAGGCATACATCCCATAAGCCTCGCGGTAATTGACGGTAATCCAGTAGGCGTACAGCTTGGCCACGGCATACGGACTGCGCGGGTAGAAGGGCGTGGTCTCGCGCTGCGGCACCTCCTGCACCAGTCCGTACAGTTCGGAGGTCGAGGCCTGGTAGAAGCGCGTGGTCTTCTGCAGGCCCAGGAAACGGATCGCCTCGAGCAGGCGCAGGGTGCCGAGCCCGTCGACGTCGGCCGTGTATTCGGGCGATTCGAAGGACACCGCGACGTGGCTCATGGCGCCGAGGTTGTAGACCTCGTCGGGCCGCACCTCGGCCATGATGCGGTTCAGGTTCGAGGTGTCGGACAAATCGCCGTAGTGCAGGAAGAGCTGCGGGTTGTCGGCGTGCCGGTCCTGGTAGATGTGGTCGATGCGTCCGGTATTGAACAGCGAAGCGCGCCGCTTGATGCCGTGCACTTCATAGCCCTTCTCCAGCAACAGCTCGGCCAGATAGGAACCATCCTGCCCGGTAACTCCTGTGATCAGCGCTTTTTTCATGTGACTTGCTTTCCCGGTTTTCGGCCATATCTGCGGCAAAACACTTTAAAAATTGCAATCTCATCAATTATTCTACGCAGCCCATCGGATGCCGCAAGCGGCGATCCGATTGAACGCGCTTGTTTAAGTCGGTCTTAAGTGCTATTAATTTCCGCCAAGAACGCTTTAAAATGCGTTTTCCCGCGTCAACACCACTTTTACCGTCTTCAACACGATCCACAGGTCGAGCCACAGGGACCAGTTGCGTAAATAATCCAGGTCGTACTGGATACGTGCTTCCATCTTGTCGAGCGTCGCCGTTTCGCCACGCAAGCCATTGACCTGCGCCCAACCGGTGATGCCCGGTTTGACCTTATGGCGCAGCATGTATCCCTTGATCAGCTTGCGATATTGCTCGTTATGCGCGACCGCATGCGGCCGCGGTCCGACGATGCTCATGCGTCCCTGCAACACGTTAATGAACTGCGGCAATTCATCCAGGGACGTACGGCGCAGGAAACCGCCGATGCGGGTCAGGCGCTGGTCGTTCTTCGAGGCCTGGGTGACGGTGCTGCCGTTTTCCATCACGGTCATCGAACGGAACTTGTAGACGATGATGTCGTCGCCATACAGGCCGTAGCGGCGCTGCTTGAAGATCACCGGGCCGGGCGAACTCAGCTTGACGGCCAGCGCAATGACCAGCAGCAGCGGCGACAGCAGCACCAGGATGATGCTCGACAGCAGGATGTCGGTGGCGCGCTTGACCGTGCTGTTCAGGCCCATGAAGGGCGATTCACGGATCGCGATCACCGGCATGCCGCCGACGTTGTCGAAGCGCGCCTGCATCAGGTCGAAGATATAGACGTCCGGCAGGAAATAGACCGAGGCGGTGGTGTCCTGCAATTCATCGATCAGCTTGCGGATGCGCGGCTGGGCCGAGATCGGCTGGCTGATGAAGATCATCTTGATGCCGTGCTCGTGCACGTACTGCACCAGGTCCTCGGTCTTGCCCAGCATCGGGTGGCGCATGTCGGGCGGACGGCGGCCGTCGTCGCGGTCGTCGAAGAAGCCGCGCACGTGCATGAATAAATTCGGATGATGGTCGCAGATGCCGGCGAACTTCAGCCCGACGTCGTTGGCGCCGACCACCACCGCCGAGCGCACTTCGGTGCCCTGCCCGGGCAGCTGGGCCATGCGCGCCGCGATGTGGCTGATGAGCAGGATCGCCGGCGTGGCGATGAACCAGGCCAGCACCACGCGCTCGTCGTAGTAATACTTGAGACCGCTGGACGAACCGAGGAACATCAGCACGGCGATGGTCACGCACCAGCCGAACACGACATCGCGCGCATAGGCCCACATGCGACCGCTGCGCCAGGTGCGGTAGGGATCGATGTGCTGGTACACGGCCGACGAAATGAAGAAGGCCAGGATCATCAGCACCAGCAGGTAACCCGAGAACGGCTCATGGAACAGCAGCGCCGACAGGTACAGCGTACCCATCACGATGAGCGGATCGAGCACGCGCTGGAAGAACGAGATCAGCGGTATGTCATTAACGGTCATAGAAAAGGATCAAAACTGCGCATTGGCCGACAGCGTCACGCTGTTCGACTTGAAACTGCCGGTTCCGAGGATCACCGAGCCGCTGCGCGCCTGGTGCGCAAGCCCGGCCGATACCTGTATGGCCGGCCGCGGCAACCAGGTTGCGCGCAAGCTGCCCGTACGGATGGAATCGCGCAGTTCGCCCGAACCCGGGAACTCCCTGCGCGCGTTGTAATTGCGTCGTTCGTAGATGGCGTCGGCGTTGACCTTGATCTTGGCCGTGGCATCCCACTGGGCGCCGGCACTGGCGCCCTTGTTCAGCGTGTAGCTCACCAGCGTGCTTTCCAGCGGCGCGAAGTCGCGCCAGACGGAAGCGTTGTAAGTCATCTTGCCGCGCGGCTGGTAGGTCGCCTTGACCTTGCCGGCAACGCCGCTGGTCTTGCCGGTGCCGAAGGACGGCTGCTCGCGCCGCGTGTAGCCGACCAGGGCGTCGATATCGGTCGAGCCGGTGGCCTTCCAGCGCACGCGCGCCTTGAGTTCGTCCTGGTCGAAGTCGTTGCTCAGCAGCGCGCCGTTGATCGGGCGCGAGTACGGATAATTCCCCTTGACCTTGCGCGCCACCAGGCCGACGGTATTGCCGCTGCGCGCCAGGTAGTCCAGCTCCAGCTCGGTGGCGTCCTCGGTGCGGTTATTGAAGCGCTGGCTGACCAGCTCGTAGTCGTATTTGTCGCGCTGGAAGCCGGCGCGGGCGCGCCACGAGGAGTGAAAACGCCAGGAACCCTCGGCATAGCTGCTGCGGCTGGTGCGCAGGTTGCGTTCGTCGCTGCGGAAATCGGTATAGGGCGCCAGCACCTGCTGGTAGGTCGATCCGACCTTGCCTTCGAAGCGGTTGCCGAGCTGCCAGAACCAGTTGGCCTGGAAATCCTTGCCATCGTAGTCGAGCTGCTTGAAGTGGTCGAAGCTGGTCTTGGAAAGCTTGGCGACGACGGAGACGCGTTGACGGCTATAGGTCTTATCGAAGATCAGTCCGCCTTCGCGGGTCCACCAGGAGTCGGCGCGCGTGTTGTCGAACGCAGGCTGGTTTTCCGGCACGCGCAAGAGGTTGTCGTCATGCCCGTACGCGACACCGCCATAGACATGCAGCGCATCGCTGGGACCGGCGCCGGCCGGGATGGCGGCGACGGCGCACAGCAGCGGAACGAGGGGACGCAGGCGGGAATTCAGCATAGTTATTTATCTTCTTGATGTAAATGCCGGACGGCTTACCAGAACGACCAACTGCCGGTCTGCACCACCCACAGCCCCAGCAGGCCATTGGTGACGGCATGGGCGAGGATCGGCGACCACAGATTGCGATGCCACATATATAGCAGACTGTAGGCGGCACCCGCGACGATGCCGGCCAGCCAAAGGTTATGCTCGAAACCGAACAGAACAACAGTAACGATAAAAGCCTTGAGGCCGACTTGAGATGGCTCAACATTCTCGAAATCAGGCGAGGCAACCCAGCGCATCAGGAAAGAGCGCCAGAACAATTCTTCCATGATGGGTACGACCAGCGCGGCGCCGGCGATGCGGATCGCCGCCAGCAGCCAGTCGATGCGGCCGTCGACGCGCGGGTCGTAGCCGGCCGGCGAGCCGACCACCATCCAGCCGGTGGACAAGTTAATCCAGAGCACCAGCACGAGGACGCCGGCCGCGAGCGCGGCCAGGAGGGCAAGAGGGGAAAGGCGGAAGGACTTCAGTTCGCCGTACTGGCGCCAGAACAGCGCCAGCAAGGCAGTGACGAGGGCGATCTTGGCGGGATACAGCCAGCGCAGCAGCTCGGCGGGGCTACCGAGGCGTTCGAGCACGTCGCCGATGACGATGAAGGCCAGGTAGGCGGCGAAAGGCAGGATGCGGATCCAGGCGGCGCGGTTGAACATGGGAGCGGCGGCGGGCAGTGCTGCCGTGCCGGGCACGGCGTAACGGTCGTCATGCTCAGTCATGTTCCTCCATCGGCGGGCGCCTGGCCCGCAATCCCTAGCTCATGCGCTACTCGCCCCTGGCGCGCGCTTCGAGGCGCTCCCAGCGATCCAGGGCGTCGAGCAGCAAGTCCTCGATCTCCGCGTGGCGCGCGTTGATGCGGCGCGCGTCGGCCGGATTGGTCTTGTAGAAGTCGGGCGAATTCAACTGGGCCGTGATCGCCGACTGCTCGTCTTCCAGGCTCGCGATGAGCGGAGGCAACTCCTCCAGCTCACGCTGTTCCTTGTAGCTCAACTTTACCTTTTTACTATTCGCGTTCTGTGCGCTGGATGACATATCGTTGGCTTTTGTCGCGCCGGCTTTCTGCGCGGAGGCAGCGGACGCTACGGGAGTGGCCGATTTCACCCTTTCCCAATCGCTGTAGCCACCGACGTATTCGCGCCACAGGCCCTGCCCTTCCGACACGATGACCTGGGTCACGACATTGTCCAGGAAGGTACGGTCGTGGCTGACCAGAAACACCGTGCCCGGATATTCGGCCAGCAGTTCTTCCAGCAGTTCCAGGGTATCGATGTCGAGGTCGTTGGTCGGCTCGTCCAGCACCAGGCAGTTGGCCGGCTTGGCGAACAGGCGCGCCAGCAGCAGGCGGTTGCGTTCGCCGCCCGACAGCGATTTCACGGGCGAGCGGGCGCGCTCGGGCGCGAACAGGAAGTCGCCCAGGTAGCTCATCACGTGCTTGCGCTGGCCGTTGACTTCGACCCAGTCGCTGCCCGGCGCGATGGTATCGGCCAGGGTCGCTTCCTCGTTGAGCTGGGCGCGCATCTGGTCGAAATAGGCGACGTTCAGCTTGGTGCCGAGCTTGACGCGGCCGGCGTCGGCGGTTTCCTCGCCCAGGATAATCTTCAGCAAGGTGGTCTTGCCGGCGCCGTTCGGGCCGATCAGGCCGACCTTGTCGCCGCGCAGCACAGTGCCGGTGAAGTCGGCGACGATGACTTTCTCGCCGTAGCTCTTCGACACGTTTTCAAGTTCCGCCACGATCTTGCCGGAGCGTTCGCCGGCGCCGATGTCGAGCTTGACCTGGCCTTGCTGGTCGCGGCGCGCGACGCGCTGCAGGCGCAAGGCTTCCAGGCGGCGCACGCGGCCTTCGTCGCGGGTGCGGCGCGCCTGCACGCCCTTGCGGATCCACACTTCTTCCTGGGCCAGGAATTTGTCGAACTTGGCGTTCTCGACTTCCTCGTTGGCCAGCAGTTCGACCTTGCGTTCCTGGTACTTGCTGAAATTGCCGGGGAAGGACAGCAGGCGGCCGCGGTCGAGTTCGACGATGCGGGTGGCGACGTTGTCGAGGAAGCGGCGATCGTGGGTGATGAACAGGACCGAGCCGCGGAATTCGCGCAGCAGGCCTTCGAGCCACTGGATCGAGGTGAAGTCGAGGTGGTTGGTCGGTTCGTCGAGCAGCAGCACGTCCGGCGCCGACACCAGCGCGACCGCCAGCGCCACGCGCTTCTGCATCCCGCCCGACAGCGTGCCCATGCGGGCGTCGCCGGCCAGGCCGAGGCGGCCCAGCGTGGTCTCGACCTTGTTGCCGAGGTTCCAGGCATCGGTGGCGTCGAGCTTGACCTGCAGCACGTGCATGCGCTCCATCAGCGCATCGTCGTCGCCCTGGCCGAACTGTCCGGTCAGCGCTTCGTACTCGGTCAGCATGGCCTGCTGCTCGCCCATGCCGGTGGCGACCACGTCGAACACGGTCATCTCGGGATCGAAGGACGGTTCCTGCTCGACGTAGGCGATCTTGACGCTCTGCTGCATGACGAGCAGGCCGTCGTCCAGCTTCGAGCGGCCGGAAATGATTTTCAGCAGCGACGACTTGCCGGTGCCATTGCGGCCGATGAGGCCGACGCGCTCGCCGCTTTCCAGCGAAAAGTCGGCATGGTCGAGCAGCGGAACGTGGCCGAATGCCAGTTGCGCGGAGGAGAGGGAAATGACAGCCATGGTTGTGAGGAATGCTGCCGCGCGCAAAGGGCGGGCGGACAAAAGGTCAAAGAAGCGTGCATTGTACCGACTGACGGCGCAGAACTTCCAATTACCTCCCAATCCTCGGCTATAATTGCAGCCGGTTCACGATAACGGCCTGCCTGCAGGGTCCGCTCGCCGAACCGCAGGCCCGTCCTGCTCCGCCCTGCCCCGGCAGCGGCTAGCGTCCTCCCCGTAGCACAATGGATAGTGCACATGCCTCCTAAGCGTGGGATACTGGTTCGATTCCAGTCGGGGGGACCAACTCTTCGAATCGGGATGTTTTCACGCCATCTCAGCACCCGTCTTTGCTCTGACGCGGCGCAAAGTGACAATCGCAACAGGAACTGGCCGGGTCGGCTAATGGGTGTTCAAGGCGATTGCTGGTCTTCGGCTTCACGTAGCCTGTTTCCTAGCGACGTTCACGCCCGATTGCGGCTGGTATGCGCTTGCCGAGCGCAGAGAACCGGCGCTGCTTGCGCTACAAGAGTCCGAACAGGTCATCTAAACGACTGGATTATTGCCCGCTGAAGTTTCCGATGGACGCAGTCAAGGTAGCGCCACAAGTAGTCTTATGCCCATCATAGGCAACGGCGACGCCGTCGATGACGTGTGTGGAATCGCCTTCGGCAATCATGCAATTGTCATGTCCCCTGATGGGACAACTGCATGTATCGCCGACGCAGGCAACCGGGATGCCGTCGACCGTGAAATGGGTGGCACTCACACTTTCGACCTTGCCACCGTGGGACGTGGCATCGCCGAGGCGAATCACGTTGCGCATCGCTCAGCCTTCCCGTTCCGGTGACGATCCTTCGCTCCGACCGCCCTCGGTCGCGCCACCCTTTGCAGGAGCACTGGTCGAGGAAATTTTTGCCGTCGTCGATGACTGCGCCACCGCATCGCCGCGAGCAGGTACATCATCGTAGTCAACCAGTTTCCAGACTGTCGCCAGCCGGTAAGAAGACCGTTCCCCCGTGAGCTTTTGCCACATCGAAGGCTTGCCACGCGAGACCACATGCGGCATCCGGTCACCGGCCTTGATATGCTGGCGTTGCCCGCTTGCCCTGTCGGATACTTCTGTGGGCTCCCACCAGCCGGTTTGAGGACAGTTACGCCCGGTTGCCGCAAGCTCGCCGAGTGGAAAGTGCGGCGTTGGGCTGGCCGCGGTCGAGTTGACGGGCGTAGCACTCGTAGGGCGCACGCGGATCGTGCTGGTGATCTTGTCCCAGATCGCGATGGCTTCTTCGTCGGTCAGGCTGGGTTTGACAACGCCGGCGGCGTTGTCGGCCACGCCGGTCTGGAACTGGATGTCTATATAAGGTTTGAACGGGTCGTGCGGAACGCCAGTGAATCTGGCTTCGAAATCATGATAGGAATGTACGCCTTCCTCATCGGGGTTACGCACGAGAACTTCGTAGCCGGTTTTCCACTCATGTATCTGGCGTGGGCTTTCGCGAAAGTACTTGATGCTGGCCAGCAGGGCTTGCTCTTCAGGGGTTGCCGGGTCTTCTTTAATTCGCTTCCACTGTGTTTTGAGTGAGGTGCTTTCGGGGTTGTAGGGATTCGAGGGATGAGTTTGAATCGAAAAATGTGCGTCGGGGAATTCCTTCAGGCGGAAGCCGATGTTAATCAGTTCGCCAGGATGATTCTTTTCGTCATTCGGCGAATCTGGCAGGAAGCCATTTTCAATGCAGTTGCCGGGCTCGGTCGGAATTTCGCTTTCGGCACGTTGTCGCAGGCGGTAGGCAATGCTATTTATTAATGCTGTAGCTCGCTCCTTATGCTCCATCAAAGGGCGCGCATTAATTACAACTCCATCATTACTCAGCCTGAAGTATCCGTTAATTTTAAGCGTTCCGATCGCTTCAAAACCTTCATAACCAGTTACAACCTTTCCCTTAGGCTCAAGCACTTCGTCAACCGAAATCAGCAGAGGAACATTTTCTAGGTAAATAGCCTTTTTGCTCTTAAGCTCATCGATAAATTTTTTCGCCAACGCGTTTACTTCATCGACACCGTCAGGGTAAATGCTGACCGTCAGCGGAATAATTGTGCTTCCCCACGCGACGGATGCCAATTCCGGTACATCCACCATGAACCGCCCGAAGCAGATAGTCCTGGTTTTCTCGAACAAGGGTTGTAGGCGAGGCGTAAGTGCGGTCATGTTCGGCGTCTTCCATTGTCTTGGATTGTGGTCGCAAGCTGCAAGTGGTAAAGTGGCGGCGGCAAGTGAGGCAAGAATCAGGCATTTGATAGCGATCATTTGTAGATATTCCCTTCAGCACTTCCAGGTCGCCTTTTGGGCGACGCGCACGATACTGTACAGGGTTGATGCGATGGCTCGGGGATCCTTATAACTCGACTGATGTTCATAGCCCGTTTGGCGGAATACGCCCTTGAACAAGCCGCTGTTTAGCTGATGGTCGGCGGATTTGGCAGGCACGGTCTGATCGCCTGGCGCCGAAGGTGGGAGAAGTAATGCGTGTACCGGGCCGGGCGCCGTATCGTCAAAAGGCAGCGCGCCGATATTGTTCACCCCATTCGGATCCCAAGAAGCGAATTCCAGCCTACCTTGCCCGCTATCGCTGAGAATCGGCCAATCCTGCCAGCCTGTGGAATCTGCACAGTTCCTGATTTCCCATACCACTTCGCCAAAGCTCTGCTGCTTAGGATCGGTGCCATAATGCGCGTAACTATTGGGGTGATATGTGCTCGCAATCGTTTGATGAAAATGCTGCACTTGATCGAGATATCTGCACGTCCGTTCGAATGATCCTCCTCCTTGTTCTGGCGTCAGGCCGGAAGGATTGATCCAATTTTCTCGGAATAGCGCATACCACTTGGCCCGTACCTTGTAGATTTCACCGTACGGATCGCCCTGCTTCGGCCAGGCTTCCAGGTCGCGCCCATTGTGCCGCACTCGCAACCAGCCTTTGCCATAAGATTCGCTAGGCAATAACTGCAGCCCACCCGGCGCATTGGCCAGCACCGCTGTAACTTCGTCACCATAATTTCCAAGCACTTTTGCAACAAGGCTTGCTTCGATGACGCTCGTGCTTGTGTGCATCAGCCCTGGATCTTCGAATCCCGCCCGCATGCGCTTGTAGGCGGCCGGTGCGCCGATGGCTGGCATCACACCATGTACGATACCAAGCACCTTGTCCTGCAGGTTACCGATCTTGGGATGAACCAGCGCCCGCCCGACCAATCCGCCCATCGAATGGGTCACGACGATTACCTGCTTGCATTCGTAGCCGGATCCGTTCAGTTCGTCGATGACCTTGTTGATGCGCGCAGCGATGATTTGTGCACTATCGCCGTTCGACTGCAGCCAGTTGTAGCCAAACGCATACACAGGGAACCAGCAGCCGCTAGCCACCTTCTTGAGTTCCTCCTCGGTCACGGCCTGCTGGGGCAGCTTGGGATCTGGACTCCACGCCTTGGGATCGATGCCGACAACATCTCGCCACTCGGACCGCATTTTGCCATCCGAAAAAGTGTTATTCAGGCGCGATTCCAAGTGCTGCAGCAGGACGCCATAACTATTAAAAAAGACTTCTCCCCAACCTCGCTCTCGCGCTTTTTGCACGGCGGTGCGCCCGTTCTTGGCGGTAGGCGGGTCGTTCGACAGCAGTG
>Ga0265798_10008965_pt1 | contig 12625 bp, 25 predicted proteins | sample P3T30metagenome_FD_192430 | JGI IMG/M metagenome (GOLD analysis project Ga0265798, IMG submission 192430) | Plant litter microbial communities from East Loma Ridge, Irvine, California - P3 T30 | ecosystem: Environmental > Terrestrial > Plant litter > Unclassified | place: USA: California...
TAGGCTGTTTGGGGCGATGCTCCTCGGCACGCGGAGTTGATGGGATCTGGAGATCTGGGGCGGGTCTTTGATGGGGGGATATGGTTAGGCTAGGACTAGGTGAACCTTGTTTATGGGAAACATGCGAATTTGAATTGTCATGTCTATCTCATGGTAAACTGTGAAATCTATGTCCATGCGTGATGCCTCGTTTGTGTGATTGGACTTCACTTCACGTCTGGCATTTCTCCCTCACACGGCAAACGAGGTCTTCACGACGCAACAGAAACACTGCATATTCGGACGTCAATTCGCTGTTCTCCAAAGGTATGAGGCCCGCTCCACACGCCCATCATGTATATCCGCTACGACAATTCGAGACCACAAGCCACAGCACGCCGTCTACAAGCTCCTGACCGTAATGTCGATAAGACGATAATCATTATGAGAAAATCCAATCCGCCTACGCCACATGAGGCTCGTAACACCAAACTTGTGCAATGTGAGCTTTTTTGCTCCTGGATTCGTGAATGCAAAGTGCTAGCGATGGTCTGCTCAGCTGCCGTTCTCCGCTTGCTCTTGGGCCGCAGCGTCGACGTTGTGGTAGTCGAGGATCTCCGAGTACCTGTTTTATTAGTACATGCCATTCCGATTGTCCAGTGTATGTCACTCACATCATGATCTTCCATGTGTCTACTGGCAGATCGGCGTCGTTGAACGACCAATCGAACTTCTCCTCTGCGACTGGCTCGTCGGTGGGGTCATGGTACGGGGCGAGGTAAGAATGTGCGAGGGCCTGCTCCGCTCGCACACGCTTCTGTGGGTCGAAAACCAGCATATTTTCTAGCAGATCGACGGCTACTGAAGTTAGCAAAAAGAAAACCCTCCAGATGCGAGATATCGTACCAGCTGGCTCGGCGTTCTTAAACTTGTTCGACAAGGGTTGTCGCTCACGCTTTGGCAGTGACTGGACGAAGCGCAGTGTCTGTAGTGGTCAGCATTACCCAAAACTCTGAGAATGGTCGTCTCTTACGTTCTCACTGCAGATGGTTTGGATAACATCATCCGGAGGGGTGCCCAGCAGCTCCGTAATGATGGAGAATTGGTTTACGTGGTCCTTTCCGGGGAACAGCGGCTTGCCCTCAAGCATCTCCGCGAAGATGCACCCCGCACTCCAGACATCGACCTCCACGTCGTACTTCTGCCACGTGAGCATGATCTCGGGTGCTCGGTAGTATCGCGTGGAAACGTATCCGGTCATCTGGGGGTCTTGTATACGGGCGAGACCGAAGTCGCAGATCTTGAGATCGCAGTTTTCGTTTACGAGGATGTTGCTGGGCTTCAAATCACGGTGGACAACACCAGCCGAGTGGACGTATTTCAGACCGCGCTGTGAGAGTTAGTAGAGTCTTGGAGATTTGTAGTCGCCACGCACCAGGATCTGGTAGAGGAAGTACTGGATGAACTGCTTCTCGAGTGGTCTCGAGGTGAGCAGGCGGTGGAGATCGGTCCCGAGCAGTTCGGTGACGAAGTAGCTAGAGCAATCAGCATATAGTACTGGCACTCGGATGTTGAGTTTCCGTACATGTCCTCGAGTGGAGAGATGAAGATGTCGCTCAAGCTGATAATCTGCCCCACGTCAAAATCTGCACCCATCGTCTGCCGCATCGGGGGATGCCCACATTCTCGTGCCTGAGGTGCTTGAGCAGCTTCAGCTCGCGGTATGTGCGCTTCGAGAGCACGGGAGTGCTGAAGGGCTTCATGATCTTCTTGATCGCCACGGCCTGGCTGGTGAGCTGGTCCTTGGCCGAGCTGGGAACATGTGTGAGTATGCGCATTCGTCCTCATGGTATGCGAATAGAACGTACCAGACAAGACCAAAGGCTCCCATGCCGACGGGCTGCAGATCGGTGTATCTTTGCGCTGTCAGTGTCTCGAGTCTCTGTCACCGCGGGAGGTGCCGCACCTGCTTGTGATCTCGAACGTCGTGCCGAAGATCTGGGCGCGCACAAATTCAGCCATGGTGGAGGATGCTCGGGGTGATGCTGCGTATGGCGCGGGTGGGAGTGTCTGCGGAGGAGTGGTGGTGAAGAGGGACTGTGGGTCAACAGGAGTTTGCGACCTAAAGGACGACGCTTGGGATTGGCTCGGTGGGCAAGACCGGTCTAGGGCGAGAACAGCGGCGACGAGGACCTCGAAGACACGCGAGAAGAAAATATGCAGAGACTGCTCGGGCCTGTTCCTGAGCGTGGGTGCTTGGCCTGGTAATGCTGCTGGGCTGTGGTGTGGTGACAACAGATGCGCGCTCGGTAGGTGAGGATGGAGGGGCCGACAATGATAGGCACAACAAATCGTGGCGGCGGCGCAGATCACTTCCGGTACAGGACTGCACAGAGTATTCAGGTGAGGACAGAGGATGGGAGAGGGGATGAGGGGCACTGCGCAGAACACGAGGGCCGCAGGGTATCCGGCGACTGAGTGGCCTGGCTGAATTCCATGACGTACCGGCTGGAATTCGCGATCTTGCTTTTCCATCACAGCCCGTGCGCTCACACTTGCCGATTCCTACACGCGGGCCTTTTGTGCCGGACAAGTAAGTACATGTCTACTTCACGCATACTTACTGAGGCTCAGCTCGGGCATAAAGGCCGCATCTAAGGGAGGCTCTCTTGCTCCGTATCGCCCGGCTGATTTGTCCGCTTCTGCATTGGGACTCAACACTACGAGACCGACATCTCGAGCATCTCGGCAGACGTCTCTACATCACTGGCAGATAATCTATTCAATGAATCTACGTAACACAAAAAGAGCCAAAACCTACTCATACACCCTCCCCCTCCCCAGCCTCCCAATCTCCCTCCCCCCACCCAACGCCCCAATAACCAAACTCCCAGCCTCCCCCTTCCCCTCCCCATCCCCCAACCTCAACCTCAAATCCTTCAATAACCTAAACCTCTCCGCAGCCTCCAAGAACGATCCTGTGCTAGGAATCGGAACGTGTGCATTGTGCCTAGTAGCCAGGCTAGAGAAATTCATCGCGACATCGGGACCTTTAGTGAGGAAGTGGCGGATTAGAGGGGGTATGAGGCTGAATAATATGAGCGCGAGGGACACGGTGGCGAGTGTGATGGACCATGGTTTATGCGCTGTTATGACTTCGATGTGTGTGTGTGCGAGGCCGGAGGAGGACCACATTCTGGATTTTGCAAAAGGCCCGGTGAAATTGTAAGTCGCCCAGAAGCCGTCGCGCGAGCTTTTCGATGCCAGTTGCGTAGGTACGAATGTCTGATTTTGTTCCTGCAGATAAGAAGTCTTGTTGGTGACGCCGTTGCTTATAGTGAACAGGTTGTTGATGGAGTCCATGTACGTGTTTAGGAGCTGGGCGAAGCGGTGCGAGAAGTCTGCGTCAGAAGGCCAGGATGTGTTGAGGGTGGTCGTGGTCCATTCTATTGGGAGTGAAGGGTCCTTCAGGTACCTATCGAGAATGTTTTTGGCGCCTGCGCTGCTAATTTTCTGGACGCCCAGGTTCGCTGCGAATGCCTCGACGAAGATCTTCCAGACTTGGAACTTGTTGTCTGCGTCGTCTCGGTCACTGTTCACGTCCATCTGGGTGAATGCAGCTGGAAGTTGAGGGAGCTGCGAACGGCGCAGCTTGGTGGCGCGACAGGTCGAATTTACAGTGCATAAGACTCCGACCTCTACGTAGCTGGTCGTCATCATGCAGGCAAGCACTCGGGAATTAGAGATATAACTTTCTGACATGTACGTGAAGTTCAGCGGCGTCAGCGTCTCGGGCCTCTGGTCAAATCTTGCTTTCATTTGGTCTTTTGACCACCAGATGAGTCCGCCGTAGCCGGTGGAGTTCACCGCGTCCGAAGGCAACTGCCCATATCCCATTTTGCCGGTAGAATTGGTCGAAGTGCAGTTTAGCTGAATGTAGGAAGTTTGGAGGTGCATCTCATAGTCGATTGTGGTTGCACCGCTCTGGACCCCAGCCATGGGGACACCCACCAGAGATGCGTATTTCGCTAGGTCATCGTCGTCCATGCCGGAATCGTACCAGCGGTCACTGTCTGAAGCTCCGTCATTCTCATAGCGCTCGATCATTGGTATCTTCACATTGCCCCATGCATCGACGGGAGATTTCCTGGTCCTGGAGGAAGCAGCCAAAGCGCCGTTATACACACTATCCACGACCCACTCCAGACCGTTGCCGGCAATTTGTGAAAGTTCCCAGATTGGTACCGCATACTGGAATTCTGACGGCGTCGTTATGATCGCTGTATCAACGGACATCTGCCGGATTGACGCCTGACCCCCAATCGGTGATAGTGCCCAGACCACGAGCAGAACCAAACTCAGGAAGCTGACCTAACGGAGATGAAGTTGTGACGTGACGGTACTTGTAAGGGATGTGCTCGCGGCCAACGTGTCGAGAATCTCAATCCGTTCGCCCTTTTCTAATCGCCAAAGAAGTATCGCGTGAGTTGCTCGCCCGACCACGGCAGCAAAAAGGAGCGGGAACACAGTAGGTCCCTATTTCCATCTTAGCCCAACACTTCACGATGCAAGAACTTGACCTTACATATTTGGTAGCCTTCGTCAACACGCTGGTAGCCGTGGGATTCTCGCTTGTTGGAGCATGGTCATAATGAATGACTGCTATCGCAAAAGTAAGAAAGCACGCGGAGAAGCCGAATAGAGCAATGTCGAATGCCCAATGCACCAGAATCATGGACAGAGGGTGCTTGATACGGCTCGGCGCTGTTGGCCAGCCTTGTGGAATGAAAGTTGCATCGCGGAGGCCAAGAAGCGGCGTGGCTGTCGATACTGGTTTTTGTTTCGATGCTGGTTCGCGCCCAGATGCCGAATCGTGTTGAAGCGACAATGCAGATTGGCTAGCCTTGTGATGGGGACTCTGTGTACTCTCCATGCTGGTGCTGAAATGGAAGAGACGTGAGGAAAGAAGGATGAAAAACAAGGCTATGTACCGATGTTGTAGAATCAACGGGAATGACGGCTCATTATTGGCCCCCAATACCATTCCGTCAGAAGGATGATGTTCGTGGTGTGCGTGAGTGAGGCTGGCCTATCGCAGAAGCTGTATCCAGCCTCCATCTGCAAGGACGGGACGCGAGCACCAAATCGCATGCAATGCGTCCTCCATTTTGCTACATAACCAAAGCTGCGGCTCTTTCACGTCTTCTGCGGGTTTCTTCATATGTGGTTGCTTTGTTGGGAAGATGTGGTAATTGAGGCTCATGGTGTTCAGGCTTGAATCGTCGCCAAGAGGTAGGTAGGTAGGAAAAGGTGGTTAGGTACTCGCCAGTTTTCACTCGATTTGTCGCCAGATCACATCCTTCCTCGTTGCATGTTCGGAGAGAGCGACATAGCATTTTCGATGTTAGAACCGAGATCAAATATCTAAACTGGGTCGGACTGCCGGCGGGCCTCCGAAGGCTCAGCGGCCAACCACGGCATCTGCAAGACACTGGGCGTGATCGCCTCTCGGATCGGTCAACAACGTGGCATGCCCCATCTGACAAGCCCAGGGAGGTTAGATCCAACATGCATGTGCACTGTCTTCGTGCTCCATGTCCTTTTCAAATGTGCCTCCTAGAACAACAGAAATTCAACTGCAGGGGCCAATTTGCGAGCATTGTATTTTGTAAGGGTTGCACCGAGGATTTGGGCGACGACTCGGAAGGGCTAATTCAGAGCCGGATCGGTGATGGGTTTGTGTGGGGAAGTCGAATGGGGAGCGTGTGCGGCTTAATATAGATGCTAGTGCTGGTGTCGGGCTCCGCTGAGAGTGCTTACAGAATAGTGGCAGATGGATGTAGGATATCGATCGATTGATGAGTGCTGGTGGTGCTGGAGGGCTTGGTGTTGACATCAGCTACGGTTGGAAGGAAGGCACGACCGGCTGATCTGATCTGATGCTGGATGCGGATCTTCTCCGCGCTGGAGAACTTCAATTCAGCTCCGCGGTCCGCAATCTTTGTAAGAGGAAAGGCAAGCTGCTGAAGGGAGACATGTAAGAACTAGGAGTCTGGCTTCAAGTAGAGATATAGTGGATACGCATGTATACAGCCGCGCGGAAGTTGCCATGTGCATCGACTGCATGAGTATGATGGAGGGGGTCATTTGGCCTGACGGGCGAACTACCATACGCGGCAGCTCAAGGTTACATGGCAGATGCGTGTTCATGCCTCACCTCACGCAGCCTTCGCCTTCATCTTGCTGGCACGCTGCTGTCAGCCTTGTCAAGACGACATCGTTGGTGCGTGTTCCGGCCGGCTGTTCGCGCTACGGTGCTGGCTCGTGCTGCTGGCGTCCGCAGATTGCTGGTGGAGTCGATTTCCATAGTAGCATCGTGTGGCTGAGCTCTCAACTGGTACTGGACTGGTACTGCTGAGACCCAGCTCCTCTCCGCATCACTCGAGCTGCAGCTATCATCAATACCCATCAATCGCACCGCGCGGTAAAGCCAGAGCAGTCAGGTTGTGTTGGGCACACGCAGACAGTCAAGGCGCTGGCATCCTCCGAGGGTGGCGTTTGCTCGAAACCGAACGCATTGGCCTGATCTCCCGTCCTGACGCTTGACGAGGAAGGCGCACGTCCTCTGCCTTCCCCAACCTGCGCACTACCTACATACGACATCGGACATCCTACACCCAGCAGCACATCCTCCGCCAGCACGCAGTCACCCACAGAGTCGCGCACGCCGCACCCCGCATTCATTGTCGCCGTCTCCCTCGAGCTAGCGGGCCCGTACCTGCGCCCACCCACCCGCGAGCCCCCTTTGACGCGCCGCCGAGCTGCCGGGCGTGGAACAGCCGACGGAAGCATCACCACCACCGCGCCGCCTGTCTCGCACCGCGACCAACACCGGCGACTGACTGCCCCCCGACGCGCTGAGCCCAGCGCTGGCGCCCGCCCACGTCTTCACCCTCGCCGTCCGACGTCGCCGCCCGGGGCTCCCAGCCAGCCAGCATGGGCATCTGCATGAGCACCAACAACGACGATGTCGAGCAGAAGAAGCGCAGCCAGGCCATTGACCGCAAGCTGGAGGAGGACTCGCGCCGATTACGGCGGGAATGCAAGATCCTGCTGCTGGGTAAGCTGAGCCGTGAACACCACCGCCAGATGCGACACTGGGCTAACCGCGACAGGCTCCGGCGAGAGCGGCAAGTCGACCATCGTCAAGCAGATGAAGATCATCCACCAGAACGGCTACACGCAGGAGGAGCTCGCCATGTACCGCCTGACCATCTACAAGAACGTCATCGACTGCGCAAAGGCCCTCATCGGCGCGATGCGCCAGTTCGAGATACAGCCCGAGGCCCCCGGCAACGACGAGTACTGCAACTACCTGTGCGACTACACCGTCGACCCGGACCCTGAGAAGCCGCTGGACGTGCGGGTTGGCCAGGCCATCACGGCCATGTGGCGCGACCCGTGCATACCAAAGGTCCTGGAGCACTCAAGCGAGTTCTACCTGATGGACTCTGCGCCGTAGTATGTTCCAACTACATCCTCTATATGGCGACAATATACTGACCGGCAGCTTCTTCGACGAGGTCGAGCGGATAGCAGACCCAAACTACATCCCCATCGAGTCCGACGTCCTGCGAGCGCGTACTAAGACAACGGGCATCTACGAGACGCGCTTCACAATGGGCCAGCTCAGCATCCAGTACGTGCGCCGCTTCAAACACTCCTCAGGCGCGTCGGCTAATGTGAAACAGCATGTTTGACGTGGGCGGCCAACGGAGCGAGCGCAAGAAATGGATACATTGTTTCGAAAACGTCACATCCATCATCTTCTGCGTGGCACTGAGCGAGTACGATCAGGTCCTGCTGGAGGAAAGCTCACAGGTGCGTACCCCCAAAATGACTCGCTGGTCAATTACTGACTCGCGCAACAGAACCGCATGATGGAGAGCTTGGTGCTCTTCGACTCGGTCGTCAACAGCCGCTGGTTCATGAGGACGAGCATCATTCTTTTCCTCAATAAGGTCGATTTGTTCAAGGCGAAACTTGCGCGGTCGCCGCTCGGCAATTACTTTCCGGACTACTCGGGCGGTAACGACGTCAACCGTGCGGCAAAGTATCTGCTCTGGAGATTCAACCAAGTCAATCGCGCACACCTAAACCTATATCCTCAGTACGGCTCAATTTACTCTCGTACAAACTTCAATGCTAACACCCCCAGTCTCACACAAGCAACCGACACCTCAAACATCCGCCTCGTCTTCGCCGCCGTGAAAGAAACAATACTGCAAAACGCACTCAAAGACTCGGGCATCCTATAATCGCCTCGCCTCGCCTCGCCTCCATCGCACCCTTATCTTCCGACCGCTGTTCATACGGCGCCCCTACACACACACATCTACATAATACACGAGCCCTTTACGATCACTTTCACCACACCCCAGTCGTGCGCCACTTTCATGCACGTCACGACACACTCACACACACACCGCTGGATTTGGGAGATATCATTGCCTCTATAGCGAGTGCAGCATTGGGCGTTTTTTTGGCGTTTTAAGATTCCCTGGGGATAACTATCTGGATGCAAAGCCCGGTTCAGTTGATTGCTTAGTGTCCCTATCCTTTTTTTTCGTGTCGAAATTCTGACTCGTTATGCTTTTTGCTGCTTCTCCTTGCTTGCATGCTCTTTGTGGTTGCGGTGAGAGAGAAAAGTTGGGTTCTGGTGATTGATTGATTGGGGAGAAGGGAGATGGGACGGGCCTCGTTTTCTACATACGCCTTGGATTATGCTGAGGAAGGTCGTCTTTTGTACGCTATAGTCTGTCCCCCTTTGCCGCTGCTTTGTGTCGAAGCGTCTGTCTTCTTTGGATCACGCACTGGAGAGGAAGGGGCTCGCGGTGCAGTGCAAATCGCAATACCAGCAAGATAAGCTACCTACACACTTCACACTTTTACGCAGTCCTACGCTTCGCGCGACCTCACTACTACTGGTTATATTTCTGCACTCATCAGCCTTGGACGTTTGACTGCAGATTTGTTTGGCAAGGGCGCTTGTCTTGTCGCGAAAGCACGGTTGTGGATGGCTGTGGAACGATTGGATGGTAGTAAAGCAGCACACGCACCGTCAGTCGTAGGTTTTAGTGCAAGGAAAGTCATATTCATACTACAATGTCCTTATCCTTCTCTTATTATCAGCGCTTGTTCACACGTGCGGCTTGAATGTAAAGCTGGGGTCGTTGGTATGTGCGGTAGGGCTGACACGAGCACTTGATGAACAAGGCGCGTTGCATTGCGTTTTCTTGGCCAATCATAAATGGGCATTCGACCCCTCACATCATTTTGCTTATGCTTCTGCGCAATAATTGCGCAAAACATGAATGCACGACGCTGCAGCATCTGCATCCACCGAGTCCGTAAAAAGACAGAGATCATGCTGTCCTACTTCCTATTGGTGAAGGGCAGTTGTAGCGATGGAGTCCGAGCGCTCAGTAGCAACGTGGTTTGGAGACCGAAATGAACACGTGCGGATGAGCCTGTGCTGTTGGCGAGTACGATTCTGCTGACGTTGAACGTTTGATGTGTGCGCGAAGGGATTGTTATTTGCGGGTTGCTATTTGCTGGGATGGCACGGGTAGATGGCGTTGGCGTGAGTGTTTGACCAAGCATTGATAAGCTTTTCAGTTGCGCGTGGGGAGGAAGGGTGGGCGATGGCGTGTGGCTTGATCATGAGTGCTTGGCTGGGATGGGCATGGAGGGTGTGTGGGCGGGTATATTTGTGCACGCCGCGGAAATCGAGCAGAGCGAAATGAATTGGTAAATGATTCACTGATTGGCGAAGATGAAGAAGATGTGTGTTGATGAATGATTCAATCATTGATTCAGCGGGTCTCAATCTGTCAACCTATTCGAAACGCCGTGTCCTGCCCGAGCGAACCTTCCAATCGGCCGTGACGGGTCTTTTTATGCTTTTGACATTGATACGCAACGGAAATCCAAAATCATAACATCGTGACCGTTTCCCAGAAACAGCAGCCTCCATCCCTTCGCGAAACGAACCAGCAATCGCGACAAACTCAACAACGGCTCACCAGCCCGCACCTCTTCACACGAAATCGTAAGTAAACGAAAGCCAAGAAAAGACTGCATCGCAATTTACCTGTTCGACAAAAACGCGCTCCGCGCAACAGGCGTCATATCCCCCAGACTCGCCGGCGCAACCCTCGACTTGGCATTAAGCGCCAGAGGAGTAAAGCTCTTCGCTGCCAGGACAGGCGAAGCGGCAGCGCGCGCGGGGGGAGAAGGTGGCGCGCTGGAAGTCGTAGAGACGGAAGACACGGACTGGTGGCGCTCGACGGTGGCTGGCCGGTTGGAAAGAAACCCGTGATCAGGCTGCTGGGGCTGAACGGCGGGGGCGCCAATGGAGTCGGATTTCTTGGTGGGAGTGTTGACAGTGAGAAAGTTGGTGGGGAAGGGGATGTGGTAGGAGGAAGACATTGCGCCAGGGTGTGTGTGTGGGTTGGTTTGGTGGTGGGAGGTATTGATAAGATGTCGATGTTGGTACTTGAAGTTGAGTGAGAAAGCTTGTTGAATGTCGAAAGCAATGAGCAAGTACGTCCTTATAAACACCCTCCGAGTCAAAACCCGTGTCGAATCCCGCTCACTAGTGCCCCAGAATTCCAGAAAGGCGTGACCGTAGTATGCAAACAGGGGGTCCGCCAAGATATCCCGCTAGCGCAGGGTGGAACGTGGGATGGGGAAAATTACAAGATGCGTGTGTCAGATGGCCCCTCTGACTGGTTGGAAATGTCGCCCGTACACACCAATTAATCCGCACAAAATGCAACGGCACACGCTGGCGTTGTACTGCAGCGATGCGGGTCAGATCACAGAGAAAACTGCCCGAAAATGCAGGCGGCGCTGTGTGATCAACGCGGCGCTCGCTTGATGGCTGGGACAGAGCTCGAGAGCGCTGTGGAGCCTTGAGAAAGGTGGAGCGCGGGATGTCGCGCAGTAACACTTGGCTGTGAAGCTTTGGTATCGCGCTGACTGTTCTGAATGGTCCGGCGAGCTGCAGATTTTCGGCTAAGGAGGATTGTCGCTGTGGTGTTGATTCGCTTCGTCTGGGCGCGTGTGTGCTTGTTTGGACTGCGTAAGCTTTTGAGTGCGTTTACGCGGCGGGTTGATTTCGAAACAATAATCCAAGAGTCTTGAGTGTCGGCAGCCTTGCAGAACGGAGGCTCTTTGTTGGTCGGATTGTGCTTGGCGGATGGCGATTATAGCTTTGTGTGGATATTCCCTTGTTCGAAAGCCTTGTGCACGTTGTATAAACGCTTTATGGGTTCCAGCAATGTTTGTGAATATTGGGGCAGCTGATGTGTGCTATGTGATATTGATGTTTTAAGTTTTCTTGGTCGTAGATCAAGACGGCTTGGCGATGTTGGCGGGGAGTTTGAGGCGGAGGGTGGGGAGGCGGTGATACAGCCAAGGGTAAACGCAGGAAACAGGCTTGATACTTTCGCGGAATGTGAGACGGGGAGTCGAATACTTTTGAAGGCAGTCGAATGCTCGGCACGAGTGTGAATATCCGACTCCAAAATAGTGATCCGAGGTCTGAGTGGTGCAGGACAACCCACATATAGAAAACTGGAGACAAACTGGATTGCAAATCTCAGCTTACTTCGCGACTCCGCTCGTGGACATTTTCGAGCTGGCGTAGCGCTAGAAGCCCGAGATGAGCGGTGCTAGTCTACTAAACCCACCACGTTGGTCTCTCTGTGGTCACAGGTCGTGGGATCTCAGTCTTGTTTCGAAGCGCCGAGAGCATTTTGTAAGACCATGACGAGCCACGCTGCGGACCGGCTCATCCCATAGGCTCAGTTCCTAAAAACGTTTCAGCGGGTCAATGACTAGAGAACATAATCGTCCGCTTAAGGCCGAACATGGCCGCGTGAGCGCAATTGCTTTTGAAGAGAGCTGGTGCAGGATTAGCAAGCGGTGAAAAGCTCGTCGTGCGGGGGACCAAGGCGCCGCCGGCGGACCCGCACGGAAGTGTGTCTTTGAGAAGTGTAAGGCCGAAGGTAGCCTATAAGCAGATAGCATGAATCGGATCATGGTGGTTTGTTGGAGTGGTGAGCAAGGCGATGCATGTCAAGCCGAACCTTCCATGCAGCTTGATGCAAGAGGCCGAGGCACATGACTTCGCCTATCTTTTACCATGCCCCGCTCCTGCACAATCTTGCATGAGATTGAAGCCAACATGACCTCCAAGGAATAATTCTAGAATGCTAATGGCTGCAAACTCATCGATTCGCGAATAACCTTCCTAATGTAGGTTCCCTCCAGGTGCATTGCTGCCACCGTGGTATCTGGGCGACTTCTGTCTTCTTGATAAGCACACAATATTGCCTAGGACGTTCAGCGACTCGACAGAGAAGTTTGGGAAAAGAGAAACGAATCTGCTTTCAGATAAAAGAGCAATATCGCAAGAGGCATTCCAGCGTGGGTTTTGTTCTCCGCCTGTGGAGTGAGGGCGGAAGTACCTATCCGCTGGTTGAGATGCGCTCGAGCTCCCAAAACGAGATGGCCAATCCTCCTACATGCCTCCCACCCACCGCTCGACGCAGCGCGCTCCGCTGTCGTGCACCTCATG
>Ga0265798_10008966_pt1 | contig 12625 bp, 9 predicted proteins | sample P3T30metagenome_FD_192430 | JGI IMG/M metagenome (GOLD analysis project Ga0265798, IMG submission 192430) | Plant litter microbial communities from East Loma Ridge, Irvine, California - P3 T30 | ecosystem: Environmental > Terrestrial > Plant litter > Unclassified | place: USA: California...
CACGCCCTCGTCGACGAAACGCTTGATGAACTGCGCCGCAGTAATCGATCCCGCCCCACGCGGCCCGACATTCTTCATGTCGGCGATCGGGGAATCGATCATCTTGTCATAGGTATCGGACAGCGGAAAACGCCACAGCTTGTCACCCTCCGCCAGCCCGGCCGCCAGCAACTGGTCGGCCAGCGCATCGTCGTTCGCGAACAGGCCGCCATATTCGTTGCCCAGGCTGACAATCATCGCGCCCGTCAGGGTCGCGAGATCGACGATCGTCTTCGGCCGGAACGTCTTCTGCGTCCAGGTGATGACGTCGGCAAGCACCAGCCGCCCCTCGGCATCGGTGTTCAGCACCTCGATCGTCTGTCCGGACATGGAGGTGACGACATCGCCTGGCCGGGTTGCGGCGCCATCGGGCATGTTCTCGACCAGTCCGCACACACCGACGACGTTCGCCTTCGCCTTGCGGCCGGCGATCGCCTTCATCGCGCCGACCACCGCGCCGGCCCCGCCCATGTCCCACTTCATGTCTTCCATGCCGGCCGCCGGCTTGATCGAGATGCCGCCGGTGTCGAACGTCACGCCCTTGCCGACCAGCGCCAGCGCGGGATCGCCCTCGCCCGCGCCCTGCCAGCGCAGGGCCAGCACGCGCGCCTCGCGAACCGAACCAAGGCTGACCGACAGCAGCGACCCCATGCCCAGGTCACGCATCGCCGCCTCGTCCAGCACGGTGATATCGAGCCCCAGCCCTGCGGTTTCCGCCCGCACCCGCTCAACGAAACTTTCGGGGTAGATGATGTTCGCCGGCTCGGCGACCAGCGTCCGGGTCAGCGCCAGTCCCTTGCTGACTGCCTCTTGCGCCGCCCAAGCCGCGTCGATGCCCGTCGGGGCGCTGACGATCGCCACGGTCGTCAGTGTCGGCCTGGCGGTATCGGGCAGCTTGGTGCGATAGATGTCGTGACGCCATGCCCGCTGCGTCGCGGCGGCGGCGAACCGTGCGACGGCCGCTGCGGTCGGAGCGAATGGCGATGCGCCTAAATCGACCGTCACGCCCGTGACGCCGGATGTCAGCAACCGTGCGACCATCGCCCCACCCGCCTTGGTCCAGTCACCTTCCGCGCCTGCACCGATGCCGAGCAACAACACATGCCGCACCGGATCGCCGGGCACGAACAGTTCTGCACTCGTCCCCGCCTCTCCCTTGAACCGGGCGGCAGCCGCTGCCGCTGCCGCGATCGGGGCGGCGCCTTCGCCGACCGAAGTCCAGTTCGTCTGCGCCAACCCATCCTTGGCGACGGGCAGGACGACGAGCGGAGCGTCGGCGGAAACGGCGGGGATGAAGTTGATCTGCATGGCGTCCTCTGGTTAGCCGATCCATCTAGGGCGCCGGGCGCGAACGACAAGCGCGGCGTTGCGGGCTGCGTCGCACGATGCGATAGGCGCAGGTTCGGAGCGGCCGTATCGGGGCGGGCGCGGACCATGAAGGGTCATCACCACGTGTCGCGTATCGGCCTGCCCTTCGGCTGCGCTCTTGCCCTTGTTCTCGCCGCGCCCGCGCTGGCGCAGGATCTGGGTGATCGTCCCGTCACGCCGCCAGCCCCGGGAACGGTGGCCGATGCACCCTCCTCGGACGATCAGGTCCGGTTCAGCGCGGCGGCGCTGGAATATGATTACGAAGCCGATATCGTCACCGCGACCGGCGATGTCCGGATGTTCCGGCAGGGCGAGCGGCTGCGCGCGGACAAGGTCGTGTGGAATCGCAAGACGGGCAAGGTGGTGGCGACCGGCGACATCGCCGTCGCCAACCCGCAGGGCGACATCGCGTATGGCGACCAGATCGAGCTGACCGATTCGCTGAAGGACGGCATGGTCGACAACATGCTCGTCGTGCTGGAACAGGGCGGTCGTCTGGCGGCGGTACGCGGCACGCGCGAGGAGAACGGCACCGTCCGGCTGGATCGTGCCGCCTATACCCCGTGCGCGGTGGCGACGGCGGCGGGGTGCCCGAAGGAGCCGAGCTGGAAGATCACTGCGATCCGCGTCACCTATCGCCCGGATCGGCAGCGCGTGTTCTATGATGGCGCACGCATCAATCTGTTCGGCCTGCCGACCCTGCCGCTGCCGCGTTTTTCCCATCCGGTCGGCGGCGGCAGCGACAGCGGGTTGCTCAGTCCCAATGCGCAGTACAGTCGGGTCAATGGGCTGGAACTGGCACTGCCTTATTATATCCGCCTCGCCCCGAACCGCGGGCTGACGCTGACGCCGCATATCTATTCGGGCGTGCTGCCGATGGCCGACGTGGCCTATGAACAGCTGAGCAGCACCGGCGCCTTTCGCCTGCGCGGCTACCTGACCGAAAGCCGGCGCAGCGACGATCTGAACACGATCGATCTAGGCGATACCAAACGGGCGCTGCGGGGATATCTCGACGGTACGCTACGCTATCAGTTCACCCCCGAATGGAGCGCCAGCGCCTCGCTGCGCCTGACGACCGACCGGACTTTCCTGCGCCGCTACGGCATCTCGCGCGACGATCGGCTCCGCAATACCGCCAGCCTGCAACGGATCGGCACCAACAGCTATTTCGCGCTGACCGGCTGGGCGGTGCAGACGCTGCGGGTCAACGACGCACAGGGGATGCAGCCGATCGCCTTGCCGGAGATCGACTGGCGCAACCGGTTTTCGGATGGCCTGATCGGCGGACGGTTCGATCTTCAGGTCAATACGCTCGCGCTCACCCGTCCGTCGGGGCAGGACACGCAACGGGCGTTCGCCAGCCTGCGCTGGGACCTGCGCCGGCTGACGACCTGGGGGCAGGAGGTGACCTTCACCGCATTCGCGCGCGGCGATGCCTATAATGCGCGCGATACGCTGGCGACGGCGGTCGCCAGCTATCGGGGCGATGCCGGGTTCCAGGGGCGGGCGATCGGTGCGGTCGCCGTCGACCTGCGCTGGCCGTTCATCGGGCAGTTCGCGGGGGGGACGCAGCGATTGACGCCCCGGTTCCAGATCGTCGCCGCGCCGCGGATCAGGAACTTTTCGATCCCGAACGAGGATTCGCGCGCGGTCGATCTCGACGATGCCAACCTTTTCGCGCTCAACCGCTTTCCCGGTTACGACCGGTTCGAGGATTCGACCCGCGCGACGTACGGCGCGCAATGGGCGGTCGATCTGCCGGGCTTCTCGCTCGATGCCGTGGTCGGCCAGAGCTATCGCCTGACGCAGCGCGAATCGATCCTGCCGGATGGCACCGGCCTGTCGGATCGATGGTCCGATTATGTGGGGCGAACCGAATTGCGGTTCCGCGATCTCGTCTCGGTCATTCACCGCTACCGCCTCGACAAGGACGGGTTCGCGGTACGCCGGAACGAGGTGGATGCGACGCTGGGCTCGCGCAGCACCTATGCATTGATCGGCTATCTGAAGCTCAACCGCGATATCACCACGGTAGAGGATTTGCGCGACCGGGAGGAGGCGCGGGTTGCCGGTCGCCTCCAGTTCGCACGGTTCTGGTCGGTGTTCGGCTCGGCGATCGTCGATCTGACCAACCGGGCGGAGGACCCGTTGTCGCTCGCCGACGGGTTCGATCCGATCCGCCACCGGCTGGGCGTGGAATATGAGGACGACTGTCTGCGGTTGGGCCTGTCGTGGCGCCGGGATTACCGGCAGATCGGCGACGCGCGAAAGGGGAACAACTTCCTCCTGACGCTGGCGTTCACCAACCTCGGCCGCTAAGCGCGGGTTCAGCAAGATGCGGATAGATGCGCCGGTTTACGCCGGCATGGCTGAGTGGGATCGGGTTTTACGTGAAGCATGATCGTCGAGGGGCCATGACGGGCCGACTGCTGGGTATGGCGGCACTGGTCGCGGTGGCGACTGCCGCGGTTGCGCAGCAACCACCGGCCACGGCCCCCAATTCTGCGGAAAATCTGGATATTCCCGCCGATGCGCAGATATTCGGCAAGTTCGATCCCGATGTGCGCAAGCCGACCGCGATCGTCAACGAGACGGTCATCACCGGCACCGATGTCGACCAGCGGGTCGGGTTGATCCGCGCGGCGAATCCGCAGGTCGCGCAGTTGCCGCCAGCCGAACTGGACCGCCTGAAACTTCAGGTCCTTCGCCAGTTGATCGATGAGACGCTGCAGATCCAGGAAGCGAAAAGCGCCGATATCACGATCACCGCTGACGAACTGAAACAGAGCTACAACGGCGTCGCGCGCAATTTCAACCGCACCCCGGCACAGATGGCGGTCTATCTGCGCGAGTCGGGATCGTCGGACCGGTCGCTTCGCCGGCAGATCGAGGGAGAACTGGCGTGGCAGCGTTATCTGCGTCGCAAGGTCGAACCCTTCGTCAACATCGGCGATGCCGAGGTCAAGGCGATCCTCGATCGGCTGGAGGCGTCGAAGGGCACCGAAGAATTCAACCTGCGCGAAATCTACCTGTCCGCCAACGATGCGACCAAGCCGCAGGTGTTCGCCACGGCCAAACAGCTGATCGCCGAAATCCAGAAGGGACAACAGCCGTTCGGCTATTTCGCCAAGCAATTCTCCGAAGCGTCGACCCGCGGCGTGGAAGGTGATCTTGGCTGGGTCCGGGCGGCGCAGTTGCCGGCCGAACTGGCCGCCGCCGCGCAGCAGATGCAGGTCGGGCAGGTTGCCGGGCCAATCGAGCTTCCCAGCGGCTATTCGATCATCTACCTGACCGACAAGCGTCAGGTGCTGACCGCCGATCCCCGCGATGCGCGACTCAGCCTGAAACAGCTGACCCTGGCATTCCCGGCGAAAATTTCCCAAGCCGAAGCATCGGCCCGCGCCGCCGCATTCGGCACGGCGATCAAGGGAATTCAGGGTTGCGGCACCGTCGAGAAGATCGCCGCGTCCGTCAATGCCGAAGTGGTCGACAACGACACCGTGCGCGTCCGCGATCTGCCGCCCCAGCTGGCCGATATCATGCTCCAGTTGCAGGTCGGTCAGTCGTCTCCGCCCTTCGGTTCCGCCGAACAAGGGGTGCGCGCGCTGGTGCTGTGCGGACGCGACGATCCCAAGACGGGCCAGTTGCCCTCGTCCGATCAGGTCGAGAACCAGCTTCAGCAGCAGCGGGTTAATCTGCGCGCTCAGCAGAAGCTGCGCGATCTGCGCCGCGACGCGGTGGTCGAATATCGCTGACGGAGGGAAGGCCGTCATGACGTTGCCGATCGCCATTTCGCTGGGTGACCCCGCCGGCATCGGACCGGAAGTGACGGCAAAGGCATGGGACGCGCGCCATGCCCGTGCATTGCCGCCGTTTTTCGCGGTCGGCGATGCTCGCTCCGTATCGCGGGTGTGGCCCGGGCCGATCGCCGAGATATCCGATCCGCGCGCCGCAGCAGCGGTGTTCGCCGATGCGCTGCCGGTACTGACGGTCGAGGACGCTGGAGACATCGTGCCGGGATCGCCTGATCTGGAGGGTGCGCGCTGTGCGCTCCGGTCGGTGGAACTGGCGCTGGGCCTGGTCAGGACCGGGGCAGCCGGTGCGCTGGTTACCGGGCCGGTATCCAAGTCGCAGCTTTACGCGGTCGGCTTCACCCATCCGGGGCAGACCGAATTCGTCGCCGAACGATGCGGCATCGCACCCGAGAATGCGGTGATGATGTTGGCCGGCCCCGATCTGCGGGTGGTGCCGATGACCACGCATGTGCCGCTGTCGGCGGTGCCGGCCCTGCTGACGATCGAGCTGATCTTGGCGAAGGCGCGGGTCACCGCACGGGGGCTGCAACGCAATTTCGGGATCGACCAGCCACGCCTCGCCATCGCCGGCCTCAATCCCCATGCCGGCGAGAACGGCGCGCTGGGCCGCGAGGAGATCGAGGTGATCGAGCCGGCGATCGCCCTGTTGCAGGCCGAGGGACTGTCGGTCACCGGCCCCCATGCCGCCGACACGATGTTCCATCCCCGCGCGCGCGCGGCCTACGATGTCGCGCTGTGCCCCTATCACGATCAGGCGCTGGTGCCGATCAAGACCCTGTTCTTCGACGACGGCGTCAACATGACGCTCGGCCTGCCGATCGTACGGACCTCGCCCGACCACGGCACTGCTTTCGGTATTGCCGGACGGAATGTGGCGGAGGCCGGCGCCACCATCGCGGCGATCGTGATGGCCGGTCAGGCTGCCGCGTACCGCGCGATGTCATGAGCGTCGACCTGCCGCCGCTGCGGGACGTCATCGCCCGTTACGGCTTGAATGCGTCGAAGGCGCTGGGGCAGAATTTCCTGTTCGATGGCCAGTTGCTGGCGCGGATTGCCGCCGTACCCGGCGATCTGACCGATGCCGAGGTGCTGGAGGTCGGCCCGGGTCCGGGTGGCCTTACCCGTGCCTTGCTGGCGGCGGGTGCCCGCGTCACCGCGATCGAGCGGGATCGGCGCTGTATCCCCGCGCTTGCCGAGCTGGGCGACGCCTATCCTGGCCGATTGCGCGTGATCGAGGGGGATGCGCTGGCGATCGATGCACCGTCGCTGTTCGACGGCAAGCCGCATATAGTGTCGAACCTGCCGTATAACGTTGGCACCGCTCTATTGATCGGCTGGCTATCGGCCGAATGGCAGCCATGGTGGCGATCGCTAACGCTGATGTTCCAGCGGGAGGTCGCCGACCGGATCGTGGCAACCGCGAACGACGATGCCTATGGGCGCCTCGCTGTCCTGTCCCAGTGGCGCAGCAGCGCACGGATCGCGATGCCGGTCCACCGTTCCGCCTTCACCCCGCCGCCCAAGGTGATGTCGGCGGTGGTGCACCTATTACCGACCGATCCGCCGATGGGGGTTCACCTGCCCGTGTTGGAACGCCTGACCGCCGCTGCGTTCGGTCAGCGCCGCAAGATGCTGCGCCAGAGCCTGAAGGGCGTACCCGGCGCGGCGGCGGCAATGACAAGCTTGGGAATCGACCCCACCCGGCGGGCCGAAACGGTCGCTATCGAGGAATTCGTCGCGCTGGCACGGATCATGGACCGATCAGGGGATCGGCAGGCCTGACGGCAAATCTATTGCCTTGCCGTGACCTTCGGCTCGACCAGTGCGGTGGTGACAGGCGGTCCTTTTGCGATCGTCGCCGACAGGCTCGTCGCCTCCGGACAATTGCCCTTGCACAGCGTACGCAGACGCGCGAGGTTCTCCTTCGCCCGCACCACCGCGCCCTTGGCGACAAGGGCCTCGCCTTGCCCCTTCAGCGCGATGCGATCGGCGGGTTCCAGCAACAGCGCCTCGCGATACAGGCGGATCGCCTTGCCCGGCAGACCGCGCTGGCTTGCCACCTCGGCCAGCACGATAAAGGCGGCACGATTACGCGGATCGAGCGCGATCGCGGTTTCTAGCGTGTCGGTTGCCCCATCCAGATTGCCCGCCGCGCGTTGTGCCTTGCCTTGTGCCAGCCATTGCAGCGACCGTGAATCGATCTGATCGTCGGGCCGCTGTCCCTGTAACGCAGTCGCAATGCTGACGGTCGCCAGCGCGGCGGCGATGGCGAGGGACGAGAAACGCATGATCGTCTCCAGACGGAACACAGGGTCAGTCGGTTAGCATGGGGCGATCAGGCGCGCGACGAAAAACCCGTCGGTGCCGGCACTCGCCGGATCAAGCCGGATACCGCCGCCATGCGGATGCCCCGCAGGCAGCGTCGGCACGTCCACCGTCCAGCCAGGATGATCAGCCAGAAAATGATCGACCTGATCGCGCCCCTCCGCATCCAGCAGCGAACAGACGATATAGACGAGATTTCCTCCCGGTCGCACCAGTTCGGCGCCGAGGTTCAGGACATGCCGCTGCGTCTCGACCAGCCGTTCCAGCCGCGTGGGGTCCAGCCGCCAGCGCGCCTCCGGATTACGACGCCAGGTACCGGTGCCCGAGCAGGGCGCATCGACCAGCACGCCGTCCGCCCTGCCCTGCCAATCCACCAGCGCCGCCGCTTCGCGACCGGGGTCCAGCAGTTTCGTTTCGATGATCGTGGCCCCCGCCCGCTCCGCGCGAGGGCGCAAGCGCGACAGGCGGGCGCGATCGGTATCGCAGGCGATCAGCGTACCGTTGTTGGCCATCCGCGCCGCCAGCGCCAGCGTCTTGCCACCGGCGCCTGCGCACAGATCGACCACCATGTTGCCGGGGTTCGCGGGTAGCGCGAGGCCGACGATCTGGCTGCCTTCGTCCTGCACCTCGATCGCACCATCGCGCCACGCCGGCAGCGTCTCGATGTTGGTGCCGCCGGGCAGGCGCCAGCCACCGGGCGCGGACGGCAGCGGCGTCGCGTCGGGCAGATCGGGCGCTGGCTTCAGGGTATTAATGCGAACGTCGAGTGGCGCCCGCTCCACCAGCGCCGGCAGCGATGCCGCCGGCACGCCGGATGCCGTCAGCGCTTCGACCAGCCATGCCGGCGCGATACCGGCTTCCGCGCGGGCCTCGTTCTCGCCGATCGGTGCGGGGCCGTGGGGCGATCCGTCGAACCCCGCGGCGACCGCGGGGTCGCGATCGGCCAGCGCCAGCATCGCCGCACGGCCACTGGCCGGCGTTTCACCCGCCAGACGGATCGCGGCATAGACCAGTTCGCGCACCGCCCGCCGGTCCTTCGACCCGGCGTAGCGGCGCGTACCGAAATAGCGCGCGATCAGCGTGTCTGCCGCCGCGCCGCCTTCGCGCGCCGCGGTGATGATGCCGTCCAGCAGTTCGATCGCGGCCTCGACCCGGGCGCCGGGTGTCATCCGCCGCGCGTCGGATAATTGGGAGCTTCACGCGTGATCGTCACGTCGTGGACATGGCTTTCCTTGAGGCCGGCACCGGTAATCTGCACGAATTGGGCCTTTTGCTGAAGATCATGGATCGTCGCCGCGCCGGTATAGCCCATCGCAGCCTTCACGCCGCCGACGAGCTGATGGATCACGTCGCGAGCCGGCCCCTTGAAGGCGACCTGCCCCTCGATCCCTTCCGGCACCAGTTTCATCTGATCCTTGATGTCACCCTGGAAATACCGGTCGGCAGAGCCGCGCCCCATCGCGCCGACCGATCCCATTCCGCGATAGGATTTATAGGCACGGCCCTGATACAGGAACGTCTCGCCCGGTGCCTCCTCGGTGCCGGCCAGCAGCGACCCGACCATGCAGGCGGAGGCACCCGCCGCCAGCGCCTTGGCAAGATCGCCGGACGTGCGCAGACCGCCATCGGCAATCACCGGCACACCCGCCTTCGCCCCCGCCTCCGCGCAGTCCATCACCGCAGTCAACTGCGGTACGCCGACGCCGGCAACGATGCGGGTGGTGCAGATGGAGCCGGGACCGATGCCCACCTTCACCCCGTCCGCCCCCGCATCGATCAGCGCCTGCGTCGCGGCACCGGTGGCGACGTTGCCGGCGATGACCTGCACCGAATTGGACAGCTTCTTCACCCGCGACACCGCCGCTGCGACCTCGGCATTATGACCGTGCGCGGTATCGATGATGATGAGGTCGACCTCGGCATCGACCAGCGCCTCGGTCCGGGCGAAGCCCTTGTCTCCCACCGTGGTCGCCGCCGCCACGCGCAGGCGGCCGGTGCCGTCCTTGGTGGCATCGGGATGGATCGCCGCCTTCTCGATATCCTTCACGGTGATGAGGCCGACGCAGCGATACGCCTCGTCCACCACCAGCAGCTTTTCGATGCGGCGCTGGTGGAGCAACCGGCGTGCCTCCTCCTGACCGACATCGGTCGAGACGGTGGCGAGGTTCTCGTGCGTCATCAATTCGCTGACGGGCTGCTTCGGATTGCCCGCGAAACGCACGTCGCGGTTGGTCAGGATGCCGACCAGCCGCCCGTCCGTCTCGACGACGGGGATGCCGCTGATCCGGTGCTGCGCCATCAGGCCCTGCGCCGCCGCCAGCGTCGCGGTGGGGGCGATGGTGATCGGGTTGACGACCATGCCGCTTTCGAACCGCTTCACCTGCCGTACCGCCGCGACCTGTTCGGCCACGGTCAGGTTGCGGTGGAGCACGCCGATGCCGCCGAGCTGCGCCATCACGATCGCCATGTCCGCCTCGGTGACGGTGTCCATCGCCGCAGACAGGACCGGAATGTTGAGGGCGATGCCCCGCGTCACCTGCGTTCGCGTGTCCGCCTGACTGGGCAGGACCGACGAGGCCGCGGGGACGAGCAGCACGTCGTCGAAGGTCAGGCCGAGGCGGATGTCCATGGGAAGTGCCGAATCCTGCATGAGGGCAAGTGGCGGGCCATGTAACCAAGATGACGCCGCTGCGCCAGAGCCGGTTGATGCGCGATTTGCGGATGACCGTCGCACGGCCTGCCGTCCTGACGATCGGGCCAGCCGGTGACCGGTGCGGCAATTCATCAAAGGCGCGACATCCTCGCGCCCTCCGTGCCGCTCCGCGACCCCTCTTCCCTCGCGACGTCGGGTAAGCACCAGTGGTTGGAAATCGGTGACTCCTCCCGCACGGACTTGCGCCGCGCGGCAGGGGCGATAGGAAGCCGGAACAGATCGCGTTCCGTCGCGGCGCAGGGGATGCCTCGTCCACCCACGAGGAACCGGTATTGCAGCCACGCGACGACTCCCTGCCCCTTGGTCGACCGCACAGCGTGGCGGAAGATGCCTATGCGCTGGCGATCGGGTGCATCCTGCTCGTCGTGGGCCTCGTGTTCCTGAAGGCGGCGGGGCTGGTGACCGGAGGAATCGCGGGTGTCGCGCTGTTGCTGTCCTATCTGATCCCGTTGCCGGCGGGGGTGCTGTTCACGATCATCAACGTCCCCTTCATCGCCTTCGCCCACCGCGCGATGGGCAGCCGGTTCGCGATCAAGACGATGCTGGTCAATCTGGGTATCGCCGCGTTTTCCGGCGTCACCCGTGTGTCGATCCATGTCATCGACGTACATCCCGCGTTCGCGGCGATCGTCGGGGGCACGGTGATCGGGATGGGCATCCTGTGCCTGGCGCGGCATCAGGCGGGGGTCGGCGGCACCGGCGTCGTCACCTTGTGGCTGCAACGCACCCGCGGCTGGAATGCGGGGACGACCCAGATCGCGATCGACGTGCTGATCCTGGCGGCGGCGATCCCGGTGGTGAGCGGGGCGCAACTGGCATGGTCGGTCCTGAGCGCAGTGGCGATCAGCCTGATCCTGATCGCATGGCACCGCCCAGGGCGGTATATCGGGCATTGAGGGTAGAGGCGCGCACCGGCGGAAAGGGTATTACCCTTTGCCGCTGGCGCCCTGCCGCCTCCTCCCGCCGGGTGGGCCACCCGCCAGGCGGGTGAGAAAGGGCCGTCAGTCCGCCTTCTTCAGATGGCGGCGGCCAAGCAATTCGGCGATCTGCACCGCGTTAAGCGCAGCACCCTTGCGGAGATTGTCGGATACGCACCATAGCGACAGGCCGTTGTCGACCGTCGGGTCCTCGCGGACACGGCTGACATAGGTGGCATCGTCGCCCGCGGCCTCGATCGGGGTGACGTAACCGCCGTCCTCATGCTTGTCGATCAGCATGATGCCGGGGGCCTCACGCAGGATGTTCTTCGCCTCCTCAGCCGAAATCTCGTTCTCGAACTCGATGTTCAGCGCCTCGGAATGGCCGACGAACACGGGCACGCGAACGCAGGTGGCGACGACCTTGATCTTCCTGTCGAGGATCTTCTTGGTTTCGACGACCATCTTCCACTCTTCCTTGGTCGATCCGTCGTCCAGGAAGCTGTCGATGTGGGGGATTACGTTGAAGGCGATCTGCTTGGTGAACTTGTGTGCCACCGCCGGATCGCCGACGAAGATGTTGCGGCTCTGTTCGAACAGCTCGTCCATCCCGACCTTGCCCGCGCCCGACACGGATTGATAGGTGGCGACGACGACGCGCTTGATGGTGGCGGCATCGTGCAGCGGCTTCAGCGCGACGACCATCTGCGCGGTCGAACAGTTGGGGTTGGCGATGATGTTCTTGACGCGGTAGCCGTCGATCGCGGCCGCGTTCACCTCCGGCACGATCAGCGGCACGTCCGGGTCCATCCGGTAGAGCGAGCTGTTGTCGATCACGGTGCAGCCGGCGGCGGCGAATCTGGGCGCATAGACCGCGGTCGCCTCCGACCCGATCGCGAACAGCGCCATGTCCCAGCCCGCCGGATCGAAATGCTCGATATTCTGCACCTTCAGCATCCGGCCGGTGTCGCCATATTCGATCTGTTCGCCCTGACTGCGGCTGGAGGCCAGCACGGCGATCTCGTCGGCGGGAAACTGACGCTCGGCGAGGATGTTGACCATCTCACGCCCGACATTGCCCGTCGCCCCCGCGACCACGATCCGGTAACCCATGACTTTCCCTCCGATTGCCGCGCCGCCCTAATCGGCGGCGCGGGTGCTGACCAGTGAAGCTTTACTTGGGCTCCGTATTGGCGGCGGGGGTCGCGTTCAGATCCGGCATCGGCGCGGCGGTGACCAGCGTCCGGTTCTTCACGTTGCGGTCGAGGAAGTTCAGGATCGTCTTCCACAGATGCTCGCTGACCCCCGGTCCGCCGACGCGGTGGGTCTGGCCGGGGTAGAACATCATCTCGAACGGCGTGCCCGTCTTCTGCATCTGCGAGGCGAAGGCGGTGGAATTGTCGAGGAAGACGTTGTCGTCGGCCATGCCGTGGATCAGCAGCAAC
>Ga0265798_10008968_pt1 | contig 12625 bp, 12 predicted proteins | sample P3T30metagenome_FD_192430 | JGI IMG/M metagenome (GOLD analysis project Ga0265798, IMG submission 192430) | Plant litter microbial communities from East Loma Ridge, Irvine, California - P3 T30 | ecosystem: Environmental > Terrestrial > Plant litter > Unclassified | place: USA: California...
GTATTGCTGCTGGCCAATCACTTTGGCTGGTGGGACGGCTTTTTGCTGTACTGGCTCAATTACCTGCTGTTTAAAAAAAAGTTCCATATCATGATACTGGAAGATACCGTGCGCAAGGTGTTCTTTCTAAAATACATGGGCGCGTTTTCGGTAGTTAAAAATTCACGGTCTATGATGGAGTCGTTAGAATATGCAGGCAATTTGCTGCACGACCCGCAAAACCTCGTGCTCATTTTTCCGCAAGCCCGGCTATATTCTAATTTTGTAGATGATGTGCATTTTGAGCGCGGACTGCTTAAAGTGATAAAACAGGCGGCCGGTAAATTTCAATATGTATTTGCCGCTACTTTTATTGAATACTTTCAGCACAAAAAGCCTACTATATACGTTTATGTAGATGCAAGCGCGCGCGATGTAACTACTATTGAGGAGCTCAAAGGCATTTATCAACAGCATTACGATACCGCAAAAAAGCGCCAAACACAAATTATAATTTAAAGGTGATCATTGCCATATCTGTTGTCTTCTTTTTCCTGGTACTGCGCTTTGCCGTAACCCTTTTCAATTTTATATCCGACCCTAAACTGCGTAAAATAAACCGTATGCAGCAAGATCTGGTGTCTATACTCATACCCGCCCGTAACGAGGAAGCCAACATTATTTCGCTCCTGCAATCTATTCATGAGCAAGACTATCCCTATTATGAAGTCTTGGTGCTGGATGATGACTCTACTGATGATACCTATGCGCTTTGTGCATCGTTTGCGAGCAGCCATCCTAAATTTAGCGTGGTTAAAGGCAAGCCGCTGGAGCAGGGCTGGCTGGGTAAAAATTATGCTTGCCATCAATTGGCGCAGCAGGCCCGTGGTACCTACTTGCTGTTTTTAGATGCTGATGAGCAGGTGGGCAATGGTTTAATTAACAGTGCCGTTCATCGTATTAAATCTAAAAACCTGGCCTTGTTCAGCCTGTTTACCAACCAGGATATGCGGTCGTTAGGTGAGCAAACGGTGGTACCTTTAATGCACTACCTTTTGTTAAACCTGTTGCCTATCCGCTTAATATACCTGGCCAAAAATCCGTCGTTCGCGGCAGCCAGCGGACAATTCATGTTGTTTAACGCCGCCATATACCGGCAATACCAATGGCATTCCTTATCGCGCGACAGGGTGGTAGAGGATGTAGAGATCATGAAACTGGTAAAAGCGCGTAAACTTAAAGGAGAAAGCCTGTTGGCCAACGGCTTAATAACCTGCCGCATGTATACCGGTTACCAGGAAGCCATTAGCGGGTTCAGCAAAAACTTTCTGGCGCCGTTCAATTACAGTATCGCGGGTTTCATATGTTATTTGGTGTTGGTTATTGGCGGTCCGCTGTTAATTATTGCTACACTAAATTTGCCTCTGATATTGATGATGTGCGGGTTGATAGTGTTAAGCCGCATAATGATTTCTTTTGCTTCGGGGCAAAACGCTTTTTATAATACACTGTTGCACCCTGTGCAAATGGCCAGTTTGCTTATTGTGGGTATATTTGCCATTCAAAATCATTTAACACGTAATACGGTATGGAAAGGACGCCGGGTGTAATGCTCAAAAATACCACGGTATCGCTTATCGTTATTGTTTTATTTCATGTGGTGGGGCTAATTGGCTTTTTTGTGCCTGCGCTTACACCCATGTTTTTACGGCTGGTGCCGTTTCATTTACTGCTGATGCTGTTGGTGGTGTTGTATAACCATTACCGGCCCGACGAGAAATTCTGGAGCTTTTTTTTACTGATAGCTATAGGTGGCATTGTAGCCGAATGGATAGGCGTACACAAGAACTGGATTTTTGGAGACTACGATTATGGCCCAACGCTGGGCATTAAAGTGCTGGATATTCCGTTAATGATAGGGGTGAACTGGTTTATTTTAGTTTATGCCACTGGTGTATTGATGCAACGCAGCCGGCTAAGAAGCAGCTTGGCCAGGGTAATTACCGGAGCCTTGTTGCTGGTACTGCTCGATCTGTTGATAGAACCGGTAGCCATTAAGTTTGATTACTGGACCTGGGTAGAAAAAGTACCTCCCTTAAAAAATTACCTTTGCTGGTTTGGCGTAAGTGCCTTGTTTTTATCAGTGTTTGAGGGATTTAAATTTAAGCCGCAAAACATCGTGGCACCGGTACTGCTGGGGGTGGAATTTGTGTTTTTTGGGTTGCTGTGGTTGGCGTAGGCCTGCTTAACTAAAACGCGTCATTGCGAGGTACGAAGCAATCCCTGCGGAGAACGGTCGGAGGTTTACCTACCGTGCAGAGATTATTAATCTATGGTTTGTTTTTCTATGGTATTAATGAGCTCCCTACGGTCGGTTATCTTCGCTATCGCTCGCAATGACGGTGTTATATTGCTTTTTAAAAAAGTCCTCTCCTTTGGGGAGGATATAGGTGGGGTTTCGTATTTTTGTAAAACTATGGGAACGTATCAGTTACAGGTAGAAATAGATGGCGATTCGGGCTTTTGCTTTGGCGTAGTATACGCTATTGATATGGCTGAGGAAATACTGGCCGAAGATGGCTATTTGTATTGCCTGGGCGATATCGTGCATAACGACGAAGAAGTAGAACGCTTAAAGGCCAAAGGTTTGCGCATTATAGACCATGCCGACCTGGTAAACCTGCATAACGAAAAAGTGCTCATTCGTGCACATGGCGAAGCACCCGATACGTACCGCACCGCCCTGCAAAATAACATTACATTGATTGATGCCTCCTGCCCGGTGGTGCTCAAACTACAAAACCGCATCAAAACATCTCACGATAGTAAGGAGAATATCCTCATCTTCGGTAAACACGGCCATGCCGAAGTAATAGGCCTGCAAGGGCAAACCAACAACGAGGCACTGGTATTTCAGGATATTGCCGAACTGGATAACCTGGAACTTCCGCAGCAAATTACGCTGTATAGCCAAACCACAAAAAGCACCGAGAAATTTTATAATGTAAAAAACGAGCTAATAGCCCGTGGTTACGAGGTAAAAGCAAACGATACTATTTGTCGGCAGGTATCTAACCGCGATAAAGACCTGCACACCTTTGCCACCCGTTTTAATAAGATCGTATTTGTGTCGGGCAAAAAATCGTCGAACGGTAAAGTGCTGTTCGAGGTGTGCCGCAAGTACAACCCCGATACTTATTTCGTATCGGCAGTTGATGAAATAAGCCCCGATATGTTTAATCCGGGCGATACCGTAGGCATCAGCGGAGCTACCTCAACTCCTATGTGGCTCATGGCAAAAATTAAAGCGGAGTTAGAAACGTATTAGGCCCCCAACCTCCTAAAGGGGTAGCAGAAGATGATTAGTGAAACAGATTGACAATATGGCGCAAAACAACACCTCTTTTAATACTACTTCCCCTTTAGGGGATCGGGGGGCTGTTGGCGTCATCATTGCCCTTATCGTTATAGGCAGCTGGTTAACCTCCACCGTTTTGCTGATGCAATGGGAGGTGAACTTTGCCAATCCCCTGCTTTACCTATTTATTTTAGTGCAAATGCATTTGTATACGGGTTTGTTTATTACCGCACACGATGCCATGCACGGCACGGTATCATCCAACAAAACGCTTAACAACGGCATAGGCTACGTAGTCACCTTTCTGTATGCTGCCTTTTTGTATCCTAAGTTGTATACCAAGCACCACAAGCACCACAGCCACGTGCATAGCGACGATGACCCCGATTACCATCAGGGTAGTTTCATTGCCTGGTATATCAGGTTCATTCGTAATTATTTATCTATATGGCAGGTGGTATTTATGGCCGTGACGTTTAATGTGCTTAAAATTTGGATACCGCAACCCAACCTTATTTTATTTTGGGTGGTACCCTCATTGCTCAGCACTTTGCAGCTATTTTACTTTGGTACTTACCAGCCGCATAAAGGCGAACATGATAACCCCTATCATTCGCGCTCGCAAAGTAAGAACCATGTGTTCGCTTTTTTATCGTGCTACTTCTTTGGTTACCATACCGAGCATCATGCTTCACCGGCTACACCTTGGTGGTTGCTTTGGAAAACCAAGTAGTTTATATTGCCGCAATTGGCCCCTGATAATGTCGCAGATGATGGTTTATATATAGCTTTTTAAGTGCTTTATTTGCATTAACCAACAACTGCTTATCATGTCATTTCAAGCGTATATCGACAACATTAAGGCAAAAACGGGCAAGGGCCCCGAAGATTTTAAAAAGCTTGCCAACGAAAGAGGTTTTATCGAAAACGGCCAAATTAAAGCCGGCGTAAAAGCCGGACAAATAACCGCCTGGCTAAAAGAAGAGTTTGAATTAGGGCATGGGCACGCCATGGCTATTTATGCTGTGCTTAAAGGAGAAAGCAGGTTGTAAACTAAGCTGGCTTAGAAGGGGACTATTACACTTACTTGACAAAGAATTTTAGATATTTGCAGTCCGGATGGTGCCCCCTTTAGGGTGCCTGGAACTTGATGAAAAAAGGAGTTTTGTTAGTGAATTTAGGTACGCCCGATAGTCCGGAAACCCCGGATGTACGCCGTTACCTCGACGAATTTTTAATGGATGAGCGGGTAATTGACATTAATGCCATTAGCCGTACACTGTTAATTAAAGGCATTATTGTTCCTTTCCGCGGGCCAAAATCGGCCAAATCATATAAAGAGATCTGGACCAAGGAAGGTTCGCCTTTAATGGTTTACACCGTAAAAGCTACCAAAGCTTTGAAACAGCGCTTGGGCGATGAGTACCATGTAGAAATGGCCATGCGCTATCAAAATCCATCAATCCAATCGGCCATGGATAAGTTGCGTGCTGCGCAGGTAACCTCTATACAGGTTATTCCGCTGTTTCCACAATATGCTTCAGCATCAACAGGTTCTGTTCATCAAAAGGTGATGGAAATTGTGAGTAAATGGCAGGCTATCCCGAGTATTAGTTTCATTAATTCATTTTACGATAATGAGTTAGTAATTGAAGGCTTTGCGCAAAACGGCGCTAAACATAACCCAGCAGAGTATGATCATGTATTGTTCAGCTTTCACGGCTTGCCACAACGCCATATGCTTAAGGCCGATGAAACTAAACAACATTGCCTTAAAGTAGCCAACTGCTGCGATACCATTACCGGTGCTAACCGCTTCTGCTACAGTGCACAATGTCATCAAACTGCCCGCTTAATTGCCGAGAAACTGAACATTCCTAAAGAAAAATATACCTTAACCTTCCAGTCGCGCCTGGGCCGCGACCCCTGGATGAAACCTTATACCAGCGAGGTAGTGGCCGAACTGGCTAAAAAAGGCGTAAAACGCATGCTGGTATTTTGCCCTGCCTTTGTGGCCGATTGCCTGGAAACCATTTTTGAGGTATCAGTAGAGTACAATGAAGAATTTCAGGCCCTGGGTGGCGAACACATCCAACTGGTAGAAAGCCTGAACGATTCGCTTATTTGGGTAGATGCTTTGGAGAAAATGGTAAGGGAAGAGGGATTTTAATAATTCTTTATATTTCACCGGGGAACAGAGCAATTTCCGCGCAGAATGCTTTGTTCCTCTGAATCACGTCTTCAGTTTTTTAAAGCTATGTTCTTCATGATCAGTTGCGTAGCACCTTTGTTCGCGGCTACAAAATCAAGGGAAACCTTACTTGCTTTTAATCGGTAAGCATCATCGGTCATTAACCGGCCGGTAATAGCTATTAATTGAGCTTTGTCATTTATGCTAAAGCCTCCTTGCAGGGTTACCAAATCCCTTGCTTCTTTAAACTTTGAATAATTAGGGCCGAAAATAACAGGCAGTCCGAATGCCGCGGCTTCCAGCGTATTGTGAATGCCGGCGCCAAAACCACCACCTATATAAGCAATTTCGCCGTATTGATATAGGGAAGAAAGCATACCTATATTATCAATCACCATAGTTTGATAATTTGAAAGCGGGGTGCTAAGCGCGGAAATGCTTGAAAAACGAATTGTTCTGTCGGCAGGCAGCAGGCTCATTAACCTGTTCACCTTATCTTCCGGAATTTCATGCGGTACAAAAATAAATTTCCAACCGGGGTATTGTTTGATCAAGTTAACTAATAACTCTTCGTCGGCAGGCCAGGTGCTTCCTGCTACAAATACAGGGGAGTTGTTTTTAAACTCTTCTATTACCGGCAAGCTTTTAGGTTGCAGGGCATTGGTATAAACACGGTCAAACCGGGTGTCGCCGCTAACTAACGCGTTGGTAATCTCTATAGTGCTCAATAATTGCCTCGAATCCTCATCCTGTACAAATAGCTGGGTAACTTTAGTTAGCATTTGGCGGTGCAAGCTACCGTACCATTTAAAAAAAATCTGTCCGGGCCTAAAGATAGCCGATACTACATACAGCGGAATTTGTTGTTGATGCAACTGATCAAAATAATGATACCAGTACTCATATTTTGTGAAGATTGCCGCTACCGGGTCAATAGTCTTAATAAACTCCGCGGCGTTACGTGGCGTATCCAGGGGTAGATAATACACGGCATCGGCGAGGGGGGTGTTTTTTCGGATCTCATAGCCAGACGGAGAGAAAAAGGTGACCACAATTGGATGCCCAGGATATTCGGCTTTAACCGCTTCTAAAACCGGCCGTCCCTGCTCAAATTCTCCTAACGATGCAAAATGGAACCAGATACTTTTATGGAATACTGCAATCTGTTGCTCTTTGCGCCCATTTATCCATGCTTTAGCTTTAGCATTAAAGTTTGATGCAATTATGGCAATGAAATAATATAAATGGATGCCAAAATTATATAATAAGAGCATTTTAATAGCAATTTGTTATATTCGTCGGTATAAAAGTAATAAATACACAACATACTATATAACATATATGAGAATAGCCGTAGTAGGAACGGGATACGTGGGCTTGGTAACAGGGACGTGCCTTGCAGAGACAGGTAACGAAGTGGTGTGCGTAGACATCAACGAGAAGAAAGTAGAGATGATGAAAGCGGGCAAGCTGCCCATCTACGAACCTGGTTTGGAGCTGTTGTTCCACCGGAACATTGCGCAGGAGCGTTTAACGTTCACCACGAACCTTGCGGAAGGCATTAAGGATGCCAAGATCATTTTTCTGGCCCTGCCTACGCCCCCGGGCGGCGACGGCGCAGCCGACCTGAGCTACGTGCTGGGTGCGGCAGGCGATATTGCCAAACTGCTGACCGACTACAAGGTGATCGTGACCAAGAGCACCGTACCGGTGGGCACGGCAGATAAGGTAACTGCGGTAATGCAGCAGCATGCTGCAGAAGGCATAGAATACGCCGTAGTATCCAACCCCGAGTTTTTGAGAGAAGGCGTAGCGGTAGAAGACTTCATGAAACCCGACAGGGTAGTGGTGGGCACCACCGACGAGCGTGCCCGTAAACTGATGGCAGAGCTTTACGGCCCGTATGTACGCCAGGGCAACCCGGTGATCTTTATGGACGAGCGCTCCTCAGAACTCACCAAGTACGCCGCCAACTCATTTCTGGCCACCAAGATCTCTTTCATGAACGAGATCGCCAACTTGTGCGAGCTGGTAGGTGCTGATGTGGATATGGTTAGACGCGGCATAGGTGCCGATGAGCGTATCGGCAAGCGCTTCCTGTTTGCCGGTATCGGCTATGGCGGCAGCTGCTTTCCAAAAGACGTACAGGCACTGGCCAAATCGGCCGAGGAGAACCGTTACGACTTCAAGATATTGAACTCCGTAATGGAAGTAAACGAGATCCAAAAAACGGTACTGACCGACAAGGTAAAGAAATACTATAACGGCGACCTTAAAGGCAAGCACTTCGCCTTGTGGGGACTGGCCTTCAAACCAGAGACCGACGATATCAGAGAAGCCCCTGCACTGTACATCATTGATGCATTGCTGGCAGCCGGTGCTACGGTAACGGCCTTCGACCCGGAGGGTATGGCCAATGTGAAAGCCATTGTAGGCGATAAGATACAATTTGCCGAGAACCAGTACGATGCGCTCCAGGATGCCGATGCACTGCTGATCGTGACCGAATGGTCACTGTTCCGCACGCCGGACTTCAACCGCGTGGAGAGCCTGCTCAAAGCCAAGGTGATCTTCGACGGCAGGAACCTGTATGATCTGGACAAGATGATCGACTGCGGCTTCTACTACAACTCGATAGGACGCAAGGAAGTAAGCTAAAGCAATGAGCGAATGAGAGAGTGAGTGAATGAGAGAATAAGAAGACCTGTCACAATGGAACCTCTCTTTACTCATTCACTCCTTCTAACATTCCATCATTCTCATTGTTCCATTCAATCATTATATCATTCACTAATTCACTCATTGAATACAATGAACATACAAGGCAAAAGAGTACTCATCACTGGGGCGGCAGGCTTTCTGGGCTCGCATCTGTGCGACCGCTTTATCAAAGAAGGCTGCCGGGTGGTGGGTATGGACAACCTCATTACGGGCGACCTGAAGAACATCGAGCATCTGTTCAAACTGGAGAACTTCGAGTTCTATAACCACGACGTATCCAAGTTCGTGCACGTGCCGGGCGATGTGGACTACATATTGCACTTCGCCAGCCCTGCATCACCCATAGATTACCTGAAAATCCCTATCCAGACGCTCAAGGTGGGCTCGCTGGGCACCCATAACCTTTTGGGACTGGCCAGGGCCAAAGGCGCACGCATCCTGGTGGCCTCTACCTCTGAGGTATACGGTGACCCTAACGTCAACCCGCAGCCCGAGGAATACTGGGGCAACGTGAACCCGGTAGGGCCAAGGGGCGTGTATGACGAGGCCAAGCGCTTCCAGGAAGCCATCACCATGGCCTACCATACCTTCCACGGCGTGCAGACCCGCATTATCCGCATCTTTAACACCTACGGGCCAAGGATGCGTTTGAACGATGGCAGAGTACTGCCGGCCTTCATTGGCCAGGCCTTAAGGGGCGAACCGCTGACCATGTTCGGTGACGGCTCACAAACAAGGGCATTCTGCTACGTGGATGACCTGGTGGAAGGCATCTACCGCTTATTACTGAGCGACTATGTGCAGCCGATGAACATCGGTAACCCCGATGAGATCACCATCAGGGAATTTGGCGAGGAGATCATTAAGCTTACGGGTACCAACCAGCAGCTCATCTCGAAGCCTTTGCCCACGGATGACCCCAAGCAGCGCAGGCCCGACATTACCAAAGCCCGGGCCATCTTAGGCTGGGAGCCCAAAGTAGGCCGTGCTGAAGGACTGAAGATCACCTATGAGTACTTCAAATCTCTTCCCCAGCACATTATCGAACACAAAGAGTTTACCCAATACAATAAATAACCGTATTTTTGAGTAAAGCATATCTATGAAAAAAATATTAGTTACCGGTGGTTTAGGGTTTATAGGCTCTCACACCGTGGTTGAATTGGTAAACGCAGGTTATGAGCCTATCATTGTTGACGATTTGTCTAACTCGCATGTTAGTATCTTAGATCAGTTAACTACCATATTGGGGCATAAACCGGCATTTCATCAAATTGATTTATGCGATGAAGCGGCCGTAAAAAACCTGGCTACTTCCATCCCCGATTTAGATGGTATTATCCACTTTGCTGCATTTAAAGCGGTGGGCGAATCTGTGCAGTTTCCTTTAAAATATTACCGTAATAACTTTTATTCGCTGTTAAATTTGCTTAATGCTTATTACAGCAAGCCATTAAACTTTGTTTTCTCTTCAAGCTGTACTGTATATGGTCAGCCCGATCATTTGCCGGTTACTGAAGATGCTCCTGTAAAAGCGGCACAATCGCCTTACGGCAACACCAAACAAATTGCCGAAGAAATACTTAAAGATATGATAGCTTCGGGCAGTAAATACAAAGTGGTTTCCTTACGTTATTTTAACCCGGTTGGTGCACACGAGTCGGCGTTGATAGGTGAATTGCCTATTGGTGTTCCGCAAAACCTGGTGCCATTTATTACACAAACTGCCATTGGCAAACGCGAAAAAGTTACCGTTTTTGGTAATGACTATAACACACCGGATGGTAGCTGCATACGCGACTATATTCACGTGGTAGACTTAGCCAAAGCTCACGTAGCTGCCTTGAAATATATGGAGCAGGAGAGCTTTGAAGGATACGATGTGTTTAACATTGGTACCGGTAAAGGAACGTCGGTATTAGAAATTGTTGAAGCCTTTGAACGTAGTACGGATGTGAAATTTGCCTGGACTATTGGCCCGCGCCGCGAAGGCGATGTAGAGCAGGTTTGGGGCGATGTAACCAAATCGACCGAGGTGTTAAAGTGGAAGGCCGAACTTGACGTAGATACTATGATGGCATCGGCCTGGAAGTGGGAAAAAGCAATTGCCAACAAGCCGTTATAATTAACACTACATGAAAAAAATTATTATTACCGGCGGTGCCGGTTTTATTGGATCGCACGTGGTGCGCAGGTTTGTAAAATCTCATCCCGAATATCAAATCATTAACCTGGACAAACTAACCTATGCAGGTAACCTGGCTAATTTGAAAGATATTGAGAACGAGCCAAATTATAAGTTTGTTAAAGGCGATATTGTTGATGCTGCTTTCATAGACGAACTCTTTGCCGCCGAGCAGCCCGACGCGGTAATTCACCTGGCGGCCGAATCGCATGTGGATCGTTCCATTTCTAATCCGCTGGAATTTGTAATGACCAACGTGGTAGGCACAGTTAATTTATTAAATGCTGCCCGTTACCACTGGAAGGGCAAGTATGATAGCTCCCGTTTCTACCACGTATCTACCGATGAGGTGTACGGTACTTTAGGCGAAGACGGTATGTTTACCGAAGAAACCGCTTACGATCCGCATTCGCCGTACTCGGCATCTAAAGCAAGTTCTGACCATATGGTACGTGCTTACCAGGATACTTACGGAATGGATTGCGTGATTTCTAATTGCTCTAACAATTACGGGTCTTACCATTTTCCGGAGAAACTGATTCCGCTTTCGATCCATAATATTAAGCAGAATAAGCCTATCCCGGTTTACGGTAAGGGAGAGAACATACGCGACTGGCTGTGGGTAGAAGACCATGCACGTGCCATTGATGTGATTTTCCATCAGGCTAAAACCGGCCAAACGTATAACATTGGCGGCCACAACGAATGGAAGAACATTGATTTGATCAAGCTTTTGTGCAAAGTGATGGATACTAAGTTAGGCCGCGAGCCGGGAACATCAGAACAACTGATTACCTATGTAACCGACCGTGCAGGGCATGATTTACGCTACGCCATCGATGCTACTAAGTTGAAAGACGAATTGGGTTGGACACCAAGCATTACCTTTGAAGAAGGACTGGAGAAAACGGTAGACTGGTACCTGAATAACGAGCAATGGTTAGATGATGTAACATCGGGTCATTACCAGCAGTATTATGAAGAACAGTACGATAACCGCTAATTGGTAATACTCCCTTTGCCTTAATTTTTGAACTATATAAAACCTAAGTGCAGGCCCTTAAAAGCCTGCACTTTTTTGTTATGCTCTTAAGTGTATTAATGAAATGTTTATTTTTCAACTTGCTGTTTAAGCCATACCACAAGGTCATGAGCGGCCTTGCTATTTTCATATTCTGCTGGCAGGCGGCCGTTGGTATACTCGTCATATAACCATGGGTCGCTAATGGCAATTACAGTGCCTTTACCATGTTTAGCTGTAGCTATGATAGTAGCGCCGGCGCTATTTTTTAAAAATGATTTTGCATTGCCGGTGGTGCTTATAGAGCACACATCTTTCATGAAAATCTTTTTAGCCGTTTTAAACAGCGGGTTGCCGCTTACGGTAACACCGCCATCTGCAAAATGCGCGTCATCAATCACATGGTTTTGCATGTCATCGTTAAAGTGCATTCCAAAAGCACTGGCCAACTGGTTAAAGTGTGGCAGCTCTACATTAGCACTGTCATTGGCAAACATAACCAGCACACCACCTTGCTTAACCCAATTGGCAATTTGAGCAATATCGGCTGGCTGGATGTAATTTGGCGCAGGGTTTTCTTTGCGGCTATCGGGGTCTACAATAACGTATACGCTGGTTCCCTTTAAATTAGATGCAGTTGGGGCAACCTCCAATGTACTCAACGCAAAACCTTGGCTTTTAAATACATCGCCCAGGATTGAATAGCCGGTATTAGCTTTCTCGGTCCACAAGTAGTGAAAGCGCTCTAGTTCGCCTTTACTGTTCTTATGTGTTTCGTGGTTAAAGTAGTAATCTAAAGTTACCGTTTGTGCGCCCGACGTAAGTGCAGCCAGGCATAGCATGCCCGCAAGGCCATATTGATAAATTGATTTCATGAGAGAAAATTTATGTCTTTATGAAAGGCTAAGCTAATTATTTTCGACATAAAATAGGTTACACCACACTTCAGGTGTTAAACTCAAGATTTCTTATCGTCCTCATGAACTTCTGTAGATTTAGCTTTTTCTTGAAGCTGGCGTGTGCGTTCTTCGGCTTGTTTAACTTCGTCGCGTTCGTCAATAGGGCCTTCGGTTTGCAAGTTCTCAGAGCCTTTGTCTTCGGTGGTTTTTACTTTTTGTTCCGTCATGGTATCCGTATTAAGTGTATATAAGTTATACAACGCCCGTATCA
>Ga0265798_10008972_pt1 | contig 12621 bp, 9 predicted proteins | sample P3T30metagenome_FD_192430 | JGI IMG/M metagenome (GOLD analysis project Ga0265798, IMG submission 192430) | Plant litter microbial communities from East Loma Ridge, Irvine, California - P3 T30 | ecosystem: Environmental > Terrestrial > Plant litter > Unclassified | place: USA: California...
TGGCCTTTCCCTTCAGCCTGTCCCCCTCCCTCTCTCTCCCGGAGTGATAGACGGAGAAAGAGCGTCGATCCGAGGACGACTCTTGTTCCAAAAAAAAATTGGCCGGCCAGGCTTGTTTTGCCGTTCGTTTTGAAGCACATTTTTATCTTCCCCCGCGCAGGCCAAAAGGCAGCGCCTGCAATTTCCAATTCCACAGAGCCGAACTAAGCCTGGACGTGTTTTTTTCAGCGGAAGCCCAAGGGAGGGGAGGGGGGCGAGTCGAAGGCGAAAGGAAGCGAAGATGCCGCAAGGCTTTTTCCGTTCGCGAAGTTCCTCTCTCTTTGACTTCTTAGTCCAGAAAGCGTTTGTTGGAAAAGTCGATGTCGACGTGAACGGATGGAATGGGAAGAAGCCTACCTACATAGTAATGTTATGTTTTCGAATTATTTTTCCGAACCGGACCTTTGCCTTTAACCTATCTCATTTGCTTCTTCTTCCCCTGACGCATTGTCAAAACGGCCAAAAGCCACGTAACTGCCGCAAGAACGAGCAAAAAAGATGTTTGAATAACGAAAGATCGAGGGCAGGCCCAAAGTATAGTCATAAAATCATCAAACTAAAGGTTCTTCATTTTGCCCATCGCCGCAAAACCAAGAAATCTAGCTATCTCCTTCACGGCAAGAAACAAATCCCACTGTACAAGAACTTTCTTATTTCCCCCTTTTCGTCTCTCCCAACGCATTTCGCAGCCAACGAACCAAAAAAAATGATGGCAAAAGAGAAGGGACCGAGTAAAGAATATTTTCGACATCCTGGTGTTCCGTCTAATTTTTCCTTCTTCTTTCACTCCTCCCTTCCCTCTCCCATGCACCCACCCAACATGCGTTTTCGTTGCCATTTCCTTGCCATAAAGTCTCGAGACTTGAAGATGAGGATTTGAAAAAGAATAGATTTGAAGAAAAAAACGAGCGGCCATCAGGGGGATATCATCGCAGAAACCCACATCAAGAGATAAGTAGAAGATATGAAGAGATAGAGAGAGAGAGAGAGAAATATGAACGAGGACAATCTCGTTTCTGCGCCGAGGTAGCTGCCAGTCGGTTGTCGAGGGACTTGGCAGAGGTTGTGTGTTGTTGCTGAGGGGCTTTGAATCCATCAAAACCCCCCTCCTCGCTTCTGAAGTGAGAAGTAAATTTTATCGGATCCGAAGAAAGGAAAAGCTGTTCGGGGCAGCATTCAAGATCAAGCGAGAGCCCACTCCGTGCCTCTCTTGACGAACTTGTCCATCAGCAGGCCCAAGTCGGCCAAGACGAAGCGACAGATGTAGAAGGCGAAGAACTCGGCCGCGTGACGGATGCTCAGCTCAAGGCCGACGTGCGTCTGCGACGAGTGCTTGAGGCCAGGGTCTTCGACTTGACGGGCAATCTGATCTGTAATGAAAAAAAAGGATCGGTTAGCGACAAGTGTTTCGGAGAAGCAAGCGAATTTGGGTGATGTGTATTAGGGCAGCGCGGATAAGTTCGGAGACGTTTGTAGATCGTCGGCTGGCTGTGTTTTTTTGGGGGATGGGGTGGGGTACGTGAGAAAGCGTGTTAAGCGAGGTGGTGCTGATCAGCATCCTTCCGCCGCGGTGAACAACACATCGCCGGCGTCTGGCAGTTGTGATCACACGCAAGCGAGCATAAGCACCGAAGCCAGGATATGCCTGTCTTCAGGATGAAGCGCCGGGGGATAGGCCCGACGGCTGCTGAGGCGCACAAACTGCCAATACTTGGGCGATGCAGGGTGCTACCCGACGCCACTATACCGCACGGCGTATGCGAGCAACATCACGACGGTAGATTGTGTAAGTGTAGGTGAACGAGAAAAGTGACTTACCAAGAATTGCCATGCCTTGCACTAGGCGTGCAAGGCTGCCCATGTACTCCTTCTGCGGTCCCTCGAAGGCCATGGCCTTGAGGTTCGGCGCGGCCTTTTGACCTCTGCGCTCGACCGGAATCCAGCTCGTCATGGGAACCGAAGCCATAGTATGTGACTCTCCTTTATCGGCCACAACACTCGTGGCTGTAGGAGGCTTGATTGTCGAAGACAGAGGCGTGCCAGAGCTTTTACTGCGAAGCTTGCGCCAGGAAGACAGGTATGATTTGCCAGAGTTCGACTTGGCTGCTTTGTCGGTGGTGCCGCTGGCAGCATCAGAGCCGAGGGAGGTGTGAGCACCGTTGGTACCAGTGGAGGCAACGTCTTTGAACATGGATATGGAACCATGGACACCCACGTCAGACCCGAGTTTCTTGGTCAAAGTTGCCTGCACGCGTTCCATGACTTCTTCGAACCCTTGCAGCTCTTCCATCACGGCATCAGCGTCATAGGTGTCCACACCTGCGATGCGTCCGAGGGCCGCGGTGAGAAGGTCAATGTTTGCAACCTTTTCGTCAAGAGACCTGAGCTTGACACCGCGAGTCTGCCAAACATCGTGGGGAACGAACAGACGGGTAGTCACAAAGCCACCGCGGCTGTGAGTGATCGAAGAGCTGATGGCACGCATGAGCCAGAATGGACGAAGGAGCGATGACTCGGGACACGGCTCGAGACCAGGAGGCTGAGACGCTTCAATCGAGCTTCGTGGCGAAGACGAAGTATGCGTGGCTGAGATTGAGGTGTCGAAAAGGTACGTTCCGTTGATGTGATGGCCGTCAACGGCAGATGTGCTCAACATTGCAAAGTTGGTCCGTTGCGAAGTAAGCGGCTCCATGCTCTGCTTGGGTCTCAATGAGGCAAATGTCGCACTCATTGGCGTTGACACCGTGTGATCAGAATCATCCCGCAGCGGCAAGCCCGCTTGGTATTCTCTCAGACTGATCGAAGACTTGTTCTTGCGGAAAAGACTGGGCTTGCTGGGTCGAAGCTCACCAGGGTGTTCATCAACACTGTCAATCTCGCTGGAGTCTGTCCTTGAGACTGTGCCCCGGACATCAATTGAAGGCGGCGATCTGAGGACCTGCTCATGTTCTGGGTCTGACGTTGACTGCTCCAAAGGAGCGCCAATGAGGACATCACTGCCGAATATTCGGTTGCGCTGCTCTTCATCCGTCATGTCCGCGCCAGGAGAGTGGTGGAAAGTGGACGCCCGTTTGCGGCTTACTGGCCGTGCGCTGGATGTCTCGATCCTAAGCTGCTTCATGTTCTGCCCAGATAGTCGTCTGCTTCGCACGCTTGCAGAGATTCGTTTCTCGGTCGGGCTAGGCGGTCGAGGGAGAGCGCTTGTCGGAGGTGGGTATTGTGGCGCATCTGCTCGCACGGTGTTGACAGAAGATACTATACTCGCAGGCTTGCCAGAGAAGCGTGCGTTGAGCAAGTCCTCAGGGACGGTAGACAACGACGATCCAGCAGTGTTGCGGTCCGACACCTGCGAGCTTTGCCATGTACTTCTCGAATATCCACTGGAATCGGACTGCCGGGGCAGAGCCGATTTCGAGTCCAGATCAAACTTGAAGCCATGTCCATAATCTTGCGTAAATTCATTGAGAATGCGCTCTTCCTCTTCGTCGTCGTCGTCGTCGTCATCATCGTCAAGGCCTGCCAGTGATAGGCTGAGGTCTCTGGGCGAGACATTATCGCCAAAGGTCGCCAACGGAAGTAGCTCTGACTCTGGCCGTACACGTGCATGGATGGTCTCCCGCTTCGGCTGACCGTCAAGATCTGGCTCGAGGCCTTCGTTGTATGCGGCCTCGACAGCAGCGTCAAAGGCTGCATCGAAGTCAGGGTCTGTCTCACCACTTTGGTTGCGTATATGCTTGCGGTGTAGGCCATTTTCCGACGTCATAGAATGTACTGAAGATGTATCCGACGACCCGGACTCGTCGATGGTATCTAGCCATGAGACTGAAGCATTGCTCTCCGTGCGGTCTCTCAGACTGTCATCTGCCTCATGCGAAGCCTCTTCGCGCTCCCTTGAGCCCCAGCCAAAATCTTTGGACGAATCCAATGTTGGAGATGAAGTCTTCCGAGGAAGCAATGGTGCAGGCATGTAAGTATTACGTGGATTATCAGGTGGTGGTAGTTGAGTGGAGGTGTTCTCGTCTTCCTGTATCACGCTTTGTCGATATCTTGACGGGTTGACAGGCGTCCGCGAGGGAGAAGCATCGTTGCTATTCCGGCCAGCTCGTTCAACATCCGCGAGCGTCCTCGAAAAGAAACTGTCGCGATTGCTGGCGATGGGGTGAGAAAGCTGTGGCACATCAACTATCCGCGTCATCCTTGCCGTCTCGATCACAGTCGGTTCCTCTACAAGTTCGTTGGACTCTTCCACTGGGCTCGGCGGGTTGATCATCGGACTCTTTACGCTATCGTCTTCGCTCATTGGTCGTGAAGGTAGGCCCTTTTCTAGGCGTGTCGGCGGGCGGCTCTCCTCCAACTCCTGCAGTTCCTCTATTCTGGTGGTGTAGGTGATTTTGATCGCGTCCAGCTTTCGCTTGTCTTCGGCACCAGAGCTGCGGTCCATGACCTGTTGCAGCAGCCGACAAGCATCACTGTAGGCCTCCAACGCCGCTTCAAAGTTCTGAGCATTGTCCAACAACACTGCAGTGTTCGCCTTTTGCAACGCCTTGGAAAGCATGGCTTTCTTGTCCTTCTCCGTCTTTTCCCGCGTTCGTGGCCTTCTCTCACCTATGCTGTTCGTGTTGCTCATAGCAGTTCCAGAGCGCTCACTGTCTGTCGCGCCAAACATCTCTGATTGTCTACGCCTATGTGCTGACTCCTGAAGTGCTTCTGAGCGAGGCAATCTTGAATAGTTCAGAGCGGGCTCGGGTGCCGTTGTGGTCCGAACAGCCGAAGGTCTCTCGTCTTTCGCATGATTACTAGGCGAGGCACTGCCTCCGAAATAGTCCTGGGCATAAGATGAATGTGTGGAAGGTGTTATCAGACCAGAGTTGGGAGATGTGGTTCGATGCGTGGTCGAAGGAGACTCACTGTCCTCCGCGTCTACATGCGATCTTGTATTGAACGGTTGTGGGAGGTTTTTGAGATGATGTGTTGAGTTGACGGGATTCGAAACCTGCCTTCGTGCGTTCGCTGGGCCCTCGGACGGCACGTATTGTCGCAGTGGTCCTGATGCTGCCTTTCGGTGAGGGCTTGACCGAGGGGAATGATCGACAAGCTGTCGTGAAGCCTTTGGAGGTGACATTGGCTGGGAGGCTGGACCGGACAAGGTGGCAATACTGCTGGCGCGCTTTCGACGAGCAACTGGTGAGTGGGCGCTGGCATCTGTGGATTGAGACCATCTGTTGAGATTACCCATTCCCTCCCCTGTGGGATTCTCAAATGGATCCAAAGCACTGCTCCTTCGTCGTCGTGAGGTTCCTCCGCCCAGACGCAACGCGATCAACGACGTGTCACCAGGACTCTGAGAACCCATCGGGAGCAGGGAATTGCGCACACTGTTGCCAGGAGAGCTGAGTGAGCCGGCGCGCTTGATGGTGCCAGCTGAAGAGCCGGAAGCGGATTTCGGACGTGAAGAAAGGTGGTTATGTTTGGACAGGGCGGCGGTGCCTGGACTGCCAGTCGCTGAGACAGCAGCGTTGCTTCCATGCATCATGGCGTCTGCCCTCGTAACCGGAAGTAGACGCACAGCCGCTGTAGACCACGCACGTCTGCTGCAGCCCTATGACGGAAGCAGCTGGACACGCTGTGGGCACTCTCACTTCATGCGAAAATGGCAGGGCCGTGGGTGCAGAAGGCCTGATTGGAAAATGTTCTGCAGCACAAGTTGTGGTCGGAGGCCGGGTGTTCGTTTCGGTTCCTTGGATCGCCTGTGCGAATGCGGCTTCCCGAGCTGTTGTGCGACAGCGATTCAAGTGCCACTGCGCGGCGCAACAACGTCCATAGCGTGGGATTCCCGGATGCGGTGCGCGTCAATTGGTGTCGGTGTGATCTTTTCTTGGTCGAAGTCGGGCGTACGAGCGTCTAGGATGCGGGTGGGTTGGGTGGATGGTTGGGTATGGGTTGGTCGCCTCGTCTCGTCTCGTCTTGCCTCGTATGCTGGCGTATTGTCTCGTGTCGTTTCGTCCGGGGCAGAGTCGTGATTCGTATGGTCGGGGGTGGAGCAATGGTGGTATGTAGAGGGAGGCACGGAGGAGAATGGACGCTGGAGTGGTGCTATCCCTGTGCAGGGTGCGAGAAGACTGTACGGCGACGGGGATGCAGGCCGGGCCGGCGACGGGCAGGGTATTGTGCAGTAGTGGTTGGTAGTAGTCGGCAGCACGCGTCGCGATAATAGCAATCGAGGCGGTATAGGCGTTCGCTGGTTTGTTCGTTCGTTTCGCTGGCTGGCGGGCTGGGCTGGGTTTGAGCACAAGCTTGGAGGGCAGGGCAGGGCTGGCAGGCAGGCAGGGTAAGTGAAGTGGGTATGTCTGTGTCTGTGTCTGTTCTTTGACGCCTTTGCCGGTGGTGTCGCGATGGGGATGTCTCAGTTCAGGGTGACAGGGGGCATGCGAGTGGAGAAGGCGACTAGGCTTTGCGTAGTGCGTGATTGAGCCGACCAAACCTCACTAACAACCTGACTAACCATCAAAGTCCACCTTATCCCACGCGGTTGAGCGGACGAGCCAACCAGCCCCCTACGAGAACAACAATGCGCACAGAATCCTAGATGCAGATGTCCCGCCTCCATACTACTTCCATGTTCCATATCTCTCCTTGCTGTTACATACGTATGTCTTCAAGTATGCGAACATCCATACACACACGTCCACACACGCCCACACGCATAGCACATGCAATCAGGCTGCTCACGCTCATGCTGCTTCTGTGGCTGCATCTGAAGAACACACCCTTGTCTACACAGCAAACGCTATGTCCAGGCCTAAAGCCCGGCAGACAGCGTCCCGACTCCGGGTGCGGAGGGCATTACGAAGTAGCGCATGTATCTATATCTATAAGTATATCTCTCTGCATGTGAACGCAAACTCTCCCATCAAGCGCATTCACTTGCGTGCTTGTACAGTATCTCTGCTACTGCACGATCATCAACAATCGAGGGACCGCCCGCCGTGTGACGGCCGCATGTGGAAGCAAACCAGTCTTCCAATTCGATGGAACCTTCAAAACTCAATCTTCGTAGAGGCACGCCACATGTGTGCGAAAATCCCGAAACCCTATCAATCGCTCGGATGTACAAAGTCCCCTGAATCCTTGCGTGCCTGCGCGACATCTCCTCGTGGACACGACATGGACCTGGGCGTTGAATCGACAGCGTCTTCAGGCCCCTTTCTCATCGATCCGTTTCCTTTCCAGATTTGCTTGTCGTTGACTCGACAACAGTGGCAGTAGCATGCCGTATTCCGAGTTTGCAAAAAAGTAACTTCCAGTCCTCCGACAACCTGCGACACGCGTTTACACAGTTTCGTACAACGCCGATCCGTCCCTCATGACAGCCCAACGCGAGTGCCGTCACATAAAGCATATCCTCAAACAGATATATACCAACGATCCAATGATGATACATCTTCTTGCAAGCTGCTGCAGCTGTCCAGTGGCTTGGCCCATTCTTTCCATGCAGGAGGAAGGGTGGCGTTCTGGGGAAAAGAAGGTGGTGTGATCTTGATCGCATCGTGAAACGGGTCCCTTGGCACGCCGATGCGGTTGTGAAGAAACGTATGTCAACATCAGCTGATGACTGGCGAAGGCTTCGATGCTGCGACCCTGGCTTCGGACTTTTGGCCGACTGTTATCATAGAACAGCGGTATATAGGCCGATGAGAGGCTGTCGGAACGGCGTGACAAGAAGCAAGCCCACGGCCCGAGCATCTGGCTCCGTGGTATAGGTGATGACCCATTAATGTAAGTGGTAACGTGTGTTTGTCATGTCTCCGAAGTTCGCAGAGGTTGGTCCGGTGGCTGTTGAGGAGATATTAGTTGAACGTGTGCTGCTATATGAACTACTGCACGCAATGGTTCACCAGCCTTGGAATAGAATGTGACGCGTTCTGGGTGAAAACGCACGCGACCTGAGGCCGTCGTCGCTTCCACTTTCCTGTGATGCATCGTTGGACAGATGCACAGGCGATCTGCCACGCGAGTCTTCCGTTTGATTGTGGCAGTTCCCACCAGAGAGCATAATGGAAGGCCGAAATTTTGGCAGACTTTCACATTCGGTGATCTTCGCGAAACAACTTGCATCAACTCCGTCCTCGCCCTCATTGCTACATACTGTAAACATACACTTTCTGTAAAACATGAAAGTGTCGTCAACGCAACACTCGCATGGAGAGGAAACCCAACCCGAGCCACCTGCTGCAGTCCTCGTTCTCTGAGGTCACAGGCTCCTATCACGATCAGTCTTCGCCTTGGAATGGTGAGCGTCTATATCCTGACAACTATCATACTCGGTCCTGTTCTGCAGAAACCTAGGTCAGCAGTTTTGTGTACTGCACAACACACTGCCCAGGTGTCTGGAGCTTGCTCTCAGGCTGGACTTCCAAAGTGAACGGATTCAGCCTTGCACCTAGTTCCACAGTACAAGTACAGGCAAAGATTTGTTGCACTACGTCTAGGTCTTTACCCTTATTTACTTCCTGTTGGCTAAAGCATAAAGCTCCTCCCACCTTTTCCTCTTAGGGATGTAGTAGGCAACCTATGACAACCGCCCGGGTCTGTGTAGCCTGCTCCGGAAGACCCCACCATCGGCCAACGGAATCATCTATCTATCTACGTACAGTACATCAGCCTCACCTGCTTGCAGCACGCCACGCCACCATTCACACATCGATCCGGTCTTCACCGGTCTTGAAAGACTGGCGAGATACTTGATTTACAGACCAATCATCGACTTGTCAGCGCCGGACCGAGCACAGCTAAGCCTGTACACCCAGTGGTGTAGGCATAACAGAGCTCATTCTCAGGTATGCAGACAAAGACCCGCGCCTGGGAGCTGCAGCTCGCCACCACAAGCTGCAGAATAAGACGCCTGCGCGTGAGCAGTGTCACCACCTAGCGCAGCTGCGCCTTATTCTGAGTATTGGCTAAGACCTAGACCTTCTACGTGCTTCCTCGATGTTGCTTTGTCCGCATGACCGCAGTTGCACTTCAAGCTTACTTGACCTTCTGATCGACCTTTTCGCACATAGTGTAGGCCCTCGAGGTGAGGAAACCACCGGTCGCAACACACCAGACATCTCCAGCCATGAAGTCAGGCTTCGTAACCATACGATCTACCATGGCGGACCCCGAACCTCCCCAACCCATTCCGTTCCCTGTGAGAATCGTTAAAGACCCACGCCCGCCGAAGAGCATAGATCACTTCGACCTTCCAGCTCCAAGGGGCATGTCACCCAAGACCGACGCCTTCTACCAGTCATGGGATCGATTCCTCGCAGTGCAACCGAAACGAGCAAAGAGAGTCTCACGAGCATCTCGCAAAGTAGCAGAAGCGCAAGCCGAAGTGGCCAGGGGCCCGACGGGCGAAGGGTTAAAGGTGGAAGAGAACGCGGCGAAGTCGTGGGAGCAGGCGACAGCCGAGTGTCGAGCCAAAGTCGCCGCGATTGTGGAAGAATGCAAGCGGCTGAATCAGAAGTACCGCGACGCCATCTTCAACCCGGAGAGCAACCCATATTGTTTGCAGAGCTTGAGCGGAGGCTTCCCCGGCGCCGTGGAAAACGTCGACGCGCCGCCTTGGATCAAACGGGTCGAGGACATCTTCGACAAACCGCAGTTCTTCATCGATGGTGCGACGGCTTCGGACGTGCACCAAGGTAACGGTGGGGATTGTTGGTTTCTTGCGGCGTTGATGGCTATCAGTGCGAAGAAGGAGCTGATCGAAGATATATGCGTTGCGAGGGACGAAAAGATTGGAGTGTACGGGTTTGTGTTCTTCCGAGGTAGCGTACATTTCGGTGTGTTCTGTTATAGAACTTGGCTGACGCGAGCCGAACAGATGGCGAGTGGATATACGAAGTGATCGACGACAAGCTGTACATGCGTGTTGGCGACGACGACGAACTCTGGATTGTGCGCTGGGACCGCGAGAAGACAGCAGGCACAGGTCTGGCACACGACGAGGACAAATTGAAAGATACTCTGCAGCGCGGCGGCGAAGCACTCTACTTCTCCCACTGCAAATCTGACGAGACTTGGTTGCCGTTGATTGAGAAAGCATACGCAAAAGCTCATGGCGACTACTGTGCGATCGAAGGTGGTTCAGCAAGCGAAGGTATTGAAGACCTGACCGGCGGGGTGGCGGTTGTCATCAACCCCGAAGACATCATGGACAAGGAGCGGTTCTGGAAGGAGCAGCTAAGTCAGGTCAACGAAAAGTATCTCTTCGGTGGAGGCACCAAAGCGACGCCATCTAGAGGGTTCGTTGGTGGTCATGCATACACTGTCCTTCGAACGTACGAAGAAGGCGACCTCAAACTCCTGAAGCTTCGGAATCCTTGGGTAAGTCAGTAACGAATTCTCGGTCTTATAAGGCGTACTAATAGATCAAAGGGCGAAGCAGAATGGGAGGGTGATTGGTAAGTCACTTTTCCATTCGAATCTTGTATTCACAGATACGAAGATCTAACATGACATGCAGGAGCGACGGTAGCAAGATGTGGACACCACAGCTAATGACCAAATTGGACCACACATTCGGCAACGACGGTATTTTCTGGATATCCTACAAAGACTTCCTCAAGCAATTCCCACACATCAATCGCGTGCGGCTCTTCAACAAGGAGTGGAAAGTCGCCCAGCAGTGGACATGCGTCGACGTGCCTTGGACGGTCGACTACCTCGACACCGAGTTCGAAATCACCGTCACCGAGCGCGGGCCTCTGGTCATCGTCCTCTCCCAACCGGACCAGAGATACTTCTATGGCCTCGCCGGCCGCTACATGTACTCCATGCACTTCCGGGTCTACAAGCAAGGCTCGAGCCACTATCTCTTCCGCAGCATGCATAACAGCGGCAACGGTGCAATCTCGACTCGTTCCGTGTCGGCCGAGCTTGACGACGTGGAGCCCGGGAAGTACAGCGTGATTTTCAAAGTCACCGCCGTCCGTATCGTGACTGCGACTCCGGCGGAAGCCATTGAGAAGTACGCGGTCGATCAAAAGGAGAAACTCTTGGACGTCGGACTCAAGTTCGATTACGCGCAGACAAAAGGCAAATTGCGGGAGTTTGAGAAGGACCATGAAAGGAGGAAGCGAGCTCAAGACCGCGAGCGGTATGAGCGTGAGTCAAAGCGGGCGAGAGAGTTGAAGATGAAGGAGAGGTTGCGGGAGAGGTTGAGGAAGAAGAGGATCGCTGATGCGATGCACGAGAAGAGGAAGCTTGCAGAGGAAAAGGAACGCGAGAAGCGAAAGAGGCGAAGGGCTAGGGTTGCAGAGAGACGGGAGCGAGAACGAGAACGCGCAGTGTCGACAGCCGGAAACCGTCTGGATGAAAGTCAGGTAGTGAGTGGTGCCAATGAGGGAGAGGCTGGCTCCGACAAAGCCGACATCACTACACCTTTGAGTGAGACTGGAACGCCTGGAGTCGATGCTACTATAGAGTGTACTGACGAGCAGCAACCTTCTGAGTCCAAGACACCTCTCAACGATCCAACAGCCCCGTCGCCGCAAATCGACCAACCGATCAAAACCGAGAGTATCACCGGATCCATCATGCAACCCACCGTCAAAACTGACGCCCATCAACCTCCTACCGAAGCTCTCACCCAAAGCCTAGCATCCATAAACCTCGACAAGCAGCACCCACCAAGCCGCCACATCAGACCACGCCTCAGCGGCTTCGCCCCAACAATGACGACTTTCGACTTGGACTCCTCAATGTCCGACTCCCCAGCCTCGCCCATAGGTTCGCTGCACGACGAAGATTTCCCATGGGATTCCGAAATGTAAGTAGCAAAATGCCAACCCTGGACTGATTCAGAAAAAGAGGAGCCACACTAAAACAAAGAAACCCCTCCAGTGACGGCGACGCCTACCTCTCCACCTCAACCTCCTCCTCCTCCACCACATCCTCCTCCTCCTCCTCCTCCTCTTCCACTTCATCGACTTCCTCCTCGCCATCCACCTCCCCACGCTCCCTACGAACATCAGCCATCTCACCCCTCAACACCAGCAAAGCCAACAGCAACCAAATCCAACCCGAACAAATACAACGACGACGACGACCCTCAAACCCAGACCCAACCCCCACCCCGGAAAAGCCCAAAAAGAGAACCGCAGGCCGGAAATCAAAGTCGACGGCATCAGCAGCAGCCAGAGTCTCACAGTTGGAATCCTTCGCAGAGGATCCGTGGAACGCGATGTTGGTGTTGGGGTTGAGAGTTTACTCGAAAGGGGACGTTAGGGTTGGGGTTGGGGTTAGGAAGTGAAATTGAGTCGAGATGAGAAGAGCATGATGATGATGATTTCCAAGTGAAAACGAGTAGTTAAAGTGATTCTACAACGACTGTTTTCGACAAATCATCAATTTACAGGCGCAATGATGCTGGGTCTAGCGCATAAAAGATGTGCTAGTCCATCGAATGTGTGTGTTTTTTCATCGTTCCTCACTTTTCTTTTATTCTCCGATTGAACACACGTTTCGAAAACATGATCCTTTCAATGTTCCAGCAATGACTCTTACGCCAACTCAGCATCGATAACAAACCCCCCT
>Ga0265798_10008973_pt1 | contig 12618 bp, 13 predicted proteins | sample P3T30metagenome_FD_192430 | JGI IMG/M metagenome (GOLD analysis project Ga0265798, IMG submission 192430) | Plant litter microbial communities from East Loma Ridge, Irvine, California - P3 T30 | ecosystem: Environmental > Terrestrial > Plant litter > Unclassified | place: USA: California...
TCACCGACAGCATGATCGCGCCCATCGTCACGTGAAAACCGTGGAACCCGGTCAGCATGAAGAAGGTCGAACCGTAGATGCCCGACGTGAGCTTGAGGTTCAGGTCCTGGTAGGCGTGCATGTATTCGTACACCTGGAAGCCCATGAACACGGCGCCAAGCAGAATCGTCGCGGCCAGCCAGAACGCCGTCTTGCCACGGTGCCCGGCGCGCAGCGCGTGGTGCGAAATAGTCAGCGTCACGCCCGACGTGAGCAGCAGCGCGGTGTTGATGGTCGGGATCGGGAACGGGCCCATCGTGCGGAAGCCTTCGACGATGCCGGCCGGGCCGGTATTGCCCCAGTGCGCCGAAAAATCGGGCCACAGGATCTGGTGATCGAGGTCACCCAGCCAAGGCATCGAAATCACGCGCGCATAGAACAGTGCGCCAAAAAAGGCGCCGAAGAACATCACCTCCGAGAAAATAAACCAGCTCATCGACCAGCGGAACGACAGGTCGATGCGCTTGCCGTACAGCCCCGATTCGGATTCGCCGATCGCCTCGCCGAACCAGAAATAGAGCACGACGAGCATCGCGACGATGCCGGTGAGGCACACGGGCGCGGCGAACGGCAAGCCATTGACCCAGCCGGACGCGCCAGCCATCGTCACCAGCATCGACAAGCCAGCCAGCAGCGGCCAGCGCGAGGGGCCGGGAACGAAGTAATAAGGTGCGGCGCTGTGCGCTGGAGCGGGTTGTGACGAACTCATATTGATCTCCTCGATGCTGATGATTGTTGCGTCGATCCAGTACCGGCCCCGCTACGCAGACTGCCGCAAGGAATAGTACCGATTACTACGCACGTCGTTCCCGCGTAGGCGGGAACCCAAGTTGCACGCGTACTACCTACGTTTGACGACAGTGGCTAGCAACAACCTTGGGTTCCCGCCTCCGCGGGAACGACGTGCCTAAGCCACCGCGAAACTCACCGCCACCATGATCAGCCCGATGAACACCGCCGCGCCGATCAATCCTGCGACGATCACGTAGACCGGATTCAGGTTGGCTGCATCGTTCTCGTAATCGGCGCGCTTGCGCACCCCGAAGAACGACCACAGCACCGCCTTCATGGTAGCGAGAAAGCCGCCCTTGCGCCGGTGGGGCTTATCCGTTTCCATTGCCTGCTTTCGGCGCCGCCGCGGCCTTGAACGCTCCGCCGATTTCAAAAAACGTATACGACAGCGTGATGTTCTTCACTTCGCGCGGCAATTTGGGGTCGATGAAGAACACCACCGGCATCTGGCGCGCTTCATTCGGCCCCATCGTCTGCTCCCGGAAACAGAAGCACTCCACCTTCATGAAATGCGGCGTGGCCGATTGCGGCGCATAACTGGGAATCGCCTGCGCTTTCACCGCCCTGCCCTGCGTGTTGACCACCTCGTACATGACCGTGGCTAGTTCACCCGGATGCACGTCGATGCTGCGCGTGGTCGGCCGGAAGCGCCACGGGCCTTGCGAATTGCCGTCGAGCTCGATCGTGATCGTGCGCGACTTGTCCACCTGGGTGTTGGTCGGCGCCGCGACAAAACCATCCTTCTGCGTGAGCACATTGATGCCCAGGACTTCGCATATCTGGCGGTACACCGGCACGAGCGCATAGCCGAAGCCGAACATCATTACGGCCACGACCACCAGCTTCCCGAAGGTGCGGCGGTTCAGGCGCAGCAGTTTGACGCTGGTGGCCATATCAGCGCAACAGCGTGAACTTGACGAACACGCTGATGAAGAAGAACAGCGCCAGGCCGGCCAGCCACAACGCGGTTCTCAGGTTATTGGGTTTGGGCGGCTGGGTCATCTCGTTCCCCTTATTTCACCAGCGGCGGCGTTTCAAAGGTGTGGAACGGCGCCGGACTCGGCACGGTCCACTCCAGGCCTTCGGCGCCTTCCCACGGTTTCGCGGGCGCCTTGACGCCGCCGCGGATCGTCGGCAGCACCACGGCAAACAAGAAGTACACCTGGCTGAACCCGAACCCGAACGCGCCAATGGAGACGATCATATTGAAGTCGGTGAACTGCACCGCGTAATCGGCATACCGGCGCGGCATGCCCGCCAGGCCCAAAAAGTGCATCGGGAAGAACGTGACGTTAAAGGTGATGAGCGACAGCCAGAAGTGGATCTTGCCGCGCGTTTCGGGATACATATGCCCGGTCCACTTCGGCGCCCAGTAATAGAAGCCGGCGAACAGCGCGAACAGCGAGCCGGCCACCAGCACGTAATGGAAGTGGGCGACCACGTAATACGTGTCGTGCACCTGGATGTCGATCGGCGTCACTGCCAGGATCAGGCCCGTGAAGCCGCCGATGGTGAACACAAAAATGAAACCGACGGCAAACAGCATCGGTGTCTCGAACGTCATCGAGCCCTTCCACATGGTGGCGACCCAGTTGAACACCTTCACGCCGGTGGGCACGGAAATGAGCATCGTGGCGTACATGAAGAACAGCTGCGACGTCACCGGCATGCCGGTGGTGAACATATGGTGGGCCCAGACGACGAACGACAGGATGGCAATGGAGGCCGTGGCGTACACCATCGACGCGTAGCCAAACAACGGCTTGCGGGCAAATGCCGGAATGATCTGCGAGACGATGCCGAACGCCGGCAGAATCATGATGTAGACCTCGGGATGGCCGAAGAACCAGAAGATGTGCTGGTACATCACCGGGTCGCCCCCGCCGGCGGCGTTGAAGAACGAGGTGCCGAAGTGGCGGTCGGTCAGCGTCATCGTGATGGCGCCGGCCAGCACCGGCATCACGGCGATGAGCAGATATGCGGTGATCAGCCAGGTCCAGCAGAACATCGGCATCTTCATCAACGTCATGCCGGGCGCGCGCATGTTCAGGATGGTGACGATGATGTTGATCGAACCCATGATCGACGAGGCGCCCATGATGTGCATCGCGAAAATCGCCATGTCCATGCCCAGGCCCATCTGCGTCGACAGCGGCGCGTACAGCGTCCAACCGGCCGCGGTGGCGCCGCCCGGCACCAGGAACGACGTGGCCAGCAGCAGCGCGGCCGGCGGCAGCAGCCAGAACGAGAAGTTGTTCATGCGCGCAAACGCCATGTCCGACGCGCCGACCTGCAGCGGCAGCATCCAGTTGGCAAAGCCCACAAAGGCCGGCATGATCGCGCCGAACACCATGATCAGGCCGTGCATGGTGGTGAGCTGGTTGAAGAATTGCGGCTCGGTGAACTGCAGGCCCGGCTGGAACAGCTCGGCGCGGATCATCAGCGCCAGCACGCCGCCCGAGAGCAGCATGATGAACGAGAACCACAGGTACAGGCTGCCGATGTCCTTGTGATTGGTGGCGTACACCCAGCGGCGCCAGCCGTGCGGATGCTCGTGGTGTTCGTCGTGCGCGTGGCCGTGCTCATTGGCGTGCTCATTGGCATGATCATTGCCGTGCTCATTGCCGTGCTCATTGCCGTGACCTTGCGTGTGGTCGATCGTCGTCGTGCTCATGGCGTTACCCCTGACTCTGTGCGTACATTATTTGCGTGAATTACTTGCGTGCGGCCAGCACTTCGGCCGGCTGGACGATGTTTTCCGCAGCCTTGTTCGACCAGGAATTGCGGGTATAGGTGATCACGGCGGCGATCTCGGTGTCGGACAGTTGCGGCCACGGCGGCATCGCGGTCGGAAACTTGCCGCTCTTCTGGCCGTGCAGCAGGATGTCGATCTGGTGCGCCTTGTTGCCCAGCACATTCGGCGAGCCATCCAGCGCCGCGAACGCCGCCGGGATGCCCTTGCCATTGACCTGGTGGCAGGCCACGCAGTTGGCGGTGTACACCGCTTCGCCACGGGTTTTCAGTTCGTCGATGGTCCAGACCTTGGTCGGATCGTCGGCCAGCGCGGCCATTTCTTTCTTCTTGCCCGCGACCCAGGCCGTGTAGTCGGCATCGGACACCACGCGCACCACGATCGGCATGAACGCATGGTCCTTGCCGCACAGCTCGACGCAGTTGCCGCGATACACGCCGACCTTTTCGGCCCGGAACCAGCCATCGCGCACGAAGCCGGGGATGGCGTCCTGCTTGATGGCGAACGCCGGCACCGTCCAGGCGTGGATCACGTCGTTGGCGGTAAACACCATGCGGATTTTCTTGTTGACCGGGACCACCATCTCGTTATCGACTTCGAGCAGGTAATTAGCGGTGCGCGCTTCGGTCGGCGCCACGCCGGGTGAGCCGATCTGCGAGCGCGGCGTGGCCAGGTTCGACAGGAACGCGATGCCTTCGCCCTCGCCTTTCAGGTAATCGTAGCCCCACTTCCACTGCATGCCGGTGGCCTTGATGGTCAGGTCGGCATTCGACGTGTCTTTCATCGCGACGACGGTCTTGGTGGCCGGCAGCGCCATGCCGATGACGATCAGGAACGGCACGATCGTCCAGGCGATTTCAACGGCGGTGGATTCGTGGAACGTGGCCGGCTTGTGGCCGAGCGATTTGCGGTGCTTGAAGACCGAATAGAACATCACGCCGAACACGGCCACGAAGATGACCAGGCAGACGATCATCATCCAGGTATGCAGGCCGTAGATCTCGGTGCCCACGGCGGTGACCGGGGCCTGCATATTGAGCTGGTGTTCCATTGGCCGGCCGGTCAGTTGCGGCGCCTGCTGCTGGGCCCACGCCGGCGCGGCGCCGGCAAGTGCGGCGCAGCCGTACAGCACGGCCCGAAGTCGCGTTGCATATGTCATGTATGTCCCCAACCACCCAAAAAATAAGAATTATTTTTAAACGGTCAGCCATTCCACGAACGAACGACGCCGCTCCGTGCTGGTCGCAGAGAACCGATGCCGGGCCGGGCATCTCTGCGACTGCTGCAATTCTTGTACTGTTTCGCGCTTCTCGATGCCGCTTTTTCAAGCGATTCTATCGGTTAGACGTAAAAAATAGCAATTGATTATATCTAAAGCACTAATTTTTATTCAAGGAATATCGGGGGGCTGCCAAACTGCCCCACGTGCGGTGACCGATTTACGGTTTCCTCGGCTGGAAACGCACGATCGATTCGCCGGCCTGGGTCGTGCGCGGCGCCGGGCGAAACGCGTGGCCGTAGATCACTTCGAAGGTCAGGCCCAGCTTGCCATCGGCCCGGCGCTGCGCCTCGAGCGCATCGAGCATCCGCCCCCAGGCGGCGCGCCCGATCAGGCCGCGCCGGCGGGATTCAAGTGGATTGCCGCCCAGCGCCCGCACGTCGCGCAGCAGCGCCTGGGGCGTGTCGTAGGTGACCGTGATGCGCTCCATGTCCATCACCGGCGTCGAAAAGCCCGCTTCAACCAGCTGGTCGCCAAAATCGTGCATGTCGACGAACGGCAGCGTGTGCGGGTACGCGTCCAGCGCCGCAAATGCCGTGCGGAGTTCGGTGAACGTGTCGGGGCCGAAGCTGGAAAACATCAGCAAGCCCTCGACACGCAGCACGCGGCGCCATTCGGCGAACACGCGGTCGGGCAGCGGATGCCAGTGCAGCGCCAGGTTCGACCAGAGCAAGTCGACCGAGTTCGGCCCCAGAGGCAGGTTGCCGTAGTCACCGCACAGGATGTCGACGCCCGCCTTGGCCGGCATCAGCCGGCTCAGTAATTGGTTAAGTGAGCCCGGGGCGCCCGGCTTCTTCGCCGCGCGCGCCATGGCGCCGGCGCCGTCCAGGCCAAGGATCTGGGCCGATGGATACGTCTTTTGCAGCAGCGCCAGGTCGCCGCCGGGGCCGCAGCCGGCATCGAGCACCTGTTTCGGGATGATTTTCACCAGGCTCAGGCGTTCATGCATGCGCGCGGCGATTTCGCGGCGCAAAAAATCCGACGAGACAATGCGTTCGGGCCGCGCGAACAGGTTGCGCACACGCGACAAGTCGATGGGAGCGCTCAGCTTGGACGGGGATTGAGGAGATGCCATGGGATCGAGTGCGTGATGAGATAATGTGGTCAGTTTAACCGTTTGTGGGACGCCGAGCCGATGCTGGACCTTCGCCCGCTGCCGACGCGCATCCTGCAGTCCCTGCTGGGTACGCTGCTGCCGTCCTGCTGCGCGCTGTGCGGCGGCCATGCACAGGCGGCGGTGTGCGCCGATTGCGAACGGGCATATGTGTTGCCAACGCCGCGTTGCCCCTGTTGCGCCAACCCCACCGGCGCGCTCGACAGCATGCGGCACTGCGGCGCCTGCCTGGCGCATGCACCGGGTTTTGATGCCACCTGGGTCGCCTGCGATTACGCGGCGCCGCTCGACGGCCTGGTGCTGCAGCTGAAATTCGGCGCGCAACTGGCTCTGGCGCCATGGATGGCGCGCGCTCTGCAGGCGGCCATCGCGCAAGAGGCGTCGCCCTTGCCCGACGTGCTGTGCCCGGTGCCGCTGGGGCCGACGCGCCTGATCGAGCGCGGCTACAACCAGGCGCTGGAAGTCGCGCGCCCGCTGGCCCGCTCGCTCGGCCTGCCGGTGGCGCCGCAACTACTGGAACGGCTGCGTGAAACAGCGCCGCAATCGGGCGCCGCGCCGGGCGAACGGCGCAAGAATGTGCGCGGCGCGTTTGACGTTACTAACATATTCGAGGTACGTGGCCGGCATATCGGCGTGGTCGACGATGTCATGTCGAGCGGCCACACTTTGGAAGAAATTGCCGCAGTACTGAAACAGGCGGGCGCCGCGCGCGTGACGAACATCGTCTTCGCGCGCACCCCGCCACATGCATGAGTGTTATTGAGGAGAAGCACGTTGTTCCACGTCGTCCTGGTCGAACCAGAAATCCCGCCGAATACCGGCAATGTGATCCGCCTGTGCGCCAACGCAGGCGTGCAACTGCACCTGATCGAGCCGCTCGGCTTTCCGCTGGACGACGCCAAGATGCGCCGCGCCGGGCTCGATTACCACGACTACGCCACGATGAAGGTGCACAAGAACTGGGATACCTTCCTGGCTGACGCCCAGCCCGACCCGGCGCGCATGTTCGCGCTGACCACGCACGGCTCGGCGCCATTTGCCGATGCCGGCTTCCAGCCGGGCGACGTGTTCGTGTTCGGGCCGGAATCGCGCGGTCTCGCTCCCGCCCTGCGCGAGACCTTCCCGCCCGCGCAACGTATCCGCCTGCCGATGCGGCCCGATAACCGCAGCCTGAACCTGTCGAATACGGTGGCCGTGGTTGTGTATGAGGCCTGGCGCCAGAACGGCTACGCCGGCGGCGCCTGACCGAGATTCACCTGAACGGCGTCGGCGGCATCGGCAACGGCAAAGCACGCGGCCAGCCGATAGCGATCGGTTTCGCTGACGCCGGCGTCGGCAAACACGGTGCGCCAGGTCGATGCAACTGCCTTCACTTCAGCAACGATCGTCGAAGCCTCTGCACGGGTGAGGAAGAATCGGCCGCATTGCGACAGCGCGTTGTCGATCGTGCTGGCCGTGCCATAGGCGCCGACGCCGATCTGCTGACCGTGCACCGGCGCCTCCAGGTGCGGGCAAATATCGAAGGCGGGAGACAGGCGAAAACCACCTGACTGCGCTGCCAGGAAGGCATGGTTGCGCAGGTGGTCATCGACGTTCCCTACCAGGATGTTCAGCACCATTCTGCGGAACAGCTCATGCGCATCATCCGGCGCCGCATCGTTGCGCGGCCGCAGGGCCTCGGCAATCGCAGCGTATGAAAACGACGACCTGTACTCTCTTCGATCCGGGCTGAGCGGTTTCGGTCGCAATACGCTGTGGGCGCTCAGATAACGGATCCGGCGACCATGCTCGGCACGATCGAACCGTTCGACGAGTAGCACTGAGCGCTGGCCGATCGTCATCAGCTCGAACGATGGGACCGCGATGCCGGCTTTGTGCGCCAACTGCAGCGTCGCAAATTCTGCTGCCGGCACGTCGAAGAGATCATCCGGCCGGCTGAACTTCGCGATATGCTCGCTCCCCTCATGCATGACGATCGTCTTCGGCCGCAAGCCCCCCAGATCACTGCCCGGGAAAAGCAGGTTGACGATCTCTGCATCGAGGTCCAGGTCTGGATAGGTCATGTACTGGTCGAGAGCCGCCAGCATGCGCGTGGACAGATCGGTCGATCGGCAGGGAACCTCCCCCAGCCTCGGTGGCGCATTCGGAGTCTCCGCGTAGGCAAGGCAACCGGAACCAAAATGCTTCGATTCCAGAAACCATTCGACCGGATTGGTGGGAAGGGGTTTGTTTTCCTTGCGCAGCAGGCGCGCAGTCAGCCTGGCGCCCCATGCGTTCGGCCCGGCATCGGACAAGGCGCCATAGGTGCCATCCGGCTGCCGCGGTATGGGCTGCTCGATGCCCTGCAGGGGCACATGCCAGGGGTCGATACTGAAGGCATCAGGGCGTTCGAGGTAGCGGCGCCCGTAAGCAAGCCGGCCGTCGCCATCGGCTCTCAGGCCGAATGACGCCATCGGAATGGGCATGGCCGGCGTCGAGCAGTCGAAAACGATCAGTGTCGTCTGTGCCATCAGAAGTCCGTCGGCAAGGGTTCCGAATCGACAGGCGTCAATGGCCGTGCTTGACCAGGCTGGCTTACCAACAACTCGAGGTCGGCTAGTTCACCCAGCGCCTCCAGCGCAGTCAACACAACGCCAAACGACACGCTCGGGTCACCCCGTTCCATTCGTGCCAGCGTCTGCCGGTGCACGCGACTGGCCTGCTCCAGGTCTGCGAGGGTGCGGCGCTGCGCCTTGCGCGCGCGGCGCAGACGATCGCCGAGGCGTGCTGCGGCATCGATCGCAGTTTGTGAGTGAAAAGAAGCTGACTTGGCCATCCGGGAAATCCTTTTATGGGATTCATAGTAGCGCAATAACAAGCTTGCATGACTAAAAAAGATGCATCCATGCGACTTTTATATAAATTAAGTCGCATATATACACCTTTATGGCATTACTCCCTGCCGAAAAACTTCTCGCCAAACACCTGCGCATGAAACCGCTCGCCAATCAATCGGTGCGTCGCCGCATCGGGATGCAACGCGTCCGGCAACGGCAGCCGCGCATTGTCGTCCGCGCCGTACAACGCACTGCCATCGAGATAATAAATATTCGCATCCGCCGCCGCCCGCTGCGCGACGATCTTCTGCAATTGCTCACGAATGACGCCCAGCGTGAGCTTGCCCTGGCGGCGCTCGGCATCATTGCCCATCGCCCGAAACAGCAACCTGCCCTGCTCCATTGCCTTGCCGTCGAACATGGTTGGCCCCGGCGTCGTTTCATGGATCGGGCACCACGTCGGCGAGATCACCAGCAACGGGGTCGTTCGATGCCGCCCTTCGCGGATCGTGTCGAGGACTCCATGCACCGCCGGGCCAAATGCGCGCACGCGCATCAGGTCGGTGTTGACCAGGTTGATGCCCACCTTCAGGCTGATCAGATCGGCCGGCAGATCGCGGATCGTGCGCGCCGTGAACGGGTCGAGCAACGCATTGCCGCCAAAGCCCAGGTTGAGCAGGTCGACGCCGGCCAGGCTGGCCGCCACCGCAGGCCAGATGCCGGTTGGATGGGTCGCGTTCGAGCCCTGGCTGATGGAACTGCCGTGATGCAGCCAGCGGCGCTGTCCGGTCGCCGCCAGCGGCGCCAGCGGTGCATCCGCGCGCATGCTCACCAGCTCGGTCGTCTCGTCGTGCGGCAGCCAGATTTCAACGGTCTTGTCTCCTGCCGGCAGTTCGGTAAAGCGCAGCAGTTGCGGTTCGCCCGGCCGCACGCTGGTGGCGCCGCTGATCATGTCGATGTCGAGGGTCTTGCCGCCCGGCGCGCTGGCCTGCTGGAGTAGGCGCCCGTCGACGAGCAGGTCATAGATGCCATCCGGCCGCGGCGCCATCTTGCCGTAGCGGCGCTTGGTCGGCAGTACCAGCAACTCGACGCTGGTTGCCGCCGTCCGGAACGCCAAGCGCACGCCGGATGGCTGGGCCGCGGCCAGTGCCAGTTGCACATCCGGGCAGTGCGCAAGCGCCCAGGCGGGCAAACGCTGCGGCAACAGGCCGGCATCGGTCTGTTCGATCTCGACCGCGCCATGGATCAGGTCTGCCGGAATGGGTGACAGCGTGTGCATGGACATCCCGGCCATCATGAACGCGCCGCTTCGCCCGTCAACACCGTCAACCCTTCGACCAGACGATCGAGCTCATGCAATTCGGTCGTCAGCGCCACCGTCGCCCGCACCACGCTGACATCGCCCACCGGCCGCGCCACCGTGAACACGCGGAAGCGATCCAGCAGCGCCGCCTGGACCTCGGGCGCACTCATGCCGTCGATCGTGAACGCCGCCAGCGCCGTGTCGCCTACCAGCGGACTCATCAAGCGCAGGCCTGGCAATGGCGCCACGCGCCGCACCCAGTCGTTGCGCAACCACGCCAGCCGCGCGCCCTTGGCCGCCGTGCCGCCCAGTTGCGCATGCACGTCGAGCGCCACGGGCGCGGCCATGATGGCGCTCATCGGTGGCATGCCGGCATGCAGCCGCCCACGAATATCGTTTGCCGGATAATCGCGGTCGCCAAAATGCGGCTCGATCCGGTCGAGGCGCGACGACCGGATATAGGCAAAGCCCAGCCCGGGCGGCGCGCCGATCCATTTGTGCAGATTGAAGCCGGCGAAGTCGATGCCCATCGCCTGCACATCGACGTCCAGCTGGCCCAGCGCATGCGCACTGTCGACCAGCACGTCAACGCCGCGTGCCCGCGCCAGTGCGACGATCTCACGCACCGGCACCGACTGGCCATTGGCCGGGAACACCTGCGAGAGCAGGATCAGCTTCAGGCCCGGTGTATCGCGGATCGCCGTCGCATATTGTTCCAGCAGCGCATCGCCGGAGATGGGCAGGCTCAGTTGCAGTTCGGTCGGCACCACGCCGCGCCGCCCTTCCAGCCACGCCATCGCATAGCGCATCGCAGGGTAATCGAGGTTGCTCCACAAGACGCCGTCGCCCGGCGCCAGCCGATGGTACTGGCCGATCAAGACCTGCATCGATTCGCTCGCGCTGCGCGTAAGCAAAATCTCGTGCGGCTCGGCGTTGATCAACTGTGCCAGCCGGGCGCACAACAGCGCGCCATGCCTGACAGCGAGCTCGCCCCGCAGGAACGGGCTCAGGTGGATATTGAGGTAATCGATCGCCCCGACCAGCGCGGCCTGCACCGGCTGCGCCATCGCGCCAAAATAACCGTGCTCCAGATTGACGATGCCATCGGGCGGCTTTGGATACAGGGCGGCCAGTGCCGGCATCGACGGGAGCGCGGTCATGCCGGTCAGCCCCGGATCCGCGCCACCAGCTTGGTGGTCGAGCGGTCATGCTCGAAATCGATCGCCACCGCGCGGCCGCCATACGCCAGCACCGCCTGCCCCTCTGGGATCTGGTCCATCACGTAGTCGCCGCCCTTGGCATAGATGTCGGGCCGGCCTTCCTGCACCACTTCGAGCGCCGTCTGTTCGTCGAATTCGACTACCAGGCTGACCGACTCCAGCGCGCCCAGCACCGCCATGCGATCGGCCAGCGTGTTGTGCGGGCGATCGTCGCCCTTGCCCAGCCGCTTGACCGAGGCGTCGGTGTTCACCGCCACCACGAGCGAGGCGCCCAGTTCGCGCGCCTGCGCCAGGTAGGTCACGTGGCCGCGGTGCAGGATGTCGAACACGCCATTGGTCAGCACCACCGGTTTCGGAAGGGCGGCAATCCGCGCAGCCAGCTCGGCGCGCGTGCAAAGTTTGTTTTCAAAGGTTGGCATAAGCAAGCAAAAAGTCAGTGTTTGGGCGTTTCTTCGTCAGGCTCTTCTTCGATCGCCATCGACAGTTCCGACGGTCGCGCCGCACCGGAGGGCTGCCCCGGTTCCTTGCGCTCGCCCGACAGTTTCACTTGCAGGCGCAGGCCATTGGCCGAATCGGCATTGCGGATCGCTTCGTCGTAGCTGATGAAGCCCTTGTTGTACAGCTCGAACAAGGCCTGGTCGAACGTGCACATGCCCAGCTCGCGCGACTTGTGCATGATCTCCTTGATGCTCTGGAAGTTCCCTTTCAGGATCATCTCGGCAATCGTCGGCGTGTTGAGCAGGATTTCGATGGCCGCCTTGCGGCCCTTGCCGTCCTCGGTACGCACCAGGCGCTGCGAGACGATGGCGCGCAGGTTCGACGACAGGTCCATCAATAGCTGGTTGCGCCGTTCTTCCGGGAAGAAATTGATGATCCGGTCCATCGTCTGGTTGGCATTGTTCGCGTGCAGCGTGCCCAGGCACAGGTGGCCCGTTTCGGCGAACGCAATGGCATGCTCCATCGTTTCGGTGTCGCGGATCTCGCCGATCAGGATCACGTCGGGCGCCTGGCGCAGCGTGTTCTTCAGCGCGTTGTGCCACGACAGCGTGTCGACCCCAACTTCGCGGTGCGTGATCAGGCAGTTCTTGTTCTTGTGGACGTACTCGACCGGGTCTTCCACCGTGATGATGTGGCCGGCCGAATTGTTGTTGCGATAGTCGATCATCGCCGCCAGCGTCGTCGACTTGCCCGAGCCCGTGCCGCCCACCACCAGCACCAGGCCGCGCTTGGTCATCACGACATCCTTGAGCACCTCGGGCAGGTCGAGCTTTTCGAAATTGGGGATCTCGGACGAAATGGTGCG
>Ga0265798_10008974_pt1 | contig 12618 bp, 11 predicted proteins | sample P3T30metagenome_FD_192430 | JGI IMG/M metagenome (GOLD analysis project Ga0265798, IMG submission 192430) | Plant litter microbial communities from East Loma Ridge, Irvine, California - P3 T30 | ecosystem: Environmental > Terrestrial > Plant litter > Unclassified | place: USA: California...
CTATTACCGTGAAGACATGGCCGCGTATTCGGTGCCCGCCGCCGAGCACAGCACCATCACCTCGTGGGGCCGCGATGGGGAGTCGGATGCCTACGCCAACATGATCCGCCGCTTCGCCAAGCCGGGATCGATCGTGTCCGTGGTGTCCGACTCCTACGACTTGTTCGCCGCGCTGGAGATGTGGGGCACGCGGCTGAAGCAAAGCGTGATCGATTCGGGCGCAACCCTGGTGATCCGGCCCGATTCGGGCGACCCGCAGACCATTGTGCTGGAATGTCTGCGCAAGCTCGATGGTTACTTCGGCAGCACGGTCAACGGCAAGGGCCGTCGCGTGTTGAACCATGTGCGTATTTTGCAAGGTGATGGCGTGAATCCCGAGACCATCGAACAGATTTTGACGGCGGCAGACGAAGTCGGATATGCCGCCGACAATCTCGTCTTCGGCATCGGCGGCGCGCTGCTGCAGCGGGTCGATCGCGACACGCAGCGCTTTGCGATGAAGTGCTCGGCCGTCCGCATGGGCGACACCTGGCACGACGTGGTCAAGGACCCGGTGACGGACGCTGGCAAGCGCTCGAAGGGCGGCCGGATGACCTTGTTGCGCAACACGCGCACCGGCGCGTGGCGCACGGTGGCCCAGTCCCGTGGCTGGGAAGATGCTGTGGTAGAGGGGGATTGGGAAGACGCCATGCACACGGTCTTCGACACCGGCCGTTTGCTGGTCGACACTTCGCTGGCCGAGGTGCGGGTACGTGCGCAAACGGAGGAATCATGAGCGATGTCCTGACAGCGACTCGGGTGTTGAAAGTTGAGGATGATGACTATATGGACGGCCAGTTGCATACCTCCACACCGCCCGCACGAATCGGCCGATCGCGCAGTGTGGTCCCGATTCCTATCGTGTCGGTCGACGAAGCGCGTGTTCGGGCCCCCTTGATGGCGGCAAGTGCAGCCTTCGACCGACTGCGCGAGCTTTTCGGCGATGTGGTGATGCGCGAACCGGGTGGCGGCGACGCCGTCCGCTGGATGACGCATACCTTGGCCGGCCGCAGCTATCGCGTTGCCCAGCCGCTGACCTTCACCCCGTATGCGTCGGCCAAGGCGTGTTCTGCACGCTGCCGCTTTTGTTCGGAAACGCTGATCGACGAGAGCGCGTCCGGTCCGATGTCGGCATCGCTGCGGCCCCGCGCGGATTACTTCGACACGCTTGGTCAGGCCTTGCGTGCCTTGAAAGGCGTGTCGCTGTCGTATTCCTTGTCCGGGCTGGAGAACACCGACGATCCCGATTGGCTGTTATCGCTGCTGCATACCTTGCGTTCGGTCGACGGGCCGACCGTGGAAGACCGCGTGATGTATTCCAATGGCGCGGGCCTGGCCACCGATGGCGCCCGTCTGCTGCCGGCCATGCGCGACTTCGATCTGTCCTGGCTGGAGTGGTCACGCCACCACGATCAGGCCCCGGCCAACCAGGCGATCATGCGATTCCGTGATGGTGAGCCGGTGATGGACCAGGCCGTGTTCGAACGAACGCTGGCGGCCGCGCAACAGGCCTTTCCGGTCAAGCTGATCTGCATCGTGCAGCAGGGTGGCATCGAGTCTGCGGCAGATGTGTGCCGGTATATCGACTGGGCGCGCGGCTTGGGCGTCGAGTCGGTGATCTTCCGCGAATTCTCGGTGTTGCCCGATCGTTACCGGCGCAATGTCACTCGGCGGTACATCGACGGCACACGTGTCGCGATCGACGCCTTGCTGTTGGGGTGCATGGCCGACCCGGCCTTCAACGCGCGCTTCGAGCCCCTGGCTTTGACCGGCGGCTATTACTTCTGGAATGCACGCTGGCGCGGTCCGCAAGGCATGGAAGTCGTGTTCGAGACCTCTGATTACGGCGCGATGCGCGAGCACGAGGAATCCGGCGCGATCTACAAGCTGGTGTTTCACGCCAACGGCAATCTGTGTTCCGGCTGGCAGCCCGAGCGCGATGTCTTGTGGAGCGGCCATGGACAGCAATAGCTGGCTGCGGCTGGACGCGCAAGACCCGCGATATCAGCTGCCCGCCGCTTTGCAAAAGCAGGACCCGCGCGCCGCGCGAGACTGCGGCTGGGTCGAGCAGATGACGCCCTTCATTTCGCATTACGCCCAGGCAGGGGAATGGGTGATCGATCCGTTTTGCGGCTTCGGGTCGACGCTGGTGGCGGCATCGATTGCGGGCAGCCCGGCGCTTGGCGTGGAGCTGGATGCGCAGCGGGTTGCACTGACCCGTGCGCGGCTCGACATGCTGGGGATGGACGCGGCACGTTATCCGGTGTGGCAGGGCAATATCGCCGATGCGGTCACGCAAGCACGCTGCAGGACTGAATTGGCAGTCTCGAACGCAGATGCGGCCGTCGCCGAGCCGCTTCACTCCGTGGACGCACCGTCGCCGCGCATCGGCCTTTGCCTGACCAACATCCCGTATTTCGGCTGCGATCCTGGCGAGCAAGACGCCACGGACCAGCTTTACCAGACGCGTTACTACGAACCCTATCTGCAAGGCCTGCGAGATGTCTTCAACGGCGTGCACGCCATCCTGGCGCCAGGTGCCTGGTGTGTGGTGATGGTGCAGAACCTGCGCCTGGGCGGGCGATTCGTGCCGCTTGCCTGGGACGTGGCCAAGCTGCTGGATGAACGTTTCGTGCTGCATGAAGAACGCATGCTGATCTACGACCGTGCGCATGATCCCGCACGGCTGGGCGCAGGCGGCCTGTCCGCGACGAACCGCGCGCATGAGCACGCGCTGGTGTGTCGCAAGCAGGCGCGCGGAATGGACGTCGATGCAGGCTTGGCCTTGCTTCGTGCGCTGGCGCAGGACGGCTTCGCGTTTGCGGTATACGGCAGCTTCGCCGATCACGTTGCCGGCCGGGTCAGTGACCCATCTCGCGAGCCCAATGATATTGACGTGGTCGTGCCGCCTGACGAGGCCGAGCTGTCGCGGCTGATGCAGCGCCTGGAGTCCGAGGGCTTTCGAATCGAGTCCTGGAACGCGCACATCCAGCCGCCGGTATCGATGACGGCGATGGCCTATCGCTACTACTTCCGTGCGCGTCGCGTGGATCAATATGGCGACAGCCTTCAGCTGGATGTTGCGGTGACCGATACGCAGACAGCGTTCGAGGATCGGCGTGCGCAGGGCGGATTTTTCAGCGCATAGGCGCCTGCCTTGGCGTCCTCACCAAGGACGGGGGGACGCACTCAACGCGCTGCCGACGGAACCGTCCAGCGAATTGCCAAGGCATTCGGCCGAAACACGACATCCCTTGGCGTGAACCGCCACAGGCGCTCGGCACCGGGATACGCCGCCGTCCCCTCGCCATCGGGCAAGACTTCCGCATCGCCGCTCAGCTGCAGCAAGCCACCGGTGGCGAAGTCGACAAAGACCAGGCCCGCCTTGGGATTGACCAGCAGATTGCCAAGCGTATTGAAGAACTTGTTGCCGGCATAGTCCGGGATGGTCAGCGCGCCATCTTCGCCCAGTCGCACGAAGCCCGCCGGGCCGCCTCGGTGCGACACATCGACTTGCCGGCCCAGTTCCGTATCCACGTAGGACGCGACAAAGAATGTATCTGCGGCAGTGACCATGGCGGCGAGTGCTGCGTCCAGGTGGGTGCTGCGTTGCAGGCCCGCCGGGGATTCACGCGCGGCGTCGACGTCGCCATCGATACGCCGAGGATGGATATACCGGGGGCAATTGCCAAAGCTCTGCGTCACCACGACCGCAAAGCTCTCATCGTCCCTGCGCTGAACGATGCCATTGACCCGATTGCGGCGGCGGGTGGCGAGGTCGATGCCAAGCATTCCGACCGGATCGCCGTCATGCATGCCCGCATCCGCCGGATCGTCCACATTGCGTGCTGCCGCAATCGATACATGCTCGGCATCGGACGCATGCACAAAACCCTTCTCGCCGCTCAGCAGCGTTGCCCAGGCATTGCCCTGCGCATCGACTGCGCCCACCACGATGAAGGGCAGCAAGGGCAAGAAAGCCTGATGTTGCAAGGGCATCGCCGGGCGAATCCATTGCTGGCCGACATCGAGCATGTACTCGGCCACGCCAACGCGCTGCTGCAGGGCGACTTCGCCCGCATGCCAGGGCGAGGCGGGCGCCAGGGGAACGTCATGCATGGCCGGCCTCCAGCCCTGCTGCGGTCTTCTGGAAGGGCGCGAAGCCCGGCAGCGCCTCGACCTGCGCCAACCAGCGCCGCACCTCCGGGTAGGCGGCAAGGTCGACGTTGCCTTCCGGCGCGCGGGCGATGTAGCTGTACAGCGCGACGTCGGCGATGGTCGGCTGTGCGGCGGCGATCCAGTCGCGGTCGCGCAGTGCGTCATCGATGTGCGCCAGGATGGCGTGGGCCCGCGCAATCACCTCGTCTGCGTCGAAGGCATAACCGAACACCGTCAGCAGGCGGGCGGCGCAGGGGCCGTAGGCAATCTGTCCGGCCGCAACCGACAACCATTTCTGTACGTCTGCCGCCTCCCGGGGCGATTCCGGCAACCAGTCCTCGCGCCCGGTTTTCTTGGCCAGATAGACCAGGATGGCGTTGGAATCGGCAATCACCACCCCGTCGTCATCCAGCACCGGTACCTGGCCCAGCGGGTTGAGCGCCAGGAAGGCGGGCGATTTGTGCTGTCCCTTGGCCAGGTCGACATGCACCAGCTCGTGCTCGATGCCCAACAGCGACAGGAACAGGTGGGCACGATGGGCATGACCTGACAGGGCGGCGTAGTAGAGCTTCATGGGTGATTCTCCTGGCGCGTGGGAACAATGCCTGCATTCTTTCAATTTCGCGTGGCGCAGAGAATCACCGGGGATCGCAATTTATAATTTCGTGGATTGAAATTATTCCGGCGCGAAGTCTTGCCGGTGTCTGCAATCCAATGCCACGTCGGCAAGGGAACGCCCATGGACCGCCTGCAGGCCATGAAGGTCTTCGTCAAGGTTGCCGAAACCCAGGGTTTCGCGGAATCCGCACGCCAGTTGTTGATGAGTCCGCCCGGGGTCACGCGCGCGATTGCCGCGCTGGAAGCCGGCATTGGCGCCAGGCTTTTTACTCGCACCACCCGCTCGGTGAAGCTGACCGAAGCCGGCCAGCGCTACTACGAGGACTGTCGCCGCATCCTGGCCGAGATCGACGAAGCGGAAGCGGCGGCAGGCGGTTCCTATGCGACGCCGGCTGGCACCCTGACCGTGACCGCCCCGGTGCACTTCGGACAGCTGCACGTATTGCCGGTGTTGATCGAATACCTGGACCAGCATCCGGCCGTCACGGTTCGCACCATGTTCGTCGACCGGCTGGTCAACCTGGTGGACGAAGGGGTGGAAGTGGCGATCCGCATCGGCCAATTGCCGGACTCCGGGCTTCATGCGGTCACGGTAGGCGAGGTGCATCGCGTGTTGTGCGCTTCGCCCGCCTACCTGGCCGGGGCACCTGCGCTCGTCGAACCCGCCGACCTGGCTGCGCACCGCATCGTCGTGTCCACCGGCGGCTGGTCATCGACCGAGTGGCGCTTTGGCCTGACCGACAAAAGCAGCATCAACGTGAAGGCGCGCCTGCTGTGCAATACCAACGACGCGGCGATTGCGGCTGCGGTGTCGGGCTGGGGCGTCACGCGGGTGCTGTCCTATCAGGTGCGCCAGCACGTGGACGAAGGCCGTCTGCGGATTCTGCTGCCCGACCAGCAGGAAGCGCCGATTCCTGTGCACATCGTCTACAGCGCCGGGCGCAATGCGTCGGCCAAGGTCAGGGCCTTCCTGGACCTGGCGGCCGCGCGCTTGCGCGCAGCCTTGGGGACATGAGTCGCGCCCGAGCGTGAATGCACCGATTCGTCCTTGGAGCGGTGCCTCAATCCAATAGCAACCCAGCACCCAGGAGCCATCCATGAGCATGGAAACCATCGAGATCAAAGCCTTCTTGCCATCGAAGGACTTTGCGCTGTCCAGGCAGTTCTACATCGACCTCGGCTTCACGGTGGCCTGGGGCGAGGAGGGCATGGCTTACCTGCATGCGGGCAAGTCGAGCTTTCTGCTGACCCATTACTACCAGAAGGAATTCGCCGAGAACTGCATGATGCATTTGCTGGTCAAGGACGTGGAAGCCTGGTGGCGCCACGTCGAGACCCAGCAGCTGGGCCAGCGTTATGGCGTGCGCATCAACCCGCCTGAAGACCGCGCGTGGGGCCTGCGCGACTTCACGATCGATGACCCGTGCGGGGTCTTGTGGCGCATCGGGCAGGTGATTGCGCCACGAAACGAAGCATCGAAGGAGGCTGTGGCCGGCTGACGCGGCTGACCGGCCCAAGCAGGCCCGAGCAGTCCCATGCAGGCTCGGGCGGCTGACCTGGCGCACCGCGCCGCACAGGCTCAAGCGGCGTCGCGCAGCAGGAAGGGCAGGGCGTGTTTCAGCAATTCATCCGGCGCCTCTTCGGCGATGTAGTGGCCGCACGGCAGTGCCTGGCCTTCAACGTGATGTGCCACGCGCCGCCATTCTTCCAGCGGCTGGAAGCAGCGATGCACCACGCCTTGTTCGCCCCACAAGGCGAGCAGCGGCGTGTCCAGCATGCGTCCCGCATCTCGGTCGGCGCGGTCGTGTTCCAGGTCGATACCGGCGGCTGCCCGATAGTCTTCGCAGATGCCATGCGCGGTTCCGGGCAGCGCGATGCAGCGCTGGTACTCGGCCAGCGCCTGCGGGTCGAAGGGCGCTAGGCCCGCGCTGCGTCGGCCCATCACGTCGCGGATATAGGCGGCCGGGTCAGCCTCGATCAGACGCTCGGGCAGCGGGGCGGGCTGGATCAGGAAGAACCAGTGCCAGTAGGCGCGCGCGAATGCGTCATCGGCTTGTTCGTACATCGCCAGCGTGGGCGCAATGTCGAGCAAGACCATGCGCTTGACTGCTTCCGGGTGATCCATGGCCAAGCGATGCGCCACCCGCGCGCCGCGGTCGTGCGCCATCACATGGAATTCATCGAAGCCCATGGCCTGCATCAGGGACACCTGGTCTTGCGCCATCACGCGCTTCGAGTAATTGCCGTGGTCCGCGGTGCCCGTCGGCTTGGACGAGTCGCCGTACCCACGCAGGTCAGTGGCAATGACGGTGAAATGCTTGGTCAGCTCCTGCGCCACCCGGTGCCAGATGGCGCGGGTCTGCGGATGCCCGTGCAGCAACAGCAAAGGCGGGCCTTCGCCACCCAGCACCGCATCGATGCGCGTGTCGTTGTCGACATGCATGATGTATTGCGTGAAATCGGGAAACAAGGCCTGCAGGGCATGGGTCTTGGCGGACATCGGGTCTCCTGGCGACATGGGTTTGGCATCGAGGCTGCCATGCTAATCCTTGGCGAGGGAGGTGACGCCGTCGCCGTGTCATGCACGCGACGCCACCGTGTCATGCGGGAAATGACTGCCGAGCATAAGAAGGCGGCCTTCATGACGTCGGCCGGCAATCATGGAAAAGCGCCTTGGTTGGCGCGGTTCTGCCATCGGTCGTTGAGCATCGTTGACCTGCGTACTGACCGGTTTAGCAGGCCCCCCATGTGGGAGAATTCCTGCTCAGACCGGGATTGCCGGTCCGTCTGTGCGACAGGGTTCAATGATCGATCATCGGCACTACATTCATGACTTCGCGGCATCTGCAATTGCGCGCTGGAGTCATCTCGCCCCTTGGGAGCTGGTCGCCGTATCAGCCGACGTGGTGCGGCAATTGTTGGCGGAATTGCCGCCCAACGAATACCTCACCTCCGACGAGATCGCTGCGCACCCTACCGCCATCGTCGAGCGTGGCGCGGTGCTCAAGGGGCCGCTGATTCTGGGCCCGGGCTGTTTTGTCGCCGCGGGCGCCTACCTTCGCGGCGGGTGCTGGCTGGTGCGTGACTGCATCATCGGCCCAGGCTCGGAACTCAAATCCTCGTTCCTGTTCGCCGGCAGCAAGCTTGCGCACTTCAACTTTGTCGGCGACTCGATCCTGGGCACCAACGTGAACCTGGAAGCAGGCAGCGTGGTGTGCAACACCCGCAACGAGCGCCTCGACAAGGAGGTGCAGGTACGGCTGGGTGCGGACTTGCACCGCACCGGCAGCGAAAAATTCGGTGCCTTGCTGGGCGACGGCGTCTGCATCGGCGCCAACGCCGTGTTGGCGCCGGGCTGCGTGCTGTCGCCATTCACGGTCGTGCCGCGCGCAAGTCTGTGGGACCAGGAGGCTGCTTGAATCAGGTGCTGGCAAGCGGTGGCCTGGTCGCAGCGATGACGCTGCTGCGCGTCAGGCGAGGGCCTCGGCGGTCTGCGACAGCTCGGCAATGGACGGCCGCGCCAACCCGAAGTGCTCGCGCAGGGTGCGGCCCTGGTATTGCGTGCGGAACAGTCCACGCTTCTGCAGGATCGGCACCACCCCGTCGACAAAGTCTTGCAGGCCATCCGGCAGCACATCTGGCATCAGGTTGAAGCCGTCGGCGGCGCCGTGCTTGAACCAGTGTTCGATGTCGTCGGCGATCTGCTCGGGCGTGCCGACGATCACCCGGTGGCCACCGCCGCCGGCCAACTCGTGCACCAGTTGCCGCACCGTGAAGTTGTTGCGTCGGGCAATCGCCACCGTGGCGTTGAAGAAGGTGTGGTTGCCGTTGCCATTGGCCGGCAGGCTGAGGTTTTCCGGTAGGTGGCCATCGATCGACAGCCGCTCCGGCGAAATGCCCAGGATGCCGGCCAGGCGCTTGATGCTGTAGTCCCAGGGCATCAGTTCGACCAGTTCGTCGCGGCGGCGCCGCGCCTGGGCCTCGGTGGCACCGATGATGGTGGTCAGTCCCGGCAGAATGCGCACGGCATCCGGGCCGCGCCCGAGCGCCTGCGCGCGCGCCTTGATCTCGCGGCCGTAGGCCAGCGATTCCTCGAAAGATTGCGAGGCCGAGAACACGGCTTCCGCATGTTGCGCCGCCAGTTCACGCCCATCTGCCGAGCCGCCGGCCTGCAGGACCACCGGGTGGCCTTGGGCGGATCGGGGCAGGTTCAGCGGGCCCGCCACCGAAAAATACTCGCCTCGATGGTCGATGGGGCGCACCTTGTCGGTGTCGACAAAGCTGCCGGTGAACTTGTCGCCGACGAAGGCGTCGTCATCCCAGCTGTGCCACAAGGCCTTGACCACCGATGTGAACTCGGCGGCGCGCGCATAGCGCTGACTATGGTCGGGGGCCGCGTCGCGGCCGAAATTGCGGGCCGAGGGCACGTCGGCCGTCGTGACTGCATTCCAGCCTGCGCGCCCATTGCTGACGTGGTCCAGCGTCATGAAACGACGCGCAATATTGAAGGGTTCGTTGTAGGTGGTCGATGCGGTAGCGATCAGGCCGATGTGGCTGGTGGCCGCAGCCACCACGGCCAGCAGCACCGTGGGTTCCAGCGCGGTGATCGGCCGGAAGTTGATCTGGTCGATGATTGCCGCGTTGTCGGCCAGGAAGACCGCGTCCAGCTTGCCGGCTTCGGCGATCTGGGCCACGCGGACATAGTGCTGGATATCGATGAAGGCACGCGGGTCGCTGTCCGGCAGGCGCCAGGCCGAGGGCAGGAAGCCGGAATGCAGGATGTTGACGTTCAGGTGCAATTGGCGGGGCGGGCGGGCTGTGCTCATTGGTAGGTTCCTGGTTGCGGATAGCCTTCGCCCAAGGCCCAACTGCCCACGTTGCGGGTCTTGTACTCGGCGGGGTTGTGCAGCGTGTGGATGCGCGCGTTGCGCCAGAAACGGTCGAGGCCATGTTTGCGCACTGCCGAGCGTGCACCGGTCACCTCGAAGATCTCGCTGGACACCTGCAGCGCGACCTCACCAGCCAGCACGTTCGCAGCCGCGATACGGATGGCCGCTTCACCGCGTTCGTCTTCCGTCAACGCTTCGCCATGGGCAAACACCTGGTCGATCGCCACCAGGGCGCGGTCTGCCAGGGCCGTTGCGGCGCGGGTCTTGACCAGCAGCTCGCCATATTGGCGTTGCACCCACGGGTCGTCGACATGGCGCGCCACGCCCGAGTGCAGCCATGGCCGGGATTGGTTCACGGTGTAGTCGCGCGCCGCCAGCAGAGCGCCTTGTGCGGTGCCGACGAAGACATTCAGCAGCACGCTTTGCTGCTGCAGCCCGGTGACTGACCGCCAAGGCTCGGCAGGGGCGGCAAGCGGGTCGAGCGGGACGGGCGCGCCCAACACCTCGTCCTGGTGAATGCGTACGCCGTGATAAGACACCCGGCCGCTGCCGGTCTGGCGCTGGCCAATGCCATCCCAGTCGTCTTCGATCACGATGCCGTCGCGGTCTGCCGGAATCGCGGCAAAACGGCGCTCGCCGGTCTCGGCGTCTTCCCAGGCGACGGACAGGAAGTCGGCGACATGGGAGCCCGAGGTAAACGGCCGGAAGCCATCCAGCACGAAATGCTCGCCCTCGCGACGCCCGAACAGGCTCTTCGAGAAGCTGTTCGCGTTGTTGCCCCAGAACCAGCGGCCTTCGACCGAACGCCGCCACAGTGCGTCGGTCTGCGCGGGCGCATCGCGCAAGCGCGGGCTCAGCAGGCTGCCATAGTGATAGCCGTACAAATGGCCGAGCGAGCCATCGACCTGGGCGAACAGGCGCACGATACGCAGCACGGTCGACCAGCTTTCGCCCTGGCCGCCATGGCTGCGCGGCAGCAGCAGCGCCAGCAAGTCGTGCTCTTTGAGCAATGCCACCTGGTCGGTCGGCCTGCCACCCGCGCGATCGCGCGCAATGGCGTCTTCAGCAAAGCGCTCACGCAGCGCCACGGCGCGTGCGATGAAGGGATTGCTGGTGTCGGGCGTGAACAGCGCCGGCAAGGTGTCGGCGGACGCGTGAAGGTAGGCGGGATCTGCGGACATGATGCGACTTCTCCAACTGAGGTGAGCGTGCGACCGATGTGGTCTTCAACCGGGTGGCGTTAGCTGAGGGCTGCTTTAACGGTATGCAGCCGGGACGGGATAACCGCCGCCGAGCACCCAGTTGCCGACCGAGCGTCTCTTGTATTCGGCCGGGTTGTGCAGCGTGTGGGTGCGCACGTTGCGCCAGAAGCGGTCGAAGCCATTGGCCACCGTGGCCGAGCGGGCGCCCATGACCTCGAAGATGTCATTCGACACCGCAAGCCCGCTTTCGCCGGCATATAGATTGGCAGTGGCGATATCGATGGCGGCCTGGCCGCGGCGCGCCAGCGTGAGCGCGCGGCCGTCCGGATAGATCTCGTCCAGACTGCGCGCGGCTTGATCCGCCAGCTCGATGGCGGCAAGCACACGAATGCTCAGCTCGCCGTACTTGCGCTTGATCCACGGGTCGTCCACGTGCCGGTCCACACCGGCATGAATCCAGGGGCGCGATTGGCTGCGGGTGTAGGCCCGGCCTTCGTCGATCGCGCCCTGGGCACTGCCCACGAAAACGTTCAGCAGCACGCTTTGCTGCAGCAGCGAGACCAGGGACACGAAGGGGGTCAGCACATCGTCTGCGCGACCCAGCAGTTCGTCATCAGCCACCCGCACATCGTTGAAAGTCACCGTACCGCTACCGGTCTGGCGCTGGCCGATGCCGTCCCAGTCGTCCTCGATGACGATGCCCGCACGGTCGGCAGGCACCAGGCCAGACAGGCGCTGGCCCAGCGCGTTTTCCCAGGACACCATGATGACGTCGGCCACATGGCTGCCGCTGGAGAACGGCCGGAAGCCGCTCACCAGCCAGCCCGTGTCGTCCGGTGCACGGCGCGCGGTGGACGTCTTCGACAAGGCGTTGCCGGAATTGCTCCATAGCCAATTGCCACGCACAGCGGCGCGCATCAAACGCTGCTGCTGTTGCGGCGTGGCACGCGACAACACGTTGTGCTGGGGCAGATGGTGGTAACCGAACAAGTGGGCAAGCGACCCATCGGTGCGCGCAATTTCCCGCACGGCCCGCAGGATGGATAGCCACGAGGCGCCCTCGCCGCCGTACTGCGCGGGAATGGCGGCAACCAGCAGGCCGCTCTCCTTGAGCAGGCGTACCTGGTCGACCGGACGCCCGCCTGCCTGGTCGCGCGCAGGGGCGTCGGCCGCGAAGGCGTCGCGCAGCATCGCGGCCTTGGCGACGATGGGATCGCTCAGGTCTGGCTGGAAGGGCGAGGACAGATGAGGAGAAGAGGACTGAGCGAGCGGCCGATTGCCGGACCGAGCAGAAGCCAGATGAGCAACCGACAATTGAGGAGAGGGCATGGACCGCCTGTTTCGTGAAGTACCGGGCCCGCTCGCACGCGAGGCGCGTCTGGACACCGAAGGCTGCCGCTGGAGGGCAGAAGTGAACAGGCATTCTAGGAGTGGGTACTTTCAATACGAACGAACGATTTCGCGCTTGGATATCCGCTGTGGCTATATAGCCCTTACGTCGTCACTGACACGTTTTCCTCATGTGGATAGTCGATTTTTGAGCTCTTGATAAAACTGTTATCTCATTCGTTTTAATGAATACAGCCAAGCCGATTTTGTCATCGCATTATTCGAGAAAGCGGCAGCGCGATTATCCGAACGACGATTGACCTTGACGAAACCCCGGAAAGCCTTGAAAACACTTGGCCGAAGCTATTTGTAACGCCTCGGAA
>Ga0265798_10008975_pt1 | contig 12616 bp, 12 predicted proteins | sample P3T30metagenome_FD_192430 | JGI IMG/M metagenome (GOLD analysis project Ga0265798, IMG submission 192430) | Plant litter microbial communities from East Loma Ridge, Irvine, California - P3 T30 | ecosystem: Environmental > Terrestrial > Plant litter > Unclassified | place: USA: California...
GATGTTGGATCGTATACGGGGTGGGGTTTGATACGAACGAGGTCAAGTAGAATAGTTATAGTAGGCTTATATGTGTGGGGGTTTATTAGGTATGAGAATAGTGAGGTTTCTAGCAGTTGTTTGGTCGAACATGGTTTTCTTGTATGTTTACTTTTTACATCAGTTCCTCTGCAGAATCGCAAGTTATATATCATTCATAGTAGTACAAGGAGTTTTCTGCTCAATTGCCCATATTCTTACAGTCTTAGCGGCTACCTCGCATTCTCCTTGTTCTCGGCTGCCCTCCTCTTCGCCCTCACTTCTGCCTTCCTCCTCTCACCACCATCTACCTTGTGCCCCCTCTTCACCTCCCAAATACCCTCTTGAAGTCGTATCCTCGCCCTCAACCCTTGGCTTCCCTTCACAGGCTCTACAAAACTACCCTTGATCGTCTTTGCGCCCTTCACAATGACGCCCTGTACCTTTGGCAAGGTCTCTACCGGTTCGACAGGTCCATCAGCGCCAACGGGCACGTTGACCACGAGCTTCCTTGTTCCGGGATCGTGCGTTGCTGTCGCAGCTGCCGAGCGAGGGCTTATCGTGTTGCCTAGTTGAGGGTTTGGCGGTACTGGTGCCTCGATGACCTTCAGCTCGGCGACTCCATCTGCAACGTGCTTGCAGTCTCCACCGATGCCGTATTCCCCGTTCCTGTACTTCTCCCGCCACTGCAGTAGATAGCGTCTTGACCGGGCAGGCTCAACACCAAGCTCCTTCAACTGCGGCGATGTGAGGGTAAAGAGGGCTTCCCAGGACGGGATCTTGGTCGCGTGGGCGGAAAGGCCGCGGCCAATTGCACTAAGGAAGGCTGTATGATCGGGAATGAAGGGTATGGGTTTAGGGACCGGGCGCATGGGGATCGAATGTTGGAGATTGCGCACACATGTCTTCGGTATTGATACCGCAGAGGTCGCGTTGAGAAGCGGGCGCCTGAGAATCATGCTGGCGGGTACTAGACGCACCATCAGTACTGTAACAATTCAATCCAGAGAGGGACCCAGCCTTACTGTAGATTATCCCCTCGACGCCAATCGCTGAACTTGGCTTGCCCCGTCTAAACTGCGGTGTTTTCCGTCAACTTTTCGGAGGAGCCAAGAAAGACGGCCGTGCACACACGAACAGCATCGCAGCCCCACGTCACCTAGGCCACGCCCAGCTCCACAGCCTCCCGGCCCAACAACACCAATTGCAGTAGTAGAGAGTCTCCTATTGCAACACGAATCCTCATCATGTCTGGCCCCGAAGCCCACCACCTTTTCAACCACCCCATTGCGGACCACTCCTTCTCCGCAGACCGCCAGACGCTCGCCGTATGCCGCGAGAACAACGTCGACCTCTTCCAGAAGACGGGCAGCGGATACAAGCTCAAAGATGAATTGACAGGTCACGACAAGACGGTCACGGGCGTGGATATTGCGCCCAATTCTGGCAAGATTGTGACATGCTCACAAGGTAAGCTTGGAGCTACTTGCTATGTTGGGATGCGTGACTAATGAGCGGGACAAGATCGCAATGCGTATGTCTGGGAGCCCTCACCGCAGGGCTGGAAGCCCACACTGGTGCTTCTCCGCATCAACCGCGCGGCCACGTGTGTTCGTTGGGCACCTTCGGAGACCAAGTTCGCTGTTGGCTCTGGTGCTCGTCTGATTCCCGTCTGCTACTTCGAGGAGGAAGACAACTGGTGGGTGTCCAAGCACATCAAGAAGCCCATTCGCTCCACCGTCACCTGTGTGTCCTGGCATCCCAACTCGGTTCTGCTTGCCGCTGGCTCCACCGACGGCCATGCCCGCGTGCTCTCGTCCTTCATCAAGAATGTGGACGACCGCCCGGAACCCTCAGCGTGGGGAGAGCGCCTCCCCTTCAACACTGTATGCGGCGAATACCTGAACAACACCGCAGGCTGGGTCCACAGCGTCGCGTTTTCGCCATCGGGAAACGCCCTCGCCTTTGCCTCCCACGACAGCACCCTCACCGTCGTCTACCCCAGCGGCCCCGAGCAAGCCCCTCGCGCCCTCCTTAGCATCAGCACCCAAGTCCTGCCCTTTATGTCGTTGGTCTGGAGCTCCGAGGATGAGATCATCGCTGCGGGATACAACTGCGAGGCCTACCGCTTCAAGGGCGACGAGTCGGGCTGGCAGCTGACTGGCTCCTTGGAGACGAAGAGCAGGCCCGGACTTGCGGATCAGCGCGAGGAGAGTGCATTGAACATGTTCAGGCAGATGGATCTCAAGGGCAAGTCGGGCACGGATGATACCAAGCTCAAGACTGTGCACCAGAACACCATCAACACTATCCGCAGCTTTGAGGAGAGTGGAAGTGGCATCACAAAGATCAGCTCCACTGGCGTCGATGGCAGGGTTGTCATCTGGACTTTGTAGGTACATGTCATAGAAAGGATCAAGTAGTTTTTGGAAACTGAAGATGAAGATTCCATGACGCACTTGAAGCAAAATTCGAGTGTCTAGTTGATACAAAATCTGTACAAGCCCCAACCTGGTATCAATACAATCGCTTTACTATTTCCCTTCACGCCATGGGCGGTGGTAGCAAAACGTGCACACATGATGTAGTCCAACAACGCCCGTATGTTCATATGCATAGCCGTCGCATCACATGATCCTTTACCCAAAGCCAGTAAATCCAGAGGCATTGAATGCATCCAGTGGGACCGCACTAGGGGCCGGACCGCCAGCGGCACCACCCATACTCTGCGTCGTCTGTGCATCATTCAAGAACCACGACCAATCCTGGTCAATGTCCATGGGCATATGTTGCCACGAGAAGTTGTTCGTCGGGAGCGGGAAATTGTTCATGCTGTCTTCATTAACATGCGTATTGAATCCTGCACTGCTCGATGTCGAGTGTTCGTCTCCGCTCAAGTTATTCCAGTTGTAGAAGCCGTCGTACGAGACAAAGGGCGAGGGTGAGGTGAGGTGGAACGCTATACCGCTTGTGTCGGCAGATATGGATGTCTTGGGTGTTACGGTGAGCGACTGCGTAGAACGGGAGAACATGTCCGAGCTGGTGGGCATGTACTGATGAGAATTCGCAGGCGATCTTGAGCTCAGCGAGGTTGATGAAGGGGGACTTGGGGGTTTCTTAACCACCTGTCCGCCTCTCTTGATGGAAATGGTGCCAAAGTACGGAATGACAAAGTCAGATTGCTCATAATATTTGTCACAATTGTCGTTTGTGCCTTTGAACTTTGCCATCATCTTCTCCAGCACCTGCGCGGACTGGGCGGCGACTCTGCCTCCCTTTTCGCTGGATGCGCGGCGGAAGATGTCGATGCTGATTTCGATCAGACGTACGTCTTCTTCCATGTCTTTGGCACTGGGTATGACTGAATTATGTGTGGGCATGGCGGTGTTGAGCAGGCCAAGCTGTATGAGCACAGCGGCGGTGAAACCAATAAAGTCGATGGCTTTGCACTCATATAGTGGCTGAACGGCGCCAGTTCGAAGCGACTGATAGAGGCGCAGTACTTCTCGCGAGCCGTTCAGACACGCTGTTCGCGAGTAGGAGAAGCGCGAGTTCAACGCCGACTTCAGCATAAAAGGCAAATGCAAGTATACCCGAATCTGATGGAAGACCATCTGGCCCATGATTCTTTCTCGCAGCTCAGCAGCATTCGTTTCGGCATTGGCTAGTAGCTCGGTGTAGTCGAGCCATGCTGGATCAAGTCGTTTCCACAAATCCTCGAGTTCTTGGTCAAGTTGCAAGGCCCAAGCGAAAGATTGTTCAGCCACGCCTTGGTTACGGTCGATGACCTTGCCGGCAAGCTGTGAGAGTTTGGTCATGACAATCATGGGATGGGAATATGGACCCTCGCTAGGCTCATTCATTGTAAGGTCGCAATGCGCATCGCTAATGCCGTACGGAAGGCCTAGTAGAAGGGACAGGAAGCGATCTCCGTGGTACAAGGCCCACCATATGCTCTCGTGTGCTGCAGAGGATGTGCGCTTACGGTGAAGACCCTGGCATGTGTCAGTCGGCATATAATCAAATGAAAACATTGAAGCTTACCATGAGCTGGGCGTACATCAAAGCCTTGCGGTACGCGATCCATGCTCGTCGTGGCTGACCAACATCTGCAAACCACTTCGATTTCAAAACGAGACACTCCATACCCTCTAGACTTGCTGCGTACTCGTCGTCAGACAGAAACCATTTGTCGACGGCCTCGATGTACCTTTCGGCATCATCATAGTCGTCTGAAGACGATATACCGACAGCCAACACGACAATAGCAATAGCTCCAATGTTGCCGGTAGTCAGGGCATGAGCAGCAAACTGTGGTAGACTCTGCTCAGTTCCAGATGTACCACTGCATTTTCGTCGCCAGGTCTGCCACCATTCACTGTTAGAGTTCAAGATCTTGGTGAGTTGGTCAAACGGTGGCAACATCGCGATTAGCCCCTGTTTAGCCTTCTCTCTCTTGGCCGAGTGCGCGATTGTATTACCGACCGCAATGTCACCGTCATGTCTGTTCTCTATTGTGTATCGCTCATCAGGTGCTGGACCAGGTTTTGGTGTCGTTGATTTTTGCTGAGGATCGTCACGAGCTTTGGCTTGCGCCTCTGCGTCGTTCAGCTACAAAATAAAATAAGCATGATACTTTTTCTAAACAACAATACAAACTAACTTACTGCGTCTTCAAAGGCGGAAAGGATGGGCACATGGTGGCCCCAGTCGGATGCTGCACGCTGATTGTTGGATAGCTGGAAAGGTTTGGAAGAGGATTCTGTTGAGAGCGGAGTAGGCGGAAATGTGTCTTTGGTGTACAAATTGTGCGGCTTTGGTGATGAAGTGTCGGCTAAGCTTTGACTCTGACTGCGACTTTCTGACTTGATTGTCTTATCTTCGAGAAGGGTATCTACCAAAGCCTCGAGCCGCGACACCCTCTCCCGGAGATTTTTTCGATGGTCGACAATGACCTCCGGATTGGCGTGCTCCTGATCGATGCACCTGCTGCCGCGCGCAAAACACTCCGAGCAAACGTCCGGGTTGTCGGGTTGAAAAATGCATCGAATCTTGCGACGACGGCCTATACTCGATTAGAGAGGCTCACAAGAGGACGAGTATGGAGGATGAGTATGGAATGATGAAGGGAGATTTATGGCAATGATGCATGCATGCATGAGTCGTGTACAGGAGATGTTGTTGGAAAAAAATGAGGCTGGACGAGCATCTGATGGGCACTACGGCAGGGCTCACGTACATTCAAAGCAGCTATGCGTACCCTTACGCATCTTTTTGCGTGTTGGCAGCGTTTCCTCCTTGGGCATCTCGACAAGCTGTGTCCCACTCAAAGATTGGTTCCTGGCTCTTGCGACGAATTCGTCCGGACTAGCTGAGCGCCAAATACTTCGGCCCACGACTGGCTGGGGGATATACAAGCCGTGCGGAACGCACTTTCCCGGCGAACTGAGCCCAGCTGATTGACAAGAAGAGAAATAAAAGACAATCGGAGCAAAAGACGTGCGGTGAACTGTTGTTCGATGGTGTAGTTTCAAAGCGGATCGAGGAGAGTCGGACGCCGTGTTCGTCCGTTAGTCTTTAGTGTTAGGTCAGCAAAGGAAGCTGAATAATGCCGCAGGTAAACCCGGAGAATGGGGCGACAGCTGAACTAGAACCTTATAGCAGGCATGAATCAGGCAACAATGTTTGGGAAAAGACCGGCTTGCTCGGAGCAACCGGGCGGATCGGAATTGTTCTAATCGCCGTTCCCTTTCTGGTCATGGATACGAGCTGCTGGAACAGATGCGAGTGGTTCAGGATGCGAAGAGCGGTTAGCGTGAGGCTATGTCGATCCCCACGCATGGAGATTGCGGATGAGAGGGAGCGCTCTTGAAGCCAGGACCGGAGCCCGTGATGACCCTTTACCCGACCCTCTGCCTACTTATTTATACACGCCATCTACCCCGCTGGAAACACCGTCGACCGATTTCCTGATGCGGTCCGGTTTGCCCCGTAAGCGGTAAGCTCTGATCGGGGTTCGGATTGAGGGTTGTTTCCGATCTGGGTCAGCATGTCGTTGTTGTTGGAGCTGCATTGGTATACGTGGAATGTGGAGGGTGGAAGGTGGGTGAACGCCGTAGACTAGCAGCCCTACAGGCAAAGTGGTGGGTACACACTGCGTCACAGTTCCGCCCTAAGCCGCAAGCTCAAAGCCGCAACTGCAGCGCTGCGAAACCCTACGTAAGCCAGAGGATCTACTACCACCTTGCCCTTCCACGCCTAGCACTCTGTAAATGGACCGTAAGATATACTGAACCGTCAGATCTTCTCTTTGGCTCCTTCGAGCCTGCAACCATGTCTGCACCGAGCGCACACGAATACCATCACAGACAGCATCTCCCACCCAGTCCGCCACCGTCACCACCTGTACGAGCACAACCAGAACCCAGAAAGCGACGACACAAGAAGAAACCCGATCCATTCGAGCAACTCGCGACTACACCCATATCCTCGCTGCCAGCCTCTCCCGCAAACGACGTGAATGACAATGACGCGCAAGAGCCCCTTCTGAAACGGGTAGGCCAACATCTCCCAGCTCTCTCTCTCTCCTTCTCTATCGCTAGTATCGGCATGCTAACATGAAAATTCCTCAAAGATTATTCTCACCCCCATCTTTTTTATATCGTTCCTTATTTCACTGTTTCTCGTAAACTACCATAACCGCGCGCGTCGCACAAAAGCACAGCGTTCGTCAGGCTTCTCCCTCCTTGCCTACCTCGCTCCCTCAAGCTGGCTTGACCCGGAGCCCTACCAAGATCCCGATGCCTCTACTTGGGGGCGAAGGGGCACAATTGGGCATGTGGAGCCTCATGACGCCATAGGGCCCAGGCAAGATGGACAGGGCGAGGAGAAGACAAAGAAGAGGAAGTCCTGGCATCTGCATAGGAAGATCAGACAGGTGGCTAAGCTCGAGATTGGGGATGCCTTGGAGATGCGTGGCCGCGTCATCGTGGTCATGATTGCTATCATGGGATTTGGCTGTATTGGCTTGTGGATGGTGTTGAAGTGGTTCGTTGTGGCCATGTCGAACATACTGTCTTCTGGCGTAAAAGCATAATGCCTTTGCAAACACATCAGGTATCACGAGGCCGCACATATCCATGCAAGAGATAGTGTACAAACGCACATGATGGGGAAATGGTCTAGTATTCCAGGCGCCGCCGCTAAGCTAACATGCAATCCAATCAAACAAGATAATCATAAGTACACTCAAACGCCTATGCTGTCATGAAGACATCGTTTCGTCATAAAAGCTATCGGATCGTACAGGACGAGATTTCTCTCAGGGAAAATGTTTCAAAAAAAGGGGGGTATCGCATCCTTTTCAAACGCCAGATGAAAATAAGCAGCATCCGTATACCAGCGCTGAAAGTGGTCATCAAGCGTGGCTAGGAGAAGAAACCGAAATCTCGATGTTACAATCTTGAGCCTAATAGGCGTGCAGCCAGTCGATCGAAGAAGTAGCCCATATCGCCAGCTTCTCTAGTCTCATTGGCTTTCCTGGCAAGATAGCCAGCATCATCAGCCATTCTGATGGCCCCTCGCAAGCCTTCAATGAATATAGCTTCGGGAGATCCAAAGTTGTGTGACTGTATAGACTCGCCTTCCCAGCCGGGTAGGATTCTGGCGTGACAACCAGAGAAGCATGCACTATAAAAGTCCAGCAAGGGCTTTACCCCTTGTTCATCGAACCTCGGGTCCTCTTCAGCGTCTCGACAAGGCACATCGTACCGGCTGTGATAAGGTAGCTTCGCAGCGTGGTAGTGAACAGACTCTACCGTCATGAGGACACTGATGAGGACAGCGAGGACGATAGGCCAGTCATCACAGTCCTTGTTCAGGAAGAGTTGTTCCAGTGACGACAGCACCTCATTCATCAGTTTGAGGGCCAACTCTGGCATAATTCGACCAAATTGTGCGCGAATGAAGCAAGGCGTAGGAGTAGTATCCTCGGGTATATCCATCGTGTTGCTGATGAATTGTCGCACAACAAAACTTTCCGAGGGCGATGGTAGCGTAATATCGCCGCCGATATGGATCAGTACAAGAAGCTTGAGCGCTTGATGAAGTATATGGTAGTAAGTGGAGCTTGTTGGGATAGAGCATGAGTATATGTATATCTCGCGTAGAGCCCTGAGAGGTGAGCGGAACAACGGGAAAGCGCTGAAGTGACGCGTCACCAGTAGAGATAGGTGGGAGTCCAACGTTTGCATTAGATGGGACTGGGCATCTCCGGTAAGTACAGCCGGAAGAACAGCATGCTTGTGCGCAAGTCCGGTAGCGACTTCCGGTGGCCATGCATAGATGATGTGTTCGTGTACTAGTCGACGATTGTCCTTCACTTTGACAGTGTGTACTGAGACAGGGAACGTTGGGCCAAAGCCGAAGCTTAGAGGGAGTGTGTAGGTGAGGTCCGTCGAGATTTCGAAATCGCCAGCTGGAATGAACGACTCCAGGGGTCGGTCAGTTGGGTGCCACCCGAGGCGGTCGGAAAGGAAAGCTGCAGATAGATTGCTGAGTGTATGGTCCCGACAAGGATGGTTTACCAAGTCCCCCTTATAATGCTCAACGCAAGCCCTACACGGTGTACCAGGATCACACTTTTCTTTACGCCTTTGACAGTTGGAGCAAGCACGGACAATGCGCATTAATGCTGCATGGCTTCGCTGCTCAGCGGTAAGGGCCTTCTTGCGTCCCCTTAGCGCTCGTCCACCCATGCCTTCGGTGCTCGTAGGTGCTAACTTATTGGTCAATGGGTTTGGTTGATAAGCGACCCATGCGTACGATTCGGAGGCAGGTGATGGTGTAGAGGTCTTGCGGCGGGGACGTGCAATGTACCTAGGTGACATGGCATTTCGAGTTGGCCGTGAAGCTCCAGGCGAGACGGATAATATCGGAGGAGCCCTTCGTGCCGATGCTGAGTGTGACGCTCGGTTGTTGTAGCTTGTAGGTATGCCGGCAGGTATCGTTATGGCCCTGCTGCTGCTATGTAGTTCATCTTCACCATTCGATTGCCGATGGGATGCAAGTGCCGGGTTGTAGGTTTGCGGGAAGGATTGTGGTATAGTGATTGGTGCGACCTCTGTCCTGCTTGCAGCATCCTCGTCAATTGGTTCGATGATGTGTGGCCTGTCCGCCCAGGGACCAAGGTTTGAGAAGACGCGAGAAGCCCTTACGTCCAAACCACTGAAGGAATGAGACGAGCCTGTTATATGAGGGTTGAACACTGTCTCGGCTGCGCTTTCGAGAGAAGGCGCCGAGGACGGGAAAGTCTCAGGGATACGATCGTAACGTGTATCTAAAATCGGTGAATCGTCAAAGTTCCTTACATGTGACAGGAGGGTATTGTCGTAGGTGCCGAAGGATCCAAAGTACTGACTGCCGTCGGGGAAGGGTGATGGAGAAGTGGTAGTGGTGCCAAAAGACAGTGAGGTATCATGTGCTTGTCCACTCAAGTACTGCTCATCGGGGATCGATGGTGGGGCCGAGTACTCGAGTGAAGGGGTTTCGTCGGCGACAGAAGGGGGCGCTGATACTAGGTAGGGTGGCTCAGAAGTGTAGCTATCCGAAAATTGGTAGCTTGAGGTGTAGCTGCTCTGGTGTGCTCTCGGGTAGCTGGTGGCGCCCTGGAAGAATGGATCGTACAATTCCTCGTCCCAGACGACCAGGTCCTGCCAGCTTTCGGTCATTGGGATTTCGTATTCCATGTGCGACATGTCTTGGGGTTGGGGTTGCTGTGAGTCAGGCTATACGCCAAGGAAGGAGCGACGGGATGGTGGAAAGCTGCAAGGCTCACCCCTTCGCCGAGCATGTCATGCAAGAATGCGGTGCAAGTAGATTTTTCTTTGGCAATCGACGACCAAGTGTTTTGTGTAAAACGTGCTTGGGCTGAAAGACTGTGGGAAGTTATATCCCCTCTCGAGTGTTGGGGGCAATGTGTAAGGTGCGGCTGACAGCACGAGCCTCCTTCTCACTTCCCTCAATGGCCACCAGGGCAATGGACGAGTAGACGTCCACGGCGTTATCACGTTGTGCCGTTTTATTAGTCAATTCCTGGAGTGTGCCATATCCATGGCCGTAGGCTGTGAGCGCTGGCGAAGTCTGAGTCGAAGGTATGATGTCGGCAGTGCCATCTGACCGTGCATCAGCCTGTGCTATGGCGCCCGGTGAGCTCGATCTGTGGTAGCTTGGTTAACCGTGCTCCCCGGGGCAGCTCCCCCGCTGCACACGACTGATTAGACGTCAAATCAGAACAAGAGACGTGAACGACAGGCGATGCAAAGCGATGCAGAGCCAATGCAGCGCTTTGATGCACTTGCGGGATTTTGGCACGCCATGTCCAGCAAGGCAGGCTTCCAGAAGATGTCGCCCCGCCCACGGGTTGTGGCTGTGAAGAGTGCGCCGCCCAAGTGTGTCATCCGAATTGCTGTTTGCCAACGTCTCGACCATGGACTGGCACAATACTCATTGCCGGGCGTAGACGTGTGACACAAGGGCAGCGGCTTCGTGCAAAGTTGGTGGTGCCAAACCTACGTCTACCCTGACTCCAGACGCAAGCTCGTACCCGCCGCTTAACCTGGGGGAGGAGAGTGTCTGGCTGTATACTGCCCTCTTCACTGAAACCTCGTATAGGCTCCAGACATCTGCCGCGTGGGATGTTGTACCGTGTTTGCACGAGCTCATGGCCCACGCTGTGCCCCCTCTTCTTGACTCTGCGCTCGCTGTTTCATTGCCTACTTGGGCAAGGTAGAGATGCTGGGGAGTTCAAGGTTGAGCGAACGTCTAGCTGTGTTGAGTAAAGGAAACAGTGCCCTTCCCAGTGCCAAGCGAGAAGCTGCCTGACGGGGTGCCTTGGTAGCCGTGCACCATATAGCATTTGGCCATCTCACAGCGCTAAAGAGCTGCAGTAGTCAATGGGCATGCATGCACTCCACCTCAACTTGAAAGACGGCTAGTGAGCCTCACTCCTCTCTCTTCTTTGACTGCTGTACCCCAATGCGGTTGCGGCTCTGCGCATTCGCTTTCCCACTGTGCCCCAGCACCACGTTAACGTACCTCTCGCCGCATGACACTCACCATGAGCGAAGTGAGCTTAGCGTCCGGCCATCCCGCATGCTCACCCGTACGAACACCTCCGCACTTCATTCACACGAACCAATGGCGGATGGGTCCCAATGTCATCTAGCAATACACATGAGTTGGCATTATTCGTATTCAGGCATTCAACGCCCAAGACGGAGCGGGTCCAGCCCATGGAGTATTAGGGCAGGTAGTCTGGCCAAAAGATACCAAAGACAACAACGCAGACAGTGTGTACGGCCGTAGCAGCAATAATCATGCTGACAATAAGACATGCGATTTAGGAAATACAACCGTAATCGAAACAGTACATGTACAAGAACATGCCCACCAAGCCCACCCGAAATAAACTGTTGACTTCATGTCGGGTATCATCTAAGAGAAAGAGCAGTCAGAGGGAAAGGGGTATCGTACAAGGCCACCAGAGCACCCCAAACTGCGACAACTCCTTTTCCGTCACATACTTTCAAACACCCATCATGTCGTCTGATCCTTGGCTAGGCGTCGGGTCCGAACAGGACCACGCACGCATACGAATGATGATGTCGACATCCCCGTCTAGTCAAGAAGCCTCCGATGGAGAAGCATCGCCCGGACCGAAGAAGAGAACGATTTCGCCTCGATCGTTTTTCTTAAGCCGCATGTTCTTCCAGAGTTCCTTCTCTTCCTCGGCCTTGGAAGGCGCATGGTCGTGAAGCTCCTGGCGCTCCCGGTGAAAGCGCTTCAAAGCCTTGTTGACGCTTATACCGCGCTCGGAGTCTGGCCCTTTGTTGATGAAAGACATGAATAGCTCCGCGCGAGGGTCCGCCACGAAAGATGTGACATCGCCGTTAGGACGTACAATCAGCTGGCCCTCGCCATCGGGCTCCGAGTCTGAAGTGGAGGGGTTATACTCGATAGCCTTGATGGCCTTGCGATTCAACGGTGCAGGCGACACAGAGGATGAGTATTGACGGCGACGGATACGGCGAACCTCGGTTGTAGAATCCTCTCTCTTTTTCTTAGGCCTAATCTTCACCAGGGCCGTGTTAGCCTTGCGTTCTTTTCGGTCACGGTCACGTCCCCTGTCCTTTTTCTCCTTCTCCTTCTCCTTCTCTTTCTTTTCCTTTTCCTTTGCCTCCTTCTCTTTCTTTTCCTTCTTTTCCTTCTCCTTTTTCTCGGCCTTCTCACGTGCCTTGGCATCTGCCTTTCGCTGTTTCTGTTGTTCCTTTTCATACTCTCGCTGTGCGCGCATGAGGGCCTTTGTGTCGCCCTGCTTGGCGCGTTTCATAGGGCTCAGCGGTGAATTTGCATAATCACCAGAGTCATCTGGTGACGGCGGGAATTCGGGAGGCGCCAGCATTCTGTGAAGTCCTCCAGTAAGACCAGAGTGGAGCGACGGGGTTGCGTCAGTCATTATGGCGTCCCTCCCATCCTGGGCACGAGCAAGGGACAGGTCAAGTTCAGCAGGCGAGTTGCGCTTGCGTTTGCGATCCGTCTT
>Ga0265798_10008977_pt1 | contig 12616 bp, 13 predicted proteins | sample P3T30metagenome_FD_192430 | JGI IMG/M metagenome (GOLD analysis project Ga0265798, IMG submission 192430) | Plant litter microbial communities from East Loma Ridge, Irvine, California - P3 T30 | ecosystem: Environmental > Terrestrial > Plant litter > Unclassified | place: USA: California...
TGAAGCGCCAACACAAAATAATAAAAATAAAAATCGAAGACTACCACCTCGCGAAGAAAAGAATCTCCCATTGCGACGTGATATCCTACTCCTGGTGAGTCCGAGAACAATTGGCTGAAACGCCGAGCATGCGAGGGGGAAAGGCTCAAGCGAGACACATGTAAGCAGCATGTGTTGTAGATGGTGTCGTCATTCAGTTCGTCGATGATGGTTGTCATCGTCCTTTGAGATGCTGAAGAGAAAGCCAGGCAGAAGAAATGCAGAGACCAAAAAAGAGAGAAAGGAGTATTATGCACGTGCCGAAAAAAAAGTTGGGATACAACCGCGCCTTTCTCTTTAAATGATTCTCAGATCCCCATTTCCGCCTTTCCCTCTATCATAAGTCTAGTCGATCTGAAACCCGAGGGTGTGGAACTGTCTTGTGGAGATGCGCGCGAGTAGGAAAAAAGAAGGAAAGGGAATGCAACCCGGCTAAGGCGGGCGTCGTAAAACGCCGCGCAGTGAAACAGCGGCTGAGGGTGCCGTCTGACACGCATGGTTTCCAGGTTCTCTCAAGAGTTCCGTCTTCGCTTCTTCTTGGCGAGACCGGTGGTCTTGTTGATTTTCGCACTCAACTCTACTCCGGGCGGCGCCGGCCCACTCTCGATCATCCTGAGTCCTCCTCCTCCTCTCTCGTCCGCGGAACCCTCGCTATCGTCTTCGTCCGATGAACTGGCGTCTTCCTTCTTCGTCCTCCCTTTGCCTCGCCTCGCTTCCGAGCCCTTCTTCACTCCGACATTCAGACCCTGCCTTCTCAATGCCTTTAGGAGAGCGCTGGAGGCGCGCATTCCTGGGAAGTCCTTGGCGGTGAAGACGCTGAAGACGTCTGTGATGACGTTGGCGACGGTGCCGTGGATTGCGCCTTGCTGCATGTTGAAGGGATCAATGCGTAGGAGCTTCATGTGCAACCGATAGCGGCCGGGAGCGCGGCAGCTCAAGTCCGGGAAAACGAAGAACGTGCCAGCAATGCCGCGCTCGTCTTTCGCTTGATAAGGGCTTGCCACGAGTGTTCCCATCAACCTTCGCGTGGATTGCATGTCGGCGTTGTTGACCGGAGCCTGCGTTTCGTCTTCCTGGTTGGCGGGGTTGAGCAGGGTGCAGTGCAATGCTAGCATGCCAGTGAGATCTTGCTCTGGGCCGCCCGTTGCTTTGTCGGTGATTTTGAGCTCGAGGATTGGAGGTGGGTCGATGACACGACGATCTCTCTCGCCAAAGCCGCACGCTCTTGCTGCAGCGGGTTGCTGTCTAATGATGAGATTATAGTCGAGTGGAGGCGGTTTGGACATGCGAGGAAATGCATTTGCTGTTGACGATGATGGTGCAGCAGACGTAGGCGAAAGCTCAGATTGTGAATCGTAACAGCTTGGAGTTGAGTAGCTGGTGGGCGTTGGACTATATGCTGGCTCGTTCCGAGGTCCAGTGGCCGAATTCGCATAATGTTGCGGTGCATGTGGTGCGGTCGGACCTGGAGGCCCCGGTTGCTGTGGTTGGATGTGATGCGCATACTGTGGCGGATTATCGAGACGATGCTGGACCGCAGGACGATTGGAATATTGCTGCTGATATGGCATAGTGTTAGGTGACGGCCGGGGTTCAGGTGGTGACCTGTACGCTGCTGAGGGAACAGGTCCCGAAGGCGGTGGTGCACCGTAAGACATCCGTTTGGGCGACGGAGGATTGTTGTTCGAAAGAAGATGAGAGACCGGGATTGCTCGTCCACCTTGATATCCTGCTTGGTCGTTCGCTGTTGGGGAGGGCTCCATCGGGTGGAGCTGCATGTACCGGGCAGATCCGCCTGCTCCGCGCTGTTGTGCTGGTAGTCCAAGTAGAGGAGGTAGCTGAGGTCCAGGTACAGGCCTCTGATCAGAGTGAGCAAGGAAACCTGCACTTGGAAAACTTGGAGGACGCTGTATTTGTGCCATGTCGCCTGTGTTGGAGCTGCCTGTACTTCGCCGGGGCTGGTGAGTTGGCTCATATGGCGGCCGCGGTTGCGACATTGACTGCGATTCTGACTGCCCGTGCGGGCTTGGAAGAGTTTTTGTGGATGCGAAGGGGCAGATCCGAGTACTTTCTATTTCCGTTTGGAGTTGGATTGTCGAACAGTACTGCGATGAGTGAAGCAAGTTCAGTCCGGCTTTCGAATTTGGTGTAGCCCAGTCTCCAAGGCAGGGCAGGCAAGTGGCTTCCTTATCGTCCGGTATTCGTGTAATGCTCGTTCATATCACGCACAAGCAGGTAAGGGTTGATTGCTTGCTCGCACGCCTCCAGCCTGGGTCAGTGGATTATCAGATGTCCGTGGCAAAGGAAAGGACCGGGCACGCTGGACACGACAACGTTTGCGTGCAGTCGGTGTATGGGCGAGAAAAAAATGAGGCCCGGGTTGGTGGTAGTGCGATGGTACACGGCAGCACACACGGCGAATGCAGGCGAGTCCACGGTACGGCGCAGTGCAATATACCTAGTGCAGTGCAGCGTGGTGCGCTGCAGTCAGTGGAGTGAGTGCAGAACAGACGGTAAAGGACAGTCTTGACGGTAGTACTGTTACTGAAGGCGAAGAGGATGGCTTGCGGCTTGAGGTTTGATGAGGCTTGAGGGCAAGAGTCGCAGGACAGAGGCCAGGCAGGTTCCGTGCAGCTACATGTGCGGACGTACCGTGTGTGTATGTATGTATGTATGTATGTACGTATGTATACACGCAGACACACAGCGGTAGCTCGAGGCTTTTTAATCGTGGCTCACGGGCGCCGCTAAAGATGCAGGCCTGAGCCTTTCCAGGCACGTACATATTCCGGCGTGCAGGCTAAGTTTTGCAGACGCAGTGCATCGGCAGGCAAGAGGCCAAACGCGGTCTGCTGGCCGCAGATGGGACCTGCAAAGACCTGGTCTGGTCTGCAGCGTCTGCTGCTGTTTCGGCAGCGTGGGTGCGTGGGCGCGAGGCCAAGGGCAAGGGCAAGGATGGATTTGCAAGGATGTGAGACGCATTGGCCTGGGGTGGACCAGTAGTGAGCACTACCTAGTGATAGCCAGTAGACACTACTAGACATCCATCCCACCATATTGTCGACGACCAGTAGGACGGCGCTCGCTTCTGCCCTGCGCTACATCCAGGTGCGAGCACGTCCCGCCAGTACGGATGGGTGAGTGAAAGAAAGAGAAGGAGAGGGAGAGGGAGAGGGAGAGGAGGCGTTCACTTACAGGCTGTTACAGGACTGATCGCTTGTTTTGCCTGCCATTCCCTTACAGTAGTAACTACAGTACTTACCAACCGTGCTCACCTCGCCACACCACCATTCTCGAGACAGGCATGCTTACAAGCCTGCACCACATCGCATCTATTTGTGCGCGTCGCCTGCCCGCCCACCCGGCGACGAGCCTGTTGTACGGTTCCGTGTAGTGGCGATGTGCGGCCATGTTCTCTCTTCAGCCACTGCACTCACCCACCCACTCATACACGAACACACACACATACGCTCACGCACGATACGATACAGCAACCTTCCTCCAGTAGTAGATCCAGTGGTGTAGGCCTGAGGCGCACCTATCCGCCCGACTTCAAGCCTCAACGTGCACCGCAGCCGGTGCAGAGTGCGCAGACTCTCGCAGGCCCCGGACAGACCAAGGGACCCAGCGGCTATTCCTTCGGGCCTGCCCTCACCGCCGACAACTAGTCGCGAGGTGCTCTGAACCGGGTTCTGGGGGTGTTGGTGTCACCGTGGGTCACCGTGCATCCTGCATGCCATCCCAGGCCGCCGTCCGTCATGCTTCGACTGCCTGCACACTGGAACCCGGCGCCAGAAGTGGCGCTACCTCCTTCTCCGCCGTCGTCCATAGTGCGAGCAGACTGCTCTGCGGGGGGGAGCTCGCCAGGGCGTGTATGTCGCATGTTGCATAGTGCTCCTGGTGGGCCAGGCGAGTGGTGGTGACTGGCTGCTGCGCTGCCGATGTGCTGTCTCCAGCAAGCGCGATTCGCCCGAGGTCCGCGTGTGCGGCGGGCGTCGGTGGTGAGAGCGAGCGAGCGAGCAACGGCGGCGCTTACAGGGATCGGGCAGGACGGGCCTTTGACAATACAATACATACTGCTGTACATTAGTAGTTACCGCTAGTAAAATCCATGGGTATTGGAATTCCATGTCTATGCTTTGGCGCCTATCAATGTTTCTGTAGCGTTATCGTTAAACGCCGCGGTGCGCTGATACTCGAAGGATCAACAGACAACGGTGAACAGACAACCGACAAACAAACAACACAGATGGCCAGGAATGATGGATACACGCGAGAAGACGCACCGTCGTGCACGGAACCAGTGTGTCTCCTCCACTATAGCGTTACTCGTCATCTGATTGTTGAAACGCTCACAGAATTTGCCTCACCGCTGTGCTTCATGCAAGATTTCCGCATCGTCCACAGCAAATACTGGTACTGTGCTACCCACTCAGTCAGGTCATGCATGTTGCCCTCGGCCTTTCTGCAGCCTTGTACCTTTTGCAGTTGGTCGCTACGACCGACGTGGAAGCCATAGGCCACTGACAAAGTACCTCTCACTCGCACATCATCAGTAGCAGCAGCAGCAAATAACGAGATGCTCGATGCTGTGCTCGACCATCGTGGGTCATGCGTCTACAGGGTGTTGTTACATCCCGGCTCTGCGACCAACAGGTGGGGCTCATCCTATGGGCGAGTGGGCCCATACGCAAAAGACGACATGGTCGCCTACCGATTACGGTCGTCTGGGTCGGGTTAACAATCAACAATTGACATCACAAAGACAAAGTGCCACTGTCGTCTAGGCGGCTTGCCACGTGCGGTTCGAAACTTCAAAAGGAAAACGCCACAGCCGTCGCAGCTCCCTTCTCGATTGTTTCCATTGTCAGACATGTGTGTGATACCATCGGCTTGGGACTCCAGTTTGGGCGACGGATGTAACCTTCAGGAGTCGGAAACTCATGTGTGCCGCCATGCTGGTGTATAGTGGACAGCGGAAGCGACCCGTACACCATCACGATGAGAGAAGAACGCATACGCGAGGCAAGACACGCTGTCTCATTCTTCTGCAGGCACAACAGTTCGTGGCCTGCTCCAAGCTCGCTCGCAAAGCTTTCAGCTGCTGACTGGAACTTCATGTCGTTTCCTGTTGCTAGCGCAAACGTCACCCCCAAACACGACTAACTCGACCGGCCGTCGTCGCGAACGCAGTAGCACACATTTCAAAATCCTAGAAACTCCTCCGTCGAGTCTGTCTCCACTGTCTTTCCCACGCTACTTTTCGGCACTGGACACAAGGAATCCCCAGTGTCGCTGGAGACGGCCGCCGTTGAGCCGTGAGCGAGCCGGGCCCTAAGCTACAACGGTCATCCTATTCCCCGAAAGTTTCCTCAGCGGCGTTTCCATTCCCGGCGACGTGCATATGGCAGGATCAGAGGTTCGCGTCCACGACATGACTAGAGCAAGCAATCAGCCTGGCAGTCAGGCAAGCAGGTAAGCGACGCTGCAACTACTGCAATGCAACCACCACAAAGCTGGGGTAGGTATGCATCTCACTTCACACTTCACACTTTTCCACGCGCGCCAGACGGCACTCCCCGGGCGCCCACGGTGGTTGTCTCGAAGTGGGCATGTAGGAAAGCAGAAGCGGACGGAAGGGTCGACGTCAAGGACCACGGGTTCGGTAGCGAAGACAAGGCCACTGATAACGATCATCCATTGGCAATAATAATCTCGCCTGCTGGCTGTACCGATATGTTCTACCTCTTTTGGGAACCTCCGCAACGCCCTTGTTGATGTGCCGCGCAAGTAGTGGCCTGTACCAGGTTCCAGAGCCCGCGACCAACTTCCCTCGCGCGAACGGTGAACCCCACTTTTTGGAACATGGCAGCTCGTATACCAGTGTACTCACATACGACAGGGATATCGAGGCATTGATCTGCATGATACGGTCACACTGCTTATCGTGCAGGCAGCGACAATTCTCCGCCGAGTCGTGTGTGAGTCTCTCGTTTTATGTACGACGGTTCTTCGTGATGATATTTGCTCGTTTTGCAACGTCTCTGAACAAGAGCGCTTCTATGATATCTTGATCGGGGCGACCAAGTGTCGGGACATGGCCACCTTCCGATAAACAAGTGGATGCAGGACGTGCAGCAGTCTTCAGGGTCCTGAGTATTGATCTCGGCTCGCGTTGACCATTACTACTATACAACAAGACTGGTCAGCGACCTGTGCGCAGCGTTGGCGTCGTCCACAATAACTACTCTGGACCACGTTTTGTTCACCGAAAGATAAGTCTTCCCGGGCTTGAGGGGAGGGGCTTATACAGGTATGCCTGTATCCACCGGCCATCAAGTGAAGACGTGAGAATGACTGCTGACGTCTTCCGTGGTCCCCATCACCGTGTCAACGCCGAATACCCGTCACGCGAAGTTCGACGCCGCAAGCCTTCAACGCATCCTGCATAATCCTAGGCGCTCTCACAAAATGACACCATCCTGTCACTGACGTAATACGTTTCGATTCAACCTTCCACGTGTCTCCGGACTTGACGACAAACCAGTCTCCAAACCCATGTCACCGGCAGTCGGGGATAGCTCAAGCTCAAGACCAGGTATCCCGGTCAATCAACCTCTTACGGACAGGCTTTGTGAAAACGGTTCTGCCGTCCGTGGAAGCAGTTCGTGGTTCGAGATCCCAATCTGTCAGGCCCGGACCGCCGCTCATAAAAATGTGACTTCTGATCCTTCATCACGTCAAAATCCCTCCTGAGTCCACAATTTAGCTGCTCAGTCTAGCCTTTGGAATTGAAATGTCATGTCGGACCTTACGCCGAGTTGACTGGGGCTCGGCTCGAGAAAGCTGAGTCATGGAGTTGTGATATTACATGGTATGGGGTTAGTATGGCATGGCGTGGGTTGACATTTTTGCTACGCACCCGGCAGACCCGGATATCTCTTACAGCCAGCATTTCGGATTCATCGCGGTAGCTTGCTTCGCGGTGTGGAGTACACACGGACTTGGGCGGGTCTGGCTCGTTAACTTATGCGGAAGGCAACTTGCCGCTTGGTGTTAGAATTGCCTCATGCGATGACTTCACTGCGTATGTGAATTCAGCAGAGAAGACCAGAAGTGAACTTCTGCCGGTGGCTGGCTGCCTGGCGCTCACGCTCTCACTGACAAGTCTGCTCCCTGGCTACCAAGTCAATCACTCCGTTCCGCATTGGGTCAACTTATGCTCGGGCAGCATCATCGTTCTTCAGACCTTCACGCTTTTCGCAGTTTCTTTAGCTCGAGTCACCGTGGGTCATTTCGACACCTCACAGTAAGTAACCATATGATAGAGCAGTTTCGTCCAATCACCTATGTTCACACGTCGAACAACCACAAATGCCGGCAAAAGAGTCCGACCTCACAGTGGCGCCTTTCGCGTGTTTCAACTTCCAGCAACAGGTTAGCAATAATCCGTCACAAGCCCGCGATGCCTTTCGGTACCACGAATACATGACATGTCGGGTCGTCCATCCATCCAAAGAAACAAGAGAATGACCGCCCGCATCGGCGTATGCCGATCGCCGTGCAAGCGACCTGCACCTCGCAGTGGTAGTCTAGTGTGGCGTGACTGCTTCGCGGCAAGCTGCAGGACAAGTGACAGCTTGGTCGTACAGGGACAGACAGATAGACAGACAGAGAACAGGACAGGCGGCTGCCCGTTTGCTCTCTCTCGAAAACCAGACATCTTGCATTCGAAATGAGCGCGAGAGCTGAACAGGAAATTCGTAGTGCAGGGGTTCAATGCGGAGGAGTTCCCTGCCTGCCTGCTTGATTTATCGTGCTTGCTGCAAGCTTTTGCATATCTGGGTTGCCGAGGTGGTTGTTTTTTCCTTTTCGTACGAGGACTGCTGCTTCTTTGTCCTCTCGCTACCGTACCGGCTGTTGCACATACGTGCTTGTCTGTACTTGGAGGGCTCTCTGGTGAGACGACTGCTCTCTCTCCTCTCTCTCTTTCTATCTTGCGGCAGTTGACAGCGGCATGTTGCAAGTCGTGCTGCATTCAGTCTGGCGGCTTGTAGACATCCACAGACAGCGACAAGTTGCACGTGATGTGTATTGCCAGTGGTATTGCTTATCCGAGTAGGACCAGACAAAAACCATTGTCTCGTCAACAATGCGGTGATGTATGTTACCGCGAGGCTCTTTCACGTGAAAGAAATCGATGTCGATGTCGGCCCGTCCCCAGACGCGACGGCGCCCGCCGATTTGCGATCTCGAAACCCTGCATTTCGTCCCTGAATCGAGCGAGGGGACGGCGCCATGAGGAAAAACGTACGAGAAATGCCAGGCGTCACTGGTCTCAGACATCAAACCATAGTGTTTCTATTTTGCATTACCACACTCTCGCTCTGCCTGCGGATTTACTCTACGCGATAACTTCTCTCACAAACCACAGGCGCTTACAAGGCCGCCCTAATTGACTGGCCCTGAAACTCGAACGAACCCCCCATTTACAACCATGCACATCAACATCGACGAAAAGAACGAGCAGCGCCGGATGCTACACCACGAAGCCGACGTTGTTGTCGTGGGAGCTGGAATTCTTGGTTGCGCCGTCGCCGTGGCGCTAGGAAACCAAGGCCGAAGCGTGATCGTCTTGGAAAGGTCACTGAGGGAACCGGATAGGATTGTCGGCGAGCTGTTGCAACCTGGCGGCGTACAGGCGCTGGAGAAGCTGGGTTTGAGAGACTGCCTGGAGGGCATTGATGCTGTGAAAGTCTTCGGATACGATGTCATCTACTATGGCAATGAGGTACAGATCGCCTACCCTGCGGAAGCGCTGGCCGCGGAGGACAACGAGACGAATGAGAAAGTGGACGAGGAGCGTGGGACAAAGAGGAAGAGACCTGAGGGCAGGTCGTTTCACCATGGAAGATTTGTCCAACGATTACGGGAAAAGGTCCTGGCTCATCCCAATGTGACGGTCGTGGAGGCCACTGCAACCGGTCTAGTACGCAGCGGTTACACCGATCAGATCCTGGGTGTTGAAGCCACTGTGCAAGGCCAATCAGACTCTTTCTTCGGATCCCTCACAATCGTCGCCGACGGGTACGCCAGCAAATTCAGGAAAGAGTTCAGATCGGACACCCCGGTGGCACGATCAAAGTTCTGGGGTCTCGAACTGATCGATGCACCTCTACCAATGCCGAACCACGGCCATGTCATCCTCGGCGACCACGCGCCCATTCTGCTCTACCAAATCGGCACCCACGAAACAAGAGCGTTGGTCGATATACCTGAAAATACACCTTCCGCTTCGCTCAAGGCAGGAGGCGTCAAGGGCCACATGCAGAATGTCGTCATTCCCTCATTGCCCGAAAAAGTACGACCCTGTTTCGTGGCAGCGGTAGAGAACGATCGTCTGCGATCGATGCCGAACTCGTTCTTGCCGCCGACAACCAACCGAAAGCCAGGCCTCATCATGCTTGGCGATGCAATGAACATGAGACATCCTCTGACAGGCGGCGGCATGACTGTCGCATTCAACGACGCCGTGTTGCTCGGTGAAGTGCTTCATCCGAACATCGTCCCTTACCTGGACGATACAAAGCTCGTTCTCAAACAAATGCAGTCCTTCCACTGGAAACGAAAGGGCCTCAGCTCCGTCATCAACATCCTAGCCATGGCGTTGTACTCGCTGTTCGCCGCCGAAGACAACCAACTAAAAGCCCTGCAGCAGGGCTGTTTCGAATACTTCAAACTCGGCGGCAACTGTATCGACGGCCCCGTCGGCCTGCTGGCCGGCATCATCCGCCAGCCTTTCGTGCTGTTCTACCATTTCTTCGCCGTTGCCCTCTATGCCATGTGGATTTACATCACAGCCGCGGGCGTTCTCATGGTTCCTATTAGAGCTGTCCTCAGCGTTGGCGTGTTCTACAAGGCTTGCGTCGTCATTTTCCCGTACATCTTCTCCGAGCTTCGGTCGTGAGAGGAAGCTGTTTGATTCGCTGGGGTGGTATGGCTTTTAGGCCTTTGTTGTGAAGCGCTTTCAGCGATGGCGTTGGCTTTTGGCTTTTGGCTTTCGTTCTTCATCTCTTTTTCTTGGACACGAGTATGGTCTTCACGCAGCTCTTATGGATTTCACGCTTGCATTATCAAATTTTATTACACTAGACTTAATTGATACAACAGATTACAATTCCTTCCTCGAACTTTATTGCAAAGCGCTCGAAATCTTCACGAGCCGCGTGGGTGTTCCGATAGTAAGACACGATCTGACTTCTATTTCAGGGCTGGTTTATATGTGTACATACTCAGAATTCACCCAGCCATCATCCACGAAAGTCTCACTCGTTGACATCTTGGAATATGCTAAAGCTTAGAAGTTCTCAACACCTCCTTGATCAACCTAACAGCCTCTCCAGCACAACCATAGCTAGACTGATAACCCGCGCCGCCATGGCCGTAATTATGCACAATCGACCAATCCCGCCGCTGCTCTCGCTCAACCCGATACCCTCCCTCCCGCACAGGCCGAAGGCCAACTCCATGCCTGATCACGTCGAGCCCAGCACGACCTTTCCCGCTCCCTAAGCTCGGAACCAGCTTCACCGTTCTCTCGAGAATTCGCTCGCCCATAGCAGGATCAGGCTCTGCTTCTGTCCTGCCAGCCTGGTAACATCCACCAACAACAGTCCCGCCACCGCCCGGCCTCTGCATGATGTACGTCGTCTCGTCGGGCCCGTCATCGGTGCCGCTGACAAAGGTTATACGGCCGCCGGTCTCGTTGCGGAGGAGGACAACGTGGCCTCGCGCTGGGTAGACAGCGGGATCTTGCACTCCGGTGAGAGTAGCTGCGCCTAGACCTGTGCAGTTCAGGACAATGGACGCTTTTCTGCCGCTCGCGTGCTGGTCTCGGGCTTCTGAGATGTCTCCTAGGACTGCTCGCTTGGCGACGGCACCGGCTGCTAGGCATCTGCCGAGTAAGTAGTGCAGGTACTGTGGCGTGTTGATGCAGACTGAGGTGTATGAGATTCCGCTGCTGATGCCTTCGGGGAGTTCTGATGCTTCCAATTGTCGGAACTAGAGCGGCGTAGGCATATATCATCAATTCTTTTGCTCTCGTAAGGCAACGGACAAGCAAGACTCGACATACATCCGGCACCACATCGCTGAACCAGGGCTGGCTGTACAAAAGGCCCGAGAACCACTGAGCAGTCGCGCTTTGAGCGTCTTTCTCACGGTTGTACACCACATTCTCTGTGCCACTCCGTCAGTGAGCGATCTGGACATCACCTGCTTTCCATCCGAGCAATCGTGTCGCAACATACCTTGCAAATGAACGCCAGCTTCAGGCGTGGTTAACGCAAGCCTGTGAAGTTCCGGCCAGGTCTTCGCGTCGAAGTCGGCCTCTTTGGTCCCTTCAATGCTTACTCTACACGCAAATCCAACGCTCAGCAATGGACGTAAGAAAAGTTAGGGCGCGAAAAGAAAAAGACACGCATTTCGTGAAACCTACGGTGCGTAATTCGCCCCAGCCCAAGGACTGGCGTAGTCGATGTCGTGATCTCCGGGGAAATGCTTTGCGATGATGGTGATATTCGTTGGCAGTGGTTCTTGCGACAAGAGGTAGGCAGTTGTGAGACCTGCCACGCCGGCTCTAATGTGGTTTGTGTTAGAATTACAGTACAAGAAAAATGCTCTTTTTGGCATTCAAGTTCGTCTCACCCGACTACTACCACATCTGTAGGCATTGCGTTGGAATGTGTTTTCTGTTCTCTCAAGAGTCGAGGCCATTGGTTACTGGAGGTATTGTCGTTGCCATCGCGAAGACTTTCTCTCTCTTTGACCTTTACTTACATACCATTGTACCTACGATGCCGTCACGAGCCGCCCGTTCTTTCGTTCTCTTTGATGCCGCCGGCGTTGTACCGCAACGCCTGCGCAACCATGATACAGTTCTGACACTGATCTTTGACATGCTGATAGGATGCCGGACAAACCCTAAGCACGGCGTCGCATCTGATTGGCGGCGTTCTCGACTTTGCTTTACTACTTTTAGGGTTGGGGTTAGAAGTGAGATGGATGAAGCACACGGCATGCATGTACATGTGTAGTCTTCAAGTATATGTTGATTGAAGCTGGGTCTCCGTCGCTTCTTCGTGATTTGCAGTCTTTTGCATCATAACGATCATCGATCTCAACCCGGACGCCTGGAGAGGACAATCAGTCGACGTCACATGGCACCAACACAATGTACTTGTGAGCAATGAATTGACATCTAGAAACCCGTCGCCATCGTCACTGATTGAGAGTCTGACCGGCTTTAGGCCCTGTTCTGAGGTAGTCAAGTCTCGCCGTTGTATTATCACTGGAGAGTAGGGATGTACATCCCCTGGGGATGTTCCAAAATCCCCTTGGGACTCCCCAGGAGATGTTACAACGCACGAGCCAATTTGGGTGTAGATTATTCTACATCGGGCTAGTGTCAGTTTCTAGTAGGCATCCAGTGGCTCGATACGTCACTAGCTAGCCCGATGCGTCACTAGCTCCTTTTACTCCCCAGGGGATGATTCGAAAACCCCTGGGGATTATCCCC
>Ga0265798_10008978_pt1 | contig 12615 bp, 14 predicted proteins | sample P3T30metagenome_FD_192430 | JGI IMG/M metagenome (GOLD analysis project Ga0265798, IMG submission 192430) | Plant litter microbial communities from East Loma Ridge, Irvine, California - P3 T30 | ecosystem: Environmental > Terrestrial > Plant litter > Unclassified | place: USA: California...
TGTATTAAGGCAGCATGACAGCGCTCAGCAGCGAAGACAGCCCCGTATATCTCCGCCTCCGCGCCACGATCGCCGCCGGGATATTACGCGGCGACTATCGCGCGGGTGATCAGCTGCCCTCGGTCCGCGCCTTTGCCGCCGAGCATGGCGCCAACCCGCTGACCGTCGCCAAGGCCTATCAGACGTTCCAGGACGACGGCTATGTCGAGGTCCGGCGCGGCGTCGGCATGTTCGTCCTGCCGGGTGCCGCGGAAGCGTTGCGCGTGGCGGAACGCGAGACGTTCGTCACCACGCACTGGCCGCGCATCCTCGGGCATATCGACCTGCTCGGCCTCGACGCACGCGACCTGCTGGCACACGAGCGGGCCTGAGCCACCCCGCGGGATGATCCCGCGCGGCGGGTGATTCAGAACAGCTTCAGCGCCGCGATGTCCTCGACGCTCAGGTCGATCCCGAACAACAGGCTCATGCGGATCCGGTAGACGCGCGGGTCGGTGATCTCGCCCGCCGCCGTATCGGTGCCCGACCGCCGGCGATAGGTGCGCCCCATCAGCGAGGCGAAGCCGTTGGGCAGGACGATGCTGGCGATCGCGGTCTGGGTGAAGCGGCTTGCGGGGGCGGTCGACGTCCAGTGGTTGCCGAGCAGCAGGTCGGCGTCGAACACCTCGGCGATCGTGAAGCTGTATTGCGGCTGGAACCCGCCGCTCGCGCCGCGTCCGTCGGTGGTCATCGGATCCCCGTCGCGCAGCAGCATCCAGCCCTGTTCGCCGTGATCGCGGCTGGTCGCCTCGAGCCGGAAGCGCGCGCCATCGGGCGCGGTCGCCTCTGCACCGTCCGCGAGCGGGAGCACGGGGGTGTAGCTGCCGCCGAAGCCGGTGTCGGCGATCCAGGCCTGCCCGTCGATCGTCACCAGCGCGAAGGTGTGCGTGAGCGGCGGTACTTCGGTCGCGGCGATCCAGACGCGGGCGAGCACCGGGCGGGCGGCAAAGCCGAGTTCGGCGAGCGCGTCGAGGAACAGCCGGTTATGCTCGAAGCAATAGCCGCCGCGGCGCGCGGTCACGAGCTTGGCGAACACCGAGGCGCTGTCGATCGCGATGCCGCGGCCGAGCACGACGTCGAGATCCTCGAACGGGATGGCGAGCCGGTGCGCCAGCTGCAACCGGCCGAGGCCGATCGAATCGAGCGTGGGCCGCGCGGGCATGGCGACACGGGTCAGGTAAGCGTCGAGATCGAACATCGGTCGGGGGGTCCTCGTTTGGGTTCGCCCTTACCGTGCGTGTGGCGCGGCCGTCGAGTGCTGAAGGGCGGATGGAGGCTGTTGGGGGGCAGCCGCGGTCCTGGGGCGGGCGTGCACCACGCGCAGATACGTCCCCCGCCGCCGCGCGCATACGTCCCCCGCCGCCACGCGCATACATCCCCCGCCGCCGCCCCTCACCCCCGCCGTTCGTGCTGAGCGAAGTCGAAGCATCTGGGCCTGGGGCGGCCCTTCGACTGCGCTCAGGGCGAACGGGGGTGGGGGGGTGTACCCGCGCCCTCCGTCATCCCGGGTCCTGACGTTCGTCAGGATGACGGAGGGGGCGGATGCGTGGCGGCGTCCGGGCTTACGCCGCGAACAGCGCCGGTTCGATCGCGTAGAGCACCGCGGCGCTGGCGCTGGCGGCGGCGACGAGGCCCATGGCTTCGGGGACGATCTGCTCGAGGTAGAAGCGCACCGAGGCTGCCTTCATGCGTCCGAAATCGTCGGTGCCGGCGACCGCACCCTGGCGTTCCATCAGCCAGCCGCAGGTCGCGACCGACAGCATCGTCAGAAAGGGGTAGCTGGCGGCGAGCTTGTCGTCGGCGTCCGCGGTGGCGAGGCGGCGGCCGATCGCGTCGCAGGCGTCGACGAGCGCGAGCAGCCGCTCGTCCTTGGCTTCCGCACGGATGTCGGCGATCAGCGTGGCGAACGCGCCGCCATTATCGAGCGCGAGCTTGCGGCCGACCAGATCGGCGGCCTGGATGCCGTTGGTGCCTTCGTAGATCGGCGTGATGCGCGCATCGCGGAAATACTGCGCGGCGCCGGTTTCCTCGACATAGCCCATGCCGCCGTGCACCTGGATGCCGAGCGAGGCGACCTCGTTGCCGATGTCGGTGCCGTGCGCCTTGGCCAGCGGGGTGACGAGTTCGAGGCGGTTGCGCGCCGCGGCGTCGCCCATATTGGCGCGGTCGACCTGCCCGGCGGCATAATAGACGAGCGCGCGCGCCGCCTGGGTCTGCGCCTTCATCCGCAGCAGCATGCGGCGGACGTCGGGATGCTCGACGATCTTGACCGACTCCTTGTTCGGCGAGCCCGCGCGCGCCGACTGGACCCGGTCGAGCGCATAGGCGACCGCACCCTGGGTGGCGCCCTCGGCGACCTGCACGCCCTGGAGCCCGACATTCAGCCGCGCATTGTTCATCATCGTGAACATCGCGCGGATGCCGCCGAGTTCCGCACCGATCAGCTCGCCGACGCAGTCGTCATTATCGCCGAAGCTCAGCACGCAGGTCGGCGAGGCGTGAAGCCCCATCTTGTGCTCGATCGAGACGACGCGGACGTCGTTGAAGTCGCCGGGCGTGCCGTCGTCGTTCAGACGGTATTTCGGCACGAGGAAGAGCGAGATGCCCTTGGTACCCGCGGGCGCGCCGGGCGTCCGCGCGAGGACGAGGTGGACAATGTTCGGCGCCATGTCGTGATCGCCGAACGAGATGTAGATCTTGGTGCCCTTGATCGACCATTTGCCGTCACCCAGCGGCGTCGCGGTCGCGCGCAGCGCGCCGACGTCGGAGCCGGCCTGCGGCTCGGTCAGGTTCATCGTGCCGGTCCATTCGCCGGTCGCGAGATGCGGGAGGTAGAGCGCCTGCTGCTCCGGGCTGCCGTGATGCGCGAGCGCCTCGATCGCGCCGACGGTCAGCGTCGGGCAGAGCGCGAAGCCCATGTTCGCCGAGCCCAATGTGTCGAGCACCGCGGTCTGGATCGCAAAGGGCAGGCCCTGCCCGCCCCATTCCTCTTCGACGCCGATCGTGCCCCAGCCGCCCTCGACATAGTCCTTGTACGCCTGGGCAAACCCGTCGGGCATGACGACGCCGTCGGGGGTCCATTTCGCGCCGACAGTGTCCCCTGCGCGGTTGAGCGGCGCCCATTCGCCCGCGGCGAACTGTCCCACGCCTTCGAGCACCGCGTCGACGACGTCGTCGCTGGCGGCGGAAAACCGGTCGGTGGCGGCGAGTTCGCCGATCCGCACGACGTGATCGAGCACGAAACGCTGTTCGGTGGTTGCTGGGGTGAAGGCCATGGCATCCTCTTATCGCTATGCTTTGCGCCCGCTATAGGCCTTCAGAATGACGCGTCCACACCCCCTGATTTTACCCTACGGCACCGCGGCGGTCGCGCAGGCGGCGGCGATGATTCGCGCCGGCGGACTCGTCGCGGTGCCGACCGAGACGGTCTACGGACTCGCCGCGGATGCGACCGACGCGCAGGCGGTGGCGGGGATCTATGCGGCCAAGGGACGGCCGAGCTTCAACCCGCTGATCGTGCATGTCGCGGATCTTGCCGCGGCCGAACGGATCGCGGTGTTCGATGCGGATGCGCGCGCGCTGGCCGCGGCGTTCTGGCCGGGGCCGCTGACGCTGGTGCTGCCGGTGCGCAGCGATTCGGGGATCGCGGCGCTGGTGACCGCGGGGCTCGACACGATCGCGATCCGGGTGCCGCGGCACCGCGCGATGCAGGCGCTGATCGCGGCATCGGGGCGGCCGCTCGCGGCGCCGTCGGCCAATGCGAGCGGGGGGATCTCGCCGACGACGGCGGCGCATGTCGCGGCGAGTCTGGGGGGGAACGTGCCGCTGATCCTCGACGATGGCGCGACCGAGGCGGGGCTCGAGTCGACGATCGTGGCGGGGCGGACGGTGTTGCGGCCGGGGCCGGTGACGGCGGAGTTGCTCTTAAGCCACCTCCCCGGCGAAGGCCGGGGCCCAGGTGGAAAGGTCGCTGTAACGGAGGACGACGGGCCTCACGATCGTCCCGCAACTGGGCCCCGGCCTTCGCCGGGGGGGCGTGCGGTTACGGCGCCCGGGCAGCTTGAAAGCCATTATGCGCCGAGCAAGGCGCTGCGGTTGAATGCGCTCGATGCCGAGCCCGATGAATGGCTGATCGGGTTTGGTGACGTAGCGGGCGACATATCGCTCTCTGCCTCGGCAAACCTCGTCGAGGCGGCCGCGAAGCTGTTCGATCTGCTCCACGCTGCCGATGCGAACGACCGTCCGAGGATCGCCGTCGCACCCATTCCGTCCGAAGGCATCGGCGAGGCGATCAACGACCGCCTCCGCCGCGCCGCGCACCGCTGACCTGTTCCCCGCGGAGGCGGGGGAACAGGAGTCGCGTTGGCATCCGGTATTTAGCTGGACCCCCGCGTCCGCGGGGGAACAGCGTCGTTACGCGCTGACCGCGGCCTTCGACCGTGCGGCAAAGCTCTTGCGGAGCTTCTGCAGCTTGGGCGGGATCACCGCCATGCAATAGGGGTTGGAGCGCCCCGAGGTTTCCCAATAATCCTGGTGATAGCCTTCGGCCTCGTACCAAGTGGTCATCGGCTCGATCGTCGTGACGATCGGCTTCGCGCTGTCCGCCTGCGCGCGCTCGAGCGCCGCCTGCATCTCGGCCTTCTGCGCGTCGTCGGCGGGGAACATTGCCGAACGATATTGCGTACCGACGTCGTTGCCCTGTCGGTTGAGCGTCGTCGCGTCATGCGTCGCGAAGAAGATGTCGAGCAGGTCGCCGAGCTTCAGCTGCTCGGGGTCGAAGCCGATCCGGATCGCCTCGGCATGGCCGGTATCGCCGCCGCACACCTGTTTGTACGTCGGATCAGGCACATGCCCGCCGATATAGCCGCTCTCGGCGCTCTCGACGCCGATCACGTCCTTGAACACGGCCTCGGTGCACCAGAAGCACCCGCCCGCCAGCGTTACATAATCCGTCATCACGATCTCCTTTCCGCCAAGATAGGAAGCCGCTACCCCGCAACAAAGAGGAGACGCATGTGATCGACGGTCCAAGGCTTGATGGCAGGGTGATGGTAACGGGCGGCGCCGGCTATATCGGCAGCCATGCGGTCCTGGCGCTGCTCGACGCGGGGCATGAGGTGGTCGTGGTCGACAATCTGGTCACCGGCTTCGACTGGGCGGTCGATCCCCGCGCGACTTTGGTCGAGGCGAACGTCGCCGACGATGCGAAGGTCCGCGCGGCGATCCGCGATCACAAGGTCCGCGCGATCATGCATTTCGCCGGCTCGGTCGTGGTGCCCGAATCGGTCAGCGACCCGCTCAAATATTACCGCAACAACACCGCCGCCAGCCGGTCGCTGATCGAGAGCGCGGTGGCGGAAGGCGTGCCGCACTTCATCTTCTCGTCGACCGCGGCGACCTATGGCACGCCCGAAAAGGTGCCGGTCGCCGAGGGCGATCCGACGGTGCCGATCAATCCCTACGGCATGTCGAAGCTGATGACCGAGGCGATGCTGCGCGACGTCGCGGCGGCGCACCCGATCAACTATGCCGCGCTGCGCTATTTCAACGTCGCGGGCGCGGATCCGCAGGGGCGCAGCGGCCAGTCGACGGTCGGCGCGACTCACCTGATCAAGATCGCGGTCGAGGCGGCGACGGGCAAGCGCAGCCATGTCGGCGTCTATGGCACCGATTTCGCCACCCCCGACGGCACCGGCGTGCGCGACTATATCCATGTCAGCGACCTTGCCGCCGCGCATGTCGCCGCACTCGACCTGCTGGTCGCCGAGCCGGCGAAGAGCCACACGCTGAACGCGGGCTATGGCACCGGCTTCTCGGTGCTCGAGGTGCTCGATGCGGTCGACAAGGTCACCAACATGACGATCGACCGCCGCCTCGAGGGGCGTCGCGCGGGCGATCCGGCGATGCTGATCTCGGACAACAGCGCGATCCTCGCGACGCTCGACTGGACGCCGCGCCATGCCGATCTCGACGGGATCGTCCGCGATGCGCTGGCCTGGGAACGCGCGCTCGCCGAGCGCCAGCGCTAGGGCCGGGCCCGATCAGGCGTCGGCGGGCGGGCGGCCAAAGGCGTGGCGCTCGCCGCCGATCGCCGCCCGGGCGCGCGCGGTGGCGAGCCACCAGCCGAGCGCCCACAGCGTTCCGAAGCTCCACCCGGCGAGCACGTCGCTCGGCCAGTGGACGCCGAGATAGACGCGGCTGCATCCGATCGCCCCGACCATCAGGATCGCCATGACGAGGATGTAGCGCCGCGCCGCATTCGACACGGTGACCTGCGACGCGAGCCCGGCGAGCGTGAGATAGACGATCGCGCTGTTCGCCGAATGCCCGCTCGGGAAACTCATGTTCGACACCTGGACCAGATGGTCGACGATGTCGGGTCGCGGCCGGGCGACCTCGGTCTTGACCAGCGCGACGACCATCCCGCCGCTGATACTGGCGGCGAGCGTCGCCGCCGCGCTGAGCCAGAGCCGCTGGACCGCGAGCAGCCCCGCCGCCAGCACCACGATGATCGTCAGCACGACGCCGCCGCCGAGCGCGGTGACGTCGGCGGCGACCTTGGGCAGCCAGGACGGCCCGCCCCAGGCGCGCAGGTTGAGGATGATCGCGCGGTCGAAATCGAACGGCCAGTGGCCGACCGCGAGACCGATCAGCAGGACGAGCGCGATCGCGACCGCGCCGACCGATGCGCCCGCGAGCACCACCGGCAGGCGACGGCGATGCGCCTCGCCCGGGGTGGCGACGCCGGGCGTCACGCTGCGATCACCCTCGCCACGGCCGGCCGACGCCGTCATGCGGAATTATTCCAGATCGCCCTCGTCGATGACGATGAGCGATGCGGACGGCTTCTTCATCGCGGCTTCGGCGCAGACGTCGACGATCTCGTCGCTGAAACGCTCGAACAGCTCGAGCGCGTCGTCCTCGGGCTCGTCGCCGCTGAGCTCCTTCAGCACGGCATATTTCACCGCGAAATCACGGTCGTCGCCGTCGATCTCGGCGGTGAACTCGACCTGCCGCTCGCGGTCGTTGTCGGTAAGGCTGTTCTGGTCGATTACGAGGCTGCTGGCCATGTCTTGAACTCCCGGGGTTACGCGATCGTCCCTGCCCTCGCCCCTCGTGCAGGGCAAGCCGGTAAAACGCGTTTTGCGCTTCGCCGATACAGGGTTGGTCAGGCAGCGATAACCCGTGAGCCCGGCCTTCGATCCGGGAAAGGTCCACGCTGCGGTGTTTCACCACGCCCAGCGATCAGGCGCCCCATTCGGGCCCGTCCTCGTCGCGGTAGAAGCCGTCGTCGCGGTCGGGTTCGGGCGGGGGTGGCGGCGGGCCGGGATCGGCGATCGGCGGCGGCAGCGAAGGGTCACCCCCGCCGAAGCGGATGCGGATATAGGCACCGCCCTGATGCATCGCCTGGAACAGCGCGCTGGTCTCCTCGGCCTGCAGCCGCCGGCCGATCATCGGCGCGCGTTCGGCGCTGATATAGCCGAGCTGGATGTCGCGCTCGCTCCACACGCCGACCGCATTCGAATCATGCGGATTCTTCGGTTCGCGGCGCAACGTGACGCGGTCACCCGGCGCACAGAGCAGGATTTCCATCCGCCGGTTGCTCCGGGTCTTGTCCGCATTGGGGAAGTCGATGCCGACGATCGAGGTGGTGAATTCGTCCATCGCGCGACGATGCGCGCGCCGGCGCGGCCGATCAAGCGGTGCGAATCGGGGGGCGAATCGGGGGCTTGCGAGAGGAGGAGGTGCCGATGGTGGGTCCGCCGGGGCTCGAACCCGGGACCTCTCGATTAAAAGTCGCTTGCTCTACCAACTGAGCTACGGACCCGTACATCGGCTGCGAGCCACTAGGGGCGCAGCCGCGGTCGGTCAACCTTGTGCGCGAGATGGCGGACGCTTTGCCCGGTCAGCGGGTCGCGCCAGCGCGGCGCGATGCGCGCGAGCGGTGCCAGCACGAAGCCGCGGGCCCGGTAGGCGGCGTGCGGCACGGTCAGCCCCGGCCCCCGCCAAACGCCCTCCGACCACAGGATGATGTCGAGATCGATCACCCGCGATCCCCAGCGGCGCCCGCGCCGCCGCCCGAACGCGGTCTCGATTCGCTTCAGCCGCGCGAGCAGCAGGGGCGGCGAGTCGTCCGTCTCGATCAGCGCGACCGCATTGGCATAGCGCCGGATCGACGGCCCGAGCGGTGCGCTCGCGATGATCGGCGACACGGCGACGACACCGCCGACCGCGGCCAGCGCGGCGCGAATCGTCGCGGCGGGCGCGCCGTGGATCCCGCGCCGATTCGAGCCGAGCGCGATCGCATAGGTTGTCCGCTCCATCCGACCCGCCTAACGCACCGCGATGAACTTCGCACCCTCCCCGCTGCCCGAAACCGAGCCGCCGCACGACTGTCCCAATTGCCCGCGCCTCGTCGCCTTCCGCAACGAGCTGCGCGCCGAATTCCCGACCTGGTGGAACGCGCCCGTCCCCGCCTTCGGCGATCCCGACGCATGGCTCGGCATCATCGGCCTCGCCCCCGGCAAGCACGGAGCCAACCGCACCGGCCGCCCGTTCACCGGCGATTTCGCGGGGCAGCTGCTCTACGATACGCTTGGCAAATTCGGGCTGGCAGACGGCGTCTTCGCTGCGAAACCCGATGACGGGCTGAAGCTGAACGGCGCGATCATCATCAACGCGGTCAAGTGCCTGCCGCCGCAGAACAAGCCGACCCCGGAGGAAATCCGCACCTGCCGGCCGTTCGTCGAATCGCAGCTCGCCGAACTGCCCAAGGCACGGATCTTCATCGCACTCGGCCAGATCGCGCACCAGACCAGCGTCAAGCTGCTCGGCGGACGCCTGCCCAAGGCGAAGTTCGGCCATCTCGCCGAGCATGTCATGCCCGACGGCCGCATCCTGATCGATAGCTATCACTGCTCGCGCTACAACCAGAATACCCGCGTCCTGACCCCCGAGATGTTCGAGGCGGTCTTCGCGCGGGCGCTGGAATTGCGGCGCAGCATCGCAGCAGCATAAGCTGCGTCAGACGTCCGCGACGAGCCGCCCGTAGAGATCGGGGCGGCGGTCGCGGAAGAAGCCGAAGGCGGCGCGGTGGCGCTTGACGATGTCGAGGTCGATCGTCGCGGTGATCACGCCCTCGTCGTCACGGCCGAGTTCGGCGAGGATATCGCCGCGCTCGTCGGCGATGAAGCTGGTGCCGTAGAAGGTCTGGCCATGCTCGACACCGACGCGGTTGGCGGCGACGATCGGGACGACGTTGCTGACCGCATGCCCGACCATCGCACGCCGCCACAGCCGCGCGGTGTCGAGGCTGGTGTCGTGCGGCTCGCTGCCGATCGCGGTCGGGTAGAACAGGACTTCGGCGCCCATCAGCATCATCGCGCGCGCGGTCTCGGGATACCATTGATCCCAGCAGACGCCGACGCCGAGCGTCGAGCGGCCCTGCGCGGCGGCATGCGGCCAGACCTTGAAGCCGGTATTGCCGGGGCGGAAATAGAATTTTTCCTCATAGCCCGGGCCGTCGGGGATGTGGCTCTTGCGATAGACGCCCTGCACCTCGCCGTCGGGACCGATCATCGCGAGGCTGTTATAGTGATGCGGGCCATCGGCCTCGAAGAAGCTGGTCGGGATGGTGACCTTGAGCGCCTCGGCGAGCGCCTGCATCGCGAGCACCGCCTTGTGCTCGCCGACGGGGGCGGCGTTGGCGAACAGGCCCTCGTCCTCGACACGGCAGAAATATTCGCCCTCGAACAATTCGGGCGGCAGGATCACCTGCGCGCCACGCGCCGCAGCTTCGCGGACCAGCCGCGAGACATTGGCGATGTTCTTGTCGATATCGGCAGTGAAACCGAGCTGGAGCGCGGCGACGGTGATCTCGGTCATGCGAATTCCTATAGCGTCACGCCGAAGCGCGCCGCGATTGCGACGACCGCGAGATAGAGAAGGATCGTCAGGACGCAACCGGCAGCGAGCGAAAGCCAGAAGCCGACGCCGTGCCGCAACAGCACCGGAATCAGCAGGAACATCGGCAGCGAGGGCAGCACGTACCAGAAGGTCGCCTCGGCATGCGCGGCCAGCCGGACGCGGTCGCCGGTGTCGTGCCACAGCCAGATCATGCCGAGCACCGACAGCAGCGGCAGCGACGCGACCAGCGCCCCTGCCGCCGGACTCCGCCGGGCGATGACCGCGATCAGCGCGACGATGATCCCGGACAGGACCGCGCGGACCGCGAAGGCGAGCATCAGCCGGGGATTTGCTGGCTGATGCAGTGGAAGCTGCCGCCGCCGGTCAGGATATGATCCGCACGCTGCCCGACGACCTGACGATCGGGGAAGATCGCCTGGATCGCCGCGACCGCGGCGTCGTCATTCTCCGCACCGTAGAGCGGCACGACGACGGCGGCATTGCCGATGTAGAAGTTCATGTAGCTGGCCGGGACGATCTCCTCGTCGCGCAGCACGCGGCCGGGCGACGGGATGCCGACCACCGTCAGGCCGGCACGTTCCGCATCGCGCTTCGCCAGCTGATAGACCTGCCAGTTGGGGTCGTTCTCGGCCGCCTCGGGGATCGCGACGCGGCCCTCGCCGACGAAGCGCGCGAGATTGTCGACATGGCCGTCGGTATGGTCGTTGACGAGCCCGTCGCCGAGCCACACGACCTGGCTGAAGCCGAGGTCGGACTTCAGCCGCGCCTCGATCCCCGCCTTGTCGAGATCGGGGTTGCGGTTGCGGTTGAGCAAGCACTGTTCGGTCGTGACGACCACGCCGGTGCCGTCGCCATCAACCGCGCCGCCTTCGAGCACCCAGTCGAACGCCGCGAGCGTCTTGCCGCGACTCTCGGCGAGACGGCGGCCGATCGTGTCGTCGCCGGGCAGGTCGTATTTGCCGCCCCAGCCGTTGAACACGAACTGGTGCGCGGTGCCGTCGCCGACGATGATCGGCGCGGTGTCGCGCAGCCAGATGTCGCCGAACGGCTCGACCACGACCTCGGCGAACGGCGCGAGCCGGCGTGCGGTCCGCGCCGAGCCCTCGTCCGCGGCGACCAGGATCACCGTCTCGCCGCGGCCGTCGGCATGGACGGCGGAGGCAAAGGCGACGACCTCGTCGCGCGCGGGTTCGAGATCGTCGAGCCACAGATCGGCATGGCTCGGAAAGCCGATCCACACGGCCTTGTGATGCGCCCATTCGGCGGGCGGGGGGAGTGTCGTCACTTACTTGGCTCCTGCGCGATCTTTGTCGCGGATGTTCCGGAATTCGGCGGTCTTGTACCAGTTCGGCCACAGCGCGGTGTCGTCGGCGAGCTTGCGGCCGAGCCCGTAATAGATCGTCAGATCCTCGACCGCACCCGACCAGTCCCATTTCGCGTCATATTCGTCCGCGGGCTTGTGATAGCGGTTGGCGACATAGTCCTCGCGCGCGGCATGGCCCGCCGCGGTGCCGCCGACGACGAGATCCTCGCCGCTGCCGCCGTCGAGCATCGGCACGCCGAGCTTGGCGAAGCTGAAATGGTCCGAGCGATAATAGCCGCCGCGTTCGGGGTTCGCCTCGACGCCGATCACGCGGCCCTGCTCGGCGACGAACGGCTTGACCAGATCCTCGATCTCCGACTTGCCCGCCCCCGTCAGCACGAAGTCCTTCACGCGTCCGTCGACGTTCAGCACGTCCATGTTCACGCCGCCGACCGTCCGCGCGAGCGGATAGACGGGGTGCTCGGCATAATAGCGCGAGCCGAGCAGCCCCGATTCCTCCGCGGTCACCGCGAGGAACGCGAGCGAGCGCTTCGCCGGGCCGGCCTTCACATGCGCCTGTGCGAGCGCGATCAGCCCTGCGGTGCCCGTCGCATTGTCCGCCGCGCCGTTGCAGATGTCGTCGCCACCCACCGCATCGCAGCGGCCGAGATGATCCCAATGCCCCGAATACAGCACGTAATCTTCCGGTGCGGTCGTCCCCGGCAGGACGCCGATGACGTTCTTTGACGCCTGGCGCCGGATCGTGTTGGCAAAGCCCGTCGACAGCTTGAGGCCGAGCGGTACCGCCTTGAAGCCCTTGACCTTGGCCGCCGCGGCGAGCGCGGCATAGTCCTTGCCCGCACTCGCAAAGACGCGTTCGGCGGCAGGCTTCTGCATCCAGCCGATGACCTGCGACTGGTCGAGATGATCGCCCTTCTCGTCGAGTTCGAGCTGCGGCCCAGTCCAGGACGACTGCACCACCGCCCAGGGATAGGCCGCGGGTTCGGTGTCATGGACGATGATTGCCGCCGCCGCGCCGTGCTTCGCCGCATTCTCGAACTTGTACGGCCAGCGGCCATACCAGGTCATCGCGCGGCCCTCGAACGGGCCTTCGCGGCCCATCGTCTGCCAGTCGGCGTCGTTGATGAGGATGACGACGGTCTTCCCCTTCACGTCGACGCCCGCATAATCGTCCCAGCCCTTTTCGGGCGCGGTGATGCCGTAGCCGACGAACACGACGTCGCTGTTCGTCACGGTCGACGTCGGCGCGACGCGGTAGGTGCCGGCGACCATGTCGGTGCGATAGGCGAGGCTGACGGGAGCGGTGCCGCCGGTGAAGACGAACG
>Ga0265798_10008983_pt1 | contig 12610 bp, 10 predicted proteins | sample P3T30metagenome_FD_192430 | JGI IMG/M metagenome (GOLD analysis project Ga0265798, IMG submission 192430) | Plant litter microbial communities from East Loma Ridge, Irvine, California - P3 T30 | ecosystem: Environmental > Terrestrial > Plant litter > Unclassified | place: USA: California...
TACTTCCAAAGACGAAAGAGCCGCTGAGGTGGCCAATGGCATGTAAGGTCGCGAATATCAATGCGACGATGGACATTTTGATGTGAAAACTCTGCGACAAGTCCCAGTTGATGAACCGGGAGATGAAGTAGAAGCGCCGAAGGAACGTCGAGAGCCATCGTGACATGGATAGGATAAGGAAGAAGAATGTCGGGTACAGCACACCCGCGCATGTCTTGGACAAGACAGCTCCCCATCCGAACGCAGGCGTGTACTGATCGAAGGTAAGGTACTTGACGAACTGCCAGACACCAAATCCTATCATCAAGGCCAGCACCAGGCCAAGGAACATTATCTCAGGTCCTTTGACGGCCCAGTAAGCACGCGCACGCCGGTGGAGGGGCACCTGCTTCAGGTAATCGTCCTCATCTTTTGCTTCTTTCCGGTCTTGTTCCAAAGACGGTATCTCCCATGTTTTGACAGTCTTTGCGAAGGTCTCTCGGTTGATGTGGTCGTCTCGTGTTCCGATGACATTCCTGAGAAATTCATGTCGAGCCTCGTCGCCCCGAGATCCGTGGTGGAGGTTATGTGGTTGCGCTTTGGGTGCTATCTCCTTGTGTACTTGATCCAACTTGCGCTCCAGCTCCCAGTAGTCGACATTGCCATCCTTGTCGTGATCGAGGTCGTCAATGAATTTCTTGATTTCGTCATCCGTAAGGGACTGTTGCGGAGCCATCGACGTCCGAGGAGCGCTGGAATAGGGTATGATCTTCTTGGGAGTAGGTGGTGGATCAGCTGCCACATGTGGCTCAACGGCAACGATAGCCTTTAAGGCTTCCCTTGGTCAGTTCCCTGATCAGCTCATTTGTTTGTTGATGGTCCAGACACGTAGGCCAAGGCCTTGCGATGAAGTGTCGCCAATAAGAAGAATCCATGAACGTGATACCAAGGCGACAAGACGGAGTTGGCGCCGGCGGACGCAACTTGTAACCCTGGCGGAGCGGAACCTGCTTCCTGTCGGACTCTCCGCCTGCTGCACAGCCACTCAGCGGTACGACCAAGACTTCCGCCCAGGTGTTTTGAGTTCTCATCATGCAAGCTTGCGCGTCAGATAAGGACATGTGGAGGAGGTCTTCAGCCACGAGTTGCATTGGCATCGCCGTATCCGACGTCAAAAACAAGGTCTAGAACCAAATGTCTTTTTCGTGCGCTATGCGAATGATAGCATTGGTCGCATGGCATCTTCCGTGATATGTGCAGTCCGTCGAAACGATTCCTCATCTGACGACCTAGCTGCGATTGCGACATTCATGGAATGCATCGCTGTCCCAGATTCAAAGAGGTCTGTATAGAGAGCGCACAACGGTTGACAAGACCCAGAAGACTGAAGACGCGTTGAGGGTTGAGTGGCACGGTGCTGGTGTTGCCCAAGAAATCCAGGCTTGGCATGGAACGGTCGGCACGCGCGACCCATGGCTTCGTCATTGTGCTTTTTGCGCAACGCGTACCGCAATCCTTCACCGTTGTGTGATGGCCGAGACATTTTGCAATCACCTCCAGATCGACCCACTCTCGGAAGCGTTCATATCTTCCCGCTTTTAGTCAGGGTCTTCTCTATCTGGCCTAAACGCTGGGTCACGACGTCATTGAAGCCCTGATGTGCCGTCTTTTTACTAGAGAACGAGTCGCCCTGCGCGCGTGGGCTTGCTAAGGCCCCGTAATCGACGATGCGTGCTCGTCTTTCTTTGCGCCACGAAATGCATCCACCCAAGCGTCCTTGTTCCCACGCGTCCAGCATCCCTCCGCTCCTTACCACGGAGCTCCCTCCGTCTGAGTGTTTACAGCAACGGCCTTCAACATGACCACCATGACAGATGCCAGCACTCCCAGCCCGACTGCCAAGACTGGCTCTTCGATACAGCTCACCCATCGCAATGATCGCACCTTCCTCATGGCTGTGGTCCAGTCTCTGGTACGACTAATGCGAACGCGCATCAGCAACCGTCAAGCAGACCACGAGGAAGGGTCAATCCGACTCAAGCCAAAGCAATCGAACCTCTCCCAGTGTACCCTCCACGAACGAACTGTATGCGACATACACATATACGATGTCATACCACCCAACAAAGCAGAAAAGAGCTCGAAGAAGCGGATATACTACTTCGCCGGTGGCAGTTGGCAGGAACCGCCCTCTCCACAACACTACAAGATCTGCGCCAAGTTAGCTAAAGAGATGTCCGATACTTCCATATCGATTGTATCGACACCTCTTGCGCCCAACGACCCCGCGCACAAGTCGTTCCCTGTCTGCCAAAAGACATACCGGGCTTTGATGGCCGAAGCGGAAGAGGCTGGAGAGAAAGTTATACTGGCGGGTGACTCCTCGGGAGCGAATATTGCTCTGTGTCTTGTGCTGGAGGCCCTACAGGAGGATAGCGAGAACGAAGGCGTTGAGATCAAGCATCTCCCACACCCCGTCGCCATCATGAACGTATGCCCATCGACCGACTTGACTCGCGAAAACTCCGACATCGATAAAGTGGCACCTCGAGACCCTCTCCTCACACCCAAGATCATCAGAGCGACAGCGAAAGCATGGCAAGGAGACTGGGACGCCGCCGATCGCCGCATATCCCCTATCAATGCCGACATTTCACTACTCGCGAAGAAGGGCATCAAGGTGCACGGAATAACTGCTGGATGCGATGTGCTAAGCCCGGACGGCGTCATCTTTCGCAAGAAATGCGAGGAACACGGTGTCATTGGCGAGTGGGTGCACTGGGAGAAGCAAATGCACTGCTTCGTTCTGACCATGCCGTATGGACTGGTCGAGGCAAAGGATGCCTGCCAGTGGATCGTAGATGTCCTGAAGAAGGAATGAGTTGGGTGACGATATTTTGTGTCCGAGTAAGAGATACCCTTGCTTTCTGCGCGTGCGCGACCGATTTAGGTATAATAATATTACAGCTTTCTCGCATATCTTCAAACTTGCAGATCACCTCTCGCGCTTTCATACTCAATCCCATGTCATGGATACTTCCTTCCTCTGGCCGCCCGACTTCATACTCCACGCTACCATACCAAGGGTCCATCATTCGGCTCGATCGATCTCAGACTCTGCTCCCACGTGGGGCAGGATGTGCTTGAGCAGGCACTCGGTAATTTGGTGCCGTACGCTCGCCAGCATCCTGCAAGACATAATTGAGCGTGGGTGAGGACGGTGTTATTACTCGACCAACGCCTTCATAGCGGTTGGATCAGCAACGGCGCTGTGGAACACCTGGCTTGCGATGATGCGCCTCAATGTTTGAATGGGTAAGTTCCATCATCTTCAGCGCGTCTTCAGGGCCCGAACGCCCGCAAGTCCCGGGTTGTCGCGTGACCCTCACTCTCCACCAGAGTAAGTTCATCGACTGAGAATCTATACTCATCCTTCGTTTTGCGTGGCTTCGGCCCCCCGCTCCCGAACGTCCCAACCTCATCAGTCATGTCCGGTTTCGACCTTTTCCGCCCCATCTCCACAAACTCGTCGCTGTTCGGGCCTAGGAATCCCAGATCCACAAGCCTGTTTCGCACTTGGGTCTCGGTCTTCTCATCGTAGAAGTAGTGACCGGTCCTGACGAGGCTCCGCTGCATAACTAAAGTACGTGTCAGAAGTCGTCTAGCGTACCGTCCGCATAAGTGTCACTTACTACCCTTGAGCGTTGGTATCGTGGCAGCGATCAACGCAAGCTCGAGCTCCAGCATCGACCACAGTGTAGGCGCGACTGTCATGAAAAAGGTGTCACCACCCGGTGGTATCATACTGGCCTTGACAGTACGCAGGATGGCGAAGGATGAAGCGAACAGTCCAAGGCCCATCAGAACACCAAGGAAGATCTTTTCGCCACGCGGCCGCTGTAGTTTCCGGATAAAGGTTATCGGTATCAGCGAGAATACGAGGTCGGTCGATATATGCACAGCGCTCGCCGCAACAATGTTCCCAACGATGGCTTCTTGTGACAAGCACTCCACTTTTTGCGTCAAGAAGATGCTGGGATCCCAGTATATGCTGAATGGCCGGCATTGCAGAAACTGAAACAGCGTCGAGGTTATAGTCGTGAGGATAAGTAGTACGATTGTAAAAGACAGGAAGATGCGCCAGGGACGTGTCTGCTTGATACGGAGCAAAAGAAGGGCGACTGAGATTTTGACGAGTCCAATGGAAAAGTTCCAGAGAGCTTGGCAGTAGAAGACGAGTCGCATGGCTGCGAGACGCGAATCTGCCGAGACATATTTTGTCCGCTGGCCGAAGCCATAGGAACATGCTAGGCAGACGATGACATATTTTGCTATCGCAAGGACCTGTAGACATTCGACGTCAGCTTTGTGGCACTGGGGAGTACATTCCGCCTTACAGTTGCTGCAACCGCCGTCCAGTCATCCATGTGCAGATTCCAGAAAGGCCGCACTCTCGACCAAAGTCGTGCAGAGAGTAGCAGGACAGCGAAGAGTGTGAGACTCCCACATACACCGAGAAGAAGAGGCGCCTGAGTATCGTTGCGCTCGTGACCGGGCATCAGCTGTCTAGATCGCAGCTCCATATCGCAAGAATAAAATACGGAATAACGACTCCGCGACAGATTAGAAGAAAGAACTACCCTCAGACGCAGCGTTCACACCTCTCCTTCCTATACTGCCTGCACCGACTGTTTATCAGCATCTAGCCGCCATATCCCGTCATCGCCATCGCATAAACAAGCCTCGTCCCCAATCACACGACCCTTACTTCTCAGGCTTCCAAGCCACACGATCATCGTCTCAATAGCTAGCTTGGTTGGCTCGCGTTTTGGCGTTCGCAAATACTGCCCTGTTGGCATAAAGTCGCCGCGTGTCAGATGTGTTTCGCGTAGTCGCTTTCATCCTTGTACCCCACAAACTTATGGTCTCGGATGTGATTCCGAGTTCTGAGGGTTATGCAACTGTTGGTTCGTGTTTGAGGGCGGGGGGAGAGGTCAAATACTTGGTGGCGGTGAGGGTTGGGGTGTGATGAAGATAGAGTTATGAAGGCACGGGAAGGGCGCAAATCCGAACTTGACAAATATGTGCGTTTTACCAATACTACATCACAGTATTGACAGAGTTCTTCATATGTTAGCATGAAGGAAACGGCCTTCACAAGGCTGCGAGCATGGTGGGGGTCCTGCCAAGCCCATCCCCAAGCCTCGCTCACATCGACTTGATAAACCATCTACTTCCTCATTCTTCCACATACGACCATAGGACAATGAGAATTAGGCTTCCCGTCCGCTCAGCCATATACAAGCATTGTACCGGCGGATTAGTAGTTAGGTGGGTGACCACTAGCGAATCCCCGCTGTTGTATGTTTTTGCCAAAATTTCCATCTTTTTGCCCATTCCCCCTTTACCCACTCCTTCTCTTTTTGCCTGGCAGACATGGCTTACTCTATCAACACACCTACACTCAGGCGTAGCTGAACGGCATGCAGCTGAATTTCCAAGACCATATCAGGGTATAGATTTTGCCTAAGTATACTCCTCGCAAACATCAACACACCTTGTCCTTAAGTACTAGCTAGTGAAGTTCGGTTGTGAAGTATGATTTAGACTCGTGATTAGGACCACTCCAGTGTGTCATGGGTAGTCGTGTTTTCATCGCCAAGACTGCTTCCAAAGATCGCGACGTTCTCAGCTTTGCTCGAGTGTCCACAGCGTTTAAGTGGGGCGGAGTGATGTGGTCCGAGCGATAAACCTACAGCTGCTAACAGCAGCCAAAAGATTGCGCAACCAGACTGAGCGGCATCGTTACAATGTCATTTTGCGATTGGTGGTACTCTTATGGCTCTGGGCCGTGGCATCATTCGTGCTAAGTCGGGTGGCTAATCGTACTCTCGTATGTTTTTAGCTCACGTCGAGTTTGACGGCGCTGTATTGCTGCTTGTCTGAATCGACCATTCTTTAACGCGTCTGTACTCCACAGAAAGCTTCCTCGCCCTACCAGCGACATGTGTTCCAGCTCTTCTAGCTCTTCTGTTGGATCGCGGAATCGCATTAGAGCTGCGCTTGGTCTGGAGTGCAGCGTTTATTGGCGCGTTCATCGTGGCATTTTGAATTGGAGTTGTTGGATTCAGAGCGGACGTGGAAGTACCCCAAGGTTGGAGCAAAGTTGGAGGTGAGATCGAGCACAAGGGCCCTGATGACGTACGTGATCTCACGTGGACCGCGACTTAGGTTTAGCGGCACTCGGTCTAAGCTTCCTAATTTCCCGACGAGAGCTGCAACACCAACACAGCTGTTGCTCACAGACAACGCCTTGCGATCATCAGGGTTCCCCTTGCTCAGAACATTACGCGCTGAATTCCCTTCTTTTGCAATCCCGGGTGAAAACATCGCGTCATGGTCAGCCTTGAGAGCACGTCGTCTTCGCCGGCTGTGCCTCCAACACGCGTTACAATGTGCCGAGATACATACGCAAGGCTAATATCAGACGTCCCACCTCAGGCCCCGGCTCAACCCTTCGTTCGAATACACCCCGTATCCCTCCTGCACTACCAACCGGAGGTCACGGCTCCAATTTAGTACAGCATGGATGTACCATCGACGTTACCCCGCAGCCACCTGCAGTCGGCTGTAATCATGCATATCACCGCAACACCAGAGCTTTAGAGCCAGACTATCGCCCTGCTAGGAGATGATGGACGGTACAAGATGACTTAAGAATGCGACCTGAATTGCTTATGCGGCAGGTAGCATGGTCTTGGACCATCGCGTCACTGCCAAGCGTGATGGAACGGAAGGATAAATAGTTCGTGTGGGGAAGCGCGATGAGGAATCTGCGTAGTCGATGTTTACCTTGTCTGCTTTCACCAAGAGTGTTCCGGATCAGCTACAACCATGGGCATTCCTTCCGTGAAGCAGGCGTCGGCTCTATTGCTAGGTGTATTCATAGCGTCTACGAGCGCGCAGTACAATTCCTCGCAACCACAGAAAAGCGGTTATCAATATGTTGATCCTCTCATCGGAACGATCAATGGAGGTACGGTCATGGTTCTTTGGAAGAACGATGATAATCGGCTGACCACACATAGGCCACGTATTCCCTGGCGCGACATTGCCATTCGGTATGTGGTTACCTCTCAGATACAAGTCAACGCCTACTGACAGCTGCGAGGGATGGCCAAAGCGGGGCCCGACGTGATCGGCGAAAACCAAGGAGGATTCTCTTCTAACGACTCAGAACCCATTTATGGTTTCTCGCATATGCACGACTCTGGAACAGGCGGCTCGCCATCACTTGGCAATTTCCCTATCTTTGCGCAGTCCGGGTGCGAGAACGACGACATCAACGGATGCCACTACTTCGAATCACAACGAGCTGTCGAGCGTATACCTGGGGCTGTTCATGCCAGACCTGGCTACTTCGATATCACACTAAAGGACAACATCAGGACGGAATCGACGGTCACGAATCGCACAGCTCTATATCGTATCACCTTTCCCGAAACGCCGACGGCGCCGAACGCGACGCTGAGTCCGCACATTTTGCTTGATCTGACAGATCTACCGAACACAAGAAGCGAAGCAAACATCACCGTGGATGCCGAGACCGGGCGTATGACTGGTAGCGGAGTGTTTTCGCCATCGTTTGGAATCGGAACGTACAGGTCACATTTCTGCCTCGACTTTGATGGTGCAAAGATCAAAGATGCTGGCGTTTGGCAGAACACGCGTGCGACAAACAGGGCAACCAGTCTGAATGTCGTTCCCGGCGATGTGCGACAATCACCCGTTCTCACACCAGCAGGTGGATGGGTGCAATTTGAGAAGCCCACCCAGGGTAATCAGATCCTTGCAAGAGTTGGAATGAGCTTTGTGAGCGAGGATCAGGCATGCGCGAATGCTGAACGCGAGATACCCTCGTGGGGATTTGATGATGTCGTTGCGGCTGCTGAGGCTGCATGGCGCTCCAAGCTAGACGTCATTACGGTTGAAGACGGCGGTGTTGATCTCGTCTTCCTCAAAGCTTTCTGGAGTGGCGTGTACAGATCCATGATTAGTCCACAAGACTACACAGGTGAAAATCCCCTTTGGGAGTCTGACGAACCGTACTACGACTCCTACTACTGTATCTGGGACAGTTTCAGATCGATCCATCCACTGATCACGATCCTGGATCCTCACAGCCAAACGCTCATGATAAGAAGTCTGCTCGATATCTACCGTCATGAAGGATGGCTGCCAGATTGCCGCATGAGCTTCTGCAAAGGATTTACGCAAGGAGGCTCAAACGCCGATATTGTGATTACGGACGCATATCTGAAGAACATCACGACTGGCATTGACTGGACACTTGCATACGAGGCTCTCGTAAAGGATGCGGAAGTCGAACCACCCAACTGGGACGTTGAGGGTAAGAATTCGATGCGTATGCGGGTACCAGTTCTTGACTAACAACTGTCTAGGTCGCGGTGGTCTGGTATCATGGAAGGAGTTAGGCTACATACCTACCGAAAACCTTGATGTCGAAGGTGTGGGCACAGAGACACGCTCAATCTCCCGGACCGTCGAATACGCCTACAACGACTTCGTCATTGCTCTACTAGCCCGCGAACTCGGCAACACAGCCGACTACCTGAAGTACCTGGAACGTTCCGGCAACTGGCAAAACATGTTCAAGGCCGATCAAAGAAGCATCATCAACGGCACCGACACCGGCTTTGAAGGCTTCTTGCAACCGAAATTCCTCAACGGCACCTGGGGCTCTCAGGATCCGATCTTCTGCTCACCACTACTTAATTTCACTGGTTGCTACCTGAACCCTGCAGGTGGCGAGACATACGAAGGTCCTGTCTGGCTGTACACTTTCTTTGCCCCAGGGGACATGGCCACTCTCATCCAGACTCTCGGAGGCCGTGAGCGCTTTGTTGAGCGTATGAACTGGCTGCATGAATCCGGTGTTCTATACCTTGGCGACGAACAGGCTTTCCTCAACGTATTCCTATACCACTACGCCGGCCGTCCTGCTCTCTCCGCTGAGCGCGCTCATCAGTACATACCCTCATTATTCAACGACACCGTCGTCGGTATCCCGGGCAATGACGATAGCGGCGCCATGGGTTCTTTCGAAGCCTTCGTCATGATGGGTTTCTTCCCCAATGCCGGCCAGGACGTATACTTCATCATACCGCCATTCTTCGAGTCCATCTCCGTCAGGAATGGCCAGACGGGCAACACAGCGACGATTCGGAATATTAACTTTGATGCGGCTTATGAGAACATCTACATCCAATCTGCCACGCTCAACGGTGTGCCTTACACGAAGAACTGGATCCAACACAGCTTCTTCTTAGAAGGCGGTGTCTTGGAGTTGACGTTAGGACCACAGGAAAGCAGCTGGGGAACGAAGTCGGAAGATGTGCCTCCCAGTCTTGGACCGTTCACAAACAGCACTATGTCTGGCAAGAGATCTATTGGTGCGGATCGGGGGTGGGCGATGCCGAGGATGGAGTTTGAATCTGTCGGTAGTCAGTGAGAGATCCAACGGAGCACGACACTATCAATAGCGGAAAGAAAGCTTGTATGAATGTGCACAATGCCACGACTCGACTATGGTCATAAAGGTGACTCGCGTGATAACCCGTCATCCTACAGTGACTGTGGATCGTTTGAGGTCAGTGCGCGATCATTGTATTTAAACGGCATCTTGCGAACAGAGTATACTGCGTACACCACTCAGTCTTTACAAACGATATCTCCTACATTAAGCTCCTTTGGCGATATTCATCATGAACCACCGATACACATCGCTGTCTTTACCAGGCGTTATGTCGTCGGACTCCCCAAAAGCAGAGTGCACGCTCCTACATTCAGAGCCAACAGCTTCGGAATCTACCGGGGACGAGATTAGGGCCGCTAAGGAATTATGCGACTTCCTTCAAAGCCGAGTCAACTTGCTGAAAAATGAATTGTCATCGCTTGAAGACAAGACGGATCCTCGATCACAATCACAGTACAGGCATCGGTCAAAACAGATGGAAGATTGTGGTCAACGTTACAAAGAAGCCACTGAGACATATAACGGGCTGGTAGCGGCGGTCAGTAAGCAAAATGAGTGAGGGTGTAATGAGGGTTGGACTGAGATGACTGGCCTGTTGAAGGATTAACGATGGGGTTTCACTTTCGAGACTGTCGGTGTCGGCCATGGAAGTTGGTAGATGAAGGACGAAGATGGTTCGGCGATGGGGGTCGGCAGATACAGGTGCAACATCAATTCTAATCTGCACTTGAACGCCATGACAATGAAAAAATGACTGTTTTGATATTCATCGTGAAGCTATGACAGCGCGTATGTGTCATTCAATCGTGAGTCATACTAATGAGCGACTATGGGTCAATCCAAGAAGACATGAGACCAACATCCCCACTTCCCCTTCCATCCTAATCATATGACAATTTGTTCCATCCACCACCCTTCAAAGAAAGAAACCATCTTACTTCTCCCTAACAGCAACACCACCGTTCAGTCCAGCACGGGCCTCAGCATCCTCGCGGGAGATGACCCTGTGGGCACCAGACCAGATACCAAGGCTACGCTTGATAGCCTTCCAGCTCTCAATCGCGCTGATGTAGATGACGACGCAACCGAATGCGACGCCCCACTCCCAGGTGATGGCACCATGCTTGAACACCTTCTCGTTGATGATGGGGAGGTAGACGATGGGGAAGACGACGAGTAATCCGGCGATGACTGCAAAGAAGAGGAAGCGGTTGCGCCAGATGGTAGTGAAAACGGACAGACCGGCTGGGGCTGAGGAAGGAGTGTTGGGGTACATGTTGAAGAGCGAGCGAGCGAAGTGCTTGACCTCCCAGGCCGTGACGAGGAGAAGAAGCGTGATTGTGGCGTAAGTTGTCGCGCGGGCACGGAACACAACCTCGCAAGTATCGTTGTACCCTTCGTTGCATCCAGATCCGAGGTTGCCTCCGCCAGGACCGACGTAAGCGACGATGGCGAAAGAGAAGAGACATAGTGCTCCCATGAAGAAACCGTAGATGAACTTGTCTGTGATCAATTCGGCCGTGAAGACACCCTTCTTGTTGTCGTGCGGTGGTCGGTACATGCTGTCTTCCTGTGACTCTTCGAGTCCGAGACCGATGGCGAGGAAGGAGGAAGTAATGAGGTTGACCCAGAGAATCTCGATGGGGGAGAGCGGGAAGACGGAGTGGTTGTCTTGGTCTTTGAAGGCGAGACCGATGAGAAGGAGGATGACTTGCGCGATGTTCGAGATGAGAAGATGCATGAGGAACTGTAGTATGATATGTCAGTGAGTGATCTTGATCAAGGGGGGAGCAAGATGGCATACCTTCTGGATGTTGTCAAACAAGCGTCGGCCTTCTTCAACGGCCTTCACAATGGAAGCGAAGTTGTCGTCAGTGAGAACCATCTCGGCGGCATCCTTGGCGACGTCGCTTCCAGTGCCCATAGCCATACCGACGTTGGCTTGCTTAAGCGCGGGTGAGTCGTTGACACCGTCACCAGTCATGACACAGAAGCGGCCCCTCCTGTGGAGAGCCTGCACCATCTTGACCTTGGTGGTCGGGCTACATCTGGCGATGACCAGGGGTAGAGTCTCCATGGCGTCGACCTCATCGTCAGACATCCTGTCAAAGTCTTTGGCGACCATGACAGCTGAGGCAGGAGTACGATCGTCGATGATGTCCACGTCCTTGGCTATAGCTCGGGCAGTACCGGGATGATCACCGGTGAGCATGTGCACCGTAATACCAGCGATCTTGCACTCGCGGACGGCACCTGCTGTCTCCAGACGAGGTGGGTCGTAGATGGCGACAAGACCGAGATAGTTGAGGTTGGCCTCAACAATATCACGTTCCGAGATGTCAGTGTCGGGTTGCAGCGTCTTGTGAGCAATGCACAAGACACGGAGACCTTGGTTAGCCATACTCTCGGCGGCTTCCAGGATCTCAGCCCTTTCCTGATCCGTGACGTTGAGCGCCGACATCATGAATTCGGTTGCTCCCTTGGTGTAGACGTCCATGAGGCCAGAGTGGTTGTCTTTGTAGACGACAGTCATCTTCTTGACCTTGGAGTCGAAGGAGAATTCGGTAGCGAGATGGATGTTGAGTGAGGAAAGTAGGCTTTCCTTACCCATGTTGAAACGAGAAGCGAGGACGTGCAATGCGACTTCGGTTGGCTCACCATGCGCCGTCCAGGCTCCATTCGTTACATCTTGCATAAAGGCAGTGGGTGGTCGCGAGATGGTGTCGATAGTGGACGCGTCAGTGTCGCGATCATCAGCACTGTTGTATTGCTCATGAGCCGCAGCCTTCTTCTCACTGGGAGAGTCGACGCGGGATTCAGATGGCGGTATGACCTTGGAGTTGTTGCAAAGAGCAATGGTATGGAGGAAGCGAGTGACGACAGCGTCGGGCCTGTAATCGCTCAGACTGAGCTGTCGTTTGTCAAAAGCAACGTTTCCGCTGGTGGGATTGTGAGGGTCTGTGATGGCATCGACGGTGAATGTACCGGCGCCACGCATGAGGGCCGTCTTTGCGACCATGCGACCTTGGGTGAGAGTTCCAGTCTTGTCAGAGCAGATGTTCGTGACACCGCCGA
>Ga0265798_10008984_pt1 | contig 12610 bp, 13 predicted proteins | sample P3T30metagenome_FD_192430 | JGI IMG/M metagenome (GOLD analysis project Ga0265798, IMG submission 192430) | Plant litter microbial communities from East Loma Ridge, Irvine, California - P3 T30 | ecosystem: Environmental > Terrestrial > Plant litter > Unclassified | place: USA: California...
CCCCGTAGTTGGCCGGATCAAAAGGATTGCCGCGTCCCTTCTGGGCTAGCGTGCGGAACGTCATATCGACCACGGCAGGTTGCGACATAGGCTTGACCAACGGTGAGCAAGAGGGACTTACCAACTCACCCTAACTGCGAAAAGTGAGTTAGGCAAATGTTTCAGCTCGCCGGTGGAGTAGTGAGGTGGATACCCCAAAACTCACCGTTCCTTTCAACCTGCCCGATAGGCTACCCGAACACTCACTAAACCCAGCCCGGACACTCACCTTTACCGGCCCCAAAGCTCACCGCAGGTTACCCAGAAACTCACGCGAATCGGCCCCAACACTCACCGCTAAGTCCCGTTTCTCGCGGAAATACGTGACTTTCAGCTACCTGAATCTTGAATAAAAAGAATTAGAAGAATCTGAAGTACGAAAAGTGAGGTTTGGGGTAGGCTGCCCTGTGGATAAATCGCGGCAGCGCGCAGCGGAATCGACCATAGGCCGATACGCTATTTGTTGCGTGCCGGCTGCGCCGTCACCAGAGCGGCGCAAGCGCCACAGGCTAGGCAGGAACAAGAGGAGCCAGGTAGTGGCGAAATCATGCTCTAGAGCTGCTCAGGAGCATTGTGAGGACAGACAAAAAGCCTTCGACGCCAACTAACGGGCTAGCGTACCAAACATCCATAGCAGCACCTAAATAGCTACGATCCGAGGTGGCTTGACGTTTCTAATCAAGGTTCGGGGCGGCCACGGTTATCGAAAATAGCGAGCCTACCTCTTGAATGGTGAGGAGCTACCCCAAAACTCACCTTTGACGCATCGTTCACGCCGGATCGAACAGGCCAGCAAACTCGCGTTGATCGTAATAGCGGATTTTCTCGACCGCGAGCGGGTGTTCGCCCTGGCGCAGCAGCAGGAGCTGGTCGGGCCGCATCCGCATGATTTCGTCGGGCGTGGCGAGCCGGCGGGCAGAAACGTGTCCGCTGATGCTTTCCGAAGGGCCGGCGCGGTTGTCGGCCCAGCCCGTACCGCGCGACGTGCCGACGGTATCATATTCGATCGTGGTGTCCCCGATCGTGCGCGAAAGTATGTCAGCGGTTGCATGGTCGTTCACCCCGAACGTCTGGATCACGCCCGCGTTCGACATGAATGTGCCGGCGCGTTCCCCATATGTGGCCTTGAGTTGGTGCATGTCCTGAAGGATCGGCCAGAGCTGGAGGCCATAACCCGCCATCAGCCCCATCGCGCGCTCGACCGGTTCAAGCCGGCCGAGGGCCGCGAACTCGTCGAGCAGGAACAGCACGGGCCGGGCAGGGCGGGCGGTGGACCGGGCCATGTCGGTGACGGCCTGGCTCACCAGCAGCCGCAGCCAGCGGGCATAAGTATCGAGCCGATCGGGCGGCAGGCACAGGAACACCGTGGCTGCCGTGTCCTTCAAGGCCGCGAAAGTGAAATCCGATGCAGCCGTGCTGGCGACGATGCGCGGGCTGTCTAGAAAGTGGGTGTGGCGCTGCGCCGAGGACAGCACGCCGGCAGCTTCGCGATCGGACTTACCAAGCTGGCGGTTGGCGGCGCGGGCGATCAGGCCACCGGCGCCGGCACTGTCCTGCATATCGACCAGCAGCGCGGCGAAGCCGGCAGGGGCGAGCGTCAGCTTGTCGCGTACCGTTGCCAGCACGCGGCGATCGGCTGGTTCGTGGACGACGGTGTGCAGGATCAGCCCGGCGATCAGCGCCTTGGCTTCCTCGTTCCAGTGCGCTTCGCCCGATTGCCCCGGCGCGTCATGCACCAGCGCGTCGGCGAGGGTGGTGGCATCTTCCGCGAGATCGAGGCTGGCGGGGTCGAGCCGGTCGAGCGGATTGTAGCGGGCAGGGGGCTGACCCGACACGCCGAACGGGTCGAGGCACCAGACCTTGCCCTTGGCGGCACGCGCGCGAGCGGTGACGCGGGCGTTCTCGCCCTTGGGATCGATGCAGATCACTGAGCGATCGAGCAGCAGCAGGTTGGGGATGATCGTGCCGACGCCCTTGCCCGAGCGGGTGGGTGCCATCGTCAGCAGATGCGCCGCGCCGTCGTAGTGCAGCAGCTTCCCCGACTTCGCGGAGCGGCCGATCAGGAGATCTCCGTTCGCTTCCAGCTTCCGCACGTCGGCACGGTCGCCGAAACGGGCAGAGCCGAGCAGATCATTGTGCTGGTTTGCGGCACGCCGGTTGAAGCGCCAGGCCAGGAAGAGGACCGCGCCGGCCAGCAGGAACGGAATGTCGGTCGCGATCTCGCCATAGCCAAAGATGCCCTTGAGCCAGGCGTTGCTCGCCATCAGCACCACGAAAGCGACGAAGACCGCGAACATCGGACTGATCCGCCGCCGGGGCATCAGTGCGATTCCATCGGCGTGATCGGTAGGGATCGGTCGGCGTTGGGATGATCGAGTAGTCGGAGAAGGATTTGCGAGACGAGGGGAGGGGGCACGCCTTCGTCCAGCATCATCGCGAAGAACGCATCGTCGTTGGGCGTCGGGATCATGTCCTCGATGACCAGGTTAGCGCGAGAGTCCGCCATGTCCTCATGCCACATCGCGATTTCCGCCGGCGTGCCGCGTACGAAATCCATCGCGCGGACTTGGCCACGGATTGCCTCGATATCGAAATCGCTCATGGTGCCTTCCTTCCACTCAGCGAGAAGCTCGTTGTCGTTTGCCGGATCAGTCACCGGTATGGGCATGCGATGCCGCTACAGGCTTGGACTCAGGGGACTCACGTTGCCGCAGATAGATCGAGAGAACGACCAGGACCGCGGTCGAAAGGAACTCGCTCTGCCAGTTCTGGAAAGATTCGAACCAGAGCTGCGGATCACCGAGATACCCCCAAACGGTAGGCGCGACTTCGCCATGCTCACGCGCTTCCTGCGCGGCGACAGCGGCGCTCTGGGTCCAGTGCATAGCGAACGACAGCAGAAACAGGACGAAAAGCACGGTGCCTAGCGACCGTGCGTAGATCGCTCGCCAGACAGGCCCCCAGCGCAGCAGTGCCGGTGCGCCGGGTTTCATCGCCTGCTGTTCGAGATGCTGATCGCGAGGCTTGCCATCTGGGTCTTTTGATTCCGACGATCCACGTTGAAAAAGTATCGCCGTCAGCACGACATAGGCTGACATCTGAAGGAACTCGCTCTCCCAGTTTTCGAAAACGGACGACAGGAAATCGGGGCTGATTGCATAGGCCGAAAGCGTCATGATTTTCTGGCCGTGACGAGCCGCATCGGAGTTGGCGACCTGCCACCCGGCCAGCAAATGCCCAAGGATGCTGCCTGCGAACAGCAGGAGCAGCACGATCGTCAGGCCATTGTTCCTAAAGAAGCGCATGGTCGATCCTTCCCCGTTTATGATGATCGACCGTCACTGCGTCACCCCTCAGTAAGTGAGCCAGAAGGTGTATCTGCTTCGGCATCGAACGCGCGTTTTCCGCGTCTTCTCCATAGCGCCAGCACGTCACTGGAATCGTCGCCGCGGCCACGCCCGGCCAGGTCGAGCAGCGCGCCGTAAAGTGTAGCGCGATCGTCGTCGGTTAACTCGACCAGGCCGGCTTTCTGGACAAGGCCGCCCAGCTCGATGAGGTGACGCGTGCGTTCGCGGCGTTGCACGACCCAGCCCCTGCTATCCGTTCGGCGTTCCGCTGCTTCCGCCCGCAGCGTCGCTGCCCGGTTCAGTCGCAGCCCCCGGTCCGTCGATTGTAGCGGCGCCGCCACCTTTGCGCCCGCGCCGTTGAAAGAAGGCAGCGCCCTTCGTGCGCCATGCCTCCTTCGCGCCCGCATCCTTCGATCCGATCGCATCGAGCAGTACGCCAGCGAGGGTTTCAGCATCGAGCGCGTCGGCTCCGGTTGCTGCGACGAGCTGGCCGAGCTGTTCGATCCGCTTCGCCTTCAGCGCACGGGCCTTGTCACCCAGTGCTTTCAGTTCAGCATCGTAATTGCGAACCTTCCGCATCGTCTTCACCCTTCCGCGTAGTGGTCCGTAGCATCTTAGCGAGCCTAGCATATGGGTAAAGCCAGAACGATCAGAGAGCGGCACTAGGTCAATCAGTAGATGCGAAGCAGATCGTGAGTGCGCGCTTATACGTCGTTGCCGACGTACGCTAAGTAAGGCAGTGTGCGGAGCATCATGGCGATCTACCATTTCTCCGCCAAGGTTGTGAGCCGCGCGAATGGATCGAGCGCCGTTGCGAGCGCTGCCTATCGTTCTGCATCCGAGCTGCACGACGATCGGCTGGGGCGCGATCACGATTTCAGCAACAAGGCCGGCGTCATCCACTCTGAGGTGATGTTGCCGCAGGGTGCGCCAGAGCGTTTAAACGACCGCATGACTTTGTGGAACGAGGTGGAGGCAGGCGAGAAGCGCAAGGACGCGCAGCTTGCTCGCGAGGTGGAGTTCTCGATTCCGCGCGAGATGAATGAGAAGCAAGGCGTCGCGCTCGCCCGTGATTTCGTCAAAGAGCAGTTTGTTAAACGCGGCATGGTCGCGGACCTGAACGTGCATTGGGACAAGGCGAAGGATGGCACGCCCAAGCCGCACGCGCATGTCATGCTGGCAATGCGCGACGTGGGACCGGAGGGGTTCGGGAAGAAGAACCGCGACTGGAACTCGACCGAGCTGCTGAAGGATTGGCGCGAGGCGTGGAGCGCACACGTCAACGAGCGCATGGCTGAGCTTGGGCTTGAGGGTCGCATCGACCATCGTAGTTACGAGACGCAGGGGATTGGGCTGGAGCCGCAGCACAAGATCGGACCCGCAGCATCGCGGCGACCGGAGCAGGGACTTGAGGCGGAGCGGATCGAGGATCATACCCGCATCGCCCGCGAGAACGGCGCGAGGATCATCGCCGATCCCAATGTCGCGTTGAACGCGATCACGCGGCAGCAGGCGACATTCACCACCCGCAACCTTGCGACGTTCGCGTTCCGGCATAGCGACGGCAAGGAGCAGTTCGACCAGGTGATGGGGGCGGTGCGCGCCAGCCCCGAACTGGTCGTATTGGGTAAGGACGGACGTGACCAGGAGCGGTTTACATCCCGCGACATGATCGCGGTGGAGAACCGGCTTGAGCGTTCTAGCGACGAGCTGGCGGGGCGCACCGGGCACGGCGTCGCTGATCAGCATCGTGACGCTGCGATCGGCGCGGCCAGCGCCAAGGGCCTTGTCCTGTCGGGCGAGCAGCGCGACGCCTTCGATCATGTCACCGGCGACGCGGGGCTGGCGTCCGTCGTCGGCTATGCCGGCAGCGGCAAATCGGCGATGCTTGGCGTCGCGCGCGAGGCGTGGGAGCGGGAGGGCTACACGGTTCGTGGCGCGGCACTGTCGGGCATCGCGGCCGAAAATCTTGAGGGTGGATCGGGCATTCAATCCCGCACCATCGCCAGTCTCGAACACGCATGGGGGCAGGGGCGGGAGCAGCTAGGCCCGCGTGACGTGCTGGTCGTGGACGAGGCGGGCATGATCGGCTCGCGCCAGATGGAGCGAGTGTTGGGCCAGGCGCGTGACGCCGGGGCCAAGGTCGTGATGGTCGGCGATCCCGAGCAGTTGCAGGCGATCGAGGCGGGCGCGGCGTTCCGCAGCGTCACCGAGCGCCACGGCGCAGCCGAGATCACCGAGATCAGGCGGCAGCGCGAGGACTGGCAGCGCGACGCCACGCGCGCGCTGGCGACCGGGAGGACCGGCGAGGCGATCCACGCCTATGATGGCAAGGGTATGGTCCAGGCGGCCGACACCCGCGAGCAGGCACGGGACGAGCTGGTGGACGGTTGGGATCGTGCGCGCCAGGCCGAGCCGGACAAGACCCGGATCATCCTCACCCACACCAACGCCGAAGTGCAGAGCCTCAATGGCGAGGCGCGAAACCGGTTGCGCGCATCCGGCGACCTTGGCGACGACGTGACGGTGAAGGCTGAACGTGGCGAGCGTCAGTTCGCGACCGGGGACCGCATCATGTTCCTGCGCAACGAGCGCGGCATGGGTGTGAAGAACGGCACGCTGGCGACGATCGAACGGGTATCGTCCGAGGGCATGGCGGTGCGCCTCGATGACGGGCGCGGGGTCGCGTTCGACACCAAGGATTACGCCCATGTCGATCACGGCTATGCAGCGACGTTCCACAAATCGCAGGGCGTGACGGTCGATCGCGCACATGTCCTCGCCACCCCCGGCATGGACCGCCACAGCGCCTATGTCGGCATGTCGCGTCACCGCGACGACGTGCAGCTCCATTATGGCCGCGACGACTTCGCCGATCAGCGCCAGCTTGTCCGCGCCCTGTCGCGCGACCGGGGCAAGGACATGGCGGGCGATTACGCCCGGCCCGAGCAGGAGCAGGCGCGGGCGTTCGCTGATCGGCGCGAGATCCGGTTTCCCGAACTTGCCCGTCAGATGGTTGCGAAGGTTCGTGACCGAGCAAAGGGCATGTTCGCCGGTTTCCGGCCGAAGCCGGTTGCCGAGAAGGGAAAAGGGGGGGCGATTAACACCGGCTCCGAACCTGCCCTTGGCAGTCCCAGTCGCGAAGGGGGTCCGATTAACACCGGCTCCGAGCCTGCGCTGGGCAACCACGGCCGCAAAGAGGGGCCGATTAACACCACCTCCCGGCTGATCAGCGATCAACCGACCCAGGCAACGGCTATCCAGCGCTATGCTCGCGTCGCCGCTGACATCGAGCAGATGCAATCCAAGGGTTTGCCTGTGCTGGCGCACCAGGAAACCGCGATGCGCCAGGCCGGGGCCAGGCTGGATGCAATCCGACCCGATAGCGCGCGTGATCTTGCTTCAGCTTTCAGGCGTGATCCAAAGCTTGTTGAGCAGGCGACCACTGGCAATGTGGGCGGGGTAGTACGAGCCATGGCAGAGGAGCAGCGTGTGCGCCTCGATCCGGAAGCACGCGCGGACCGGTTCGTGGAAAGCTGGCAGAAGATGCAGCAGGCGCGTGCCGAGAGGGAGCAGGCCGGAGACGGCACCAGCGCCGAGCGGTTGCGCGAGCGGATGGAGAAGGCGGCAGGCGGGCTGCACCGCGATCCGCAGCTGGAATCCGCGTTGCGACGTCGCGCGCCCGAACTGGCGCTGAAGCGGGAGAGCGAGCGGTCGATCGGCGATGCGCTGTCGTCGTCGCTTGATCGGGGACGCGATCGGGGAATGAGCCGGTGAGAGTTCGCGCTTTCGGGTACGATTGGGTTCGTGGTTTTGTGCGGTAAAGGGGGATGACAACATGAGCGACGATCACGAACCGGATGCAGCAGCAGAGGCGTTCGAAGGTGTGCGGGGCGAGCTGGCGCTGTTGCGCCGCGCCGTCGAGCGATTGGCAGCCGAGCGCGCCGAGGTGCCAGAGATCCCGGATTACAGCGAAACGCTGGGGAAAATGACAAAGGCGGTCGGCGCCATCGACCAGCGTCTGGCGGTGTTGGAAAAGGCAAACGAAGACGGCATGGCACCTCGCCAGATTGCGGCCAGTATCGTGTCGGCCAGTGCCGATGCCCGTTCCGAGGACAGGCGCACGATCGTTAGTGCGGGCGAGAAGATGACTGACGCTGTCGTGTCGCTTCACGGCATCGGTAACACGGCTCGCAGGGCTGCTGAGCAGAAGGGGGTCGTACTTCGTACCGGCCTTGCGGGGCTGGCGATTGGTGCGCTGCTATGGACGATCATTCCTGGCATCGTCGCACGGGAGCTGCCTGCGAAATGGCAGGTACCCGAGTGGATGGCGGCGCGCACGCTCGGCCTGCCGAAATGGGAGGCTGGTCAGCGCCTGATGCGGGCTTCGGCACCAGACGTCTACGATTACATCAAGGCGGGCAATCGGATCGTTGTCGCTAATCAGAAGGCGCTGGACGCGTGCAGGAAACGTGCGAACAAGGCGGGCAGTGCGGCGCGATGTACTGTTAGTGTGGAGCCGGAACGACAGACAGGCCGTTAAGCCGATAGGGACCGCATGTGAGCGAGCAGCACAGGAGTTTGCGGATGAGGACACCGCATCGACTTCGAGCCGCATCGCTGGTTGCTGCGCTCGCCGCCTTGTCCGGCCTTGCAGTTCCGGCAGACGCCGCGATCAATTCGGCATTAGCGCAACCGACAGCGGCACAGGCGCAGGGCGTTGACCAGGCGCTTGGTTCTGCACCGGCAACGCTGAAGGCGGATGTCGCAGCCGCCCTGCCGACGCTTCGGCCCTACATAGTCACGCTCATGTGCGTGCAGGATGATACCGCCACGCGCGGGCTGATCGCGAAATTCGTGGGATCGCGAGGCACCACCATGTTCAATGGCTGGTCGGGTTCAATGTCGCCGGGCAAGCGTATCAAGCATCACGACATGGTCGGATGCCTCACGCTGACCCGCATTCAGAACTGGAAGCGGGTCGCAGCAAACGAGTTTTCCTTGGACATCGTGTTCACCGCCGAGGACAGCGGTGAAAGTTATCTATGGAAGAACGTAGTCCACAAAGAGCCTGATGGCACCTGGTTGATGGCCTAAACAGCTTCAGTCGTTCCCTGGCAATGGATCACAAACATCAGCTTTCTGAAACGTAGAGGCGCGAACTAAGGTTTCGCCCCTTGAGCGCGGACCTTATTTCCGCAAGTCGCATTTTCGAAGGGAATGAGCGCAAATCTGCGGTCGTTTGCCTTTTGCTCTCTGGGTCGATGACGATGAGTTCGATACGCGATCCGATGGCGTCCGATACGCTGAGAGGCCACAACCACGTATGAGGTACTTGTGATCGTGTGATTGCCGGCCCGCCCGATTTTTGTTCTGCCAACCTGTTTAAAACACGATATCCGGCAGCCAAAGCTGCGTTGGCAGTATTTGTTTCGGTAACGAGACCATCGAGAGCAGAGGCTTCATAAGCTCTGATGCTAAAGCGCGGAACGTGGCCTCGTCTCATGAGGTCATAGCACATTCCCTCGACGTAATCTTGCGGTCTTGTGGTTGCGGTTCCTGCCGCGGTCATGCGTTGCCGGATGCGTTTACTAAAGCGCTTTGTGAGGCCGACGTAGATGATAGGCCCATCTTCTTCGTTGCCTATTTCATCAGCCTTTGACGGATCATGGATAGCGTAGATGATCCAGATCCCGTCCTGGACGATCGCGTCTGCCTTCGCAAATTGCTCGTCGATGGCCGCTCGGAAACGATTGTCCTGATAGTAGCGGGTAAAGCGCTTCCCACTCACCGTTTTCTCCAAGAGACGCCGCTGGGTTGCGGAACATGCATGAGTTTGTGCGCATCATTCTTGGATGGAGGCATTGATGCACGAATAGGTCTTTTTTGCGATCAGCTGGTGATCGTACACTTCTGATCGTGGTCGCCAGGAACGGTGGGCATGCCTCGCTGCTCATCGGCTGTCTGGATGTTGGTTTCCCCAGTTTCTCGATTGATCAGGTAACGATGCCGAAGCGTTCGTGGCCCGAGCATCGTATACTGAGATCGATCCCAGGATATGACGTATGTCTTTGGCGAAACCTTCAGCTCAGCGACGGTGGTTTTCACGTCGTCCTTGAAGTCGCGATCCACGACATCCGCGATGTTGCCGTCAGGCGCGAACTCGAAATCCGCCCATTCGCAGTGAACCTTGATGACGGTTGGTTTCTGCGGAGCCGCTGCCTTGGCCCGTTTCGCGGGAGCTGCCTTTGTTCGCTGCGCTTCGGCTGACGAGGCCGTGATGCTCGCTCCGATCACGCAGATTGCGGTGAGAACCCTGAGACCTTTCATCTTCTCCCCTTCCTTCGCTGGCGACACTATTCCGATTAAGGTCGAAGCCTTCCAAGCTTCTACTGTGGTGGTCTACGATTGCCACGGCCAGAGGCACATAGGTCTACCTTTTTGCCCAGATTTCGGCCGCAATGAGCGTCACAACCGCTCGGTTGTGACACCATAGCATTCACCACGTCCGCAGCTGGATAGAGCACGCTCGCGTCAGGGGCGAGTGGCTGATGATCGTAGGGTGTGTGCATGTCCACCGGCCTGGTTCTCGTGCCCATGCCGGCGGATCCGCACCTTAGGCCAAGCGGGTGAACACCCACTGGCCCTTGACCTTCCACGATCTGGCGGCTCCGCGTCGGACCAGTCGGTTGGCCGCGCGGTTCACGTCCCAGAACAGCTCGTCAATTGCGTCCGCGAGCTCAACCGCATTTCGGGGCTCCTCGACATCCATTGCGCTGAGGACGAACTCTTCGATTGCCTCGTCGTAGTCCGGCTCGAGGTTATTCCGCTCAAAACGGTCGCACCACAGGATATGACCGCGCCAGACGATGAAATGGCTCCCGCAGCCACCGTCCCGCCATACCGAGGGAAAGAGCGTCAGCCCGCCGCGACGCAGGTCGAAGCGCCACGCCTTACCCGCGCGCCCGTCGAGGTTCACGACAAGCGTCTCGCCGCAGCCGTCGGGACATGCCATCACGATCGCCCGGGGCCTGCCCCGGAGGATTAGCGACGCGTCACCCGGCTGGCCGAGGGTCGCCTCCGCCTGATCTCGGTATTCGGCGTCTCCGACCATCCGAACCTTCCGCGCCGGCGTGCTCATTGTTCGCCTGCCTTTCTTGCGCCCGGTCGGACCGGCAGGCTCCAGGTCGCGCCCTTGGCCAAGGCACCCGCGTGAGAGCACACGACGCAGCTCGGCTGAACCGCAACCGCCATCTCCCGGACCCTTCCACGTATGCCGTCGTAAGTCTGGTATCGCGGTCTGACGGGCACCGGTGTCACCGCGCCGAGTACCATCGTCATCGCGAGCGAGCTTACCGTTGAGTTGATGGAGAGCACAGCGGGCTGCGGCTCCTGCACGCCGTGCACATACGGGTCGGCCACGCGCTGCTCCGGCGTAAGCATCTCGCGACGGATCGCGTCCGCGTCGAGTGCGCCGCAGCAGGTCAGGCACGGGAGACCGGGGGAGAGCATCTGGACCCGACCGGTGACGTGGCTCACGGTCCCGTTCGCGACCGTGATGCTGACGCCCATGTCGATCACTGGCACCAAGTGCTGGTAGGCGGCTTGGTTCACCACGGCACGGCTGGCGTGCGAGTCCGTGCACAGGAGGATAAAGTCGAACGTCGCAAGGAGGGCGGCGACATGCGCGTCCACGATGTCCGCCTGCATCGGGATCACCGTGGCGGCCGGGTTGATGGCGCGGATCATGCGCGCGGCGACCTCCACCTTGGGCCGGCCCACGTCCGAGGGGATCGAGCCCACGAGGCGGTTGAGGTTCGTCTCCTCCACGAGATCGGGATCGATGACGGTGATCCAGCAGGCGCCGAGGTGGGCGAGCTGCTGGCACTCTAGCGATCCGGTGCCGCCGGCGCCGATCACTGCGAAGCGGAGCCGGCGGAGCAGGCGCTGCCCCGGTTCGCCGAAGGCGCGGACCTGGCGGTCGTTCCGGCCGTCGGCCGCCCCGCCTGCGAGCGGCGAGTGGAGGACGAGCTTCTCGCCTACCTCCCATACCGGCACCTCCTCGTCGCCGCCGAGGATGCGGGCGCGCGCGCCCTCCGGGCCGATCACTAGGGCTACGTGGGGCACCGGCGCACCGCGCCTGCCGAGATAAGACGCGAGTTCGGCCTCCCCGTCGTCGTCGGTCGCGGAGAAGTGCGGGTTGCCCCAGCTGCCGGGATGGGTATGGATCGCCACGACGGCCATGCCGGTGATCCGGCTGCGATTGGCTACGTCGATCAAGAACCCAGGCTTAAGGACTGCCGAGACGCAGTCGCGGCGTTCGTAGGCGTCGTCCGGCACGGGAGCGGCATCGTCAACGACCCAAGACCCACTTGCGGGGTCGTGGTGGGCGTAGGCGGTGGCGCAGCTCTCGAGACCGTCGGCGTCGAGCAGGCCCGACGCCAGCGCCGAGTAGGTCGGCCCCGCGAAGCGTAGCCCGCTCATCGGACCTGCCTCAGGCGGTCGATCACCACGTTCATCCACGTCGACAGGTTGTCGCGGTTCGGGTTCCAGGCGCCCGCGAGGTGCCACGAGAACCACATGCCCTGCTGCAGGGTCTCGGGGATCCCGTTCGGCGCGGCGTTCTGCGGCGTGGCCCCGGTGGCGAGGACGAGGTCGGCATCCGCCCAGAAGCAGTCGAGCTGGGCGAAGGGGTAGCCGGGCGGGACGAGGAAGCGGATGGTGGTCGAGGACCTCGACCATCCCTCCGGCAGGCGCACCCCGGGCACGGTCACGAGCGTGGTGCCGCTCGCCATCGCGCTGGAGTGCGCTTCGCCGAAGCGCTCCCGCAGCTGCTCGAGCTGCATGGTGAGGATGCCCGACATCAGCCGAAGTTCGCCTTGGGAACCGACGAGAAGCGGCGCACGCCGTGCTTGGAGTCTAGGCTGACCGTCTCGTCGTCGCCGATGATGTGGTCGGGATCGTCGCCCGCGCCCTCAAGGGAGAGGTCGTGGGTCTGGTCCCAGTCGGGCACCACCGCCTTGATCTGCGCGCCGGTGAGCTTCTTCTGGTCGGTCTCGTAGGGCTTGCCGTTGACGAAGAAGGTGTAGGTGACTTTGTTCGGCGCGGTGATGAACTTCTCGACGCCCGCGGAGGCGAGGTCGGCCTCGCTGCCCAGCTCAATCAGTTTGTCCTTGCCGCCGCGGACCTCAAGGAACACGGCCTCGTCGCCACCGATGCCGGCA
>Ga0265798_10008985_pt1 | contig 12608 bp, 14 predicted proteins | sample P3T30metagenome_FD_192430 | JGI IMG/M metagenome (GOLD analysis project Ga0265798, IMG submission 192430) | Plant litter microbial communities from East Loma Ridge, Irvine, California - P3 T30 | ecosystem: Environmental > Terrestrial > Plant litter > Unclassified | place: USA: California...
CGCCACCGGGGCGCGGCCCGGTCAAGCACCCTCAGGGGGCGCGAAGTGGGTGGGTTATTCCCCGAAGGGGCGAGCGACTTCCGCAGGAAGTGTAGTGAGTACACCGGGCCTACCCGGTGGCTGCTACACCGGCCTGCGCCGGTACCGACTGCGCGGTGCTGGCCATGACCGGCTACTGCATCCTGCGCGCCGAGAAGCTGACGTCGTTCGGCTCGATCGCGGGGTCGGCCAAGCACACGTTCCGCGAAATCCCGACGCCGAACGCGGACCCCAGCCGCACCCACCTGAACCGCACATTCGGCGCTCAGGACGCGGCAGCCGTGCGCGCGGCGATCGAGGCCCGGTTACCGGTGAAGCGGAGGAAAGACGCGGTGCTGGCGATCGAGTACCTGGTGACCGCCTCGCCCGAGTGGTTCAAGTCGGCACCGGCGGCGCAGCAGAACGCATACTTTGCGGCGACCGTGCGGTGGCTGGAGGCGCGCCACGGCAAGGCGAACGTCGTGTGCGTGAACATGCAGCTGGACGAGACCTCGCCGCACCTGGTGGCGTACGTCGTACCGCTGACGAAGGACGGCCGGCTGTCGGCCAAGGACTTCTTGGGCGGCCGAAAGGTGCTGACGCAGATGCAGACCGAGTTCGCGCAGCTGGTGGGCGCGCCGGTGGGCCTGCAACGCGGCGTCGAGGGATCGAAGGCCACGCACACGACGGCGAAGCAGTACGCCACAGCGCTGCAGAAGAACCCGACGCTGGCCGCGCCGCAGCCGCCAGCGCCGACCATTGCCGACCGGCTCACCGGCAAAGCGAGGCAGATGCAGGAGGAGCACGAGGCGGCGCAGGCTCAGCACCTCGCCCTGGTCGAGCAAGCGCGGAACGTAGCCGAGGTCAGCCGGCGTGCCCGGGTCCAGCAGGCGGCTGCGCTCGAGCGAATGCGGCGGGAGGTCGAGGCTGCGAAACAGCATCAAGTCGACGCGGCCCGGTTGCGCGACGAGAACGCGCGCCTGGTGCGCGAACTGCAGGCGCAGCGAACCTACTTCCAGCAGCAGATTGCCGATCTCAAGGCAATGCTGGCCAAGGCAGCCGACCAAGTGAAGGGGCTGCTGGCCAAGGTCGGGCTGATCACTCAGCAGCGGGATGATGCGGAAGCAGATGTAGATGAGTTGAGAGCGATAATATATCCGCCCGAGAGGACCACTGGCAGGGCTCCCGGGCAGCACTGATTAACCTTGGCGGAACACTGGAAATGAAAATACTCGATGTCGAACAGCTGATTGCTTATAAGCGGGAAAAGCGAGAGGCACGAATGAGCCAGCTTGCTGAATCTATGCGCGAGCGGCACGAACGAATTGCCAAAAGAACAAAGGATGAAGAGGAGTATTACGAGGAAGAAATCCGAAAACACGCGGATTTCGTTTCCCAGTGCCTTTCAGAGTATTCGCCTGATCGTCTGCATACTTGGTTCCTCCTCGATCATTGGACGGTACAAGAAGGACTGATCCTTTTGAGCGGTTTTGATCCCAAAGACATTCCTTTGGATGAAAAAGGCGAAATTTCGATTCCGTATTTTTCGGAGGAGCGCCGCAAAATAAGTGAGATTAGTTCTATCCGAAGGCTCGACAATTTGACCCCATTCGCGGAAATGACCGAGGATATTATTGGAGAAACACGGACTGCCAGAATGGCCTTGAATATTTGGCATGAACATTCTCAAATTCTTCGGATATGGAAAAGCGGTGTGCATAGCGAAGAGCGATACCCTCCAAAGTATTTCATTGACTGGGCTATCAGCAAGAAACTGTCGATTGACTGGCTGGACTGGGCGAAGGCAGAAGGCTATTACGGCGAACAGTCGATCGCGGATGAGACGCCCCTTTCACCCAGGGCAAGAAACAACTATCTCGGGATCATTGGCGCCCTGGCCGATCACTACTGGAAAACCACTTACCCAGGACAGAACTTCAAGCAGGCGAAAATACTTGAAGATCTACTGCCGTACACGGGGTTCCCTGGGCTGACCGAAAGCCAGACTCATCTCAAAAAGACGCTGACGCAGGCAATGAACCTGATCGATCAGAAGTAATCTTCCACACGCGTCGGCGCACCCTGCCGCCGGCGCTCTTCCCTGCATAGCCCCTCCTGTCCCCGACAGTGCAATTGCACCCCATTTCGGGGCAATTGCGTTTTCTAGCGAAGGAAGGAACAGCAGTATCGCCCTGTCGAACAAATTCGAACAGGAGCGATGCAAAATGAACACCAACTCACTACCCGAGATCGGCTTTCTCCGACTCCGGCAAATCATCGGTGACCCTAATGCCACCCCGCCCGTCCCAGCCCTGATCCCAGTAGGCAGGACAACCTGGTATCACGGCGTGAAATCGGGTCGATTCCCCGCACCGGTCAACATGGGCGTGCGCACTCTCTTGTGGCGCGCCGAGGACATCAGGGCCTTTCTCCAGCACGGTGTTCAATGAATACCCGCATTCCAAAAGAGTGCGCCCCCGGCCAGGGGGGCGCTCACTCAATTCAGGTCGGGGCATCCGCGCCAACGCAAAAGGTAGTCGACTGCGGAGCCGAGAATATCACGAGCGTGTGCGAGGAGCTACGCGCTGCAGGCGTCGGCCTCCGCGCCGCTGATGGCCGCACCCAGCTGGATACCTTGCGCCGGGCGCTGGAGTTTCGCGGCGCGCGTGGACTCAACACCTACGAAGGCACAGCGGCCGGATACCTGCGCCTGGCTACTCGGGTGAAAGAGCTCAAGGACCAGTGGGACATCTACACGCTGAGAGAGGACGTCATCGGCCCTGATGCGCTGGTGCACAAGGGCGTGGCGCGCTACGTGCTGCTTGGCCGCCGTCAGGATCTGAACAAGGCGGCGCCGGCGCAGGGCCGAATCGAGGGAGGCGCATGAAACCCCGTCACCTCACTGTGAAGAACTGGAACACGTTCCAGCACTACGCCAAGCGCAACCCGCCCTGGATCAAGCTGCACCGGGCCATCCTGGACGACTACGCATTCTGCTCCCTGCCGGATGCCTCGAAGGGCCATCTCATGCTGCTGTGGCTGTTCGCCAGCCAGAACAACGGGATGGTGCCCTACGACGTCCCATTCCTGGAGAGGAAGCTCTTCATCACCGGGCTGGATCTCGATCTGCTGATCGAGGCTGGTTTCCTGACCGATACCGAGCTGGCGCAACGCTAGCAGGAGGCTATCCCATGACAGAAATGCAAATGGATAGCAACGCGCTAGCACCGTGCTATCCCATGACACGCACCTCAGAAGAGCACGCTAGCAACTGGGATGCATCTCAGAAGAGAAGAGTTAACCGCGAAAACCAGCCCGGCCAAGGGGGTGTAGGTTCGGGGGCGCTGATTCTCCGGCCGTACCAATCCTTGGCAGTGCAAAACCTCCGTCGCGCCCTGGCTGGGGGAGTGGTTCGGGAGATGCTGTGCAGCCCGACGGGCTCCGGGAAGACCGAGATCGGCATGGCCCTGGTGCGCGGCGCCCGTGCGAAGCATAAGCGCGTGATCTTCCTCTGTAACCGCGTGCACCTGGTCGAGCAGACCGCGCGCCGCTTCAAAAAGGCTGGCATCGACCACGGTGTGATCCAGGGCGTGAACACCATCCGCGTCTACGAGAGCGTGCTGGTGGGCAGCATCCAGACGATCGCACGGCGCGGCATGCCAGAGGTCGACCTGATCATCATCGACGAGGCGCACACAGTCGCCGGCTCAAAGGAATACCGGGCCGTCATAGCCGCAGCGAAGGGCGTGCCGGTGATCGGCCTGTCGGCCACGCCGTATGCCCGAGGCCTGGGCAAGCATTACGACGAGCTGGGCGGTCCGCTGTTCGAACACATGACGGTTGCGGCGACGATCCCGGACCTGATCGAGGCAGGCTATCTGGTCGACGTCGACGTGTACGCGCCGAGCGAGCCGGATATGACGGGCATCAAGCAGGCACGCAACGCGTTCGGCGACATGGATTACACCGACGCTGACGTCGGCCGCGCCGCTAACAAGCCGGAGCTGGTGGGCGACATCGTCACGCACTGGCTGCGTCTGGCGCGCGGCACGCCGACGGTCTGCTTCGCGGCGAACATCGCGCACAGCAAACACATCGTCGAGCGCTTCCATGCCGCCGGCGTCAGCGCCGAGCACATCGACTGCTACACCGAGGAGGAGGAGCGGCGCGAGATCCTGGCCCGCGTCGAGACTGGCGAGACGATGGTGATCTCGAACGTGGGCATCCTCGCCGAGGGGTGGGACTTCCCGGCCTGCCGCACGTTGATCCTGGCGCGACCGACGCGCTCCCTGATCCGGTACATCCAGATGGCCGGCCGGGTGCTGCGCCCGCACGCCAGCAAGGTTCGGGCGTTGATCTTGGATCACTCCGGCTCGGTGACGCGCCTGGGGTTTCCAACGGAGGAGTTCCCGCTCGAGCTGGATGACGGCTCGCCCCGGGATGCAAAGGGCGGCCAAGAGGAGCGAGAGAAGCCGCTGCCGAAGGCCTGCGCGTCCTGCAGCTACGTCAAAACGGTCCACAAGTGCCCGGTCTGCGGGTTCGCGCCGGAGCGCCGCGCCAACGTCGATGTGCGCGCGGGCGACCTGGTGCCCATCACGAAGAAGGCCAAGGCGCCGAAGATGGACAAGCAGGATTTCTACTCCCAGCTGCTGTGCATCGCCTCGAGCAAAAATTACAAGCCGGGCTGGGCGGCGAACAAGTACCGCGAATATTTTGGGGTTTGGCCTCGTGGCATGCAGGACGTCATGGCGCCGGCAGCGGGTCCGGAGGTGACCGGCTTCCTCAAGCATCTGCAAATCCGCGATGCGAAAGCGAAGGGAGGCAAGCATGCAGGCGCTTAAACCTCGCACCGCCGACGAAGCGGTCGGCCGCTGGCCCGGCATCCTCCAGTCCCTGGGCCTTGACCCTGCCTTCCTGAGCAACAAGCATGGCCCTTGCCCGATTTGTTCGGGGAAAGACCGGTACCGGTTTGACGACAAGGGCGGGCGCGGCACCTGGATCTGCTCCCACTGCGGATCAGGCGACGGCTTCAAGCTGCTGCAGGGCGTTCTCGGCTGGTCGTTCAGCGAGGCCGCCAAGCAGGTCGACCGGATCGTCGGCACGGTGCAGGCCGGCCCGATCGCGCCAGAGCGCACCGACGCCAGCAAGATTCGTGCGCTGACCCAGGTATGGCAGGGGAGCCGGCCAGTAACGCGCGGCGACCCGGTGTGGCAGTACCTGAACCGGCGCCTGGGTTTGGAGATCGTTCCCGCCGATCTGCGGTTGCACCCTGGCCTGCGCTACACCGATGAGGACGGCCGCGACCTGGGCCGCTTCCCGGCGATGGTGGCGCGCATCCGGTACCCGGACGGCGCCGGCGCGTCGATTCACCGCACCTACCTGACGAACGATGGGCACAAGGCGCCGGTACCGCAGGTAAAAAAGATCATGGCCGGCAAACCGCTCAATACGGGCGCTGTGAGGCTTGGAGCGGCCGGGATGACTCTTGGTATAGCCGAGGGCATAGAAACGTCTCTGGCGGCCTCTCAACGCTTTGGCGTGCCTGTGTGGGCTGCGACCAATGCCGTTTTGCTCGAATCATGGGTTCCGCCTGAGGGAGTGAGCCGGGTTTTGATCGCAGGTGACAACGACGTCAGCTTCACCGGCCAGGCCGCCGCGTTCTCACTGGCCCGCCGCCTGGTTCGGGATGGGCTGGCCGTCGAGATCCACTTACCCGACCAGATGGGGAAGGACTGGGCCGATGAAGGTCAGTAAGCAGTTCCTCCTCGACTTCGCGTACATCGCCAACCTGTACGGCTGGACTGCCGATGACGTCGAGGACGCCAAAGCTCAAACGAGATCAAACCCTGGGGAAATGGTCCCGTACTGGACACGCCTTGCGGCGGCGCACCGGGCGGGCTACCAGCAAACCCGCGAGAACAACCACATGCGGCTCGGACAGTGGCTGCAGCTCCAAGCGACCGGCACCGCAGGGGATTTCCAAATACAAGGAACACGATGAAGCGCAATAGCACGAAGGAACGAATCGCCAACTGGGCCAGGTGGGCACGCGGCGGCGCGCCGGTAGCCTCCTCCAAGAACCTGACTGGGACTGGGAACGTCTGCGATCGAATGCGTATCGCGGCCGAGGGCGCACTGTTTGTCGCGAGCAGCGGCGATCGGCTGGACAGCGACGACGCCGAGCGGGTCGAGCAGGCGTGGAAACGGCTCACGCCGATGCATCGCGATCTGCTGCGGTGGCACTACATCCGGAATGCCAACCCACAGATGATCTGCCGGCGCCTGGGCATCAAGCCGCGCCCGACAAGCATCTTCGACATTGAGTTGGCCCGCGCCGAGGCAGAGCTGGCGCGCATGATGGCCAGCATAGCCGCCCAGCAGGGCCAGGCCGCAAATGCGCGCTGATGTCCTGGCCGACCTACTCACAAAGCTGGACGATTGCGCAGCCGAGCCGGACGCGATTGCCGAGTTCCGCCGGCTGATTGAGTCTGTCGGCGCTCGGCATGGCTTGCTGGAGCCGATACAGGCGCAACGCGTCGGCTTTGCGCGGCAATTGCTGGATGCGCGCCGACCGCGCACGGAGATCCGGGACCGCCTGATGGTGCGATTCTCGGTACGCGAATCACAGGCATACCGCGACATAAAAGCCGCTCTCCAAATCGTCCCAATTCGCACCTGATTTGGGACTCCAAACCGGTTTAATGGAGGCTCTAGTTTCTCCATTAAACCGAAAGGAAATCACATGCTAGTTGTCAACTTCCCCCACGATCTGCACGAGCGCGCACCGGACGCGATCGGCCGTCTGTGCGTGGCGCCGAATGCAATCTGGACTTCGCTGGTTGAGCTGGCCGCGATCGTTGACCGTGGCGAGACTGTGACCATTCGCCCGGCATCCGATGCCGAGGTGCGCCGCGCCGAAGCCTATGTTTCCCTGTACGAGATCGGCCAGGCCATGAACGAAAAGATTGGCGCCTTGCTCGACAAGGAATCGCCAGAAGCGGTGCAGGCCACGATTACCGCCGTGCGCGACGCAATCGACTCGGTCGACATCAAGTTGCCTGCCTTGCTCGATCCTGTCGGCTCCACTCAAACGCTGTAACGCAATGAACAGGCGCAGCGCCGCAACGAAGCCGGCCGCGCCTGTCTCCTCCTGGGATGGGTCAATGACTATGCACATCGAGCGAACACGCGACATGGGGCTGGTGACGGCGATCCTGTCGCATCCGGCCATCTGGCCACATATTCACGAAGACGGGACGACCGAGGCCGCCCCGCACGACCTGGACGGCTTTCACTGGCTGCTGGTGACGGACGGCGCGCCGGCTGGCGTGTTCCTGGCGCATGCGCGCGGCGAGGCCTGCTGGGAGGTGCACACCTGCTTGCTGCCCCGCATCTGGGGCGATGGTGCGGCGCGCGCGGCGCAACTGCTGCTCGCGCACCTGTTCGAAGACGCCGACTGCCAGAAGGTGGTCACCAACGTCCCGTCCTACAACCGCCCCGCCCTGCGCTTCGCAAAGGCGAGCGGCATGCAGGTCGAAGGCAACAACCGATCCAGCTTCCTGCGAAACGGAAAGCTGGAAGATCAAATAATGCTCGGAATCACACGGAAGGAATGGACATCATGCCAGCAGTTCTCCCAGTAGTCGGCGCTGTAGCCGGCGCAGCAATCTCGGGCAAAAGCGCCAAGGATGCGGCGAAAATCTCCGCTCAGGGCAATCAAATGGACCCTCGTTACTCCAAGATGCTTTTCGGAGATAACGGACAAAGCGGCCTCTTGTCGCAGTATCAGAGCATGCTGAACGATCCGCGTTCGGCGGCCGCAACCGGTTTCGCCAACACGAGCGCTAATTACCTGAACAACAACGCCGCCGGCGACATGAACGCCGCGCGTAACGCTGCGCTCCAAGCGATGCAAGGCAACCAGGCGCCGATGTCGCAGGCGGCGCAATCTGCCGGCGGCATGCAGGCGCAGGGTGCACAAGCTGGCGGCGCGCTGGCGAGCCTACCCGCATATGCTGTCGGCAACATGGTCCAGGCGCCGGCGCAGAACAACCTGAACCTGACCGGCTCGTATGACAGCTTTATCAACGGGCCGGCGGGCGCCAACCCGTATCTGACCGGCGCCATTCAGAAAGGCATCAACCAGTCGCAGAACGCGTTCGGCAACATGGTCACCGATGCCAAGTCCGCGACGCAGGACGTGCTGGGCAGCATTCGCGGTAGCTCGATCCTGGCGGGTCAGTACGGCGGCTCGCGCCAGGGCATCGCCGAAGGCAAGGCGATCGACAGCATGAACACCAACCTGTCGCGCGCGGCGTCGCAGTTCGGCCAGAACAACACCGACGCTGCAGTGGCGGCGCAGGCCGGCGCGTACAACACCGACCGCGACCGCCAGCTGGCTGCAACGCAGGGCCTGGGCGCGCAGCAGTACGGCGTCGCGCAACAGAATGCGGCCACGAAGAACCAGGCCGAGTTCATGAACGTCGGCAACGTGTTCGACGCCAGCAAGACCAACGCGGCGATGGCGCAGCAAAATGGGCAGTTCAACGCCGGCCTGGCGCAGCAGACGGGCCAGTTCAACGCGAACCTGGGCCAGAACAACAACCAGTTCAATGCTGGCCTCGCGCAGCAGACCGGGCTGGCCAACCAGCAGTCGCAGCTCTCGACCAACGCGCAGAACAATTCCGCATCGCTTAACGGCGCCGGCATGCTCACTGGCCTGTTTGGCCAGGCGAACGATCAGGTGAACGCGAACGACAACTGGAAACTGAACCGGGCGCAGGGCGTGAACAACCTGCTGTCGCCGTACATCACCGGGTCCCAGCAACAGCAGCCTATGCACCAGAGCACAGCCGGTGCTGCACTGGGCGGCGGCCTGGCGGGTATGCAGCTCGGCGGCGCTCTCGGCAATGTGTTCAACGACAGCAAGCAATTCCAAGGTCAGAAGATGGGCGGGTTTGGCGATCTGTTCGGTTTCGGCGGCGGTGGCGGCCTGTTCGGCAGCAACTCGATCATTTAAGGGGGCATCATGGCGGGATTTTTGGAAAACCTTTTTGGCGGCGAGGATCAGCAGGGCCTGATGGCGGCCTACTCGCAGATTCTGCAAGACTCGGGGCCGTCGCGTACGCCCCGGTCCTTCATGCAGATTGCGGCCGGCGGGCTGGGCGCATTCCAGCAAGGCGTCGAATCGGCGCGTGAACGGGCGGCGCTGGAAGAACGGCGCGCGATGGAAAAAAACCTGCTGGGCTGGAAGGTCAAGGACGCCGAGGCAGATTACGGCGCACAGCAAGGCACCCGTGAGCGTGATTCACGCATTGCCAAGCGACTTGCCGCAACGTTCACTGGCGGCACTGATGCCGGCGGCCAGGGTGGTACCAGCGCGCGCAGCCTGGCTGGTTATGACACCTCGTATAACGGCACCCCTTACACGCAGGCCGAAGCTGACGCCACGTTCGGCGCCGCCAAGGGCATGGTCGGGTATGAGCCTGAAAAACTGAACCAGATGATGGCATTGTCGCGTCATGGCATGGATCTTGGCCAAGCTGCAGCGATCGTTTTCAGTGGTAGTGGTGGCCAGCCGCCAGGCGCACAGGGAAGCCCTGGTTCGATGCCATCGCAGGGCCAGCAAAGTATGCCCGGCATGCCTCCTGGTGGTATGGCACGCCCAGCGCCTGGCCCTGGGCCTATGGGTGGGCAGCCTGGGCCGGCTCCTGGCCAGCCGAACTGGTTCAACATGGGCATGGACCCGAAAATGGCCCTGAGCATGCAGAGCGGGAAGAAGGGAAACCGCACACAGCAAATGGTCGACAACATGATGGCCAAGGCGCAAATTCAGCTTGAGGAAGGCGACGAAGTCGGGCTGGCCAAGACGCTAGACGCAATCCAGAAGTTCCGCCCGAGTGCGGACTGGAAGGAGATCCGCAAGGATGGTCGCACCGTCAACAAGGCATTCTTCAACGATGGCACCGAAGGCGACACGTCTCAGGATGAGGTAGCCGCAAAGCTGCATTGGGAAGACACCGGCCCGTCTACTTTCGGCCTCGATGCCTACGACGGCTCGATCAAGGCGCGGCTCCAGAATGGCATGACACCGGACGGTGCAGCCAGCAATAGCGTGGCACGCGCAAACCTGCAGCTTTCTCGCGAACGGATTGGCCTCGAGCGTGAGCGTGTGGATCAGGGGCGCGGCACCGTTGTTCAGTCCGACGCTGGCCCGCTGCTGGTTAACACTCGCACCGGCACCGGCACGGCCGTCATCGGCCCGAATGGCCAGGTTGTCGGGCCAAAGCTGCGCGACGTCCCTGGGACCGTGCGCAAGACGCTTTTCGAGAACGACGCGGCGCTGCGCAAGGTCGACGACGCATTGAAAGCCGTTGATGCCTATCCTGCTGCGCTCGGGTTCAGCAATTACATGGGCGACACGATCCGCCAGCGCACCGACCCGGACGGCGTGAATGCGCGCGCGCTGGTCGCTGACATTGGTTCGCTCAAGATTCACGATCGATCCGGCGCGGCCGTCACCGCATCTGAGACGCCACGGCTGAAACCATTCATCCCGTCCGCGACTGACGATGAAGCAACCGTCAAAAAGAAACTTGGCCTGTTCAAGCAAGAATACAGCGCGATCCAGCAGGACATTCGCGAGACGTATTCCCGTGAGCAAGGGTACCGGACGCCCGAGGCGCGGCAAGCGAGGGTCGACGTTTCGTCGATCCCGTCACGCGCGATCGGCCACTTGAGAATGGACCCGAAGTTGCGAGATGCATTCGACGCCAAGTACGGCGCAGGCGCAGCCGATGCAGTATTGAGGAAATAATATGCCAAATCCATTCGACCAATACGACACGCCTGGCACCAGTGCCGGCGCAAACCCGTTCGACCGCTACGACGAGCCGGTCAAGCGAACGATGGCGCCGCGCCAGCAAAAGGGGACGGCCCGCAGCCTGATCGAAGGCGGCGCCATGGGTGTCGCTGACCTGGGCAATACCTTGCTCAACGCAGCATCCTACCTGCCTGGCAAGGTCACCGACGCCGTCCGTGGTGCGCTGCCGGCCGAGCACCGCATGCGCGTGCCGGACATTTCGCAGATGACCCGCACGCGCAACGCCGACTTCGACGCGCTGACCGAGGAGAACAAGGGGTCGACCGCGTTCACGGTCGGCCGTGTGGGCGGCAACATCGCGGCCACGCTGCCGGTGGGCGGCGCGCTCGGTGCAGGCACGCGCGCTGCGGCGCCAATGCTGGCTCGAGGCGGAATGTCGGCCCGAACCGTCGAGGCGCTGTCCAGCGCGCTCGCATCGGGCGGGTTCCGAGTGGGCCAGAACGCACCACAAAGCGCGGCACTGACCCTGGCATTGCGCGCGGCAGGCGGCGGCGCCACCGGTGCAGCGTCGGCCGGCCTGGTCAATCCTGATGACGTGCTGACGGGCGGCATGATCGGCGCGGCGCTCCCGCCTGGACTGGCTGCCGTTGGCAAGGTCGGCCGGACAGCCGCACGATCGACGCAAGCCATCGTCAAGCCATTCACCCGCAATGGTCAGGCATCCATGGCAGCGGACCTGATCCGCCGGTTCGGTGAGGGCGCGCCGATCGACGTCGATATGTCGCAGCTGGTCCCAGGATCAATGCCCACGCTGGCCGAGGCGACCGGCAACGCTGGTATCGCTGGCCTGCAGCGCACGGCGCGCGACCTGCGGCCGAATGCCTTTGTAGAACGCGAGGCATTGAACAACTCGGCACGGGAGGCGGCTTTTGATGGCATCGCTGGTGACCGTGCAGCGATCGAGTCAGCCAAGGCCGCGCGCGACAATACCGCCGAGGCTCTGTACGGCCGGGCATTCACGGCGGACAGCATGCGGCAGGGCCTGGCCCGCGAGTCGCAGCAGATGCGCGCACCGTTCTCCGGTGTCGGCCTGTCGGGCGCCCCGGAAGACTTGGCCACGCCAGGATTGCGCGAACTGATCCAGCGCCCAATGTTCAAGCAGGCAGCCGGCGCCGCGCAGCGCCTGGCCGCAAACAACGGGGTCGATCTGGCCGACCCGCTGCAATCGCTGCAGGGCCTGCACTACATCAAGCTCGCGCTCGATGACGCGCTCAACCCGGCCGCCGCAAGTGCCATGGGCCGTAACGAGACGAGCGCCATCATGGGCATGCGTGACAAGCTGGCCGAGGAGCTGGCGAAGGTGTCGCCAACCTACGGCGCCGCGCGGCAGACGTTCGCCGAAATGAGCCAGCCCATCAACGCCATGGAGGCGCTGCAGGATCTGCGCTTGACGGACGCGCGCGGGAACATGACGCTGTCGAAGGTGAAGAATGCGCTAGAGGGGGTCGAGCGCGCGCGACGTGAACCTGGCGTGAAGGCGGCGAAGTCAATTACCCCAGACCAGTTGAACATGATGAAAGCCATCCATGCCGACCTCATGCGACAAAGTAGCGTGGGCCTGGGTAAATCGGCGGGATCGAACACGTTCCAGAACATCGCCACCGACAACATCCTGGCGCAGATGATGCCGGGCAAGCTCGGGGGGCTGGTCAATGGCCGCGTGGGCGACGTGCTGGGCCAGCTCGGCAAGCTCGCATACAGCGGACCG
>Ga0265798_10008986_pt1 | contig 12606 bp, 10 predicted proteins | sample P3T30metagenome_FD_192430 | JGI IMG/M metagenome (GOLD analysis project Ga0265798, IMG submission 192430) | Plant litter microbial communities from East Loma Ridge, Irvine, California - P3 T30 | ecosystem: Environmental > Terrestrial > Plant litter > Unclassified | place: USA: California...
TGATCTCAGAGATGCTCCCAACAAGTACCTCTTCGTGGACACAAACAAGGCTAGCTACACGACAACTGAGTGCAATGTGCTCGCAGCGATTGCCAACACCACCGGCATCGTCTCCTTCTCCCTAGACCTCACGGAGATCAACGAGGGAAGAGCTGAACCAGTGTCGAAGGCCATCGTGTGCGGCCCGGATCAGGCTACTACCATCGGTAGCAGGACCTACTGCACGATCAACTACAGCTACCGGGGCATGCCCGGTTCGCCTCTCAGCTTCATCCAGGTAAGGGGCGGCGAAGGTACCGCTAGCGGCCTTCTCAGCTCTAACACAGTCACCAAGTCTGCTGAGTCCGAGGTTGCCAACCCCGGCCTTAGCCCCAGGAGATAGAGATGATGAGGCTCTGGAAGTTCCTCAAGGGAAAGGCCCTCTCCGACAGGGCTGACAGCATCCTTGTGCCTGCTCTTTTCCTCATTCCGGTGATCGCTCTTGTCATGGGCATCGCTGTGGAGGTTCAGAAGAACAACTATGTCCGCTCAGAGCGGATCAATGCCATCCAGGACTCAGCCAGCTCTGCAGTGACCCTCACTGACAGCCGGGGATCTTTGAACTGGAAGGTCGTGGATCGAGTTGTCAATGAGTATGAGCAGAACCGCTTCGGCGGAGACCGGTTTAGCTCATCTGCTAACACTCGACTGAACTATGACGACGATACTCGCGATAGCGCTGAATCCAAGGTCTTTGAGAACCCCGAGGAAGAGGGCTGCCTCGTCGGCACTGGAGATGACGAAGGTCAGCGATTCCCGCAGTACAAGATCACTCTGGACACTGGTCGAGGCAATACTGATCTCTCCGGTGCAACCCGGACATCCAAGACCGTGAGCTTCACGAGGACTCAGCCCAGCATCGCGGAGCTCAATCGAAGCACTCCGCTCAATACCATCGATCCTGCGACCGGCAAGGCCGCTATCTACAGGTCAGTGCAGATCGAAGTCATTGACCAGGCCCCCAACCTCGTGATGAACATGGCCGGCGTTCCTTGCCAGAAGTTCGACCTCTCAGCCAACGCAGTGACCTTCTCTGCCGACGCAGACCTCAACTGATCTTGGCCATCCGAAGCCTTCGGGCTACAGCAGTCTAGTGGCCATTTCCGTGGTACTATGGGCAAAAGTTAGGCGGGAGGGACTATGGGAGTCTAGGCTGTTTTAGAACAATCTAAGGTCGTATCCACAATCTCTAGCAAAGGAGCCCCATGGCTCGCAGGGCACAGTCAAAGGTCGCAACGGTCAAGGATGAGCGTGCGGAGGTGAAGAACCTTCTCAGCGATAGACTCAAGGACAAGACCGTGATCGCAGACACATCTGCTCTCCTGATCCGCGGTACTGACCTACTAAGATCCCTTCCGGCATGCCACCTGGTGATCCCCGTGGTCGTCGTCAAGGAGCTCGAAGGCAAGCGACAGTCAGACACCGTGGGCTTCCTAGCCCGGGACTGGCTCCGACTCCTCGAGGCACTCCGCGTCGAGCACGGCGAGGGTCTCGCAGGCAAGGTCGAGATCCCCGAGGGCTACACCAATGAGAGGATCGTAATCTCCATTGAGCCCAACCACAGCAGCCAGGAAGTGCTGCCTAAGCAGCTCCGGGACGGCAGCAACGACAGCACCATCCTCGCTGTCGCTAAGGCCTTCAGCGCAGAGCTCAAGGGTGACCAGGTAGCACTGATCTCCAACGATGTGCCCATGCGGATCCACTCCACCCTGGAGATCAAGGTCCCTGCCTACGAGGTCTCTTCGGCGACCATTGACGCGGCCAAGCCCTTCTCCGGTCGCATCGAGATCGAGATCGCCTCGGAGCAGGTAGACGAGCTCTTCAGCAACGCTGGCTACAACGCAGCAGAGCTCGAGGCTGTCATCGCTGCTGAGCTCAACGGCGATGTCTTCCACGCCCTGGTGGACATCACCCACGACGGCGAAGTTCTGAAGTCGGTGCTCTACTCCTCTGAGTTCGGCATCGAGCCCCTTCCCAAGAGCGGTAACCGAGCCAAGGGGATTTCCCCCAAGACCGAGGAGCAGAGGGTGGCCATGAACTACCTCCTCCGAGGCAGCAAGGAGCTCCCCATCGTCTCCATCGCCGGAAGCGCAGGAACAGGTAAGACCCTGCTCACCATCGCCGCCGGTCTCGAGGGCGTCAAGAAGGGCGAGTACCAGAGGGTCCTCGTCTTCCGGTCGCTCCACGAGATGGGTGCTGGACAGGAGATGGGCTTCCTCCCCGGAGGCGTGGATGAGAAGATGGCTCCCTGGTCGGGTGCCGTCACCGACTCCCTGGAGGTCATCGCTCGAGGCGCCAAGAAGGGTGGCCAGAAGCCCGCGAAGGCTGAGATCGACGCCCTGAAGGCAGATGTCGAAGTCTCTCCCATCAGCTACCTCCGAGGTCGCTCGATCACGGATACCTTCATGGTCCTCGATGAGGCTCAGAACTTCTCCCGCAACGAGCTGCTCAACATCCTCTCCCGGGCCGGAGAGGGCACCAAGGTGGTCCTCCTAGCCGACCCCGCACAGGTCGATAACCGCTTCCTTCAGACGGGCCCCAGGGCTGAGGTCTGGTCGGTCATCGACTCGCTGAAGTCCTCTGGGCTCTACGCCAATGTGACTCTGGTCAAGACAGAGAGGAGCGCAGTTGCCGAGCTAGCCTCGAGCATCCTCGCCCGCTGACCTAGTAAGCACGATCTGAAGGACCCTAACCCACCGGCCATTGATATGGAGACCCGTTGGGTTGGGGTCCTTTCAGCTTCAATCTCATAGAAAAAGTTCGATGCTATAGGCGGAGTGGGTTCATCCATGATGAGAGGTTCAAGCTACCTGGGTAGCACTCCGAAGAGAGCGCTCAGCAGGCCGAGACGCTTCGGTGCCCTCGCAGCTGTCTTCCTCGTCTTCGCCGTACTCTTTTCCGCCCTCGCCAGTCTCCCCCTCCTCGACTCCCTAGCTAAGGATTCCGGCAACGGGGCCTCCCCAGCTGTGATCAGCGATGCATCTGCTCTCTGGTGTGCTGATCCCAAGGAGGGCAATCTTGGCCTCGGCATGAACAGCTCCCGGGACTGGAAGAGCGGCTCTGCCTGGTATCCCCACGCTGAGACCTCTGGTCGAATCCTCACCACTCAGGAGGCCTTCGGCAGTGGGCTCAAGTTCACTAACTTCCACGGCGCCGGTGAGCCGACCGGTGGTCCCTGGTTCTGGATCTCTCCTCCCGGTGGACTTCCCGAGAGCACCGATGATGCAGAAGAGGGTCTCAACTCTGTAGTCTCCTACACGGGCAACACTCCCGAGGGTGAGGGTACCGAGAACTGGTACCAAAACATGAACAACTCCCGCAACGCGAGCAAGTGCGTCATGGGAGATGTGGGGGCTAGCGTCGCCAACGGAGTACTCGCCATCACCACTGGCGTCACCAACCTCATGGGCGGCATCGCTACCTTCGCCTTCGACCCCAACTTCATCTGCGAGCCCAACTCCGGCGCCACCAACTGCATCGACCTCGTGGGCATCATCGGTGGAACTGGAAGCAGCTCCGGCGACGGCATCATCGGCAAGCTCACTACGAGCGTCTACTTCCCCCTCCTTGCCCTAGCCGCTCTCCTCGTCGGTGTCTACATCGTCTGGAACGGCATCGTCAAGAGGCAGTTCCGAGAGACTCTCATCGGCGTTGTCTGGTCCGTTGCCACCGTTATCCTCGGCATTGCGCTTCTCCTCAACCCCCTCATGCTCGCTAAGGCACCGATGGTTGTGGGCAACGCGCTGACGAGCTGCATCGTGGGAGCCTTCACGGGTAGCGGTGGCTGCGCCGACGGCTCCAACGGTGGCACTGGAGTCACCGACGGATCGTCTACTCCCTACTGTGAGGCCTGGTCTGACAGGACCAACTTCATGGATCAGGCTGCAATCACCATGACCTCAATGGGCTGTGAGCTCTGGAAGTCCTTCGTGCTGCAGCCCTACGCTCAGGGTTCCTTCGGAGCATCTCTCGACGAGCTCGACACGAACCGGGCTGACAGCATTGCCTCGCAGCTCATCGCTAAGAACCCCGGCTTCAATCAGGATAGCTTCTGCGTAGACACCAAGGTCAAGGGTACCCTGGAGAGCAACTACGGCAACACCCTGGACCTCACTCGAAGCGGTGACCAGATCTGCAACCTCGCTATCTACCAGGCCTACCTCGGCGTGGATGCGAGCATGGATAGCGGTAGCGCCGGCAACCCCGTGGCAGACAGCGCTGTGGACGGCCGCTGGCTGAAGCTCGCTCAGGTAGCAGCTACCGACGAGGGCATGTACCGGGCCTGGGCGCCCACCGACGCTCACCTCGGTCAGATCGGCCTTGCGCTCATCGGTCTTTTCTCCGCAATCCTCGCAGCCATCGTGGTCTTCGTAGTGGCAGCCTTCGCTCTGGCCTTCTATGTGACCTCCATCCTGATGATCGCCTTTGCTCCCTTCTTCCTCCTCGCAGGAGTCCACCCGGGCAAGGGTCGAAAGATGATGATCGGCTGGATCGGCCAGGTACTGTCCAACATTATGAAGTACGCTGCCTCAGCCATCTTCCTGGTCATCACCGTAGCGCTCTACGGAGCCGTGCTGGCCAATGTGACCAACCCCGGCGCCATCTTGATCTTCATGATTATTCTGACTGTGGCCCTCCTCATGTACCGCAAGGAGATCGTGGACATGGTGGGTGTCATCGACCTCGGTGGAGAGAAGCTCTCCAACAAGTTCGCTGAGAAGACCATGGACCGGGTGAGGAACACCAGCAAGACCGCTATGGCCGTGGGTGCTGGTCTCACCGCCGGTGTGCTGTCCAACGGAGTCAGCAACCCCTTCAGCGTCGAGAACATGGGCAGCACGCTCAGGGCCGGTGCCGATGCAGGTCGCCGTAGCCTCAAGAGCCGTCCTGGCGCTATCGGTGAGGTTATGAAGGCCTCCGACCGAATCTCTGCTGACAACCGTGCGGACATGGCCAAGCAGGCCCACGCTGCCACCGACACCTCCAAGAAGGCCACACAGGAGCGCATCGGCGCAGAGAAGGAGCTCACCGGACTCACTGCCAGCCGCGAGAACTCTGAGCGCGAAGCCAAGGAAGAGATCGCGGGTTACAAGGGTGAGTACGCTGCGGCTTCCACTCGCAAGTTCGAAGTCCAGAGGGACATGGACAAGCTCGTAGATGCCGAAGGTGTTGCCGTTGGTGCTATTGAGAACCCCGCCTTCCGTGAGTACCAGGATCTCCTGAACCAGATCAAGAACCTGGAGATCAAGGCGGTGATCGCTCACGAAAGCGGCAACTTCGAGGAAGCAGATCGCTACAGGGATCAGGCTTCGCTCCTTGGCCAGCGCTTCGATGAGGTGCGAGCAAACCTCTCTGAGGACGAGATTGCTGCAGGTAGCGGCCACTACAACGCCGTCCTCGCCGAGACTCTCGGTGATTCCGGAGTGGATACTGAGCACGCTGACATCTATGCAGAGCAGGTTCGCGAGCAGTACGAGCAGGTTCTCTCCACTCTCGCTGGATCCACCTACAAGGCCGAGGCAGTTAGGGTTTCTCAGGCCGAAAATGACAAGAACCTCGAGGGCCAGATACTCGCCGCCAAGGAGGCTGTTTACGATGCGACTCGAAGCGAGAGGGTCGCCGAGGCAGCATCCGATGAGGCTCGACAGACTGTCATCGACTTCAAGCCCGGTCAGGTCATCAAGAACACCGATGTGAGGAAGAACGCTCGACGGATCGCAGACCTTCAGAACGACAAGTCGGATGACATCCACAAGCTTTCGAGCTCTGTCGAGGGTCAGATGCTGGAGCGCTCCGAGGACATCACTAGCGCCAACGATCTCCGGGACTCCTGGAGCAAGGAAGCTGCCGCACAGAGGGCAGGACTCGCTGACTCTCAGGCAGCAGCTCGCAGGCTCACCGATGTCCACAGGGATGTACAGGGCTCCAAGCAGGCTGCTGTCGATAGCTGGAGAGCTGTGGATCCTTCCAACCCCGAGGACCGAGCAAAGAAGGCCTACCTCGATCACCTCAGCGCAGAGACTGCCGCCACTAGGGCAAGCGCTCGAGTGGAGGACTTCTCCTCTAAGGAAGCCGAGGGTAGGCTATCCGAGATCGACCGGGCAGATCTCTTTGCTGCGAAGCGTGAGGAAGAGGCAGCCAGGGCAAAGATGGACTCCAGCGAGCGAGTGATCAAGACCGCTGGCAGCGACCTGGGTGCCATGAAGGATCAGCTCAGGAAGACCGTCGAGTCTGAGTACTCCAAGCGTCCCTCCGCTCAATCCATGAGCATGGACGATGGCCTTGAGAGCTTCGAGAAGAACCTCAGCAGCGCTGCCACCGAGGTTCAGAGCGAGGCTCGAGCCCGCCAGGAGGCGCTGGCGCTGGCACAGCGAGAGGAAGCCGCCGCAGCTCGACAGGCACAGTCTGCACAGCGCGAGGCTCAGAGGCTCGCTGAGACAGCCCAGGGACTCCGGGAGCAGGCAGCTAGCAAGAAGCCTGTGACTCCGGCCCAGGCTGCGAGGATTGAGACCAGGACCGCCAAGGTGGCTAAGCCCACCGGCCGTGGTATCCCGCTCCCTCAGGATGCAGCACCGGTGAGCACTCCGGCACCACAGAGCATCCCTGAGCCTGCGCCTAAGCCCGCTTCTGCGCCGGCCCCTCAGGTTGTGCAGCCTCCGGTTCAGGCCGCCCCTCAGGCAGCGCCTGCACCGACTCCCGCACCGGCGCCGACACCTGTGGCTGAGCCTGTCCGTCAGGCGCCTCCCACACAGAAGGCAGCTGTGGACACGGAACAGGCTCAGGGTCTTCGTGCCCGGGAGGCTCGCCTCGCAGATGAGCAGGCAGCCAGGGAGGCCACTAAGCTGAAGGCTGAGCAGGATCGAGAGGCTGAGAAGGTTCGAGTCCAGGAGCGAGATGCTGAGAGAGCTCGAGCTCAGGAGGCAGAGCGCGAAGCGAAAGAGGCTGCTCGACTTAGCCGGGAGCGAGCACAGAGTGAGGCTGCCGCCACAGCCCGCGAAAGGGCAGCAGCTCAGGCTCGAGTGAAGGCCGCAGAGGAAGCTAGCGCTGAGAGAGTCAAGCGTGCCCGGGAAGAGGACACGCGGAGCGCTCAGCGAGAAGCTGACAGGGCTATCATCCTGGTCAACGAGGCTGCCGAAGCAGACATCCGAGAGATCCAGCAGAGAAGAAGCGACCTCGACGACAGGATGGGTCAGCTCGTCGGAGGCTCAAGGTTCAGCGAGCAGTACGATAGCATCTTCAGCCAGCTCGATGAGGTCGCAGCAAAGGCTGACCTCTCAGAGAGGGAGCTCAGAGAGTCCCTGGATGCCATTTCGAGGGATAGTTTCGAAGTGACCAAGACGGTGGCTGGGCTCGCGGGATCCATGGCTCCAGGCGCAGAGGAGCTCAACCGGGACATCGAGGATCAGATCGACAGGATCAGGAATGCTAGAAGCGGAACCAAGCCAGGACAGAACGATGGCCCAGCTCCTAGCTCCGGTGGAAACCCCTTCAGACGATAATCACTCTGGAAGCAAGATCGAAGAAACAGGGAGCTCAGAGTGAGTGACAGAAGGCCAGAGGACTCGGGAGAGCCGGAGGTAGGCTCCTCCGAGTCCACTGGCGAATCCCGAGGCCCCATCGGCCGTAGAGCTGATGAGATCCGCGGCCGGGAGCAGGCTCGTAGGGATGCTCGCGAGAGCGCCGCCCGGGAAGATCCCATTGAAGCTTCCAAGGGTAGAGCCGAGAAGTTCGGAGACTCAGCAGCCTCGAAGATGGCCGGAGCCCGGGCAACGATGGGCACCGGCAAGGATAAGCTCAATGTCGGACTCAACAAGGTAGCAGAGGGAGATGGAGTAGCCGGAAAGGCCGCTCGAGGAGTACAGACAGCCCAGAGGGCTGCGCAGATGGCCCACGCTGTCGCTGAGACCGCGAAGTCCATCGCGGTGTCCGCCAAGGGGCTCGTAGTAGCTCTGGGAAACCCCTACTCGCTCATCGCCATCGCAGTGGTGCTCGTACTGACCTTCATCGCTCTCAGTGTGGTCACTGGAGTTCAGGTCTACGGCAAGAACGACTCAGTCGACAACTGCACAGCCAACGGCTCAGTGAGCACTGTCACCGTCCCCACCGATGCAACCGTGGAGCAGAACCGGGACTCCATGATGGGCTGGCTCATGCAGAACAACTTCAAGTCCAACGGCAACAAGCCACTGACGAAGGAGCAGGCTGCGGCCGTCGCGGGAAACTTCGCTGCTGAGTCTGGCTTCGGCTTCGATGTGACCGAGGGCCACACTATGGATGGAGCCTCCAACGAGCAGGTCGATGCCTGGACCAAGGGTGGCGCTCGAGGCCTCGGCATGGCCCAGTGGACCTTCAACCCCGGTCGAGCAGGAACGCTGATCTCCTTGGCCAAGAGCATGGGGAAGAACTGGTACGACCCCGAGGTTCAGTTCCAGATGATCCTCAATGAGATGGACGGAGCCTACGGCCCTCGGCTCGCCTCTGCTGGCTTCTTCGCGAGCGGCGGTCAGCCCGGTCCACTGGCCATCATCTTCCACGACATCTATGAGGGCTCAGCTGACACTCCCTCCATGAAGGAGCGTCGAGCTCAGATGGCAGAGGACGCCTTCGCCAACGGCAAGGCGGGTGGCTATAGCCCGGCCGGTGGAGACAACTGCCAGCAGGGTGGAGCGGCAGGAAACGGCGACTGGGTCTACCCCGTCGAGATGCGCAACGGTGAGCCCCTGAACTGGGTCACTCGCTTCGGCTCTCAGGACCACGAGGCAGGCGCTCTGGACATCAACGGCGTCGGCAACGGCGGCGCTCCCACCGACTGGCCGGTCTACGCTGCTTCGGATGGGGTTGTGCTCTCCATCGGAGACAGCAACTGCTCACCTCTGACGATCTGGCATGAGAAGGACAAGGTGGCCTCGGTCTACCTCCACATGAACTCCAAGGTAGTGAAGACCGGAGACACCGTCGAGGCTGGACAGCACATCGGAGGTATCGGCACCAAGGGCTGCGGCTCTACTGGAAACCACCTCCACTTCGGCATCAGGCCCAACAATGACTTCGGAGCCAAGATGCCCGCCTGGAGCTTCATGCAGGAGAAGGGCGTGGACATGGGTCGCTGTGTGGGAGAGTCCGCCTCAGCCTGTGCCCTCGGCGGTGCTCCCTACTCGGGCTGAAACGGTGATAGCATGAATCCGCAGGAGTACCCGACTAGAGCCGGAGGTAGAGGATGACCAAGAAGCAGTTCATCGTAGCCATCTCACTGGTCCTAGCGCTGGTGATCGGCGCTGGTGCGGTCTTCTTCATCCTCAGCGGTAGGGCTCCAGCCGAGGACAATTCAGTTGGCACAGAGGAGCTCTCATCCTCTGAGATCGCAGCCATCGAGATCACCTCCACCACCTTCCTCCAGGAGGCGTCGAACTTCGGCGTGAACATGGACACCCTGACTGAGGAAACTGTCTCTCAGCGGATGCAGGACATCGCAGATGACAACGGCGGCACATCCTGGATCAAGCGCAGCGAGGTAGCGGGTAGGCTCGTCAGCGAGTACATCGACCTCTCCAACGACTTCCCCTTCGACCCTGATCGGATCGCCAACGCCGACTACACCGACGGCAGCAATGTGGCTAGCTTCAGGGGGAGTTCCATGGCGGTGGACACTGAGGGCACTGCCAACTATGTCTACACGGACCGGGATGAGCCCACTCTCATCGCAAAGGTGAACTTCGACGGCACTTCGACCCTCTCCCACTTCGCCCAGAGCCCCTCGGCTGGCGGCGACGAGCTCGAGAACCACGATGTGGAGTTCACTCCCTGGGACATCAGTGAGCAGACCGTCCGCGTGGACGGCACCATGACGCTCTCCCGGGATCAGGACGGCGAGAACTGGCGAGTGAGATCCATAGACTTCAGCGAGGGCGAGTTCGCCTTCCCCTTCTGGGCCCCAGAGCCCTTCACCACGAGCTACCCGGGCACTGAGCTCGGAGGCACCGTGGTCCGATCGATAGAATTCCCCAGCACGCAGGAGGATACAGATGTCCCAGAATGACCTAGAACAGCCCCTAAGGCCCTCGGAGGGGCAGGACACATCATCGCTCCAGGATGAGCGTAGCGGCGACGAGAGCGCATCCTCCGACCGCTCCACCGCCGTAGAGGCTCCTGACGCTGCTAAAGCCCCGGTAGATCTCGACTCCGAGAGTGCTGAAGCCTCCGAAGCCCGCTCGGCCACTGAGCCCAGCCGGGACAGCTACCTCGACGATGATGAGGAGTGGCTCCACGCAGCCGATGAGATTCTCCACAAGGACGAGACCTCGGTCATCGCTCAGCAGGAAGACGCCGTGGTTAGCTGGGACATCCAGGGCCTCTACGATGACTCGGGGAAGGTTCGGGGCAAGCGCTCCCTGAGGAACAATCCTCCTATGTTCGTAGTCTCTGACAGCAGCGGTGACAGTGCTACCTTCGTGCTCACCAAGGAACTCTCTGGAGTTCTCGCTCGGCACATGGACAACGCCCACCGGGCATTCTACGGCATCCGTCCCAAAGATGAGCTCAGCTTCAAGGAGAAGCTCAGCGATGCTCGCACAGGACTCCGGGAGAACATGGGCAAGGCCATCGTCGTGGGTGGACTCCTCGTGGCGCTTCTGATCTTCGGCTTCATCCTCTAGGCACTCCAGCCGATATGAGTCCCGAAGGAATCGAACGCTAGGACGGAAGGTGGGGCTGTGAGCGCCAACATAGCAGCTTCTGAGGTCCGCATAGCCAAGTCAATCGGCTATCGGATCATCGCTAAGAAGGCTGTCAGGGCTGTGCTCTGGCTCCTGGTCTTGGCCGTGCTGATCTACGGGGTCATCGCCAGCACCATGGCTCGCTATGTGGCCACGGACCTCGGCACGCTGAAGGTTGTCTCGACGACCTTCCCCGGCGGCCAGGCAACCGAAGGAACAGCTGTTGTCATCGATCCCGAGGGCGGCCACACTGGCAACCCGCTCAATAACCTACTCACCGCGGTTACTCCCCACGGAGGCATCCTCATCGGTGAGATCGTCCAGGGTCCCTTCGGCACTCCCGACTGGGCCACCTACGGCATCGACCGGGACGCCGACGAACCTCTCTCCAGCGAGTACATCTTCAGATGTCTCGAGGGCTGTGAGGTCGAGGGATCCTACGGAGTCATTGCCGAAGATCAGATCATGGGAATTCCGGTGGAGCGATGATGTTCGAAGAGCTATTCTCAAGGAAGCAGCAGTCCAAGACCACTGCGAGGCAGCTCCCCAAGGAAGTTGACGCTGTGCAGAGAGTCTCGGGTGGCGGCAAGCGCACTCGGCACTCCTCCATGACCGTCGATAGCTATATCTGGCTTAAGCGGCTCGTGGTGAGCTGCATTGTCATCCTAGGTGTGGGTATCATAGGCCTAGCAGCCTATGGGCTCATTTCGGACTTCGTTAGCTACTCCGGAGGAGCACCAGTTGAATCGAGCTCTGTACAGCCAGGCGCTGCAGAGCCGGGGGAGTAAAGTCGGGGGAAATCTATGGTGGCCAACAGACGCGCTGAGTATCAGCGACTCTGCGAGGAGCTCAGGACCTCCGACGATGGCAAAGCGCAGGATAGGCTGAAGAGCTCGATCAGGGAGCTCATCACAGCTGACGACAGTGCTGTCCGGGGATACATCGAGGACTCCCTGAGGCGCTCGCTTCGCTACATCTCGCCCACAGTGGGGAAGGCAGAGGGTAGACCCTTCTCTCTGGCCGTGGAGATCCGCTATTCCCAGGGCGATCCAGTGGTGCTTCTCGGAGTCTCCTTCCGGCCCAAGATCGGCGACGATCTCGACCATCTCATCGGCTACTTCGGCGAAGAACTCTACGGCCTGGCCCGGCTCAAGGGCTTCGACTGGCTCATCGCAGAGCTCGCAGTCAACGGGAAGTCGATCCCCCGGAGCTAGTTCCCACCGAGACCGTTCTTTGATATTGAACTAGTCTAGAGGGGGTGGGAATGATGGTCAGAGATAGCTACGCAGGTCGTCCTCGACCCGTTCGATCCATCCCCAAGAGCACCATGGTGGACATCCACACGGAGACCAACCATCGGGGCGAGCTCTCAGAAGTAGACCTCGCCGCAGTCGCTGCTATCAGCGATGAGCTCAACCATCTAGGCATCATTCGAGCTGTGGAGACCATGCACGGCATCGGCTCCGAAGAAGAGCTCACTGAGGTGCTCAGAGATGCTGAGGATCGATCCCTCTCCGAGGAAGATCTCAACCCCGAGTACCACAGCGCCAGACTCGACGAGACCCTGATGGGGCTCGAGGGCACATCCAACCCGCTCATGGAGAAGTTCGACGACTACGAAGGTCTCGACTACAATCCAGCCTTCCGGGCACGGGACAAGTTCGATGGCTTCCTTCAGGGAAGCAAGTCTAAGAAGGGGAGAACACTGTAGCCAAGCGCATAGCAATTGGTTGACACCAAGACTCGTACAGATTTGACAAGGCCAGTGATCCGTTTTACTATGGACTCACAGGTCTTCGAACCTCCCAAAGCACCATGAGGTTCCGAGGGCCTTTTCTGTCTTCTCCCGCTTCCA
>Ga0265798_10008987_pt1 | contig 12604 bp, 8 predicted proteins | sample P3T30metagenome_FD_192430 | JGI IMG/M metagenome (GOLD analysis project Ga0265798, IMG submission 192430) | Plant litter microbial communities from East Loma Ridge, Irvine, California - P3 T30 | ecosystem: Environmental > Terrestrial > Plant litter > Unclassified | place: USA: California...
CATCGTGAACGCCAACTACAGCGGCTCGAACGGCGACGTCATCGGCAACCTGGTGCACGACATCGCCAAGCCGGGCGCCTGCAACGGCGTGCAGGGCATTTATTCGGCCAACAAGGGCGGCAAGATCATGAACAACGTGGTGTACCGCGCCTCGTCCTACGGCATCCACCTGTGGCACGCCGCGACCGACGCCTTCATCTCCAACAACACCGTGTTCGCCAACGGTTCCTCGACCATGGGCGGCGGCATCGTCATCGGTGCCGGCGACGCCCCGGGCGGCGTGCAGGTGAAGAACACCATGGTGGTCAACAACATCGTCTACAACAACCCGCGCTCGGGCATCCTGCAGTACTGCTACTCCGGCCAGAGCTGCATCGGTTCGGGCAACGTGACGGCCAACAACCTGGTGTACGGCAACGGCAGCAACATCTCGCTGAAAACGGGCAGCGCCACCGGCACGGTCAGCGCCGATCCCAAGTTCGTCAGCTATAACCCGACCGGCACCGGCGACTACCGCCTGCAAGCCTCCTCGCCGGCTGTGAACAAGGGCACCTCGAGCTGGTCGCCGGCGATCGACATCCTCGGCAAGGCACGTCCGCTGGGCGGCGCCTTCGACATCGGCGCTTACGAGAACTACTGATAATCAGTCGTCACGCGCATCGGCATCCAGCTGGCGCAGGAAGGCCAGCTTGTCGATCACCTTGGCCTCCATCCCGCGCGGCACCGGGTCGTACCAGCGCGGTTCCGGCATCCCGTCCGGCAGGTAGGTTTCGCCGGCGGCATAGGCGTTCGGCTCGTCATGGGCGTAGCGGTATTCGTGGCCGTAGCCCAGCTCCTTCATGAGCTTGGTCGGCGCGTTGCGCAGGTGCACCGGCACCTCGCGCGACTTGTCCTTGCGCACGAACGCCATGGCGGCGTTGAAGGCGTTGTAGCCGGCATTGCTCTTGGCCGCGATGGCAAGGTAGATCACGGCCTGGCCCAGCGCCAGCTCGCCCTCGGGCGAACCCAGGCGCTCGTAGGTGGCGGCGGCATCGTTCGCGATCTGCATGGCGCGCGGGTCGGCCAGGCCGATATCTTCCCAGGCCATGCGCACGATGCGGCGCGACAGGTACTTGGCGTCGGCGCCGCCGTCCAGCATGCGGCACAGCCAGTACAGCGCGGCGTCCGGATGCGAGCCGCGCACGGATTTGTGCAGGGCCGAGATCTGGTCGTAGAAATTGTCGCCGCCCTTGTCGAAGCGGCGCGCATTCAGGGTCAGCGCATTCTCGACGAATTCGCCGGTGATGCGGGTGATGCCCGAGGTGCCGGCCGAGGTCTTGGTCTGCTCGAGCAGGTTCAGGAAGCGCCGCGCGTCGCCGTCGGCGTACCCGACCAGGGTCTGCACGGCGACTTCGTCGAACTGCAGGTGCTGCAGCACGCGTTCCTGGGCGCGCTTGAGGAGCTGGCGCATCTCGTCGTCCGTCAGGGCCTTCAGCACGTACACCTGGGAACGCGACAGCAGCGCCGAATTGACTTCGAACGAGGGATTCTCGGTGGTGGCGCCGATCAGGGTGACCAGGCCGCTCTCGACGAAGGGCAGCAAGGCGTCCTGCTGCGACTTGTTGAAGCGGTGGATCTCGTCGATGAACAGGATGGTGTGCTTGCCGCGCGCCAGGTACTGCTCGGCCTGCTCGATCGACGCGCGGATGTCCTTCACGCCCGACAGCACGGCGGACAGCGCGATGAATTCGCAATCGAAGGCGTTCGCGGTCAGGCGCGCCAGCGTGGTCTTGCCGACACCGGGCGGGCCCCACAGGATCATCGAGTGCGGGCGGCCCGACTTGAACACCAGGTTCAGCGGCTTGCCCTCGCCCAGCAGGTGGCTCTGGCCGATCACCTCGCCTATGGTCTTCGGGCGCAGGGCTTCGGCCAGCGGGGCCGCGGGTTCGGTTCTGAAAAGGTCATCCACGGGCGGCTCCCGGGCAAGGGGTATCGTTCTTGTCCATCCTGGCTATATATGGCCGGCGTAGCGAAAACGCAAGGGTAATGGATGAGACGGTACCGTGCCCGGACGCATCCGGCGGCCTATCGGCTCACTTACTGGCTGACGACTTCGGCACCCTTGGGCGCCTCGAACCTGAAGGCGTTCGCGGCCAGGGACGGATTGCGCTGGAAGCTGGTGAATTTCAACAGCGTGGTCTGGCCGAAATTGTCCTTCAGCTCCATTGCCTGCGGCACGCCATCCTTCAGGCCGATGCCGATCTGCTCGAAGGTGGTGTCCTTCGATTTCGGGGTGGCGCTCAGCCACTCCAGGCCGTCGCGGCTGCCCGCTTCCGCCAGGGTGAAGTTCTTTTCCAGGTCGTTGCTGCCGAACAGGATGGCGGCCGGCGAACTGCCCAGCGCATTGCCCAGCTTCTTGCTGGTGACCTGGTTCAAGTCCTTGTCGTAGATGTACATGGTCTCGCCGTCGGCCTGCAGCACCTGCTCGAAGGGCTTCTGGTAGGTCCAGATGAACTTGCCTGGGCGGGCGAACACGAAGGTACCGGTCGAGGGCGGGTTGGCCTTTGCGGTCTTCGCGCTGCGGACCTGGGTCTGGGTGAAGTCGCCGCGGGCGGATTTGGTGCCGGAGACGAAGGTCTTGAACTGGTCGAGGGCGCCGGCGGAGGCCGAGGCGGTGAATGCCAGCGCGCTGGCGGCGAGGATGGTGGTGAGGGTGGTCTTCAGCTTCATAGTCACATGATTGTCATTTGTAGGGTGGGCACCCGGTGCCCGCCATGTGTGCATGTCACCGAGCATTTTGGTGGGCACGGGGTGCCCACCCTACGCCCATCTGACGTCGCGGTCGGTGCGTTACTCCGCGCTGGTGGCGGGAACGAGGATGTCGCGGTTGCCGTTCGACTGCATCGGCGAGACCACGCCGCTCTGCTCCATCTGCTCGAGCAGGCGCGCCGCGCGGTTGTAGCCGATGCGCAGGTGGCGCTGCACCAGCGAGATCGAGGCACGGCGGTTCTTGAGCACCACTTGCACCGCCTGGTCGTACATGGCGTCGGATTCGCCGCCGCCCTCGCCGGCGGTTGCGCCGTCGCCGGCAGCGCCGCCGTCCTCGGCCACGCCCCCTTCGAGGATGCCTTCAATGTAATTCGGTTCGCCGGTCGATTGCAGATGTTTTACAACTCGATGCACTTCGTCGTCGGAGACGAAGGCGCCGTGCACGCGCACCGGCAGGCCGGTCCCCGGCGGCATGTACAGCATGTCGCCCATGCCCAGCAGGGTCTCGGCGCCCATCTGGTCGAGAATCGTGCGCGAGTCGATCTTCGAGCTCACCTGGAACGCGATGCGGGTCGGGATGTTGGCCTTGATCAGGCCGGTGATCACGTCGACCGATGGACGCTGGGTCGCCAGGATCAGGTGGATGCCGGCCGCGCGCGCCTTTTGCGCGATACGGGCGATCAGTTCCTCGACCTTCTTGCCCACCACCATCATCAGGTCGGCCAATTCGTCGATGATGATGACGATGGTCGGCAGCTTTTCCAGCGGCTCGGGGTTGTCCGGCATGATCGAGAACGGGTTCGGGATGGGCTCCTCGCGCTTCTCCGCGTCCAGGATCTTGCCGTTGTAGCCGGCCAGGTTGCGCACGCCCAGCTTGCTCATCAACTTGTAGCGGCGCTCCATCTCGTTCACGGCCCAGTTCAGCGCATGGCCGGCCTGGCGCATGTCGGTCACGACCGGCGCCAGCAGGTGCGGGATGCCTTCGTACACCGACATTTCCAGCATCTTCGGGTCGATCAGGATCAGGCGCACGTCGGCCGGGTCCGCTTTATACAGCAGCGACAGGATTGTGGCGTTGATGCCCACCGATTTACCGGAACCGGTGGTACCCGCCACCAGCAGGTGCGGCATCTTGGCGAGATCCGCCACTACCGGCTTGCCGGCGATATCCTTGCCCAGCGCCACGGTCAGCGCCGAGGCACTGTCGGCATACACCTTGGAGCCGACGATTTCCGTCAGGCGCACGATCTGGCGCTTCGGGTTCGGCAGCTCGAGCGCCATGTAGTTCTTGCCGGGGATGGTCTCGACCACGCGGATCGAGGTCAGCGACAGCGAACGCGCCAGGTCGCGCGCCAGGTTGACGATCTGGCTGCCCTTCACGCCGGTGGCCGGCTCGATCTCGTAGCGGGTCACGACCGGACCCGGGTAGGCGGCCACCACCTTGGCTTCGACGCCGAAGTCGGACAGCTTCTTCTCGATCAGGCGGCTGGTGAATTCGAGGGTGTCGACGGCCACCGATTCCTGGGCCGGCGGCGCGTCGTCCAGCAGGCCCAGCGGCGGCAGCGTGGAATCGCCCGAGACTTCGAACAGGTGCGACTGGCGCTCCTTCTCGGCACGCTCGGAACGCGGCACGTTGACCATCTGCGGCTCGATCTTGATCGGTGCCGCCGGGGTGACCGACTGCGGGGCGCTGGCCGGCGGCGGCACGGCCGGGCGCGCGGCCGGCTTCGAGAGCCGCACGGCGGGCGCCTGCTGGAATTCCTCGTCGTCCTCGAAAGCCGCCGCAGTAGAGGCCGACACCGGCGCCGGCGCAGGGGCCGGGGCCGGGGCGGCATCGCCGAAGTGCGGCTCGCGCACGGCGCCCAGGCTCGGTTCCATGCCGGGCTCGACCCGCGGTTCGGCGCGCACGTCGGCGGGCGCCGCCTTGGGCTCGGCCTTCGCCTTGACCTTGGCCATCGCCTTGGCCAGCAGCCCCGGTTTTTTCGGCACCTCTTCGAAAGCCTCGTCCTCGGCCGCCGGGTCCGGGGCCGCACGCGGCGCCGCCTTCGGCTCGTGCTTCAGGATCGCCGCGGCGCCATGCTTCTCGGCGAACTTGGCGCGCTCGCTCACGAGCACCTCGTCGCGCCGGTGCGCCGCGGCCTCGCCCAGGGCACGGTCTTCGCGGTCTTCGTAGCGCAGGCGGAACCATTCCCAGCTCGTCTCGATCGCTTCGCCGATGCGCTCGGCCACGGCCAGCCACGAGACCTGGAAGTACCAGGAAAAGCCCAGGCCGAACAGCAGCAGCAGGAGCAGCGTGGCGCCGGTGGAACCGAACGCGGTATAAGCGGGATGACCGATCAGCTGACCCAGCACGCCGCCGCCACCGGGACGCGGCAACTCGACCTTCATCGACCCCATGCGCAGGTATTCGAGGCTGACGCTGCCGGCGAACATCAGCGCGAAGCCGATCCAGCGGATCACGGTCTCGCCCTGGTGCTCGGGCTCGGGCAAGGCCTGTTCGACGATGAAACGGCTGTGCAGGCGGCGGTAGCCCTTCCAGACGGCGCGCGTGAAGCAGACGCACAGCCACCAGGCCGAGAAGCCGAAGATGAACAGCAGCAGATCCGCCAGCCAGGCGCCGGCGCGGCCGCCCAGGTTGACCACGTGGGGCACCGCGCTTTCGTGCGACCAGCCCGGATCGGCTTTGTTATAACTGAGCAGGATGAGGACGAAATACAACAGTGCGACCGCTGTCGCCAGCCAGCGCGCCTCCGACAACAGGCGCACGAGCCGGTTCGGCAGGGGTTGCCGCGGCTGCCTGGGCTTGTGGGTGTAGGTCGAACCTGTCGAAGAACTATTCTTGCTCATACGAGATGCTACTTATTGAAACCGTTACAGCGGAAGATGTTCATTCTAAGCCATATATGGCCGGGCAGGCCCACGATTCATGCTGGTTTGCATCATGCTCTATAATCTGCGGTCCGATTCCCCTTGATTCCGATGATGGTCGGCCCCACTTTCCGCCCATCATCACCTCAGAAGAAGTTCAACATGACCACTCGCAAACACGCCAAAGTCCTGATCCTCGGCTCCGGCCCCGCCGGTTACAGCGCCGCCGTCTACGCCGCGCGCGCCAACCTCAACCCGATGCTGGTGACCGGCGTCGAGCAGGGCGGCCAGCTGATGACCACCACGGACGTCGAGAACTGGCCGGGCGACCCCTTGGGCGTCCAGGGTCCGGAACTGATGGCGCGCCTGCTGCAGCACGCCGAGCGTTTCAATACCGAGATCGTGTTCGACCACATCCACACGACGTTCCTGAACGAGAAACCGATCCGCCTGGTCGGCGATTCGCATGAATTCACCTGCGACGCCCTGATCATCGCCACCGGCGCCTCGGCCCAGTACCTCGGCCTGCCCAGCGAGCAGGAATTCATGGGCAAGGGCGTCTCGGCCTGCGCCACCTGCGACGGCTTCTTCTACCGCAACCAGGAAGTGGCGGTCATCGGCGGCGGCAATACCGCGGTCGAGGAAGCGCTGTACCTGTCGAACATCGCCACCAAGGTCACTTTGATCCACCGCCGCGACAAGTTCCGCGCCGAGCCGATCCTGGTGGACCGCCTGATGGCCAAGGTTGCCGAAGGCAAGATGGTGCTGGAACTGAACCAGACCCTGGACGAAGTGACGGGCGACGCCAGCGGCGTGACCGGCCTGCGCCTGAAATCCACCCAGGATGGCGCCATCAAGGAACTGAAGGTGCACGGCCTGTTCGTGGCGATCGGCCACAAGCCGAACACCGCGATCTTCGACGGCCAGCTGGACATGCACAACGGCTACATCAAGACCCGCAGCGGTACCGAGGGCATGGCGACCGCCACCAGCGTGCCGGGCGTGTTCGCGGCCGGCGACGTGCAGGACCACGTGTACCGCCAGGCGATCACCTCCTCCGGCTCGGGCTGCATGGCCGCACTGGACGCGCAGCGCTACCTGGAAGCGCTGGAGTAAAACCCTAAGCAAAGGTTTATTTTCGATGGCAGGCATGAAAGACTTCGGCGACCTGAAATCCTTCCGCGACCGCTTGAAAGTGGAGGAGCACCTGCGCAAGATCGAAAAAGCCGAGCGCGAAAAGCGCGAGCGGGCCGAACGCGAGCTGGCGGTCGAGTTCCGCTCGGCCGTGAAGGACGTCAAGCAGATGCCGGAATCCGACCGCTACGTCTGGCGTCCGGCCCACGAAGCCGAGCTGCGGCGCCAGGCCGCGGGGCGGCGTCCGCCCACCGACGATGAAGTCCAGGCCATCCTGGCCGAATCGATGCTGTCCGACGGATTCGACGTCGACGGCCTGCTGGACGAGGAACCGACCCTGAGCTGGTCGGCGCCCGGCGTCGGTCCGGACGTCGTCAAGCGGCTGCGCAAGCGCCACTGGCAGGTCGAGGACGAACTCGACCTGCACGGCCTGACGCGCGACCTGGCCCGGCGCCAGGTCGATGCGTTTTTACGCAAAAGCAATAAGCGCGGCATCCGCTGCGTGCGCATCATCCACGGTATCGGTTATGGTTCCGCCGGCGGCGAACCCGTGCTGCGCGGCATGGTGCACAGCTGGCTGGTGCAGACGAACGAAACCGTCGCCTTTTGCGTGGCGGGCCGCGCCGATGGCGGCAACGGCGCGCTGATCGTGCTGTTGCGTCCTGCGCTCGAAGACTAATCCCCTCGTGTTGATATGCAACAATACGGGTTTTCCACAATCCGTATTGACATGCACTTGTGTCAAAAAAGCAGCAAGCGGGAAATGAAACCTTGTAATATGCACCCTGAACATTGCCACCCCGCCCCCGCCGAAAGGATGAGTCGATAGTGAAGTCCAGCACGCCTGAAATCATGGGCATTCCGCAGCGGGTCGACCTGCTCAATTGCGCGGATGAGCCCATCCACCTGCCCGGTTCCATCCAGCCCCATGGCGCCCTCCTCTTCCTCGACGAGAGCGGCATGGCCGAAGGCTGGAGTGCGAACGCGCCGGTGCGGCTGGGCCTGGACCTGGCCCTCGGGCACCACTTCGACGCCTTCGGCCTGCCGGATGCCGTCACCGAACTGATCGAGGAAACCCTCGATACCCTCAGCGACGGCGCAGGCGCGCCGCTGGTGACCGCCGTGACGCTGGGCGGCACCGACTACGACTGCGTGGTGCATGCGCACCAGCACCGCGTGATCATCGAGTTCGAAGCGCGCGAGGAATCGGCCGACGCGGTCGCGATCTTCGCGATCAAGGCGCATTCCTCGATCGACCGCCTGCGCCGCCAGAAGACCCTCGACGGCCTGCTGCGCGCCGCCGTGCGCCAGGTGCGCGACTTCACCGGCTTCGACCGCGTGATGGCTTACCGCTTCCGCCCCGACGACAGCGGCGACGTGGTGGCCGAAGCGCACCGCGAGGGCTTGACGCCCTTCCTCGGCCAGCGCTACCCGGCCGGCGACATCCCGCCGCAGGCGCGCCGCCTGTACGTGCTGAACACCCTGCGCATGATCGCCGACGTCACCTACGACGCCGTGCCCCTGCTCGGCACAGCGGGCGCGCAGGCGCTCGACATGAGCTTCGGCGTGCTGCGCAGCGTGTCGCCGATCCACGTCGAATACCTGCAGAACATGGGCGTGGCGGCCTCGATGAGCGTCTCGATCGTCATCAACGGCCGCTTGTGGGGCCTGCTCGCCTGCCACCACATGAGCCCGAAACGCGTGCCCTACTCGATCCGCATGGCGGCCGACGTGCTGGCCCAGGTGATCGGCTCGACCGTGCAGAGCATCGAAGCGAACGACCAGGCCGGGCTGGCCGAGCGCGCCGCCAAGGTGCGCACCAGCCTGGTCGAATCGCTGCTGCTCGAGGAGGACCCGCTCGACGCCCTGGTCAAGCACAGCGAGGAACTGATGGCCTCGAGCCAGTCGCAGGCGATGATCGCGACCCAGTTCGGGCGCGTGGTCTGCATCGGCGCCAGGCAGGAATGTGGCGAGCATATCGTCGCCACGCTGCCGCTGGAGGCCACTGACCTGCTGCTGCGTACCGGGGTGGAAGACTGGCCCGAAGCGTCGCGCGCGGGCCTGGGCAAGTGGGCCGGCCTGCTCGGCCTGCCCTTCGATCCGGCCAGCGGCGGCTGGTGCCTGCTGCTGCGCACCGAACAGGTCGAGCACGTGGCCTGGGGCGGCAAGCCGGACAAGAGCGGCCAGTTCGGCCCGATGGGCGAGCGCCTGACCCCGCGCGGCTCCTTCGACGCCTGGTACGAGACCGTGCGCGGCTGCGCCCATCCGTGGGAAGACGCGATCCTGGCCCATGCGCGCATGACGCTGGGCGAACTGGCGCGCGTCTCGAACGCGCGCCGCGCCCAGACCGAGGCCACCCGCGCCCAGCTGCTGGCGATGCTCGGCCACGACCTGCGCGACCCGCTGCACTCGATCAACATGGCCGGCATGGTGCTGGAAAAGACCGACGGCAGCAACACCAAGGGCACGCTGGGACGGCGCATCCAGTCCTCGAGCAACCGCATGCAGCGCATGATCAGCCAGGTGCTGGACATGAGCCGCATCGACCGCGGCCTGAACCTGGGCGGCGACGTCGAAGCGGTCGACCTGGCGGCGCTGGTCGAGGACATGGTCGAGGAGGCGCGCCTGGCCTACCCGACCATCGTCTACGACCTGCACACGATCGGCCCGGCCTTCGTGATGGGCGACGGCGGGCGCCTGGGCCAGGTGCTGTCCAACCTGCTCAGCAACGCGCGCCACCACGGCGAGCCGAACCAGCCGATCGGCATCGAACTGGCGCTCGGCGACGGCGCGGCGGCGGTCGAGGTGTCGAACGCCGCAGCCCCGATCCCGCTCGAGACCGAGGCCACCCTGTTCAACCCGTACAAGCGCAGCTCGCTGAACAACCCGCGCAACCGCACCGGCATGGGCCTGGGCCTGTACATCGCCCAGCAGATCGTGCGCGAGCACCAGGGCGAGATCGCCTACCGCCACGACAACGGACGCGTGGTGTTCCGGGTGAGCCTGCCGCTGGCACCGAGGCAGGCCGCGCAGCCGTAAAATCCCACCGTGCATACTTACACTGTCGGGCTTGGCATGCTAGTCTAGCAACATCGCCATTCCCGACAGCCGCATGCACATCACCACGATCATCGAAGCCACCGCGGTGCTGGTCGCCGCGTTTTCCGGTTTTATCGAAGCGCGCCGCAAGCGGATGGACCTGGTCGGCGTGTTCACCGTCGCCTTCATCGCCGCGTTCGGCGGCGGCACCCTGCGCGACATCCTGCTCGACAAGCGCCCGCTGTTCTGGGTGATCCACCAGGAATACGCGATCCTGATCTTCGTGCTGGCGCTGGTCGCCTCGCCCCTGATGCGCACCCTGCGCCACATCGTCTCGGAACGCCTGATCGTGGTCGCCGACGCCTTCGGCCTGGGCCTGTTTTCGGTGGCCGGCGTGTCGGCGGCGCTGGACGCCCAGATGCCGCTGTTCGTGGCCTCGATGATGGGCGTCATCACCGGCATCTTCGGCGGCGTGCTGCGTGATATCGTCTGCAATGAAGTGCCGATGGTCTTCCGCGACGGCAAACCCTACGCCGTCTGCGCTTTTGTCGGCAACTGGATCTTCCTGCTGATGGGTTTCTACGGCGTCGACAAGGACGTGGCCCTGTGGTCGAGCGCGATGCTCATCGTCGTGTTCCGGCTGGTGGCGTGGAAGTTCGACCTGACGCTGGGACGTTGAAATTCGGGGTCAGAGCACTAACCCGGTCAATTTCGGGGTCAGAGCTCTTAGTATGGAAATAGCTTTGCCGCAGCTTTCGGACTTGGTGGATTGCGCCGACAGGGTCGGCCGGCGTACAGGGCACATACGTGCGCATTTCCGCCTAGGCACTACCGGGGTCAGAACAATTGTTTGTTGAAGTGCTCTGACCCCGAACTTGTGCTCTGACCCCGAAGTGTTAAACCGCGTCCGGCCCGGTCTCACCGGTACGGATACGGATCACCTGCTCCACTTCCTGCACGAAGATCTTGCCGTCGCCGATCTTGCCGGTGCGCGCCGCCTTGATGATGGCGTCGACCACCTGGTCGGTCATGCCGTCGTCGACCACCACCTCGATCTTCACCTTGGGCAGGAAGTCGACCACGTACTCGGCGCCGCGGTACAGCTCGGTGTGGCCCTTCTGGCGGCCGAAGCCCTTCACCTCGGTCACGGTCAGGCCGGTGACGTTGACTTCGGCCAGCGCCTCGCGCACCTCGTCCAGCTTGAAGGGTTTGATCACGCAGGTAATTTGTTTCATTTGAAGCTCCTTTCAGGTTCTAGTCTTGGTCCGGGATGCGCGCCAGCTGTTCCATCCACACGGTGGCTTCCGAGTCGCTCGGCGCGCGCCAGTCGCCGCGCGGGGACAGCGAGCCGCCGTTGCCGACCTTCGGTCCGTTCGGCACGCACGAGCGCTTGAACTGGCTGGTCTTGAAGAAGCGCCACAGGAAGATGCCCAGGTTCTTCTTGATAGCCGCCAGGCCGTACTCGTTGCGCGCCGGGCTGCCGCCTTCGGGCCACGGTCCCAGCGCGCGATCGCGCCAGGCCGAGTACGAGAGGAAGGCCACCTTGCTTGGGGCGAAGCCGTAGCGCAGCGTGTAATACAGGTTGAAATCCTGCAGCTCGTAGGGGCCGATGAAGTCCTCGGTCACCTGGGCCGGCTTGCCCTCCTCTTTGCCGGTACCCGTCTTGCCCGGCACCAGCTCGGGGCTGATCTCGGTTTCCAGCACCTTGATCAGGACGTCCGAACCTTCGCCCGCGATCTGCTTCGTGTCCGCCACCCAGCGCACCAGGTGCGAGATCAGGGTCTTGGGTACGCTGGCGTTCACGTTGTAGTGCGACATGTGGTCGCCCACGCCATAGGTGCACCAGCCCAGGGCCAGCTCGGACAGGTCGCCGGTGCCGATCACGATCGCATGGTGGTGGTTGGCGAGCCTGAACAGATGGCTGGTGCGCTCGCCCGCCTGCACGTTTTCAAAAGTGACGTCGTACTCTTCCTTGCCCTCGGCATACGGGTGGCCGAGGTCCTTCAGCATCTGGATGCAGCTCGGGCGGATGTCGATCTCGTGCGCGGTGCAGCCGACCACCTCCATCAGCTCGCGCGCCTGGCGCAACGTGCGTTCGCTGGTCGCGAAACCCGGCATGGTGTAGGCCAGGATGTTGGTGCGCGGCAGGCCGAGACGGTCCATCGCCGCGGCGCAGACCAGCAGCGCATGCGTCGAATCCAGGCCGCCCGAAATGCCGATGACGACCTTCTCGTGTCCCGACGACTGCAAACGCTGCAGCAGCGCCTGCACCTGGATGTTGTAGACTTCGGTGCAGCGCTCGTCGCGGCGTTTGCCGTCGGCCGGCACGTAGGGGAAGCGCTCGACCAGGCGCTGCAGCGGCAGGTCACGCTCCAGCGGCAATTCAAGGCTGAAGCGCTGGACGCGGAACTTCGCGACTTCATCGGCATGGCGGCGCACCGATTGCGCGAAGGTGGTCGCGTGCATGCGGTCCTGCGCCAGGCGCTCCAGGTCGACGTCGCCGAAGATGATGTGCGAGTCCTGCAGGAAGCGCTTCGACTCGGCCAGCATGTCGCCCTTTTCGTAGATCAGCGACTGGCCGTCCCACGACATGTCGGTGGTCGATTCGCCCAGGCCGGCCGAGGTGTACAGGTAGGCGGCGACGCAGCGCGCCGACTGCTGGCCGACCAGCTGGTGCCGGTAGCCGCTCTTGCCGACGACGACGTTCGAGGCCGACAGGTTGACCAGCACCGTCGCCCCGGCCAGGGCCGCGAACGAGGATGGCGGGACCGGCACCCAGACGTCTTCGCAGATCTCGACGTGGAAGCGCAGCAGC
>Ga0265798_10008988_pt1 | contig 12604 bp, 10 predicted proteins | sample P3T30metagenome_FD_192430 | JGI IMG/M metagenome (GOLD analysis project Ga0265798, IMG submission 192430) | Plant litter microbial communities from East Loma Ridge, Irvine, California - P3 T30 | ecosystem: Environmental > Terrestrial > Plant litter > Unclassified | place: USA: California...
CAGGCCCAGCTCGCTCTTGCCGAGACCCGAGTCACCGGTGATCAGCACGCCCACGCCCAGCACATCCATGAACACGCCATGCATGATGATGCGTTGCGCCAGCTTTTTCGACAGGTAGACGCGCAGGAAGTCGATCACCTGGGCGGCCGGCAGCGGCGTGGAGAACAGCGGAATGTTCTTTTCGTCGCAGATGGCAAGGATATCGGGGGGCGTTTCGAGGCCTTGCGCGATGATCAGCGCAGGCGGTCCGCCGGCGATCAGTTCCCCGATCACGTGGGCGCGCGTCAGTGCCTTGAGGCGATGGTAATAATTGATTTCCTGGTGGCCGAAGACCTGGATACGGCCCGGGTGGATCGTGTTCAGGTGGCCCACCTGGTCGGCGGCCGAGGCGGCGTCGCCGGAAATCTGGCGCTCGCCGCCGGGGAAGCCGGCAAACCATCCTAGTTGCAATGTCTCACGATTATCGTCGTACAGCCGTTGGATCGTCAGCGGAGATTGCAACATGATGTTACCTGCAGAAAATGTCGATCCCTTAGTTTAACCTGCGGCTTGCAGGCTGGGTTGCCAATCGATGATGCGGCGATATACCGAACGGGGATCTGGGTCCGTGCTGAGCGCGGCACGGAAGCTGTCGTCAGAGAACATCTCGGCGATTTCCGACAGGATCTCCAGGTGCTGCTGCGTGACGTGGTCCGGGATCAGCAGGAAGAACAGCAGGTTGACGGGCTTGCCGTCCGGCGACTCGAACGGGATCGGTTCGGCCAGCCGCACAAAGGCCGCCAGTGGCGACTTCAGGCTTTTCGAGCCCTTGATCCGGCCGTGCGGCACGGCAACGCCGTGGCCCAGCCCCGTCGATCCGAGGCGCTCGCGCGCGAACAGATTGTCGGACACGGTGGACCGCGCGATACCGCAGTTGTTCTCGAAAATAAGACCGGCTTGCTCGAAAGCGCGCTTCTTGCTCGAAACTTCCAGGTCCAGCTGGACATTCTCAGGCGACAGGATTTTACTCAGGTTGTTCATAACGCGACTTGTATGGTGCGGCGCACAAAAGGGACTGGCGAGCGAATTATAGGCCTCTTTGTCCGTCGTGTAACTTGAAATTGCTCGGCCCGGCTTGCGATTTCAACATCGCCGGGAGCCATTTGAAGCTGACAACAAAATTATAAAATTTGCACCGCCCCGCTGCATGGCTATTTGTATGTCGAAACCGGACGCTTTGCCGCTTTTTTGCTCGGCAATTCTCTTATCGACCAATTTTTGCGCGTCTGTCTGCATCGTACTGCGTTCACGCTCCAGCTGAGCGCGCACGCATCGAAAAGTTTTGATCAGGAACAGGTTATTGCCGCGCGTTGCGCAAGTTCGACGGTCGTCCACCACTGGTGTAGTTGGTGCGCCACGGGTTGATATCAAGACCGCCACGGCGGGTATAGCGCGCATACACCGTCAGCTGCTGCGGCTGGCATTGACGCAGGATGTCGACAAAGATGCGCTCCACGCATTGCTCGTGGAACTCGTTGTGCTCGCGGAAACCGATCAAGTACTTCAGCAGGCTTTCCTGATCGATCTGCGGTCCCGCATACGTGATCTGCACGCTGCCCCAGTCCGGCTGTCCCGTGACGAGGCAGTTCGACTTCAGCAGGTGCGACACGAGCGTTTCCTCGACGGGCAGCTCGTCGAAATTGGCCTTCAGCAGCTCCGGCTGGGGCGAGTAGTTGTCGACATCGATATCCAACCGGTCCAGCAGCAGGCCGTCCAGCTCGCCCATCTGCAGCTTGCCGAAGTCTTCCTGCAGTGTCAGCACGACGTGCACGTTGGCACCCGCCGCAGCGGACAGGTCCTGCTGCAGCAGTTCGCGCAACGCCTCCGGGCCACCCAGGCGGGTCTGGTTGAACGAGTTCAGGTACAGCTTGAACGACTTCGATTCAATGATGTTCGGCGAGTCGGCCGGCACGGTGATGCGGGCCACGGCAACTTGCGGCTTGCCGCGCATGTTCAGCCACGACAGCTCGTACGCGTTCCAGATATCGACGCCAAAGAAGGGCAGAGTACCCGTCAGGCCAAGCTCGTCACGCTTGCCCACGCGGGGAATCGGAAACAGCAGTTCGGGTGCGTAATCGGTGCGGTAAGCGGAAGTCTTGCCCAGCGGGGACTGGTCGGCGGAATTGGTCATGGCAGCGTGCATCCAGGCGGAAAAGCCTGCCATGGTAGCGCAAAAGCGGCGCCGTCGCAGCGCCCTGAAAATCAGTGCCAGGCTCCAGTTCTCGAGAAGAAAAACCGGTGACAGGCTCCGATTTTCGAGAAACAGGAGCCTGTCACCGGTTTTAAAAACAGGGACAGTCCCCAATTTCAGGAAACGTAGCCTCAAAACAGGGGTCTGGGCGACCCCGTCTGTCCCGGGTTTTTACAGGAACAGCTTGTAGACGGGATTCTGCGTCTCGTCCCAGTAGCGGTAGCCCAGCGTGGTGAGGAACGTGGCGAACTCGTCCATTTCTTCCGGGGGGACCTGCAGGCCGATCAGGATGCGGCCCACGTCGCCGCCTTGCGAGCGGTAGTGGCACAGCGAGATGTTCCAGTTCGGCGCCATGCTGTCCAGGAAGCGCATCAGCGCGCCCGGGCGCTCGGGGAACTCGAAGCGGTACAGCAGCTCGTCTTTCGCCAAGGCGCTCTTGCCGCCGACGAGGTGGCGCAGGTGGGCCTTGGCCAGTTCGTCGTGCGTCAGGTCGAGCGTGTTGAAGTCGTGTTCCTCGAAGCGGCGCGCCAGGGCGCTGGACTCGTTACGGTCGGCGATCTGGACACCGACAAACACGTGCGCCCGGTCCTGGTCGCTGATGCGGTAGTTGAACTCCGTCACGTTGCGCGGCCCGATCAGCGAGCAGAAGCGCTTGAAGCTGCCGCGCTGTTCGGCCATCGTGACGGCAAACACGGCTTCGCGGAATTCGCCCAGCTCGGCGCGCTCGGCCACGAAGCGCAGGCGGTCGAAGTTCATGTTGGCGCCGCACGCAACCGTCACGAGCGTCTCGTTGCGGATCGGGTTTTTCGTCAGTTCCGCGCGCTCGATGTACGCCTTGGCGCCCGCGATCGCCAGCGCGCCGGCCGGTTCCAGAATCGAGCGCGTGTCGGTAAATACGTCCTTGATGGCGGCGCAGATGGCGTCCGTGTCGACGATGATGATCTCGTCCACGTACTGCTGCGCCAGGCGGAACGTTTCCTCGCCGACGAGGCGCACGGCCGTGCCGTCCGAGAACAGGCCGACGTCCGACAAGGTGACACGTTCGCCCGCCTTCAGGCTGCGCGCCATCGCATCCGAGTCCATCGACTGCACGCCGATGATCTTGATGTCCGGGCGGATCTGCTTGACGTAGGCGGCCACGCCGGAAATGAGCCCACCGCCGCCGATGGCGCAGAAGATCGCGTGGATGGGGCCGGAGTGCTGGCGCAGGATCTCCATGCCGATCGTGCCCTGGCCAGCGATGACGTCCGGATCGTCGAACGGATGCACGAACGTCAGCTTCTGTTCCCGCTCCAGTGTCAGCGCGTGGTTGTACGCATCCGTGTACGACTCGCCGTGCAGCGCGATCTCGACGTTATGGCCGCCGCGCGCCTTGACGGCTTCGATCTTCAATGTCGGCGTCGTGGTCGGCATCACGATAACGGCCCGGCAGTTCAGCTTCGCGGCGGACAGCGCGACGCCCTGTGCGTGATTGCCGGCCGATGCCGTGATGACGCCGCGCTTGAGCTGCGCGTCCGACAGCTGGGCCATCTTGTTGTATGCACCCCGCACCTTGAAACTGAATACGTTCTGAATGTCCTCGCGCTTGAAATAAATTCGGTTCTGGTAGCGCTGCGACAAGGCAGGCGCCAGTTCCAGCGGCGTTTCGGAAGCGACGTCATAGACGCGCGCGGTCAGGATTTTCTTCAGGTAGTCGATTGTCATGGTCTTCAAAGTCAGTTGGGGGAGACAACATGTCAACGGCGGGTAACCGGAGAGGGGCAGCGAATACGGGCCGGGCGGGTCTGCCGGGCAGTTCATTCGTGCGGGATGTGCTGGGTGCGACTCATTATAATGGACTCCCGACCCCACCTTCCAGATCCGATGATCCCACCGATGTCCAAGCGGGCCCAATGATCGAGTCAGCGATACTCTGGCTGCTGGCCTTCCTGGCCGCGCCGGCCGTCGGGTTGACGTCGGTCTTCCTCATCGCATTCGTCTCCGCGACGCTCGTTCCGCTCGGCTCCGAGCCCGCCGTGTTCGCCGTCGTGAAAGCCAACGAGGCGCTGTTCTGGCCGGCGATTGCCGTGGCCACCTGCGGCAATACGCTGGGCGGCGTCGTCGACTACTGGATGGGGTATTACGCCAAGGCGGCCTTCGCCAAGGAACGCGAGAGCCGCTGGTTCGGCTGGTTGGCGCGCCACGGCGCCAAGACGATGCTGCTGTCGTGGGTGCCCGGCATCGGCGATCCGCTGTGCACGCTGGGCGGCTGGCTGAAGCTGCCGTTCTGGCCGGCGGTCGGCTATATGGCCATCGGCAAGTTCGCCCGCTACCTGACGATGACGGCGCTGCTGCTGTATGTGCCGGACGGTTTCTGGCGCTCGCTGGTGCGAATGCTGGGCGGCTGACCATGTTCTGGCGCTGCAGGTAATTTTGCTACGACGCCATCGACGCAAATTTTTGTCATCAGGACATGCGAAAACTTCACGCCGGAGCGGTCGAGGCGGGTGGCGCCGAATATTGTTCTGCCAACTGACGTTTACGTAAACCCGTCCCGGCCTAGGGCTGTTGCCGCGTTGTGCGCCGCAATACGCTAGAATGACCCTCCTAGTGTCCTCTGTCCCTCCAGCAAAATGAACGCCCCAGCACAAATCCAGGCCCTTCTCGCCGAATCGCCCGACGGTCACGCACCGAGCCGGGTCCGTGAAATTCCTTATAACTACACGTCGTTCTCCGACCGCGAAATCGTCATTCGCCTGTTGGGGGAAGAGTCCTGGCAGTTGCTGGACGAGCTGCGCGGCGCCCGCCAGACGGGCCGCTCCGCGCGCATGCTGTATGAAGTGCTGGGCGATATCTGGGTCGTACGGCGCAATCCGTACCTGCAGGACGACCTGCTGGACAACCCGAAACGCCGCCAGGCACTGATCGACGCGCTGCATCATCGGCTGGCGGAAGTGGACAAGCGCCGCTTGACGGTCGACGCGGATGAAGCGGGCGGCGATGCCGCGCGCCGCCGCGACGCCGTCGAGAAGCTGCTGGCTGCGGCCAACCAGGCCGTGGCCGACTTCGGCGAAGAATTCCGCCAGATGTACGACCTGCGCAAGCGCGCCACCAAGGTGCTGGGCCGCTACACGGACAAGCACAATATCCGCTTCGACGGCATGCACCGCATCTCGCACGTGACCGATGCGACCGACTGGCGTGTCGAGTATCCGTTCGTCGTGCTGGTACCGGATTCGGAAGAAGAGATGGCCGGCCTGGTCAAAGGCTGTATCGAACTGGGACTGACGATCATCCCGCGCGGCGGCGGCACCGGCTACACCGGCGGCGCCATTCCACTCTCGCCCATGTCGGCCGTCATCAACACGGAAAAACTGCTGACGCTCGGCCAGGTCGAAATGAAGATGCTGCCGGGTGTGGACCGCGAATACGCGACCATCTACTCGGAAGCGGGCGTCATCACGAACAAGGTCTCCGAGGCTGCCGAAAAGGCCGGCTTCGTGTTTGCCGTCGACCCGACTTCGGCGCACGCGTCCTGCATCGGCGGGAACATCGCGATGAACGCGGGCGGCAAGAAGGCCGTGTTGTGGGGCACGGCGCTGGACAACCTGGCCTCGTGGCGCATGGTCGATCCGAACGGCGACTGGCTGGAAGTCACGCGTCTCGACCATAACCTGTCGAAGATTCACGACACGCCACTGGCGCGCTTCCGGCTGGACTGGACGCATCCGAACGCGAAGGGCGAAGCGAAGGGCGAGCCGTTCAAGACGGAGATCCTGGAGATCGCCGGCCGCAAGTTCCGCAAGGAGGGCCTGGGCAAGGACGTCACCGACAAATTCCTGGCCGGCCTGCCGGGCATCCAGAAGGAAGGCTGCGACGGCCTGATCACGTCCGCGCGCTGGATCCTGCACAAGATGCCGAAGCACACGCGCACCGTCTGCCTGGAGTTCTTCGGCCAGGCGCGCGACGCGATTCCGTCGATCGTCGAGATCAAGGACTACCTGGACGGCCTGCCCGCGCAAGGCGAGCAGTTCGCGACCTTGCGCCTGGCGGGTCTGGAACACCTGGATGAACGCTACCTGCGCGCCGTCGGTTACGCCACCAAATCGAAGCGCGGCGTGCTGCCGAAGATGGCGCTGTTCGGCGACATTGTCGGCGACGACGAGAATGCCGTGGCCATGGCCGCATCGGAAGTGGTGCGCCTGGCGAACACCCGCGTGGGCGAAGGCTTCGTGGCCGTCAGCCCGGAAGCGCGCAAGAAGTTCTGGCTCGACCGCGCCCGTACGGCGGCGATTGCCAAGCACACCAACGCGTTCAAGATCAACGAGGACGTCGTCATCCCGCTGAACCGGATGGGCGAGTACACGGACGGCATCGAGCGTATCAACATCGAGCTGTCGGTCAAGAACAAGCTGCAGTTCGCCGATGAATTGCGCGCGTTCTTCGCCGCGGGGAATCTCCCGATCGGCAAGAGCGACGAAGCGGGCGACGACAAGGTTGGCTATGCCGAGATGCTGGGCGAACGCCCGCAGCAGGCGCTGGCGCTGATCGACCAGGTGCAGGCCCGCTGGACCTACCTGCTGGCGAACCTGGACAAGCCCCTCGCCGAAGCACGCCTGGAGCTGTACCAGCTGGGTCTCGAAGAGCTGAGCGCCACGTTCGAGGCGCGCCTGCAAAGCCAGCCGCACGCCACGCTGTTCGACATCGTGCAGGACCGCACGGTGCGCGTCAGCTGGAAGCAGGAACTGCGCGCGCCGCTGCGCCAGATCTTCAACGGCGCCGCGTTCAAGCTGATTCTCGACGAGGCGGCGGCGATCCACAAGAAGATCCTGCGCGGCCGCGTGTTCGTGGCGCTGCACATGCACGCCGGCGACGGTAACGTGCACACGAACCTGCCCGTCAACTCGGACCATTACGAGATGCTGCAGGACGCGCACAAGGCCGTTGCGCGCATCATGCAGCTGGCCCGTTCGCTGAATGGCGTCATCTCGGGCGAGCACGGCATCGGCATCACGAAACTCGAATTCCTGACCGAAGACGAGATCGCCGAATTCCGCGACTACAAGCTGCGCGTCGATCCGGAAGGGCGCTTCAACAAGGGCAAGCTCCTGAACCTGCCCGGCATGGATGCGGACCTGCGCAATGCGTACACGCCGTCCTTCGGCCTGATGGGCCACGAATCGCTGATCATGCAGCAAAGAGATATCGGCGAAATCGCCAACAGCATCAAGGACTGCCTGCGCTGCGGTAAGTGCAAACCGGTCTGCTCGACGCACGTGCCGCGCGCCAACCTGCTGTACTCGCCGCGCGACAAGATCCTCGCCACGGGCTCGCTGATCGAAGCGTTCCTGTACGAAGAGCAAACGCGCCGCGGCATCTCGATCCGTCACTGGGAAGAGTTCGAGGACGTGGCCGATCACTGCACCGTGTGCCATAAATGCGTGACGCCGTGCCCCGTCAACATCGACTTCGGCGACGTGTCGATGAACATGCGGAACCTCTTGCGCAAGATGGACAAGCGCTCGTTCAACCCCGGCAAGGCCGCGTCGATGTTCTTCCTGAACGCGACCGATCCGGGCACGATCAACGCCGCGCGCCAGTCGATGATCGGCCTCGGTTACAAGGCCCAGCGCCTGGGCAACGAGATCTTCAAGAAGGTCGCGCGGGCGCAGACGAAGGCACCGCCACCGACGACAGGCAAGGCGCCCGTGCGCGAGCAGGTCATCCACTTCATCAACAAGAAGATGCCGGGGAACCTGCCGAAGAAATCCGCGCGCGCGCTGCTGGACATCGAGGACAACAAGATGATCCCGATCATCCGCGATCCGAAGAAGACCAACGCCAACACGGAAGCGGTGTTCTACTTCCCGGGCTGCGGGTCGGAGCGGCTGTTCTCGCAAGTGGGCCTGGCAACGCAGGCGATGCTGTGGGAAGTGGGCGTGCAGACGGTGCTGCCACCGGGTTACCTGTGCTGCGGCTATCCGCAGCGCGGCTCGGGCGACTACGACAAGGCGGAGAAGATGATGACGGATAACCGCGTCCTGTTCCACCGCATGGCGAATACGCTGAACTACCTGGACATCAAGACGGTGCTGGTCTCGTGCGGCACGTGCTACGACCAGCTGTCGACGTACGAGTTCGAAAAGATCTTCCCTGGCTGCCGCATCATGGACATCCATGAATACCTGCTGGAGAAGGGCGTCAAACTGGAAGGGGTGACGGGCACGCGCTACATGTACCACGACCCTTGCCACACGCCGATGAAATTGCAGGACCCCGTCAAGACGGTCAATGCGCTGGTGCAGACGGTGGACAGCGTCAAGATCGAGAAGAACGACCGCTGCTGCGGCGAGTCCGGCACGCTGGCCGTGACGCGTCCCGACATCTCTACGCAGGTGCGCTTCCGCAAGGAAGAAGAGATGGTCAAGGGCTCGGACAAGCTGCGCGCCGATGGCTTTGATGGCAACGTCAAGATCCTGACCAGCTGCCCATCCTGCCTGCAGGGCCTGTCGCGCTACAACGAGGACTCGGGCACGACGGCCGACTACATCGTCGTCGAGATCGCGAAGCACCTGCTGGGCGAGAACTGGATGCCGGACTACGTCAAGCGCGCCAATGACGGCGGCATCGAGCGGGTTCTCGTATGACGCATGCCTGCGATCTGTGCACGCTGCTGGCTGCGCCGCCAGCCGGCGTCGTCATCTGGGAAGATGCGGCACTGGCCGTCGTCGCGGTCGATGAACCGGACTATCCCGGTTTTACGCGCGTCGTCTGGAAGGCGCATGTAAAAGAGATGACGGACCTGGCGCCGGCCGAGCGCGCGCACGTGATGGCGGCCGTCTGGGCGGTGGAGGCCGCGCAGCGCGCCGTCATGGCACCGCATAAAGTGAACCTGGCCAGTTTCGGCAATATGACACCGCACGTGCACTGGCACGTGATCCCGCGTTACACTGACGACGCGCACTTCCCGAACCCGACATGGGGTGCGCGTCAGCGCGATGCCGCTGCCGATGCACTGGCAGCCCGCGCCGCGCTGCTGCCGCAACTTCACGCGGCCATCGTCGACCATTTGAATGAGCTCCACCATGCCTGACTGCACCGGCCTTACCGTCCACAATAAATCGCGTGTCCTCGAGATCAGTTTCGACGACAACCGCACGTTCAACATTCCGCTGGAACTGCTGCGCGTGTATTCGCCATCGGCCGAAGTGCGGGGCCACGGCGCCGGCCAGGAAGTGCTGCAGGTCGGGAAAAGCGACGTGACCCTGCTCGACCTGCAACCGGTCGGCAATTACGCCGTCAAGCCGTCGTTCTCGGATGGCCACGACTCCGGCCTGTACACGTGGGAATACCTGTACGACCTGGGTGCCAACGTCGACGAGCGCTGGGCCGACTACATGGCGCGCCTGCATGCCGCCGGCTTCGAGGGCGACAGCGGCCGCGTACCGGGGACCGTGCTGCCGGGGGCTGCCGCCAAGCCGCATGCTTGCGGGCATAATCACTGATTGTCCCCGACGTTTTATCAAGCCGGTTCGCTGGCGGTGCCAACTTCGCGACGCGGCAGTTTATGAGCCGACGTATGCCGGAAGCAGCACGTCGGGGACATGCCAGTCCCCAGCTGATCGGCCGCCGCGTGTGGGCTTGCTGGGGACTGGCTCCTCTCGGGCCGAAGGGCCCGCGAGGTGCCTGTCCCCGACCTTTAGCCGTAGTCCGCTCCGCGCCGCAGCGTGATCCTTCTTGCATCACCCCTTAACCAGCAACCAACTATCGTCGCACAAACGCAACGAACGGTCGTGCGGAACGCCCCGTCCTCTTGTAGAGCGCTACCAGAACTCCCACAATCCTGAATTGCTTACGCGCAATACGCGCGCACTTTTCAGGATCGTCATGCCAAAACTTACCGTGCGTTTCAGCCTGATGGCTGCGCTGTCCCTGTTTGCCGTCATGCTGGTGATCGGCGCCGCCCTCGGCGTGTTCACCCTCAACCGCGCCAACGGCGCACTGGCGCGCATCCATGCGATCGCCGCCGAAACCCAGGACATCAACGACGTCTACAAGGACACGGCCCGCACCCGTTCCGCGCTGACGCGCGCCTATTCCGAAGCGAAGGAAGGCGACAAGCCCGCATCGGCCAGCACGGCCATCGAGGCGTCGCGCAAGTCGCACGAGCGCTCGCAACAGGCACTGGCGGCGTTTGCCGCACTGCCGGTGCAGGACGGGACCGATTCAGCACTGCAGCGTGAAGTGGCCGAAGCCGGCCGCGCGCTGATGGCATCGCTGGACGACGCCACCAACGCGCTGCGCAAGGACGACACCGCCGCCTATTCCGCGATCAATGCCAGGCAGGTCACGCCGCAGGGCGCCGCGTTCTCCACGCTGCTGGAAAAATTCCAGAAGCAGAACACGGCATTGAGCCGCGAGCTGCTGGAGCAACATCATGGGCAGTACATCACCGTGCTGTGGCTCGTCGCCTTCGGCATCACGGGCGCCCTCGGCCTCGTCGTCGGCATGCACTTCTTCCTGCGCAGTCTCGTCATCGCGCCGCTGGGCCGTGCCGTCGAGCTGCTGGACCAGGTAGCCCATGGCGACCTGACGGCGCAGGTGCCCGCGCATGGCGACAACGAGATCGGCCGCCTGATGGGCGGCATCGCGACAATGCAGCAAAGCCTGGTGGACATGGTGGCGGGCGTGCGCACGGGTGCGCAGACCATCGATACCGCCGCCGGGGAAGTCTCCAGCGGTAACCTGGACCTGTCGGCCCGCACGGAAAGCCAGGCCAGCGCGCTGCAGGAGACGGCGGCCACGATGGAGGAGCTGACAAGCACCGTCACGCAAACGACCGGCAATACGCAGCAGGCGCGCCAGCTGGTGCAGGCCGCCTCCGACACCGCCGCAGCGGGCGGCGCCGTGATGGGGCAGATGGCCGGCACGATGGCGGCGATCGATGCGTCGTCGCGCAAGGTGGTCGACATCATCGCCGTCATCGACAGTATCGCCTTCCAGACCAATATCCTGGCCCTGAACGCCGCCGTGGAAGCGGCGCGCGCAGGAGAGCAAGGCCGCGGCTTCGCCGTGGTTGCGTCGGAAGTGCGCACGCTGGCGCAACGCAGCGCGTCGGCAGCGAAGGAAATCAAGGCGCTGATCGACGACTCCGTCGCCAACGTCAGCTCCGGCACGCAACTGGCCGCGCAGGCGGCGCAGGCGATGACGGAGATGGTCACGCGCGTCGAGCACGTGACGAATATCGTTGTCGATATCGCCGAAGCGAGCCGCGAACAAAGCCACGGCATCTCGCAGGTGAACCAGGCCATCGCGCAGATGGACGAAGTCACGCAGCGCAACGCGGCGCTGGTGGAAGAGGCGGCCGCGTCGACGCAGGCGATGAAGGAAGAGGCCAACAACCTGGTGCAGGCGGTCAGTGTGTTCCGGTTGCCGCAGCAGGCCGCGGTTCAGGCGGCAGTGCGGACGAAAGCGCCGGCCGCTGCGCCGGTACGCAAGCCGGTGGCCGTGAAAGCGGTGGCGGTAAAAGCGGCGCCACGCAAGGTGGCGGCAACGGCGGCGGCCGACGACTGGGAAGAGTTCTGATGCTCAGCGCGGCCACGTCCACGTTTGCCCGGCAATCGTGATGGGCCGCGGGATCAGCTTCTCCTGGTAAAACAGGTCGGCCACCTTCTGCTGGTTGGCCACGATCTGCGGCGTGACCGGTGTCACGCCCGCGTGGGCGCGGCCCAGCCAGGTCGTGATGACGTCGGGCGTAACGCCCACCTGCGGCGCCATCAGCGCCACCATCTCCTTCTGGTGCGTATTGGCCGCGCGAATTCCAGGCCGTTGTCGAAGGTTTATGGAACAGCTGGGAGGAGGGCGCGTTCGTCAACGACAAGGCGGCGGGGCGGCTGCTCGACCCGGCCCACGTACGGACGCTGCGCCATCGCGGTGGGCATTTCCGCGTGGCCGGGCCACTGAACGTGCCACCGGCCGCTGCCGGAGCTCCCCGAAACGGCCGACGGCCAGCGCAGCCGGCAGCAATTGCTGACCCAGCTTGCACAGGGTGAAAACCTGACGATAAGGCAACTCTATGAGCGCATCGCCGGCGGCCGGGGCCACCTGACGGTGGTCGGCACGGCAGCGCAAGTGGCCGACCAGATGCAGCCGTGGTTCGAGAACGAGGCGGCGGACGGCTTCAACCTGATGCCGCCAACGTTACCAGGCGGTCTGGACGACCTGCTGGACCTCGTGGTGCCCGAACTGCAACGCCGCGGCCTGTTCCGCAAGGCCTACGACAGCACCGCGTTGCGCGGCGACCTGAAGCTTGAGTCTTCTGAAAACCGGTGACAGGCTCCGGTTTTTTAACGGAGCCTGTCACCGGTTTTTTTATTAATTTGCTGCGGAACGGTT
>Ga0265798_10008990_pt1 | contig 12603 bp, 10 predicted proteins | sample P3T30metagenome_FD_192430 | JGI IMG/M metagenome (GOLD analysis project Ga0265798, IMG submission 192430) | Plant litter microbial communities from East Loma Ridge, Irvine, California - P3 T30 | ecosystem: Environmental > Terrestrial > Plant litter > Unclassified | place: USA: California...
TACCGCAACGCGCGCAGCGTCTCGAAGCTGGTGGTGACGTCGGGCAGATAGGGCGCTGGCGCCTCATCGTTCTCGACAAAGAAGTGGCGGACGCCCGCGCTGCCCTTGCGGCGGAACAGCGCGGCAAAGTCGGTCTTGCCCGCGCCGACGGCCGACATGCTGCGGTCAGCCCGCATGTCCTTGACGTGATAGGCGTAGAGCCGCGCACCGAGCCGGTCGATCAACGCGCCGACGTCCTCGCCCGCATGTGCGGCCCAGTAGAGGTCGAGCTCGATCTTGACGAGCGACGGGTTGGTTTCGCGCAGCAGCCGATCGTACAGGCTGACCCCGCCCGGCTTGATCGTGAATTCGAAGTCGTGGTTGTGATAGGCAAAGCCGATCCCCGCCTTGCGCAATTCGGTCGCAAACCGGTTGAAGTTGGGGAGCGCCGCGTTCCAGCCAGCCTCGGTACGGTGCTGGTCGGTCATGTACGGCAGCACCACCGTATCGACACCGAGCGTCTTCGCCATCGCTAGCGACGCGTCGAACTTGCCGAGCAGCGCGTCGTAGCCGATGTGCGCCGACGGCGAGCGCAGGCCCAACCGGTCCATCGTCTTGCGCAGCATCGCGGGGTCCATCGCGTCATAGCCACCGCCGCCGAACTCGATCTCGCGGTAGCCGATCTTCGCGAGCGCCTCGAGCGTGCCGACCGGATCCTTCTGGAAGATGTCGCGCACGGTATAGAGCTGCAACCCGATTGCGCCGATCCGGCGCGTCGCCGCGGCGCTGGCGATCGTGGTTCCGGCGAGCCCGAGCGCCGCTGCGCCACCGGCCCCTGCGAGCAGGCGTCTGCGATCGATCATCATGCGGTGTAGACCTTGTTGACCTTGGAATAGGGGAAGGCGCCGTTATATTCGCCGGGCACCGGCAGATATTCGCGCTCCTGCGTCATGCCGATTTCCGACGTGTAATAGCCGGTCAGCACGAGCTGGCGGAACACCAGGAAGAACGCGTTGCCGCCGGGCATCTGGTCGTTCATCGCGAGCGTCAGCAACGCGTCTTGCTGCGCCGAGGTGGCCTTGGCGACGGGCACCTTGTAATCCTGCTGGCTGCGCGCCTCGAGCATCGTCAGCCCGGCGATCAGCGGCTCACGCTCCTTGGGATAAGACCAGTCGGCGAGCAGCTTCTCGATATAGGCGGGCACGCCCGCGGCGATCGCGCCGGGGGTGTCGGTCGTTGGAAGGACCCGTTCCGACAATACCGTCACCGCTTCGCGCTGCGCAGGCGTGAACACCGCGACGCTGGGCGGGCCGTCGCTGATTTTGGGTACGGCCACCGGCCCGGCGGGCCCCGCCGCGCGCGCGATCGGTGCGAACACCGCCGTGCCGAACATCGCCGCCACGCTCGCAAGCGCGCCTCTGCGATCGATCATGTCTTGTCCTCTCCTGTATGTGCGCCGGTGCGGGTCATGCCGCGCCGTCCGCTGCGTCAATCAATCGATATGCGGCGACCAGCCGATCCTCGCCAACGCGCCCGGCGGTCGCATTGCCATGCTCCATGCCGATCACGCCGGTATAGCGCTTGGCCTTGAGATGGCGGACGATCGGGCCGTAGTTGATCTCTCCGGTCCCGGGCTCGTTACGGCCCGGATTGTCGCCGAACTGGATATAGCCGATCTCGTCCCAGCACGTATCCAGCGTCGGCATCAGATTCCCCGACTGGATCTGCTCGTGATACAGGTCCGCCAGCACCTTGACCGCGGGGCTGTTGACGCCGCGGGCGATCGCATAGCCCTGCGCAATCGACTGCATATAGACGCCGGGATGGTTGGTCCGCGTGTTGAGCGGCTCCATCACCATCGCGATGCCATGCGGCGCGACGATGTCGCCCGCACGGCGCATCACGTCGATCACGCGTGCGGTCTGGATATCGTGCGGGACCTTGGGGTCGAGGAACCCGGTGACGACCGTCATCCGCGTCGCATTCAGGCGTTTCGCGACCTCGATCGACCCGCGGACATCGGCAAGGAACGCCTCGCGCTCCGCACCGTCGGTGCTGCCGAGGATCGGGCGCGATTTGGCCCATTGCGGCATGCTCGCGACGAACACGCCCATCGTCATCCCGCGCTGCGCGAGCGTCCGTGCCAGCTGCTCCTGTTGCGCGACCGGCCGCGCGCGTGCCTCATTGTCTTCCCATGCGGTGAAGCCCTGGTCGGCGGCGTAGGCGATCTGTTCGAACAGACCGCCGCAGCTGGCGAAGCTGCCCTCGTGCGGCGCGAATTTGAGACCGAACTTGGGCGTAGTGGACGGTCGGCCGCGTGCGACGGCTACCCCGGACGCTAGGGTCGCCACGGCACTTGCCGCGAGGAGCGTCCGGCGTGAGAGCGTCATGCGACCGACCGCATCATTTCGCGCCAGCGCTCTTTAGATAGGCGATGATCGCGGCGCGCTTTGCCGGGTCCGGAGTCGAGATCGGCATCCGCGTGCCGGGGACCTTCTTGCCTGGGTTGGTGAGATACTCATCCAGCGTCTTTTCGTCCCAGCGCAATTTGGATGCCTTGAGCGCAGGCGAATAATTGAAGCCCGGCAGCGACGCAGCCGGACGTCCGACGACGCCGTGCAGATTGGGACCGATCCCGCTCTTGGCGTCCTTCTGGACGGTGTGACACGCGCGGCACGCGTTGAACGCGGGCGGCGCGCCGGGGGCGCTTTGCGCGGAAGTCGGGGTGGTCGGGGCAAGCACGGCTGCCGCAACCGCGGCCCCCGCCAACAAACTGATCTGAAGCTTCATTCATACTCTCCGGAACCGACACGAGTCCATTTCTGGTCGGATTGGGCATTGAATATCACGGCTTCGATGAACGCCATCGTACGCAAACCGTCAGGAACACCCGGAAACGCTGCTGCATCGCTCTCGCCGCGGATCGCGGCAGCAAATGCGCGGTACAGATTGGCGAATGCCTCGATATAGCCTTCGGGATGACCGGACGGCGTGCGCAGCAAGGCGCTCGTCGCGGCGTCGAGGCCTGGGCCGCCTGCACGAACGATTTCGGCAGGGCGATCGAGCCAGCGCAGGATGAGGGTGTTGGGCTCCATCTGCGCCCATTCGAGGCCACCGTGTTCGCCGTGGATGCGCAGGCGCAGTCCGTTCTCCTCACCCGCGGCAATCTGAGTCGCCTTGAGCAAGCCGCGCGCTCCATTGTCGAACCGCAGCATCGCGCCGACATCATCGTCGAGCCGCCGCCCGGCGACATGCGTCGCGAGATCCGCCGACACCGTCTCGACCCGAAGCCCCGAAACATGTTCGGCGAGCTGGAAGGCATGGGTGCCGATATCGCCGAGGCATCCGCCAAGCCCGGCGCGCGCCGGATCGGTGCGCCATTCGGCCTGTTTGTTGCCATCTGTATCGATCGGCAGGCTGAGCCAGCCTTGGAGATACTCCACCTGAACCAGCCGGATCGCGCCCAGATCACCGCGCGCGATGCGCAGTCGCGCCTCCTCGACCAGCGGATAGCCGCTGTAGGTGAAGGCCAGGCCGAAATGCCGACCGCTGGCCGTTGCAGCGGCAGCGATCGTCTCGGCTTCCGCCAGGCTCATCGCCATCGGCTTCTCGCAGAAGACGTGGAAGCCTGCATTAAGGCCGGCGATCGCCATCGGCGCATGCAGATGGTTGGGCGTGACGATCGCGATCGCGTCGATCCGCTCGTCCGCGGGAAGCGCGCTTTCCTGCGCGATCAGCGCATCGAACGTCGGATAGACCCGGTCCGGGGAAAGCCCGAGCCGCTCGCCGCTGCGACGGCTGCGCTCGGCATCGGTGCTGAACGCGCCCGCGACCAGCCGCCAGTCGCCGTCGAGTGCAGCGGCGCGCTGATGGATCGCGCCGATGAACGCGCCGTCGCCGCCGCCGACCATGCCGAGCCGAAGAGGATGTCGAATCATCGCTTAGCCTTCGCTCGCCGGCAGCCCGAGGATCGTGCGGATCGCCGCCCGGTCAGCGCCGCTTTTGGCGAAGTCATCGAACGCATGATCGGTGAGATGGATGATATGATCGCGGATGAAGGGTGCCCCTTCGCGTGCGCCATCCTCTGCCCGTTTCAGCGCGCATTCCCACTCCAGCACAGCCCAGCCTGTATAGCCATATTGCGCTAGTTTGCTGAAAATAGACGAGAAATCAACCTGACCGTCGCCGAGCGAGCGGAATCGACCGGCGCGATCGACCCACGGCTCGTACCCGCCGTAGACGCCCGACCGCCCGGTCGGGTTGAACTCGGCGTCCTTGACGTGGAAGCAGGAGATCCGGTCGTGATAGCGATCGATGAAGTCGAGATAATCGAGCTGTTGCAGCACGAAATGCGACGGATCGAACAGCATCCGCGCCCGCGGGTGATGATCGACCGCGGTCAGGAACCGCTCCCACGACGCGCCGTCATGGAGATCCTCGCCCGGATGGACCTCATAGGCGCAATCGACTCCGGCGGCGTCGAACGCATCGAGGATCGGCAACCAGCGCCGCGCCAGTTCGGCGAACGCTTCCTCGACCAGCCCGGCGGGGCGCTGCGGCCATGGATAGACATAAGGCCAGGCGAGCGCACCCGAGAAGGTGGCGTGCGCGGACAGGCCCAGATTGGCGCTGGCGCGCGCGGCGAGCTTGAGCTGTTCGACTGCCCAGGCCTGCCGCTCGACGGGCTTGCCGTGAACTTCGGGAGGCGCGAAACCGTCGAACAGCGCATCGTAAGCCGGATGAACCGCAACGAGCTGGCCCTGCAAATGGGTCGACAGTTCGGTGACCGCGATCCCGTGCTTGTCGAGCATCCCGCGCAGATCGTCGCAATAGGCAGTGCTTTCGGCGGCAAGCGACAGGTCGATCAGTCGGTCGTTGCACGGGATCTGCACCCCGACATAGCCAAGTCCTGCTGCCCAGCGCGCGAGATTTTCAAGCGTATCGAACGGTGCGGTGTCGCCCAGGAATTGCGCCAGGAAGATCCCCGGCCCCTTCATCGCGGTCATACTTCGGTCCTCGTTCTCGAATCGTCCTTGAACGCCAGCTGGAACAGCACAGCGATGCACGCTGCCGCGATCGCGGGATACCACCACATCCGGTGCCAGTCAGCGATGTCCGCCACCGCGGGCAATTGCGCATAGAGCAACGCGCCGATCTGCGACCCCAGCAGCATACCGACGCCATAGGTGAACAGCGTCAGCATCCCCTGCGCCTGCGCGTTGACGCCCTTGGGCGTCGCGATCGTGCCCGTGTAGATCGCGCCCGCGACGAAGAAGAAGTCGTAGCAGACACCGTGCAACGCGACGCCGAGGTACACCGCCCACAGACCCGAGCCGCCGTCGCCGATCGCGAACAACGCGTAGCGCACCGCCCAGGCGGCCATTCCGACCAGCAGCAGCGGCTTGACGCCGAACCGGCGGTACAGCCACGGCATCGAGAACATGAACGCCAGTTCGGACATTTGCCCGATCGCGAGCGTACCGCCGACATTCTCGATCCCGGCCGCGCCGACATAGGGCGAGGCATAGGCATAATACATCGCAAGCGGGACCGAGATCAGCGTGGCGCAGACGATGAACACGAGGAACGAGCGCTGCTTGAGCAAGCTGAACGCCTCGACGCAGAGCACCTGGCGCAGCACGCCCTCGTCGCGCGGGGCATCGGGTGCCACGTTGGGCAGCGTGAAACTGTAGAGGCCGAGCGCGATCGATGCGACCGCGGCGATGGTGAAGATCTGCGGGCTGGCGGACAGCCCCGCCCAACCGACGATCAGCCCCGCGGTGATCCAGCCGACCGTGCCAAACGCCCGTGCGAACGGAAAGCGGTCGGCGCGGTCGCCGAAGCTCTTGAGCGCGATCGTGTTGGCGAGCCCGACGGTCGGCATGTAGAGGATCATGTAGCAAAGCAGCAGCCAGACGAACGTCGCGCCCGCCTCCGGAGTGATCAGCGACGGAAGCACGAACAGCAGCGCGCCGCCCACGAGGTGCAGGATCACCATCAGCAAGCGCGGCGCGACATAGCGCGCGGCGGCCATGCCGATCAGGAAGGAGCCGACAATCGAGGCGATCGGCCCGACCGAAAAGGCGTTGCCGATCAGCGACCCGATCCCGACCGTCTGCATCACCAGGCCAAGCGTGACGGTCCACGCCCCCCAGACGAAGAACTGCAGAAACATCAAGACGCTGAGGCGCCCGGTCAGCCACCCGTCCGAGGGCGTGACGACTGTTCGATCAATCTGTTCCGAAACGGCCATCGTCATCCTCATTTCGCGCAGTTTGCCTGCTTGTCGGACAAGACGCTAACCGGGGCAAATCAGGATGTAAAGGATTACATCCGATCATCATCGACATGTGCCGCGACTCGATCCATGACAAACGGATGACGACTATCATCGACGTCGCGGCAATGGCGAAGGTTTCCACCGCGACGGTTTCCCGCGTCCTCAGTCGCCCCGAGCGAGTCGCCGAGCCGACCCGCCTGCGCGTGCTCGAAGTCGTCCGCACGCTCGGCTACGCCCCCAACGTCGCCGCACGCACACTGCGCACGTTACGCGCTGCCAAGATCCTGCTGACGGTCCCCGACATCTCCAACCCCTTCTTCGCCAGCGTCATCCGCGGCGCGGAAGAGGCCGCACGCGATGCGGGCTATGCGGTGGTCGTCGGGGACACGCGGCACGATCCCGAGATCGAGGACCAATATGCCGAGATGCTGTCCCGACGCGAAGTCGACGGACTGATCTTCCTCGGCCACCGACTGCCCGACAGCCTCCAGCCGTTGCTCGCCCGGTGCGGCGACGCCGCGCCGATCGTCAACGGGTGCGAATACAGCCCGGGCATCGGCGTCCCCAGCGTCCACATCGACAATGCCGCCGCAAGCGGCGAGGCGTTCGAGCATCTCGTCGCACTCGGCCACCGCGACATCGGCATCATCACCGGGCCGACGATCAGCCCGATCAGCCGGGATCGCCTGTGCGGCGCGACCGCGGCGGCGGAACGGCACGGGCTTGCCGATCGGCTTCACGTCCGCACCGCGGACTATTCGGCCGGGGTCGCGTTCGAACAGGCGTGCGCGTTGCTCCAGGAAGACGTCACCGCGATCTATTGCTTCAGCGACGAAATGGCGATCGGCGCAATCAGCGCGGTGGCCGAGGCTGGCCTGTTGTGCCCCGGCGACGTTTCGGTGGTCGGCTTCGACGACGTTCCGCTCGCGCGCTATTTCCAGCCCGGTCTGACGACGATCGCCCAGCCCAAGGCAATGATCGGGCGCCGCGCGGTCGAGTTGCTCGTCCATATTCTGCGTGATGCACCAAGCCCGCCGCGTCAGGTCACGCTCGACCATATGCTGATCGTCCGCGGCAGTACGGCACGCCCACGGCATTAGTCGCGCGCCGGGCTTGCCCCGCGCAACATTGTGGTTTGGCGCACGAAATTTTGTCGTGAGTCATCGGTCGCTTGCTCCCGCGGGCATCGGATGTCAGGTTGCGGCAACGAAACGGGGGATCAGTTCGATGTTCGGCCGCATGGCCGTTCGGAAGCGGTTCGCGGAACCCCGTAGACCCGTGGCGCCGCATCGCCTTGCGGCACCGCTATTGGAAAGGATGGTCCCATGACCGCAACGCTCTCGCTCCTCGCCGTCGCCATGCTGACGCAGGCCACTCCAGCCCCGACCGCTCCCGAGCAACGCCCCGAGGCAACCGAAGTCTGGCAGCCCGAGCCCCCGGTGGTGGTCGTCGCGCCGACACCGTCCGTTCCCGCCCCCGCCGACGCGCTGGTGCTGTTCGACGGCAAGAACCTCGACCAGTGGATCAGCACCAAGGACAAGGGCGCGGCGCGCTGGACGGTCGGCGACGGCGTGCTGACGGTGCGCAAGGGCACCGGCAACATCGAGACCAAGCGCAAGTTCGGCAACTATCAATTGCATATCGAATGGCGCGTTCCGGCCAACATCACCGGCACGGGCCAGGCACGGGGCAACAGCGGGCTATTCCTTGCGTCGACCGGCGAGGGCGACGAGGGGTACGAACTCCAGATCATGGATAGCTTCCGCAACAAGACCTATGTCAACGGTCAGGCGGGTGCGATCTACAAGCAGATCGTGCCGCTCGCCAACCCGACCCGCGCCCCCGGCGAATGGCAGAGCTACGACGTGATCTGGACCGCGCCGGTGTTCGGCGCGGACGGCAAGCTCACCAGCCCCGCCTATGCGACGGTGTTCTTCAACGGCGTGCTGGTCCAGAACCACGTCGCGCTGAAGGGCCAGACCCGCTACATCGGTGCACCCGAGTATAAGGCGCATGGCCCCGCCGCGATCAAGCTGCAGGACCATGGCGACCCCAGCGCGCCGATCAGCTTCCGCTCGATCTGGATCCGCGATCTGAAGTGATACTGGAGGCGCGTCGGTTCGCCGACGCGTCCTTTGGAGGAATGGGGACCTGTTTGCGGCGCTGACCGTTAACGGTGATGCACCTGTTCGAAAGCCTCGACGCGATCCTGCTCGCAGCCTTGCTGCTGCTTGCGCTCGCGCGGAAACTCAACGTCCCCTTTCCCACGCTGCTGGCCGCCGCCGGCATCGGCTTTGCGCTGCTGCCGTTCGTGCCCGATATCGCGGTCGATCCGCAGCTCGCGCTGGCGTTGTTCATCGCACCTGCGCTGCTCCATGCGGCGTATCACACCAGTCTTCGTGGGCTTCGGCGCTATTGGTTTCCGTTGGTGTCGCTCGCGGTATTCGCGGTCATCGTGACCACGGCGGCGGTTACGGTCGTCGGAATGGCTGCGGGTGGACTGTCGTTCGCCGCCGCCTTCGCGCTCGGCGCGATCGTCGCGCCACCGGATGCCGCGGCTGCCGAAGCGGTCCTGTCGGAGATCGGCATTCCACGGCGTGGATTGTTGCTGTTGCAAGGCGAAAGCCTGCTCAACGATGCGACGGCCTTGCTGCTGTTCGGGCTGGCGGTGGCGATGGCAAACCATACCGACACCGCGGCGACACCGTGGGTCCTCGCCGCTGCCGCCCCCGCCGGTGCGCTGTTCGGGCTGGCGTGCGGATGGGCGTACCTTCGGATTGTTCCAATCTTCGCAGGCACGCTCGGGTCGAGCCTCGCCGATTTTGCGGTTACCTTCGCGATCTGGCTGGCGGCGGAGCGCCTGCACCTGTCGCCGGTGCTCGCGGTCGTGGCGTTCGGATTGCTGGTTGCGCAACGCCGCCCCGCCGGCCAACCGGCGCGCGACCGGATCCAGTCCAAGGCGGTGTGGGCCGCCGCGGTGCTGGTGCTCAACGTCGTGGCATTCCTGCTGATGGGTCTGCAATCACGCGACATCGTCTCGAAGCTGTCGCCATCCGAGCGCCTTCCCGCACTGGGCTTTGCGCTGCTGGTACTCGCCACCGTGCTCGTCGTCCGGCTGGCGTGGGTGTTCCTGGTGCGTGCGATCGAAGGGGTGATCGTTCGCCGCTATGCGCCCGCATGGCTTCCCGAACCGCCGCCGTGGAGTGCGTCGCTGGTACTGGGCTGGTCGGGAATGCGCGGGCTGGTCACGCTCGCCGCGGCCTTCGCGCTGCCGCATGCGTTGCCCGGGCGCGATCTGATCGTACTGTCCGCCTTCGCGGTCGTGATCGGGACGCTCGTGGTTCAGGGGTTGACGCTGGGGCCCTTGATCCGATGGTTCGGCACCGACGACGATGCGGGGCTTGCGGCCAAGATCGGCACTGCACGGCGCCAGGTTATCCATGCCGGACTGCACGCGCTCGACGATGACGACACCTCGGATGCGGCCAACGCGCTACGCGTACGCTACGGCGCGGCGCATGACGTGGCGTCGAACGCGGAGGACCCCCAGGCGCCATCGGAATTCGATCGGCTCCACCTCAAGGTCCTCGAACAGCAGCGTGCTGAACTCAACACGATGCGCGAAAGCGGCGACCTTGCGGAGGACGTGTATCGGCGGCTGCTCGAGGAACTCGACTGGTCGGAAGTCGAGGCGCGGTCCTATTCAGACAACATGTTGCGGTCGGCCTGAGCGCTGCGGTCGCGGCCTGGAAATGCCGCGACCGCAAAGATCGTTCAAACCAGTCCGTCCCCTTCGACGACCAACGCGACGCCGATCGGATCGCGACGGGCGGGAGGCAAGGTAACGTACAGCGCGTCGCTTCCCTGCCGGATATCGAGCGGCGCACTAGAGCCCGGGAGCGTCACGCGCCGGACGGTACCGCGCTTGGCGAGTTCCGGTAGCCGCGCGACGCCATTCTCCGGCCAGCCGAGCACGAAGGCATGGACGGCGGTGCCTTTGCGCACGTAGCGAATGTCGCTGGCGGTATAAGGTGAAGTGGGTTTGCCTTCGCTGAAGTCCCCGCTCTTGATGCTGGTCGGCCCCTCGCCGAACACACGCCACGGGCGCGTTCCGTAGATCGCGGCACCGTAGCGACCCATCCATGCGGCGATTCCCTCGACCACCGCTTCTTCCTTCTCGTCGATCGTGCCGTCGCCACGCATCGGTACCGACACCATCAGATTGCCATTCTTCGAGACCACGTCGCACAGGGTGTGGATGACCTTCGCCGGAGTCTTGTACCCGTCGCGGTCATACAGATCGCGATCGTAATGCCAGTTGCCGATGCACGTGTCGGTCTGGAACGGATACGGCTGGATGTCGTCGTGGACGCCGCGTTCGACATCGTCGACGATCCCCATCCGGCGACCGGTCGGCGTGCCCTTTGCGGTAACGACGGCGTCGTTGCGGCCGTCGTGCCAGCGCATCGACTGGTTGTAGAAATAGGCGGTGATATCGAGCCCCGCTTGCCCCAGCGGCAGGTCGAAATTATCGAAATACACCATGTCCGGGCGATACCGGTCGATCAGTTCCTTGCAGCGCAGCGACCAGTTGCGCGTGAAGGCGGGATTGGCGACAGGCGCAGCCTCGTTCCACACGCGGTCGTGCGCTTCGTGCCAGGCGTTCGCCGCCTTGATCGTGCGCAGCCCGTCGGGCATCGGCATAGTGCGTCCGGTGTACAGTTGCTGCGGGTCCAGCCCGTCCCACCATTTCCCGCGCCCGCCCGCCTTGGTCAGCCACACCGCGTCATAGCGTTTGCCGGCCAGGGGGCCCTCGGGATCATAGCCATAGGCCGGTTGCAACCAGTGCCACGCGTGCGCCGAATGGTTGGATACGCCGAACCGCAAACCCCGGTCGCGCGCCAGCTTGCTCCATTGCCCGATGATATCGCGGCGCGGCCCGATCCGGGTCGCATTCCACGCGTGATGGCTCGACGCATAGGTGTCGAAATTGTCGTGGTGGTTGGCAAGCGCCATGAAATAGCGCGCGCCTGCGCGCTGATACAGGTCCATCAGCCGCGCCGGATCCCAGCGGTTCGCGGTCCAGCGTGGGAACATCTCCATGAAGCCGGTGCGCGACGGATGCCCGTAATGCGCGACGTGATGATCGTACGCCCGCGACCCTTGCAGGTACATGTCACGCGCATACCAGTCACCGGCCTCGGGAACGCATTGCGCGGACCAGTGCGCCCACATGCCGAACTTGGCATCGCGAAACCAGTCGGGCGCGCGGTAATGCTCGGTAAAGGACTGCCAACTGGGACGGAATGCACCGTCGGCAGGCGCGGCGCGCACCCCTGTCGCCAGAGCACCTAGGCCCAGACCGGTCATGGACAGCATCGATCGGCGATCAACGATCATTATCGTCTCCTATTTGCCGGCTTGCGCGGCGTTTGTCGGACAAGATACGCGATCATTACGTTCGCACAAGCAAGAAAGACTTTGCATTAGCGAGAATTACGGGGAGCGTTTGCCCGCAGGCCTGGAGTGTATCGCACCTAAAGACCTGTTTTGTTTTGCCTGCCGCGGCACCGGCGGACCAATGCCGCGTTGCACCGCCAATGAAAGTTCCAGCCGAGCAAACCACCGACGCAGCCTCCTGGTGGTTGATCGGCGCGATGGGCATCCTGTGCCTCCTCGTGTCCGCCGATCTGGGTTTCTATGTACGCGCAGCCAGCGTCCTGCCGCTCGGGATCGGGCTGCTGACGCTCATTGCCGGAATGGTCATCGGATCACGCACGGACCGCCCGCGGTTATCGGTCGGAGCCACCGCCTTCCTGCAGATGACGCTGTTCACGGTAATCGGCGTGGTGCTGGCGTATGCGCTGGCGGCGCGGGCCGGACCGTTGTGGGACGATAGCTTTGCCGCCTGGGACGTGGCGCTGGGCTTCGACTGGCCTGCGGTGTTCGCGGCAGCAGACCGGTCGCCAGTGATGCTGTGGATCGGGGGGCTCGCCTATCACAGCCTGACGCTACAGATGATCGTCGCGATCGTCGTGCTCAGCGCAACCGACCGCGCTGACACTCTGCGGACCGCGGTTGCGGCGGCGATCCTCGGGGGTTTTGCGACCATTGCGATTTCGGGCCTGTTGCCCGCAATGGGGAACGTGTTCGATCCCGCCGCGTATCATATCCTGTGGCCGTCGGTGGCCTGGATCGAACGGGACATGATCCTCGGGCTTCGGGACGGGTCGTGGCGGATGATCGACCTGACGCAGCTTATGGGCATCGTCAGCTTTCCGAGCTATCATGCAACGTTGCCGGTGATCCTCGCCTGTGCACAGCGCGACGTTCGCGGATGGCGG
>Ga0265798_10008991_pt1 | contig 12601 bp, 11 predicted proteins | sample P3T30metagenome_FD_192430 | JGI IMG/M metagenome (GOLD analysis project Ga0265798, IMG submission 192430) | Plant litter microbial communities from East Loma Ridge, Irvine, California - P3 T30 | ecosystem: Environmental > Terrestrial > Plant litter > Unclassified | place: USA: California...
TTCCAACTGGGCCCCGGCCTTCGCCGGGGTGGTGCACCGGGCTATGAGGACCCCACGCCCAGCCGCGCGCATCCTCCTTGTCGACGGCCAGGATCGCGTATTGATGTTCCGCTTCACGCCGACCGACCGCCCGCCGCTCTGGTGCACGCCCGGCGGCGCAGTCGATCCGGGCGAGAGCTACGCGGCCGCCGCCCGCCGCGAACTCTGGGAGGAGGTCGGCCTCGACATCGACTGCGGTCCCGAAGTCGCACGCCGCGTCGTCGACTTCCGGACCTTCGAAGGCACAGAGGTCACCGCGGACGAACGCTATTTCCGGATCGACGTCGATACCTGCGACGTAAAGGCGGGCAATCTCACCGAACAGGAGAAGCAACTGCTCGTCGGTCACCGCTGGTTTTCCCGAAACGACATCGCGGGCTTCCACGAAACGCTCTATCCAGCAGACCTGGTCGAACTCCTCGACGCCACGGAACCTGCCAAGGGATAACGCCATGCTCGATGATTTCGTCCTCCAGACCATCCTGCCGTCGACGCACGATCTCGGCGGCTTCAAGGTCCACCGCACGCTGCCGAACAAGGAGCGGACGATGGTCGGCCCGTTCCTGTTCTTCGACCAGATGGGCCCCGCGCATCTCGAGGTCGGCCAAGGCATCGACGTGCGCCCGCATCCGCATATCAACCTGTCGACCGTCACATACCTGTTCGACGGCGCGATCGACCATCGCGATTCGCTCGGCACGCAGGCGCGGATCGAGCCGGGCGCGGTCAATTTGATGACCGCGGGCCACGGCATCGTCCATTCGGAGCGCTCGCCCGGTGACGAGCGTGCCGAGGGGCCGAACCTGTCGGGGATCCAGACCTGGCTGGCGATGCCCGAGGCGGTCGAGGAGATCGACCCGGCGTTCGAGCACGTCACCAAGGCGCAATTGCCGACGATCGAGGCGCACGGCGCGCGCTCGCGGATCATCATGGGCAGCCTGTGGGGCCAGACCGCGCCGACCACGACCTATTCGGGGACGATCTACGCCGACATCGCGCTCGACCCGAGCGCGAGCGTGCCGATCGATGCGGCGGCGGAGGAGCGCGCTATCTATCTCGCGATGGGCGAAGCGACGCTGGAAGGCGTGCCCCTCGAACCGCAAGTCCTCTACGTCCTCCGCCCCGGCATCTCGGCAACGCTACGGTCTGCGCATGGCGGCCGCGCGATGCTCTGCGGCGGCGACGCCTTCACGACGCCACGCCACGTCTGGTGGAACTTCGTCAGCTCGAACCGGGATCGTATCGAACAGGCGAAGCGGGACTGGAACGCAGGCAACTTCCCCAAAGTGCCCGGCGACGAGAAGGAGTGGATCGAGATCCCTGCGATCCCGAAGACGGTCAGCTATCCGTAATTCCCGCCCTCCCGCAAGCGGGAGGGGAGAACGCACCTTCTGCTCCCCTCCCGCTTGCGGGAGGGGTTGGGGGAGGGCATGTTCCAAGGGCAGCGCGACGGGCAGGCCCTCCCCTGACCCCTCCCGCGAGCGGGAGGGGAATCATGACACTGCAACGCATTCCACTATCCACGGACGTCGAACTCGACGTCGCGATCACCGGCGACCCGGCGAACCCGCCCGTGATCCTGCTCCACGGCTTCCCCGAATCGCACCGCACGTGGCGCGACATCGCCCCGGACCTCGCCCGCGACCATTACGTGATCGCGCCCGACCAACGCGGCTTCGCACGCTCGTCCAAGCCGGAGGGCGTCGAGAGCTATACCCCCGACAAGATCGTCGCCGACCTGATCGCGCTCGCGGATCACCTCGACATCGACCGCTTCACGCTGGTCGGCCACGACTGGGGCGGCGCGGTCGCCTGGATGGCCGCGCTGCGCCACCCCGAGCGCGTCGCGAAGCTCGTCATCATCAACGCGCCGCATCCGCTCGTCTTTCAGCGGACCATGTTCGACGACCGCGAACAGCGCGCCGCCAGCCAATATATCCGCGCCTTCCGCAATCCCGATCTCGAGAAGCATATCGAGACGATCGGGCTCGAAACCTTCTTCGACACCAGTTTTGCAAAGCACGCCGACCTTGCCGCAATGGCCGAGGACAAGGCCGCCTATCTCGACGAATGGGGCCAGCCCGGCGCAATCACCGGCATGCTCAACTGGTACCGCGCGAGCGCGATCGTCGTCCCCGCAATGGACGAGACGCCGCCCCGCCCCGCGTTCCTCGATGCGCCGTTTCCGCCGACCACCATGCCGGTGCTGGTGATCTGGGGAATGCAGGACAGCGCTTTGCTGCCGAGCCAGCTCGACCTTGCCGAGTATGTACCCGACCTCACGATCGAGACGATCGACGCAGGCCATTTCGTGCCGTGGCAAAAGCCCGACGCGGTGATCGCCGCGATGCGCCGCTGGGGGTGTCTGACACGACCACCACTCAGCAATGTACGTACCGCTGCCCTACATTGAACCACCCCGGCGAAGGCCGGGGCCCAATCGGGGAACGACCGAAATTTGGAACGGCGCTACGTTACTGCAACCTCTCCAATTGGACCCCGGCCTTCGCCGGGGTGGTTTGACTGTTAATAGGGCAGGAACACAGGATCGGACATGCGCCACCTGTCTGAATCCTGACGACCGCATTCTGCGATCGTTCAGCGCAACGGGCGCAAAACGCTGTTCATGCCGTCGATTCGGCGTCGAACACAGGAGAGCAATCATGCGTAAGATGATCCTTGCGGCTGTCGCTGCCGCCACCCTCGTCCCTACCGTCGCCACCGCGCAAAGCTACGGCGAAGTCCGCCGCGACCAGCGCGAAATCCGCGAGAGCCGTCGCGACCTCGACCGCGCGCGCCGCTACGGCGACCGCCACGACGTCCGCGAAGCCCGCCAGGAACTGCGCGAAGACCGCCGCGAGGCACGCGAGGACTGGCGCGACTATCGCCGCACGCATGGTAACGTCTATCGCCGTCCCGCCTATGTTGGCCCACGCGGCTATCGCTATCGCCCGGTCAACGTCGGCTACCGGTTCGCGCCCGAATATTACGGCCGCAACTATTGGGTGAACGACTATCAGACCTACCGCCTGTCGCGCCCGGCGTACGGCTATCAGCGCTGGGTCCGCTACGGCCGCGACGTCGTCTTGGTCGACACGCGCTCTGGCCAGGTGGTCCAGGTCAACAACGGCTTCTTCTACTGAGCTTGATGGGCCCGCGAGATATCTCGGGCCCTCAGGTTTTCTCGCGAAGACGGGGCCCCAGGATCGCAAACGCTATCGCGCGTGACCCTCGGCTCCCGCTCCCGAGGGAGAACAGCAGGCTATATCGCCTCAATCCTTCTCGTACGCGCTACGCCGCATGACGTAATCGCGCGTCTCGTACGGCGGCGCCAATCCTTCGACCCACGCGCCATGCGCATGCGTCAGCGCGACCAGTTCCATCGCCCGCTCGCCTGGCCAGCCGCGCACGCGCACCTCATGCCGGTGCAGATCGCGGTTCGGCTCCATCATCACCCAGCCGAGTGGTCGTTCCACCGTCGCGCGCGCACCCACCGCAGCCATCGCGACCCGGATTCGCTCGCGGGAGGTCGCCGGCAAATACTGCCACACCACCGAATGGATCAGCACGCGCGTGACGCCCTCGGGCTGCGGCTCGGCCAACCGTGCCTCGACCCAGTCCGCCGCATCGCCTTGCGCCAGATCGACGCCGCCCTTTCGCACCATCGCGATCGCCGCCGCAAGCCGCGCCTGTCGCTCGACCGCATCGACCCAGACATACGCCTCCAGCCGTGCCGCAGAGTCCGTATCGGCGACGTCCACGGGGTGGATATCGACGCCGCGGGTCGACCCGATCTCGACCGCCGCGTTCGGCGGCGGCGGCCCTCGCCATTCAGGGCGGATCGTCACCGGCGATGTATCCGGCCCGACATTCACGCCGCCGAGATCGAACCGATAGCGATCGATCAGCAGGTTCAACCCGGCACTCGATCCGATTTCCAGCACCTCGAACCGCGGCCCGTATCGCTCGGCCAAATGGAGGATCCCGGTCATCATCCCCGCGGACCGCGCCGCCTCGTTGGTCTGTGGTGGCCCATCGAGCCACGGCAGCAACGCCGCATCCTGCGCGACCAGCGTCGCCTGCAAAGCGGCGGCCACGCGTACCGGGTCGGTTTCCGCCCCAGCGAACACGGCAGAAAGCGCCGGATCGACGCCCGCGCGGTGCAGCGCATGCAATCCGCCGACCAGCCGCAACGCCAGCGCATCCGCGACCGGCTCGCCCGACCAGTCGAGCACACGCCGTCCCGTCTCGCTCTAGCGATCCACTGCGGTCGCCAGCGCAGTGCAGACCCGCGCGGTAATCGGCGCGTCCATCGCGGTGCAATAGCCCGCCTGGATGTCGAACGCCGCAAGGTTAGCCGGTTCATTTGCCATGCGCAGGTTGTTGCACCCGCCACCCCCCCCCCGTAAAGCCCGGCGCGTGCCTGACTCCCAGATCATCATCGCCGTCCCCAAGGGACGCATCCTCGCCGAGGCCCTGCCGCTGCTCGCGCGCGCCGGGGTGCATCCCGAAGCGTCGTTCTCGGACGAAAATTCGCGCGCGTTGCGCTTTGCGACCAACGATCCGGCGATCTCGCTGATACGGGTGCGCGCGTTCGACGTCGCCACCTTCGTTGCGCACGGTGCGGCGCAACTCGGCATCGTCGGGTCGGACGTGATCGCCGAGTTCGGTTATTCCGAACTCTACGCACCGGTCGACCTCGGCATCGGCCATTGCCGCCTGTCGGTCGCCGAGCCTGCCGAGATGGCGGCACAGGACGATCCGCGCGGCTGGAGCCATGTCCGCGTCGCGACCAAATACCCGCATGTGACGGCGGCGCATTTCGCCTCGCGGGGCGTGCAGGCGGAGTGCGTCAAGCTCAACGGCGCGATGGAACTTGCGCCCACGCTCGGTCTTGCACCGCGCATCGTCGATCTCGTGTCGTCCGGCCGCACGCTGCTGGAAAACGGTCTCGTCGAGGTCGAGACGATCATGGAAGTCACCAGCCGCCTGGTGGTCAACCGCGCCGCGATGAAGACGCGCAGCCGCGTAGTCCCATTGGTCGAAGCATTCCGCCGCGCGGTCGAAGCACAGGAAATCGCAGCATGAGCGCCAACCTTCTGCTCCCCTCCCGCCTGCGGGAGGGGTCGGGGGAGGGCATGCCCGCCCCGATCGTAGCGTGCGAGGCTATGTCATCCCCTCCCCTGACCCCTCCCGCAAGCGGGAGGGGAATGTGATCCGCCTCTCCACCTCGGACGCGGACTTCGCGACTCGCTTCACTGCGCTCGTCGAGGATCGCCGCGAATCCGACGCGGGCGTCACGCAGGACGTTGCCACAATCATCGCCGCAGTCCGCCGCGACGGTGAAACCGCACTCCGCGACCTCACGCAGAAACACGACCGTCATGACCTCGAAACCACCGGCTGGCAGATCGACGCCGCCGACTGCAAGGCCGCGTTCGATGCACTCGACCCGGACCTGCGCACCGCGCTCGAACTCGCCGCGACCCGTATCCGCGCGTATCACGAGAAACAGCGCCCGCTCGACAGCGACTCGGTCGACTCCGCGGGTGTGAGGCTCGGCGCGCGCTGGCTTCCCGTCGACGCGGCCGGCATCTACGTTCCCGGTGGACGTGCCGCCTACCCCTCGTCGCTGCTCATGAACGCGATCCCCGCCAAGGTCGCAGGCGTCGGTCGCCTCGCGATGGTCACGCCCACCCCCGACGGTCAGATCAACCCGCTGGTCCTCGCCGCCGCGCACCTCGCCGGTGTCGACGAAGTGTGGCGCGTCGGTGGTGCACAGGCGGTCGCGGCGCTCGCGTACGGCGCAGGCCGGATCGAACCGGTCGACGTCATCACCGGCCCCGGCAACGCCTGGGTCGCGGAAGCCAAGCGTCAGGTCTACGGCGTCGTAGGCATCGACATGGTCGCGGGTCCTTCGGAAATCGTAGTCGTGGCGGACGCGCTCAACGACCCCGAATGGACCGCCGCCGACCTGCTCAGCCAGGCCGAGCACGACGTGACCACGCAGTCGATCCTCTTCACCGACGATGCTGTCTTCGCCGACAAGGTAGCAGAGGCCGTGGACCGCCAGTTGCGCGACCTCGCCACAGAAGCCGTCGCGCGCGTCGCTTGGGACACCAACGGCGCGATCGTTGTCGTGGAGACGCTGGCGGAAGCGATCCCGCTGGTCGACCGTCTCGCCGCCGAGCATCTCCAGCTGGCGATCCCCGACCCGCAAGGCTTCTTCGATCGCATACGCCACGCCGGTTCGGTGTTCCTCGGCCGCTACACCCCCGAGGCGATCGGCGATTACGTCGCCGGCCCGAACCACGTCCTCCCCACCGGCCGCCGCGCGCGCTTTGCCAGCGGGCTGTCGGTGCTCGACTTCATGAAGCGCACCAGTTTCCTGGCATTGGACGAAGCCGCCTTGCGCGAACTCGGCCCTGCGACCGTTGCGCTGGCCAACGCCGAAGGGCTCCCTGCACACGCAAAATCGGTGGCTTTGCGGCTGCGGCTCAACAGTTAGATTGGTTCACGCGGAGACGCGGAGACGCGGAGGTGTCGACCTTGCCGCGTAGCGGCCCTTCGATCACTAGCGGATGAAGAGATCGAAGCGGCTGCGCCGCACGCAACATCTCCGCGCCTCCGCGTCTCCGCGTGAACCATTCTTCTTCGACTCCACGCACCGAAACGCAAAGGGCTGACACGCACGCCCCCCGCGCCTACAGGCAACCGCTTATGACTCGAACCGCCCCCCGCACCAAGGCGCGTGCCGCCGCTCGCCTCGCCGCCGTCCAGGCCACGTACCAGCACGAGATGGAGGGCACCGCGATGCCCGTCCTACTCAACGAATTCCACCAGCACCGGCTCGGCGCGACGATCGAAGACGTCGAATATGCCGAGGCCGATGTCGATTTCTTCGACGACCTCGTGACCGGCGCCAACGCGCGCGCCGGCGAGATCGACGTGCTGATCGAGGGCAAGCTGGCCAAGGGCTGGACGCTCGCGCGGCTCGACAAGCCGATGAAGGCGATCATCCGTGTCGGCACGTATGAGCTGCTCGCGCGCAAGGACGTGCCGGTCGCGGCGGTAATCAGCGAGTATGTCGATGTGGCGCATGCGTTCTACGACAAGCGTGAGTCAGGTTTCGTGAACGGGCTGCTCGACGGTATCGCGAAAGAGGTGCGTAGCTGACGGACTCCCTCTCCCCGCCGGGGAGAGGGTCGGGGTGAGGGGCAGCCAAGCAGTGCGGCGCCCGGAACAGCCCCTCACCCCAGCCCTCTCCCCGGAGGGGAGAGGGAGCAGAAAGTGACCGAAGCCGAGTTTATTGCCGCTCTCCGCCGGCTTCCGCTGCACCCGGCGGCGCGTGGCCTCAACGACGATACCGCGCTGCTCGACGCAGGCCCGCTCGTCGTCACCACCGACACGCTGGTCGAAGGCGTGCACTTCCTCCCGACCGACCCCGCACAGGACGTCGCGTGGAAGCTGGTCGCGACCAACCTTTCCGATCTCGCGGCAAAGGGGGCCAGACCCGAGGGGGTCCTACTCAACTATCCGCTCAGCGACGACGCGTGGGACCGTGCCTTTCTCGAAGGGCTCGCCGACGTCCTGACCACCTTCGACACGAGGATCATCGGCGGCGACACCGTGACGCTCCCTCCGAATGCGCCGCGAGTCCTGACCCTCACCGCGTTCGGCAGCAACGCCGCGGCCCCCGCCCGAAGCGGCGCACGCGACGGCGATGCGCTCTACGTAACTGGCACGATCGGCGACGCGGGCGCTGGGCTAGCCATCGCACTCGGCGCGGAAGGCCCCGCCGAACTCCTCGCCGCGTACCGCCGCCCGTATCCACGACTCACCGATGGCCGCATCCTGGCCCCGCATGTCCACGCGATGATGGACGTATCCGACGGCCTCCTCATAGACGCATCCCGCATGGCGTTAGCCAGCGACCTCGCCGTCAACGTCGACCTCTCGCGCATACCATTGTCGGCCGCCTACCGCGCCTTCTCCGGCGATCGGCTCGCCGCCGCGACCGTCGGCGACGACTACCAACTCCTTTTTGCTGCACCGCAAGATTTCATTACCAGCGCTACTCTAATCGGCGCGTTCTCAGCCGGCTCGGGCCTCACCCTTCACGACTCGGGCACCCCCGTCCCGCTCCCGCCAAGTCTAGGCTACGAGCACCGCCCCCGAGGATAACTTGCGCAATACCCCCGCACTGATAGGTTCCTGTATCGGGACTCGGCAAAGTCGAGACCGGAGAGGACCTGACAAGAGGGATAGTGCCGTATGACGACCGTCTATTTGGCCATGATCTGCGGCGTCATCGCCGTCCTATATGGTTTCGTCACCAGTCGACAGGTGCTCGCCGCCTCCCCCGGCAACGCCAAGATGCAGGACATCGCCGCCGCCATCCAGGAGGGCGCGAAGGCGTATCTCGGCCGCCAATACACCACGATCGCGATCGTCGGCGTCATCGTCGCGGCGATCCTGCTCTTCACGCTCGGGCGTATCTCGACGATCGGCTTCGTCATCGGCGCGGTGCTCTCGGGCGTCGCCGGCTATGTCGGGATGAACATCTCCGTCCGCGCCAACGTGCGGACTGCGGAGGCTGCACGCACCTCTCTGCAGGCCGGCCTGACGCTGGCGTTCCGATCGGGCGCGGTCACCGGCATGCTCGTGGCGGGTCTCGGCCTGCTCGCGATCAGCGCGTTCTTCTGGTACCTCACCGGACCCGCGGGCCATGCGCCCAACGACCGGATCATCGTCGAGGCGCTCACCGCGCTCGCGTTCGGCGCCTCGCTGATCTCGATCTTCGCACGGCTCGGCGGCGGCATCTTCACCAAGGCGGCGGACGTCGGCGCGGATCTGGTCGGCAAGGTCGAGGCCGGCATCCCCGAGGACGACCCCCGCAACCCCGCCGTCATCGCGGACAATGTCGGCGACAACGTCGGCGACTGCGCCGGCATGGCCGCCGATCTGTTCGAGACCTACGTCGTCACCTTGGGCGTCACGATGATCTCGATCGCGCTGCTGATCCAGGCGAGCGGCGCCGAACTGATGCGGCTGATGACCCTCCCGCTGCTCGTCGGCGGGGTGTGTATCGTCACCTCGATCATCGGTACGTACATGGTCCGGCTCGGTGGCGGCAGCATCATGGGGGCGCTCTACAAGGGCTTCTTCACCTCGACGATCCTGTCGATCCCGGCGATCTATCTCGCGACGCAGTACGTGCTCGGCGACCTCCACCGCGTCATCGGCGGCGCGGGCTTCCTCGACCCCGCGACCGATGATTTGACCACGCAAGCCGCCCCCTCGCTGACGCAAAACTTCACCGGCATGGACCTGTTCTGGTCGATGATGATCGGGCTCGTCGTCACCGGGCTGATCGTCTGGATCACCGAATATTATACCGGCACCAATCACCGCCCGGTCCAGTCGATCGCCAAGGCATCTGAGACCGGCCACGGCACCAACGTCATCCAGGGCCTGGCCATAAGCCTCGAATCCACCGCGCTGCCGACGCTGGTCATCATCGTCGCAGTGATCGTTGCGTACCAGTTGGCCGGGATCATTGGCATCGCGTTTGCCGCCACCGCGATGCTCGCCCAGGCCGGCATGGTCGTCGCGCTCGACGCCTACGGCCCGGTCACCGACAACGCAGGTGGCATCGCCGAGATGGCAGGCCTACCCGACGACGTCCGACAGAGGACCGATGCGCTCGACGCGGTTGGCAACACCACCAAGGCGGTCACCAAGGGGTACGCGATCGGCTCGGCCGGCCTCGCCGCGCTCGTCCTGTTCGGGGCGTACACGACCGACCTCGCGACCTACTTCCCCGACGTCACGGTCGATTTCAGCCTCAGCAACCCGTACGTCATCGTCGGTCTGCTGCTGGGCGCGCTGCTCCCGTATCTGTTCGGCGCGTTCGGCATGACCGCCGTCGGTCGCGCAGCCGGCGCCGTCGTCGAGGAAGTCCGCGAGCAATTCCGCAACAACCCCGGCATCATGCTCGGCACCAGCCGCCCCGACTACGCACGGACGGTCGACCTGGTCACCAAGGCGGCGATCCGCGAGATGATCGTCCCCTCGCTTCTTCCCGTCCTGAGCCCCCTCGCGGTCTACTTCATCATCACCGCGGTCGCAGGCCAGGCCGCGGGCTTCGCCTCGCTCGGCGCGATGTTGCTCGGCGTGATCGTCTCCGGTCTGTTCGTCGCGATCTCGATGACGAGCGGCGGCGGCGCCTGGGACAATGCCAAGAAATACATCGAGGACGGCCACCACGGCGGCAAGGGGTCCGAAGCGCACAAGGCCGCGATCACCGGCGACACCGTGGGCGACCCGTACAAGGATACCGCAGGCCCCGCGGTCAACCCGATGATCAAGATCACCAACATCGTCGCGCTGCTGCTGCTCGCGGCGCTGGCGGGCGGCGGCGTGGGGTGATTTTAGAGTCCGATCGGCGACCGGAGGCGGGCAAGCCGTAGGACTGGGCGAACAACTGCTCGCGAATCATCATTTCACGCGGAGCGAAGACCGGCTCGAGTTCCTGACGATGATGGGGGCGTTCCTGCAAAGCATAACTCCGTCTGAATCAGACTTGATGCAAGTCAGATTCCGGCAAACGCTCCACATCGGACCAGTACGGCCCACTTGGATGCATCTCGCTTGGACGACCGGCCTTGTGATCCGCAGTATCCGGCGATGCGGAACCGACCTGAAAACCACCTCTTCTACGGCGATAACCTAGCCGTGCTTCGCAAGGAGGTCGCGGACGAGAGTGTCGATCTTGTCTACCTCGATCCGCCGTTCAATTCGAACGCGAACTACAATATCCTGTTCAGATCGCCGACCGGGCCGAGTGCCGACGCGCAGATCGAGGCGTTCGAAGACACTTGGCACTGGAACATCGTCGCCGAAGATGCCTTCGACCAGGTCGCGCGGAGCGGTAACACCAAGGCGTTCGACCTGCTGAACGCGATGCGCGGGTTTCTCGGCGACAACGACATGATGGCGTATCTGGCGATGATGGCGGTGCGCCTGATCGAACTCCACCGCGTGCTGAAACCGACCGGCAGCCTGTATCTCCACTGCGATCCGACCGCGAGCCATTATCTGAAACTGCTGCTCGACGGGGTGTTCGGCGCCAAGCTTTTCCGCAACGAGATCATCTGGAAGCGGACGAGCGCGCATAACGACGCATCGCAGGGCATGACGCGGTTCGGCCGCACGCACGACGTGATCCTGTTTTACGCAAAAGAGCGCAACGCCTGCTGGAACCTGCAATTCTCGCGCTACGACGCCTCCTATCTGAAGCATCATTACGCGAACATCGACACCGCGGGCCGCCGCTACAAGACGTCCGATCTGACTGCGGCGAAACCCGGCGGCGACGTCAGTTACGAATTCCGCGGCGTGACGCCCCCGTCGGGTCGATACTGGGCCTATTCGCGCGCGAATCTCGAGAAATTCGATACCGAGGGCCGGCTTCAATTCGCCGCTAAATCGGGCATGCCGCGGCTGAAGCAATATCTCGAGGATATGCCCGGCGTCACGCTCGGCGACCAGTGGGACGATATCTCGCCGATCAATTCGCAGGCGCAGGAAAGGCTTGGTTATCCGACGCAAAAACCGGTCGCGCTGCTCGAACGGATCATCGCCGCATCGTCGAACGCCGGCGATGTCGTGCTCGATCCATTCTGCGGATGCGGCACCGCGGTCCATGCTGCGGAGAAACTCGGTCGGCAATGGATCGGGATCGATGTTACGCACCTCGCCATCTCGCTGATTGAAAAGCGCATGCGCGACGCCTTTCCCGCCGTCACGTTCACCGTCGAAGGCACGCCGAAGGATCTCGCCTCCGCCCACGACCTCGCCCTCCGCGACAAATACCAGTTCCAGTGGTGGGCGGTTTCGATGGTCGATGCGCTGCCGTTCGGCGGCAGGAAAAAGGGTGCGGACGGTGGCATCGACGGACTGATCTATTTCAACGATCATGACCCGGCATCGGGCAAGATGGTGACGCACCGCGCGATCGTATCGGTCAAGGGTGGGCTCAATCCGGACACCACGATGGTCGAGACGCTCGCCGCGACGATCGCGCGCGAGAAGGCACCGATCGGCATCCTCATCATGAACGCCAAACCGACGCGCGAGATGGAGCGCCGTGCCGCCGCGGTCGGCATCTACCGTGCCGGCGTCGACGAGACGTTTCCCAAACTCCAGATCCTGACGCTCGCCGATCTGTTCCAGGGCAAGCGCCCGCGCATTCCCAACGTCGACCGCGCCGCGTTCCGGCGCGCAGCACGCGAGGCCAACGCGTTTCAGCCGAGCCTGCTGTGACATTCCGCGTCCGTCGTCCTCGACCGGTGCTCTTGTCCAACGACGCTTGATGGCCGATATAGGGATCAAGCAAGCGGGTTCGGGCATCACGCCCGTATCCGCCTTCGGCCGTGCTTTCCTTTTTCGCGAACCTGCGGTAAGGGCGCTCGTCCCGAAATTCCCCCAATTCAGAGAGTATATTTGGCCAAGGAAGAACTGCTCGAGATGCGCGGCCGCGTGGTGGAACTCCTCCCCA
>Ga0265798_10008992_pt1 | contig 12600 bp, 12 predicted proteins | sample P3T30metagenome_FD_192430 | JGI IMG/M metagenome (GOLD analysis project Ga0265798, IMG submission 192430) | Plant litter microbial communities from East Loma Ridge, Irvine, California - P3 T30 | ecosystem: Environmental > Terrestrial > Plant litter > Unclassified | place: USA: California...
TGTGTTGCAAGGCCTCTAAAAAGCTGTAAAAAGGGTTGGGGGAGGAGGGAGGGGAAAGGGCATTGAGACTACATACATACGAGCGAGTCTGACTTGACATAAATGGTAGAAAAGAGAACTTGTTACTTTGCTACAACTATCGATGGATGGATACCCCCACATACCACACTAGATAAAATGGCTACATTTCAACATACAAAAGAACAAACATATCCAATCCAAGCAAAGGAAAGAGAGAGAGAGGGATGGGGAGAGAGCATGTAAAAAAAACGCCATGTAAAAGATAATATCCAGAAAGAAACAAAACAAAAAAGGGAAAATAATAACAACAATAATAATAATGATAACAAACTAGCCATGTTGTGGTCATAACCAGGTCCTCTTATATATGGCAAAAACAAAAAAAATGTTAATAATAATAATAAAAAAACTAGAACCAAACCTAAACCTAAATTCCGCCATCATGTCTCTAGCTATATGAACTACCTAAAAAAAAAGGAAGAATAAATGAATAGTTTTTTAAAGAGAAAAAAAATACGCATATGATTACAAAGATCCACCTCTACGCCAACTGCTACTTCTATCCACCTCTCCTCCGCTGTTCTCCGGGTCCCTGGTAGCTCCGGAACTGCGTGCCCGGTGCATGATAGCTTCGATAAGGTCTTCGAGGTCGGGATTGCGGGTCTGAAGAACGATCGCCGTTGTTTTGAGCCTGGGGTTCACGCTGGTCGTATTGGGCGTGGGGAGGAGGGTGCGGGTGTGTTGGTGAGTAAGCTTGCTGCGAACTTTGCTGTGGTAGCGGGGGTGCGGGCTGGGAAAGGTACGGTAGAGACGGTGGGCCGCCTTGCTGCTGCTGTGGTGGTGCCATGTTCGCGGGGAGAATGGGCTGGCCGCCGTATTGGTGTATTTTTAGCGGTTGGTAGGGTGGCAGGCTTGACGATGGGGGAGGCGGTGCTTGAAAAGAGCCTGGGGGTGGGACGTAGCCGCCTTGGTAGGAGGGAGCATTGCCGTATGGCTGCGGATATTGTGGGAGTGGAGGTCCCTGCGAAGGGTGCGAGGTGGGTGGGTAGCTTGGTGACTGTGGTGGATACGCTTGTCGAGGGGGAATAGGGTCGTAGTGTGCGAAACGGAAATTTATTGGTGCGGATGGCAGTGGCCCAGGTGGTTTGGGTGGGAGTGGTAGTGACCCCGAAGGCGGTGCATATGGGCTCTGGTGTGTTGGCGGAGTCCGGCCCGACTTATGATGCTCACCATAGTGAGGTTGAGGAGCATGACTCTGATATGGAGACGGCTGCTGCGCTTGAGACACACTTGCCCGCCTGTCGTGTTCCCAGTGGGGAGGTGGATGATCGTAGGACTGGCGACGAGATGCATATGAGTGTGAAGTGCCAGGTAAGCCATCATACAGTCCGGTGGCCGGCCGCGTTGGATCATATGCCGCAACTTCAGTCCGTTCCTGGGTGGTCAAAGGTTGAGGATTTGGCCGGCTGGGGGTAAAGATAGGTGGCGGCCAATATTGAGATCGATCCGGTTGATCTTGTCCATTCTCGCGTGCTTTCCGATCCAGGGCCTTCCGATCGAGCAGCTCCCGAATCTTCTGCAGAGGATCCCTCCGACGAAGTGACTCATCAGACTCCCGTGGCTGTGGTGGCACACTCGATCGGGGCGGCCAAGGTTGGGCATTCTGAGGTGGAGATGATGGCGGGTTGCTAGGTGGTGGTGGTGGTCCGCTGAGTAGGTCCATCAGTGCCTGATCAACGGGCGGCTCTTCTCTGTTGACCATGGCATCCACTCGGAGGGCATCGTTACGAGATTGCGTTTGGTGGTGATTAGCGGCTTCTCCCATTGACGATGTCCTTTGCAGCTCTTGGGCTTGAGGTTGCGGTTCCCGAGTTCTCGAGACAGGGACTTCTTGGTCGTCATTGAGAATATCCATGATCCTGTGCGTCGAGAACCTTGGTGTTGACTTTACCGGGGCTTCTGCTTCTTTTACTGCCGCGACACCATTAGGCTCAGGACGAGGGGCCTCCTGAGTCAAATCTACTGCTGGCTGTGCGCTCTTGACTGGGCTGCTATGAGCAGCTTGGGACGACATGACTAGAGGCGCTAGCGGGGCGTACTCGGGCGACTTTTCTTTCACGTATTCCTGCTTGATAGTTGGCGTAGTAGCTCGCGGTGGCGGTGGCTGTGGCGGTGGCTGCTGGTGTTGTTGTGGGTTTGGGTAATGGTATTGAGGTTTTTGTACAGCAGTAGTTCGAGGCTGATGGGCCGATATGTCTGCCAGCATCATGAGCAGAGCAGCATGCTCGTTCGGGATAACCTCTGGCCTTTGCGGTTCCGGTAGTGGCGAAGGCGTCCTCTCGACTTCGATCGCAGCATCAGCAAGGCTATTGATGTTGTAGCGTGCGAGAGCTTCCGTGCGGTCTGGGCCATCAAACTTTGCAAAACCACCTGCAACATCTTCAATAGAGTCATCGGCATCCTCGTCTTTCTCAACAAAAGCAGCCCGTGCCATGGTAAACTTTCTTCGTACAGTTTCATCCTGGAGTTCCCTGTCGGCCTCGACGTAGGCCCTGCTACGAGAGGCGAACTTGGAGCCAATGCGGTCATCATTGTTGTGGTGAGGCTCATCGCTGTAGGTGGGTGGGAGAACATTATCTTCATCATCCGTGGCATCAGCGTCCTGGCCCTTCATCTCCCGCTCGAGCTTCTTCGCGCGAAAGTATATTTGGAGCATAAAATCATCCTGCAGTTCTCGGAACCGGTTGATGTACTGCTCTTTCTGAATGTGCTCCTCAGCAATACGTACGCGCTCCAGTTCTTCGAGTCGACATGTGCGCAAGGAATTGATTTGATCCAGGCGAGCGTCGCGTCGCTGGTCCAGCTGGGCCATGACGGCCCGGTATTCCGGACATTCTTTGTGGTAATTAGGGTCGTCTTCCAGGCTCTTGGTAGTACGAGTTGCCAATTCTTCCAGCAACACCTTCTGAACTTTTGCAAGGCTGCGGTAACTCATCTTGAGATTGAGCTGGCGACGTAAATCGGTCTCCACATTGATGTCCGGATGCGGTTGGCGCCGCCGACCGGGCAGGCGTCTGCCGGACTTTGCAGGGGCCTCGCCATTGGTCGGTAGGACGTTCTGAAGGCTTTGACTGCCGTCAACATCTGGCATCTGCTCTGGTGAATTCGGCGCGGTACTAGCATCAGTCAATTCAGGAGGTTGGTCGGCCGACGTGTCTGCTGGTGTTTCTTTCGTTTTGCGCTTTTTGCGCGGCCGTTGTTCCGAGGCATCGCTTTGTGTACGGGTCAGAACACTGTTTGGGCGTGTTTTGCTGGACTGGGTGGAGTCGTCTGATGCGCGCCTCTTCCTGCCTGCCGTTTTTGGTACCGTTGAAGTCGCACCAGGTGCGGGATTCTGCAGCTCTGGTGTTTGCGTGCCATTCATGGGGGTGTTGTTGTCCAAAGAGCCATTGGACCTTTGCGGCGAACCAGAATCGGACGATGTTCGGCTGCGCTTGGCTGGTCGCGCATCCCCAATGTCAGAAGTTGCATCCTCGTTTTGCGCAATCTCATTAAGAGAACTGCGACGACTGCCAGAGCTTGCGCTAGATGGCCCAGCGGAGCTCGTGTGGTTAGACGTGCCTTTTGCACCGCGGCGCGTTGTCATTTGGAACGGTACTGAAGGAGCAAGGCGAGATGTCTTCGAACCCTGAAGACCACTTCGCTTATTAGACAATGCGCTAGCGGCTATGCCAAGGTTAGCATAACCCTATGGGGAACATGGAGACACCGTTGAAGCCATATTGACGTACCTGAGGTCTTGCGGGGGGTAGCAGACACGGCCTTTGCCGCTCTCGACTTTCGTTTTGGCGGCATTGTGGTGGAATGACAGGCCCGTACCAAGATGCTCTAGGAGGAGGCCAGCCGTTAGTACGCCATCATATGACACGGCCAGAAAGCTGCAGAGGCTAGAGCTAGAAGCGTAGAAATAGTGATCAGCAACTTACGGGTTCAAGACGATGTATCAAATCCGTTGCTGGTGTTGTTTTCCCCGAGCTGATACAGGGTCGTCGTTACAGCTGGCAAGACGTGTCAGCATGCAATCGTCGCAGTGGTTTGAGAGCCAAGAAGCAAAAGAACAGGCCCCAAAAAAATCGCATCTCTTGCAGTGGCAACGGCAACGGCAGACGCGATTTGCGCAGAAGCCTTTGCTCAAAATGAGTGGAGACTACGAGCACTTACTGTGACCAGCCGCTCTAGTGTAGCAGAGTGACTTGCTCGACAAGGTGATGCGAAGGCCAAGTGACCAAGCCAGCGACTTGATTTAATACACACAGGGCCAGACGGAGGTATCCTGACTGCTCTCCAGATAAATTTGCTTGTCGAAATCAAGGGCGCAGCTGCTCGCAAGAGTAGAAGCAACCCTGCAAAAGAAATGCTCCGTGTGGCACGGGCGAGGAGAAGCGCTAGAGTGGCAAGATGGCCATAGAGAGGGAGCAGATGAAGGTTACACACAAGTCCGGGTCGCAAAGCAAGTTCCAGAAACTGCCAAAGGTGTTGTAAGTCGTGATGATCCGGCGCATGAAGATGAAGCTCTTGTGAGATCCTTGGTCAGGCTTGTTGCGCCTTGCCTGATTGGGAATGATCCCACGAATTGGCAACCCTCTTCACCTTGCCAGCCTCGCAGTCTGGTACTTGTCCAGTACCATGCGAACAACCATGCTGATTTTTGCGAGCGCGTAGCCCTTTGAAGCTTCCAAGAGCCCTTGCAAAGACTGCGAGCAAATACTCCGCGTTGCTGGCATCTGCGCTGCGAGCCTCCTGATGCAGCACCAACCAAAGACGGCAATGCCCTAGATTACGCGCACCGCCCCATCCCGGCCGTCATCACGTATACATAAGCACACGAGAGCAGACAACGGCACTATGTGGATATTGCCCCTCGTATTCATATTCGCGCTCCCCAACTACAACCCTCTTCTCAGCATCAATCGCACCCTATTTGTCGCAGCTTCTGGAAGCTTTCAAGTTGCTTCATCCAAGTTTCACGTCGCACGTCATTAGCCGCGACGCTAGACGGGACGATCCTCCCGAATCGTCACCAACAACCCGCCCCCTTCACGCCCGAGTCCTTCTCGGGCAGTAACATTGTTGATGACGAGTTCGAGTTGGAAACGCAACAACTGGAGAAGAACAGTACCGAAGCCATCATGTTTGGCAGATCAACGAGGGGTCCAACTTCTGTAGCTCGGCACCTGTGTACCTGTGAATCATACCGAAATTCATCGCGTGACTTGTTTGCCTTTCCCTTCACACATATGGTGGAATAGACAACACATGTACAGATGGCCCAACGAAGCGTACCTTTATACCCATTGCACCACCTCCGAGTCGTCATACCCTATGGATGTGTTTTGGCAAGCGAGTCGTGGAGTGGCGCAGCAGCTTCGCATTAGGCATCTCATCTGCTATCGAAATAAAAACCCTCTGGCGGTTTCATGATACATTACCTTTGTGACGTGTCCGTTTTGTATCTCAAAATACACTCGCCAGCATAAGGTAAGGTTGTGCGCTGGACATGACTAGGTAGATTTACAATTACACTTCTGCCATGCGAGACTGAATCACTGCAGAACCTGCCATGGCCATATGGTCGAGGGCACCATGTTCAACCAACGCACTACAAAAGAACCGTGATGCGCTTTGTCATGCTTCAACACATTGCATCGCGCACGCGACACCTTTTTCATCGCGATTTGGTTGCCGAAGTTGAGCGTGTTCGTCGCCTACATTTCCGCAAAAGCCACGAGGCTAACCATTGTCCAGTCAACGCGTCACTTTCCAACACACTCGCCCTTCTCCGCCCTATACTCGCCCGCGGGTCTCCGTGGTGATGGGAAAAAAAAGCGAAGCCAACCCGGACCTTTCTTCACCGTTCTAGCCACATCACACGCCTTGACATGTTCGCCTGGGCCTTCCACGTTGCAGCATCTGCTTTTCTCCAGGGATGGTCCCTATTCGGACTTAAGGCATACCATGTGGGCCGTCCAAGTATTTTAGAAACTTTGGCGCTGGCGTCATGCAGCTGCAGACGCGGCGCCGCGCGAACCCACCTGCGAACTGGAAACGAACTCGAGGCGTGGGGTTTGAGCACAATAGCGTCAACTTTGCATGGGATTTGGAATGCAGATGGGTGTTTGCAGCTTGTGGTGGATTGGAGAGAACCTTGCTCAGATGCCTGTTTCCTTCTATGGTTGTCGTCTAACTGCCTTGCGGCTCTGCCGTCTTTTCGTCTGTCCAATCTTCCGTCATTGCTGTAAATAAATAAATAGATAAATAAAAATAAACATGTAAAGGAACACAATAATTATCTGCTCGACAGCGTCTATGCTGGAGTCAGATGTACGGTACGTGAACGCTCAAAGCTCGATCAACCCGTGGGCGAGAGCCAATAACAGGAGGGGAAATAAGACATAAAGAAACATGTACCACGGTGAAGGAAATCGTGTCGCACAACCATGCGAGGCATAAAACTTTTAACATGACGAGCGTAATCTTGAAAATCATTTTCAAACGCCACGTGTCTGCAAGACCATTTATCAGTGATTAGGAGAGTGTCTCAAGCTGACTTTTCGAGAGCCGCTCATGCTGCTTCGTGGTGACGAGTTGAGTACAAAGTCGGGAATTGGAGGCGTGATGGCACGACTCGGAGGAGACGGACTTCTTGACATGGAGCGGATGCTCGCGCCAGGATCGCGGACAAAGCTCCTGGTTTGACGGATGGAGGGCGAACCTGTCGCTTGGCTTCTCCCGCTATTCGATCTCATTCGATTGAACATTCGCGGAGGGCACGCAATAGCTTCAGTTGACAAAGGGCTGGCCAGGATGCTAGTGCCGGGTGTCGCCGCTGGAGGTGGCAGGCCTGACGGGCTTTCTGACCTGAACAGCGGATGGATGTGGGCTTCGCTAACCGCTGGGCTGGGAGGTCGAGAGATGTCTGGCATCATTCTGGGAGGTGGTGCTAGGTCTTCGTCATCTTCTTCGGGGAGCTCACACAGGAACGGGCCATCCAACGCGCGAGCAGGCGAGTTGGGACGACTACCGGGAATCGGCTCAAGAGTCGTCCCCCGGTATGGGGTAGTCTGTTGTAGTACAGACTCGCGCGCTGGAAGACTGACGCTGCTGGTGTCCCAGCTATCGAATCCATCGGACTGCGAGATGGTCTCGAGCGATTGTCGGTTGGAGTAGATGCTGTTTGGCGCTTCCCTGGTGAAGGACTTTTGGCTGATCAGGGTGGTGCGCGACGTGACGGGTCTGACTACGTGGCGAAGAGACTCGCGGAACGACCTGAGCGATTGTGACGACCGAGTGGAGAAGGTAGGCGAAGGCAATGCTGTCAGAGACTCGGGTCCCTGGTAGGCAGAAGGTGGTGTCAACGGCCGCGTGGGCTCTTCCAGGTTGAGCTTTTCTGGCCGCGATGATCGGAACTCGCTCATGACTGAGTCACGAGGGTCTGATGCGACGACTGTCTGAACATTTGGCGCCTTGTCGTTCCAAAGTGGCAAAGTGTAGAGGACAAGCTGACTGGCGCAAGAGATGACCCATGCCGCTATTTGCCCAGAGACATGGCTGTCCCAATGAGAAACGGGTGCGACGGCAGGGCCGGCGGTGACCTCTGCCCATCTCGACTTGATCATGATGATTAGCACGAGAGTGACGAGTAGTGCGGTGCCGGATACGAAGACGATGATGGATAGCAGCACGTTTCTCGCTTGGCCTGGCCTCTCCAGAGCCCCTCGTATGCTTCCGACATGCTGAACTGTGTAGAGACCAATGCAACAGAAAGAGACAACATCAAAAGTGCTCGCTACGGCAGCAATGTTGACCAGCGATGATTGAGTTGACGAGAACGATGCCGTCTCCAAGATGGATAGGATTGAGTCTGCAGCAGTGCTCGACCATGCGACAGCGCCAAAGAGGGCAATGCAAAATTTTCGAGATTGCAACATGGTTGATCTGAGAGGCGTGTGAGGTTGTTGGCCCGCTCAAACCTCGCCAAGGGGATGGGGAAGTGCTGTCAAGGTATAGGTGACAGCAGGCGTAAGATAACCCGAGGTATGGTTGAAGGGGTCGGTAGCGGGTTGGCTCGTATTATACTACCAGGTTTCCCCAGGCTAGATGTTGGGATTATTGGACGTTGGACTGTACCGAAGAAGGGGGTGCAGCACAGTTATGGGTGGATGCGGACGAAATGCAAGATGGAGCCCCAGTATTGTTGCTGTGGAGAGTCGCGAAACCGAATGCGCGAAACCACACGCGTCGGATGAAATGATGCGGCTGTATAGCTGCAGCTACTATAGACCAGTGTGCTGTCGACGGGGGCGCGGCTGATGCGGGTCTAAGCCGGATATAGTAGCGATTGTAGAGTTGGCCGGGCTTGTTGTCAGACTAGGGATTACGAGGAAATGTCGACGCGGACATGGGTCGATAGGCGGTCGACGGGCGACAATGTGGAAAGAAAAAAAAGGAAGAAATGGATGGTGGCGTGCAAACGGGAGAGCGTGTGGGGAGGCAGCAGAGTAATAATAAATTTTAGAAGAGGCCCAGAGGGAAGACGTGTGGCCGTCGTTTCGTGCATGGCCTGCATCACGCATGGTACGAACGGGGAATACCCTACTAGCATCCGCTGGGATGTACGCAGGCATGTATCGAGCATGGTGCTGCACCACCACGCGACAAGGCATGCTTACCGAGTCCTGGCACAGCAGATGCGGTGCCCTGGCCAGGCAATTCAAAGTATGATCCGAGGTCATTGCATCAAATCACTGGCTCTACGCTGCAGCTGAGGCGCAAAAGGAAAACAGTTTGTTCTTTCGAAACACGAGCAGCGGCGGCCAATGGAAGCCTGGATCTGGGCGGAAAGTGTAAAAGGGCCTGCCTGCCTGTCAAAGTTTGTCGGGGTGGAGATGCAGTAAGGTTAGCCCTTCATTTCCTCACGCGTTGTTTTGACTATGCCGTCGGGCGGAGCACAACAAACACACCCACACACGGTCGGGGGCCGGGCAATTCTTTTGGCACACCATGCGGTCATGGGCTGTGGCGCCGGCTGTGCAAGCGCTGGTTTTGCAACGGTTACAGAGGGTACCTAGGTATGACCGACGATAGTCTAATTCTCTTGGGTGCGGAGGTCACAACATATCAATAGGCGATAAGTCGCACAATCGTACGACGAGCGTGGCCTAGCCAGCGTTTGGTATGGCGGTGAAACGTGCCTCTCGCCTCGCCTCGCCTCGCAGCGATTCATGGTGTATTGAAACAAAAAGGGACCGAGGCGGAGGCGGAGGAGGAGGAGGAACGCGCACACGGCAAAGCTACAGCAATGCTGTCTGGACCGTGGTGATGACGCCGTGACGGCAGCCAGCTCGGGTGATGGATGGGAGTTGTTTGACGTGCGCGGCATTCGGTTGCGAGCCGTGTGTGCATTGATGCCAGGCATTGCCAGCAACGCTAGCCGGGTCGGAGATGAAGCTGAGCTCTCGGCGATCGCTGTTGCGTCACTGCCAGGGGCCCGAGGTCGTCGTCGTCTGGCCGTTGAACCCGTTGGAGAGGCCCTGAGGAGACAGCACGTCGGGAGGTGTGTACGCTTCGGACCAGTCGACCAGGGTGCATTATCAAAAAGAAAAGTCCCGTGACCCGCTCGTGGGGTCGAAAAGCAGGTCAAATATAGCCAGCGCTTTCGTTTTCGTATTGGATAGAGGGGCAATTAGGCCTGCTGCCTGCTGCATGATACTTGAGTATTGCTTGCCCGTATCGCGAGTCGTGGTGTTGTTGCTGTTGATGATGATGATGATGTTGATGATGGCGATGATGGCGTTGATACATCAACAGATCTGTGAAGCGCGTAGCCAACCCCGGTCCCACTCCTGTGCTTGCAGGTCGACGACAGAGATTCTGCCTGGCCAGCTACAAACGTTTCCATGGCTCAATAGCGCCTCCCAGCAAACTCACTGCATTCCCGCTTGTAGAAGAAGAGCCCGTTTCCTGTTGCTTGCTGCTTGTTGTGCGCTGCTTGCTTTTTGCTCTTCCCTACCACGGCCAAAACTAAGCCCGCCAAGCACTGCCTCATCGTCCCCACCTCACCTCTAAGAGCACCCCCACCAGCACAAACTCCATCTTCAACCACGCACACACACACAAACTGCCAAGATGAAGATCACATTCAAGGTACGCTCTTCTTGCAACCCGCAGCCCCTACAGCATGCCTGCACCGCTGACACAAAAACCCCCAGGATCTCAAGCAGAATAAGTTCGTCATCGAGGCCGAGGCTTCGGAAACGGTGCGCAATCCGCCACTGGCACAATTTTGTCGCACCGCCAGCTAATTCACGGCAGATTGGCGCGCTCAAGGCCAAGATCCAGGCAGACAAGGGCTGGGAAGTGACTCAGCAGAAGCTCATCTACTCAGGTGAGTGAGAGCGAGCGTGCACCGGCCTCGTGAAGACGTGACATGGCGGCTACAGGCGCTGATACGAGGCAACAGGCAAGATTCTGCAGGATGCCAACACGGTCGAGTCCTACAACATTGAGGAAAAGGGCTTCATAGTCTGCATGGTTTCCAAGCCAAAGGCCGCTGCCGCATCGTCAAGTAAAGCTGCGCCCTCAACGCCCGCTCCAGTAGCAGCCCAGACGCCCGCCGCCCCCTCCGCTCCAGCACCATCGTCGAACACGCAGAATGCGCCAGCTACACCTTCGCCCGCGCCAGCTCAAGCATCTGGCGAGCGCTTCAATGATCCCTCTGCTCTGGCCATGGGCGGGGAGCGCGAGGCCGCCATTGCCAACATGGAGAGCATGGGGTTCGCAAGGACTGATATTGACCGCGCTATGCGCGCCGCCTTCTTCAACCCCGACCGTGCGGTCGAGTATCTGCTGACGGTAATCCATGCAGCGTGCCTGTCATATCACACTTTCTGACGTCCATCTAGGGTATTCCCGAGAGCGCCCTCCAGGAGCAAGCCCAACAAGCACAGGCTCGTGCCCCGACATCGCCTACGCCTGCCGGCAACACAGGTGCGACGGCCACGCCCGCCAACGCACCCTCCGGAGGGGATGAGCCGATGAACCTGTTTGAGGCCGCTGCCCAGGCTGCCAACCGAGATCGCCCGAGCGGTGGCCAGCGTGGTGGTAGTGCTCCAGGAGGCACTGGTGGGGGTGCGCTCAACGCAAACTCACTCGACTTCCTGCGCAACAACCCCCAGTTCCAGCAGCTACGTCAGGTGGTACAACAGCAGCCACAGATGCTTGAGCCCATCCTACAGCAGGTAGGCGCCGGCAACCCTCAGTTGGCGCAGATGATAGCGCAGAACCCTGAGCAGTTCCTGCAGCTGCTTGCAGAGGACGCCGACGAGGATGCGCCGCTACCGCCAGGCGCCCAGGCCATCTCCGTCACCGAGGAGGAGCGCGAGGCTATTGAACGCCTGTGTCGCCTCGGCTTCGAGCGCGACCTTGTCATCCAGGCCTATTTTGCGTGCGACAAGAACGAGGAGTTGGCCGCCAACTTCCTTTTTGACCAGCCCGACGACGCCGACGACCAGTAGTGGCTCGCCATGTTCAGTGCCATGATTGTGCGACCTCACCATACCCCAAATCGCCATTCCTCCGTCTGATATCACCGTTACAATGGCACGACAAGTACCCCGAAATTGGACCATATTCTCCTCGAGTCCTCACCCATCACACGGCCCAGCGCAGTTTTTTGGAATGCGGAGGGAGAGCTCTGATAGTTGCATTGCTTTCCATGACGAACATGATGATACCTTCCGAATGCGGAACGAATGGGAGCTGAAAAGGCTAGTCTCTGGGATGTACATGCACCAACAGCCGCCAATTGGGCTGAGTAGTAGTAGCTCATGAATACAAAATTACATTCCACCTTTCAAACCGACGTTACTGCGTGTGAGAATGGCCAGGTATGGTGATGTAGTGCGCCATGATATGGCCATGCACCTTGGCGAGAGCATTAACCCCACCAGGCAGTCAGACAGACCACCATTGCTTTGCCATGTTGATGTGAAACACGGCGCTTTACCATACTGTAGAGACCCTGCATCAGCTGGCACATGAGGGCTAAGAAGGGGGAGGGGACGATAACTTTTCTTCTTTCCTACTCCCGTGTAAGATGGGCCGAAGCCACCATCACCTCAAAATAGGGGTCATACGGGATATACGGAGTAACCACACAGATCCTTTAGAAAAAGACTACAGGGTCTTTTTTGAGGAAAAAAACCAACTAACTCGAAAGCCCCACATTTTCCTTCTCTTGCATGACAATGATGCGACAGAAGGAAAGGAAAGAAGAAAAGAAAAGAAAAAAAGGCAAGGGAGGGATCTAGGCTACGGCAGTGCCCGCCTTCCTCTTGCAACTTCTCTTTTTCTTCTTCTTTTCCCCTTCGACGACATTACCCTCAACGTTGTCATCAGCATCATCACCCTGCACTTGTTGTTGTTGTTCCTTGCGTACCACACCCTCGCGTGGTCCTGCCCCCTCCGTCTCCTCCCCAACCAGCATCTCAAACCCACCCTTTGGCCCGTCCGGGTCTCCAA
>Ga0265798_10008994_pt1 | contig 12599 bp, 11 predicted proteins | sample P3T30metagenome_FD_192430 | JGI IMG/M metagenome (GOLD analysis project Ga0265798, IMG submission 192430) | Plant litter microbial communities from East Loma Ridge, Irvine, California - P3 T30 | ecosystem: Environmental > Terrestrial > Plant litter > Unclassified | place: USA: California...
AACACAACGGCAAGGGAAAGAAGACTCAGCGTGATGCCGAGACGGAGGAGTTCGCCACTCAAGCCGAGGAGGATGCTCACTTCGCCGACCTTCATCAACGTGATCCTCACCACAAGGGCAAGGGAAAGAAGACTCAACGCGATGCCGAGACTGAGGAGTTCGCTACCCAAGCTGAGGAGGACGCCCACTTTGCTGATCTCCATCAACGTGACCCCCATCACAAGGGCAAGGGCAAGAAGACTCAGCGTGATGCCGAGACTGAGGAGTTCGCTACTCAGGCCGAGGAGGACGCCCACTTCGCCGACCTTCACCAGCGTGATCCTCATCACAAGGGCAAGGGCAAGGCCAATGCCAATGCAGCCAACAAGGGCACCCCTAACACACAACGCGATGTTAATGAGGAAGAGACTGACGACATCGAGACTCGCGCTCCTCACCACAAGGGCAAGGGCAAGAAGACCCAGCGTGATGCTGAGGAGGAAGAGACTGACATCGAGACCCGTTCCCCGCACCACAAGGGCAAGGGCAAAGGCAATGCCGCCAACAAGGGCACTACTGCCTAAGCGGTCGACAACAACACTGTGTCAGAGCTGGGGATTGGATTGAAGTTTGAAACCGACACCGAGTAATTTCTTTTTGTGTGTGACTTAAACCTCATGTATTATTTTTTGGACCCCCCGGTTTGGGGCCCAACTATCCACTCGTTTATAGCCGGCCACAGTTGTTCAGCATTGCATGAACTGTATTTATATGTAGATACCAATGGGCAGTAGAATAGATTTGACGCAACAACACTGATCTTCAAAAACGCTCTCCTTTTCTTTCCTGTATGTGTGATTGTGTGATACTTTTTTGCCATGTTCTTCCGTTTCCACACCAGCCTGAGGAAGACACGAGCCAGGCCCGCAACAATCCTTGGAAGAGACTAACAGTGCGAGAAAGAAAGAATTATTTTTCTCTTCTTCTTTCGCCATAACTAGGCAGAGAGACAAAGGGAGTAAGTAACAAATGGCCCCATCAAAATCCAGACTAATGTAACAATCCATCTCGTATTCGTCATCTATAGCTTCAACGAGGATCTGATCTGCTTACAAGTATCATTGCCAACATGACACTGTTTCTCAGCGCGTTGAAGTCACTGCAGCATTGTCATACTTGCTTTGAATACAAAACACACATGGTAAACGGTAGAGAGATACTGAAAAAAAAAAGTTCGGGCCTTTTGGAATGTCATGGTTGCCATCCTCAGTTTGGGGTTTGTCTGTCTCCGGTGCTTCTTCGGTGGTGGTGGTTGTATGCAAGAAGGTTGGGCGAGTAGTAAGTATAACACTGGCCATGTTGTACCATTGTAGCAGTTCAAGATGGGATGTCTTTCCTCCCGAGTAGTGCATCGTGTTGTTGATATCTGGGTAAGGCGTATAGTATGCCTTTCCGCCAACCCCCTTGTAAATGCAAGTAAGTGTGGTCGTATATGTAGATGGATGTCGAACTTTCATGTCGGGCCGTTTCGCTACCGTACTCGGTAAACAGGTATCCGAAAGGGGGGTGAAACGGGTTAGATTCTTGTTCCGATAGTTCATGTTCCCCGGCTATATAGAGTATCTTGGGCGATTCTCAGGTATAGGAAAAGTGCGGGATTATCGTGGGTTTGCTGACTGAGAGTGACATTGCCGTTCAAACACGGGCGTTGTCGATACTGAATGGATGCATGCTCTGAGACGTTGCATGCATTGCCCACTCGGCATTAATGCATTGGTGAGTTTTTTCTCTCTTCTCAAACAAGAACCGGAATGTTTTTAGGAATTTCATAAGGTAAAAGGAAAAGTAATCATAAGGCATTAAAAGTAACAGCACATCTAGCAGTGTCTAGAGTGGATAAAACATAATCAAATATTGTTTCCAAAACTTTCCTCTCGTTTAAAAACGCCGTTCAATGCCTGCCGTGATGGCCAACCCCTATCAAAGCTTTTACATGTCCATATCTGGCATTTGCAAGTCGTCGCCGGGTTCCATAAGATTCATGAGATATCTCGACCCTGAAAACCAGTCCTGCATAGGATTGTGATTGCCGCGTGGCTGTCCAAAGCCGACACCCATCGAACCAGGAGTGTTGGTAGCGTCCGCAAAGTCCATACTAGGAGAGGTACCACTAAAACCATCCATTGGCCAGCCAGGATCGGGGTTCATTAATCCCAGCGCACTCAAATATGGGTCAAACTGTGACATGGCGTTGAGATTGAGCTGTGTGTTGTCGGGCGTAGTGTAGTAATCTGACTGGTTATTTTGCGCAAAATTCTGGGATCGACTGGCAGTATCTTGTGTCTTGGCTATGATGTAGAGCCTAGCAACCCGTAAGAAGAGATGGCACATTCTATACAGCTTGTCTGCGCCTTCGGAAATGGTGCGACAGGATTCGAGGCTCCCAACAAATTCCGACAGTGAGTTGAGATCGGCATCAAGATTAGACGTGTCTGCCGTTTGAATAGCATTGCAGAAGATGACGATGAAGCTATTGTATTCAGTCAGCAAAGTTTGTGCGTGATGCGATCCATGTTTGGCTTACGGGGTAAAAGGTGCTTGAAGAACGGACCAGTGCACATAGCCTGACCATAGTGTTTCTTGGCCTTTCTTGTTGAACTGTGCATTGGCTCTCATATGCGCTACAAGAGCTTCTCTTGACGATTCAAGGCAGGCTTGAGTAAAAGCCATGTTGCCTGGGCTCACAGCGCGTTGTATGAGTGCGCATATCGAGTAGTGCATGACGACGTCAGAATAGAAAAATATATCTTGGGCGCGCTCAAAAGACCCTGGTGAGTTAGACGACGGAATGATTCTGAGGAAGACTTTGTAACATACCTGAGATATATTCATCTGGATCGGCATCTTTGTTGGTAGTCCGATGTACATATCGCTTGTACTGAGAAGGGCATGGTGTTTCGTTGGGGCTACGGCCTATCGTCTCTGGTCGTTGTGAGACAAAGTTCATATCGTCATCCAGCCGTGAGAGTTTGGGGATTGATGCATCGCCTCGTTCATACCAAGCCTGGTTCATTGCTTGAACAAGCTCTATCGCAGTCTGTGTGCGTTCTTCAGTTGACCTTAAGAAGGCAGCAGGACAGAAGAGCTTTTCGTAAGTTGATCCCTGCACTCGAGCGACCTTGATCCAATACGAAAGTAGGTGGTTTCCTTCAGGATTCTTGTCGCCGGGCTCACTTGGAACGAGGAATGGTAAGGAAATGTCCCAATCCTGTAAAACACTTGAGCGACCCAAACGTAGTGAAAGAGTCTTGTCGAACATGTAAATCATCCAGAAGATTTGGATCTTCGAGTGTCTTTCTGCAGGGGTGTCGTTGACCATGGTGTTGATGCGATGAAATCCCAGGCTCTGACATAAGCTCGCTGCGCACGACGTCATCATCCAACATAGAGACGCCTTGCCCATCTCAATCGCTTGTGCAGCACCAAAGACCAGGGCTAAGATGTTCTCATAGCTTGCTGGCATGAAGACATCCAGTTGACTCAGGGCTACGTCTGATTGGCGTTTACAGATAGCAGCGTATGAGCCATATTCGGACACGTCCATGTTGGCTAGAGGAAACAATCGGAATTCGCTGAACAAGTTTTCCAAAACACCGTAAGTAAGTACGCGTCGAGCAGCACTGCATGTTCCAGGATTGTGGTATGTGTCTTCGGCAATTTCTTTTATGTTGGCCACTCTGAGGTACGGGAACGCTAGTGCGAAGGCCATGGTCGGATACTCTACTCAGATTAGTGACTTCAGAGAAACGTCCCAAGCTCCGCTCGCACTCACTAATCGCCTTATCCAATACTTTACATACTATAGGCCAAGGCGGGCGTTCTAGTTGCGTATGATCGACTTCGGCAAGGGAGCTGTGGATTGGGGCGTTTGTCGACGATATGGTTTGACTTTGCTGGGAAACCATCTCCGATAGAGCAGTAAGGGCCATTTTGACTTCTTTGTTTTCACCAATCGAAGGCGTACTCCCAATAGCTTGCGCGAGCATCTCACGAGCATAGTCGGATTGGCTGTTGATAGAGCTCTCGCCTTCGAACGCTACGGGCGTGGGAGCATCCGTTAGCCCACTGCCCGGGCTCCTCGCGGCACCGACGCGACTGGATCGCGATTGACTCGTGCTATCATTCCAATCTTTCTGGAGGTCGAGGTTTCCGAGCTTTGTAGAGAGGCTAGCAAGAACATTCTCAATACCTGCCAAGCGGTCTTCGATACGGTCGATCTTCTTCTCGCTGAGGAAAGTCAGCTCTGGTGGAGAACTCTCTGCATGCTGTGCAGAAAATTGAAGATACCGCGACAAACAAGGCCGGATTAGCAAAGCGCCGGGTGGACTTACTATTCCTCTGAGATGTGGACTCGTTGCCGCTGGGCTTTCTGTTGGGGAGCAGTTGTTTTGCAAGCTTCGCGAATCAGCGGCGGCCCAGCACGTGCACAACAGGAGCCTCATACTTAATTTGCTAGCTCTACAATTTGAGCAAGGAAAACCTCTGTCGCAGCGTATCTTGCGTGTGCGACAATTATCACACTGTATGTAGATCGTCAACGGGCGTGACTTTTTAAAAAGAACTGGGGATATCCACTTACAGCCCGCTTGGACATGCCGCCTTCGAGCGACGCATCCATGTCATCCTCATCCATCGTGGAGATTATGGCGTATTTGGCGCCGCGTTAATGTCCCGTGGGGTTTGTGGAGTGGGAGAGTTAATGGGCAGTGCTCGGGGAAATGGGCTTCTCGGGTTCCAGGCTTCCAGGCCCAAGGGAGGCGATCAACGATGTCATTACTCGACCTCGCGGATCTCACAAAACAACAACAGTCATAAAACACCTTGTCCTCAACGTGCTTGTAGGCAGTTAGGGGCCATGCTAAGGCGTGATTAGAGACAGCCACACTTTGTGCCACGTCTGAATATCGTACAATATCCGAACAACGCGCTGTTCGACATCGGCGCCAAGAGAACCTGCCCTTTGATTGGCTCGGACAGCTCGATCGAACGATGACCTATTCCAGCCACATGAAGTGAATGTTCAGCTGCTTGGCAGGCCTTTTAACACCTAACCCACGGGTCTGCGCACCCTAGGCATCCATGGAATGGTCTTGGAAGGTATTCGGTATTGCCGTTCAAATTCTTTCTAGCTCTTTCACCACCCGATCTACGACCGCATAATCCACAACTCAGCCTCTTTGACCGTTCTTCGCTCCCTAACCTAAGTTATCTGCTTAGTTGAACGATTGTTTATTAATCTTCCCATGTCTTTGAACATAATTTAGAGCTCATTTTTTTTTGCCCCAAGACCGCTTGCCACCCTCCCCAGCGCTCTTTCCAGCCATGCCGACACCTGAAAACATATCACTCACGCTTGAACAACACGACAGCAGCGATGGAAAGTCAAGTGCGATGTCCGTAGATAATGGCGATGCGACTCGTGATGAACCAAGGGATGGGACCGGTGGTTATGCTGTAGGTATCCCGAACACTTGGCAAGTGCAGAAAGAATTACGAGGTTAACATAGAGGCAGCGCATTTTCAAATATGCAGATCGGACGAGTTGGACACTGAATATCATAGCATTCGTCGCAGCCATTGCTGCGGGAACATTGCTTCCTTTGATGGATCTGGTGTTTGGAAAGTTTGTGTCGACATTTACTGGATTTGCAACGGGGACAATTACGCCGGCGCAATACCGATCGGAAGTGAACAAGTACACTCTCTACTTTGTCTATCTCTTCATCGCAAAGTTTTCTTTTGTCTACATTCACTCTGTAAGTTAGCAGACAGTAGCATCCATGTTTCACAACAAAGATGCTCACATCATGCAGACATTTGTGTCCATTGCCGCAATACGCACAATCAAAGCCCTCCGCCTCGACTTCCTCAAGCACGTCCTACGCCAAAACATTGCATATTTTGACTCGGAAGAAGCCACCTCGGTCTCCACCCAGGCCACCACCAATGGCAACAATGTCAACAACGGTATCTCTGAAAAGCTGACCCTCACCATCCAAGGTGTATCAACCTTTGTTACCGCATTCATCGTCGCATTCATCGTGCAATGGAAGCTCACCTTGATAACCGTTAGCATCGTGCCCACGATCATCGTCGTCGTCGGCATATGCATTGGCCTTGACACGAAGAACGAGAACCAGCTGTTACCGATATACTCCAAAGCTGGGCAACTTGCTGAAGAAGTCTTTTCGACTATACGCACAGTTCATGCTTTTTGGCTGCATCCTCTGATGTCGCGCAAGTACGATAAGTTTCTTGGTGATGCCATGGACATTGGGATAAAAAAGTCGCCAATATATGCGGTCTTATTCTCGACAGAATTCTTTTGTGTCTACTGCGGGTACGGGCTCGCATTCTGGCAGGGTATTCGCATGTATTCCAGGGGGGAGATCAAACAAAGTGGTACGTGATACGTCCATGATGGATTGAGATCTGTCAGAGTGATGAGCGATACACAACCCTAACATACATATAGGCGACGTCTTCACCGTTATTCTCGCCGTCATTGTTGCAGCAACGGCAATGACAACCATTGCTCCGCAGATAATCGCCTTCACGAAAGCCTCTTCCTCGGCCGCCGAAATCTTCAAAACCATTGATCGGAAGTCTGAGATTGACCCCCTGAGCGACTCTGGTAAGGTGCCAACTGCATGCAAAGGCGTCGTGGAAATCAAAGAGGTCGAGTTTGCTTACCCAGCAAGACCCGATATTACAGTCTTGAAAGGCCTGACGCTCTCCGCACCGGCCGGCAGAACGACAGCTCTAGTAGGGGCCTCGGGCAGCGGCAAATCCACCATCATTGGCTTAATAGAACGCTGGTATGATCAAAGCAAGGGAAGGATATATCTAGATGGTACAGATATACGAGAGCTGAACCTTACGTGGTTGCGGACTAATGTGCGCTTGGTACAGCAAGAGCCCGTTTTGTTCTCTGGTACTGTCTACGAGAATGTTGCTGCCGGTCTATTTGGGACTGGAAAGGCTGAATTGCCGGAGAATGAGCAACGAGTACTTGTAGAGAGGGCGTGCAAGGATGCATATGCACAAGAGTTCATCGAACAGCTACCACAGGTACGCTTTGACGTCTTCCGGATAGTTCAACCGGTCTCACTAACGGGAAATCAAGGGTTACGATACACAACTTGGCGAACGCGCAATGAATCTCTCTGGTGGCCAGAAACAGCGTATAGCGATTGCCCGTAGCATCGTTTCAGAGCCGACTGTCCTACTTCTGGATGAGGCAACGAGTGCTCTGGACCCAAAGGCCGAAAAGATTGTGCAGCAGGCGCTTGAACGTGTCTCGCGAGGCCGCACTACGATTGTCATTGCACACAAGCTCTCGACTATCAGAAATGCCGATAACATTGCGGTCATGGCTGATGGCGTTGTAGTTGAACAGGGCTCACATGATCACCTTCTTGAGGCAGGTGGTGCCTATGCTCGTCTCGTCAGGGCTCAAGATCTTGGTCAAGGCAGAGAGCCTTTGGATGAGGATCGTGATGCTGAGAAGGTTGCACTAGTGCGTACCCAGACTCAGGCATCCGGTAGCGGTCAAGAGGCGAAACGACTCGACAAAGACAGCATCAACTACAACTTGTTGAAGTGTACCTTTTTGGTGCTCAGAGAGCAGGGTGATCTTTGGAAGTGCTTTCTCGTTTTGGCAATCGCTTCTCTGGCTGGAGGTGCTACGTTTCCGGCCCAAGCGATACTCTTCTCTCGCGTCGTCGAAGCCTTCCAGCTGCCTGCTGGACAAGCTGTGGACCAGGGCGACTTCTATTCGCTCATGTTCTTTGTTGTCGCACTCGGTAACTTGGCCGTCTACTGCGCTGTGGGTTGGACAAGCAACATCGTAGCGCAAAACGTTGCGAGGAAGTTTCGTCGCGAGATGTTTGATCTTGTGCTCAAGCAAGACATGGCTTTCTTCGATGATCAAAACAACGCGAGTGGTGCATTAGCGTCGAATCTCTCAGCCTACCCTGACAACCTCCGGGAGTTGATGGGTTTCAACTTGATGCTCATTTGTATCAACATTGTCAACGTGGTCTCGAGCTCGATTCTAGCCATTGCAGTTGGCTGGAAGTTGGGACTGGTAGTAGTCTTTGGAGCTTTACCATGTATTGTGTTCGCTGGGTACCTCAGGATCCGGCTTGAATTCAAGCTTGAAGAACTGACCGGTAAGCGATTCGCCAGCAGCACTGCGCTTGCTTCAGAAGCAGTCTCTGCCATTCGCACGGTGTCTAGCCTCGCGCTCGAACGACACATCCTCGGCAAGTACGAAGACCGGTTACGCGGCGTCGCACGGGATGGCATCAAAGCTCTGGTTTGGACCATGTTCTGGTATTCATTGTCGCAGTCGATATCCTTCTTAGCTATGGCGCTCGGGTTTTGTAAGATGTGTCGTTTCAATTTCTGTTTCAGTGACTAACGGGTGTCAGGGTACGGCGGTCGCCTCATCAGCACCGGCGAGTATACAACTACCCAATTCTTCACAGTCTTCATCGGTGTCATCTTCTCTGGAGAAGCAGCCGCGGGCTTCTTTTCTTACACAACCAGTTTGACAAAGGCAGCGACGGGGGCGAACTACATTTTTTGGCTGCGTAGACTGAAGCCTGCTGTACAGGAAGATCCGACAAGGCCACCTTTTGAGCATGAAAAGGACAAAGGCCCAGTACACATGGAGATGCAGGGTGTTGGCTTTGCATACGAATCTCGGCCACATGCAAAGGTCCTGCAAGGCATCGATGTCGACGTGCGATCGGGGCAATTCATCGCGCTCGTCGGTGCTTCGGGCTGCGGAAAATCTACCATGATTCAGCTTTTCGAAAGATTCTACGATCCAGTCACGGGGCGTATAACATGCGATGACCAACCGTTGGTGAGCCTGTGCCCGCGCAAGTACCGTCGCGACGTGTCGCTCGTGCAACAAGAACCGGTCCTCTACCAGGGGTCCGTCCGTGACAACATTGCCATGGGCATCGAGACCGAGGTGAGCGATGCGCAGATTGAGGCCGCAGCCAAGCAGTCCAACATATCCGATTTCGTCGCGTCTTTGCCGGATGGTTTCGCGACCATGTGTGGTAGCAGGGGCACACAGCTGTCTGGCGGGCAACGCCAACGCATTGCCATAGCCAGAGCGCTGATCCGAGAGCCGCGTTTGCTTCTCCTTGACGAGGCTACGTCGGCACTCGATACCGAGTCTGAACGCGTGGTTCAGGCGGCGCTGGAAGAAGCACAGAGTGGGCGGACGACCATAGCGGTGGCGCACCGCCTCAGTACGATCAAGGATGCAGACACGATTGTTGTCTTTGCAAAGGGCAAGATTGCCGAGAGCGGGACACATCAAGAGCTGCTTGTGAGGAGGGGTGTGTACTATGAGATGTGCCTGGGGCAAAGTTTGGATCGGGCCATACCGAGCTGAGATTTGGCATTTGGAATGCCCTTTGATCGATCGCCTTCTCCTCTCCTGTGTCCATAACCCCTTGTGTGAATATAAGGTTATCGTGTCTGCAAGTGATGCCCTTGGACGGCGGTAGGCTGATACTTTGCATTGAGTGCCAGTCGCTGCAGCGTCTCTCCAGACACGCTGTGTTGTTTTGAATCATTCTAGTGCCATGGCAAAACAAGCGTTTGCATGATGATGCCGTGACGGTGCTTGTACAGCACAATCAACTTGAAATGCCACCGTGTGCGTGCTGTTCTCGGTTTGATGACTGTGGTCGTGGTGTGCTGTGCTGTGGTGTTGACGAGATGGCGGCGTCGAGTGGCGTCATCGGAATGCTAGACGGGCCTCGATACGGTTCCAGATTCCAAATTCCAATCTTGCAAAGGAGAGATGACAGGTACCCATACCCCACAACAAGGTGATTTGAAATGGATGGTTGCGCCGAGTAGTAGAGGCGAGGTTGCAGTGGGTGCGGGAAGAAGGGTGCCCGCGCGCCTGATTATGCTCAGGCCTGGTGTGTCGGCCAGGGTCCTGGGCGCCACCGATGCTCCCGGCCGCCTCCTGGTGTTTTCCGCTTCCTGGCACTACTTCGCCTCTACATCGCCAATCCGACCGGCCTCGACAGCACCCGTACCGTGCTGGCAGCTGTCCCTCAAGCTGTCATACTGGGAGCATGGCCTTTGACTCCCCCAATGAGGAACTGACCGCTACCCTAGACTGGCCTTGCCGTGCGCGCTAGAATGCAATTCACATGTATACTGTACAGGTCCTAGGCCGACGTGGCGCATTAGTCGCATCATGCCTTTTAATCCATGAGGCAGCCCGGCGGCAGTGGCTTAGCAACTCCAACGCTTCCATATGCCGTCCGCGCCGGTGTCGACACGGTGAAGCACAACGCGCTGCATCAGGGTATGATCAAACCGCCAAGACGTCTCAGCACCTCGCTATACCCAACCACCAACATCACACAAGCTCCGACACCCTGCCGTTACATTGCTTGGTATTGCGCAAGTCCTTCGCGTTGCTGCCTTTTCCTGTCGATCCTGCGCCGTACGTCGTCGTCTTTATCGAGCCTTAGTTTCAAGGACGACTTGTTCTCCCAATCGCGTCGCAGTCGTTTCAATGGCATCGTTTCTCTCCCCCCGGCACCCTAGGGATCAAGGGACTTCCAACGAGCCCCACTGATTCGTCTATTCGGAGACGTTGCGCGACTGAGGCTAATTGACCCTGCCCGGTAAACTCCCAAGCCGTCATCCCACACTTGAAAGCATTGGCGTCTCCATGCTTCTGGTGCTTCACTCTCCTCTCCACTTCTTGGTTGATGTGGATTTACATGCTTACCGCACCTTGAACCCCTTAGGAAGTCAGGCCCCCATATTCAACAACTGCTCCGTTGAACGGATACATTCTTTTTTGTCTTCTTTTTGCTTTCTGGAGTTTTCTGTCCTGGAGACGTTCCTTAATATCAGAGTTTGTTGATTCCAGATTCTGCGACGACTACGTTCCGGCTGTGTGAGACGTCTACCTACCTATCGACCTACCTACCGACCTCGCTACCTCGCTACCTATCTACCTAATACTCCTTACTATTCACATCAACCATGGCACACTACCAATTACGGCGCCCGTCACCCGTCACAATCTTCCCAAGGCGCGTTCGTCGAGATGGCGTCGCTACCTCGTCAGCGGCTGCTGAGAGTCCAAACTCACCGGCAAGCAGCCCATCATCCAGTGGCTCACTATCGTCCGATAGTGACTCCGATTCCGATGATGAGGAAGATGCGAAGCAGAAGGATGAGAACAAACAACAAAAGTCGGCAGCAACAAGTTCCTCTCCTGTAGCATCATCTGCAGCATCATCAAGAGTTGTACAAACACTCGGCCCCGATCCGACTACAACTTCATCACAAATACCCCTCGCGTCCTTGCTCAGTATGATGAGCGCTTCAGCAAACACTTCATCTGTGCCCCGAATCACAGGTACGACTTTGTCGACAGTGCCACGCCCGACCATTACATCGACAGTTACGGAAATCAAGAGCCAAACTGAGAGAAAAGGGCAATACTCACCAACATCTACACCAGCTGCGCCACCGCCATTATTATCCACCACAGCAAAAGCCGGACAGACAGCACCAAGTAGCGTCCCACAACAGACACTGCCACAACAAGAGCAAGAACAACGGCCCATAATGACAAACGAGGCCAGGATAGCGGCAATTGTCTTGGGTGTGCTCGGTACGTCATCTTCACATCTTCTCAGTGAGAAAATATTGGCTAACAGAGTATTTTAGGTGCTTTAGCTCTCCTCGTCTGCGTACTAATCCTAGTGAGGCGCCGTAAGCGCAGGGACCGAGAAAATCACGTGGCTCGCGGTCCCGACGCCTTCAACCCGTCCAACACCAACTCTGCCATTGCACCCGAAGTCAATGTACCCGACACTGCACATACCGGTGCCGCATCCTCGGTCTTTGCGCGCCTCAACGGCGGCACTAGCGGCGGCGGTGATGGCCATATAACACGCAGCACCGACCGCAGCAACACACTCTTTGGGGGAGGTTCATATGCGCGCCCCGAAACTGTTTCCACCAACCGCAGCATGTCGCGCATACCCCCGCAAACACCCAACCCCTTTGCCGATCCACCGCTCAACAAGGCTTACGATGTGCTCAACAACCGGCCACGGAGTACGACGCTGACAGATCGTGGAAGCTGGATGAACAACCCATTTAAGAACCCAGAAAGCGAGCGATTCGATCCTTTTGGCGAACTGAAAGAGAAGGCTAGGAGAGAACGACTTCGGTATCTTCAGGAGGCAAAGAGGGAGGCTGAGTTGCAGAGGCAAATGGAGCAGAAGGAGGCCATGGGCTTGAGACCGGATGGGATGCCTTTGGATGGGCAGAGCGGGTATAGGTGAGGGGGGAGAGGAGAAGAGAAGAATGTGTTGATATGACAAGGAGAATAATATAAAACAATATCCAAAAATTCTGAAAATGAGAGATTTATGATATGATGAGTATATGCTATGCACAGGCTGAAGGAAAGGGGGGTGACACTATTGCTCCAACGTCATGGGGGAAAAAGATGAGGTTGATTCAAGCCGAGGGACATGACTAAC
>Ga0265798_10008995_pt1 | contig 12599 bp, 11 predicted proteins | sample P3T30metagenome_FD_192430 | JGI IMG/M metagenome (GOLD analysis project Ga0265798, IMG submission 192430) | Plant litter microbial communities from East Loma Ridge, Irvine, California - P3 T30 | ecosystem: Environmental > Terrestrial > Plant litter > Unclassified | place: USA: California...
GGCGTCAAATTTGGCGCCGACCTGAACGCCTATACCAGCTTCGACGAAACCGTGTACATGCTGCCGATCCCGACCGAGCGTCCGGATGACGTCGACAAGGGTTTCCAGGTGCTGCAGGACTGGGCCGGCGGCCTGTCGATGAACGACGCCGACATCGACAAGGAGCGCGACATCATCCTGGAAGAACTGCGCCTCGGCAAAGGCGCGGGCGACCGCATGAGCAAGGTGCTGATGCCGAAGATTTATAACGGCTCGCGCTATGCCCAGCGCCTGCCGATCGGCAAGGAAGAGATCATCAAGACCTTCAAACCCGATGTCCTGCGGCGCTTCTACAAGGACTGGTACCGGCCCGACCTGATGGCGGTCGTGGTGGTGGGCGACATCGATCCAGCCGTGGCCGAGCGCCTGGTCAAGCAGCATTTCAGCGGCCTGAAAAATCCCGCCAACGAACGCGAGCGCGCCTACACGCCCATCCCGCCGCGCCTCGACACCGAGGCGATCGTGGTGCTCGACCGCGAAGCCGGTGGCAACGGCGTGTTGATCCGCTACCCGGTCACGCCGGTGACGGAACGCGGCACGCTGCGCGACTACCGCGACCAGGTCGTCGATGGCTTGTTTTCGGCCATGCTCAACACGCGCCTGCAGGAACTGTCGCAGCTGCCCAATCCGCCATTCATGGGCGCCGCCAGCACGCTTGGCAAACTCACTCCGCGCTACAAGGCCTATAGCGCCGCGGCCACGGTGGGCGCCGCCGGCGCCGAGCCGGCCATCGCGGCGGTCGTCACGGAAAACGAACGCGCACGCCGTTTCGGGTTTTCCGCGCAAGAACTGGACCGCGCCAAGAAAAACCTGCTGCGCACGTTCGAGCGGGCCTACAACGAACGCGAGAAAACCGACTCCGGCGCCTACGTCGCCGAATACACGCGCAATTTCCTGCAGGGCGAATCGATCCCCGGCATTGCGGCTGAATACCGCTACGTGACCGATCTTGTTCCAGGCATGACGCTGGAAGAAATGAATGCCTACGCACGCCGCATCATCCCGGCCGATTCCGGCAAGCTGGTGATCTACACCGGCGCGGCCAAGGCTGGCACGCCCGCGCCCACCGGCGCCCAATTGCTGGCCTGGGCCGACGCGGCAAAACAGGCCACCATCACGCCGCGCGTGGAAAAAGCCATCGGCACCACGCTGCTGGCCAAGCAGCCGGCACCCGGTTCGATTGTCGACGAGACGGTCGACACCAAACTGGGATTGACGCGCCTGACGCTGTCGAATGGCGTCAAGGTCATCCTGAAACCCACCGACTTCAGCAACGACCAGGTATTGATGAGCGCCGCACGCTACGGCGGCCAGGCGCTGTTCGACGACCAGGACATTTTCAACGCCCGCTACGCCAGCAGCATCGTGGCCACGATGGGCCTGGGCGCGTACTCGCCACTGGAAATGCAGAAGGTCCTGGCGGGCAAACCTGCGGCGGTCAGCCTGGGACTGTCCGGCTACAACGACGTGGTGGGCGGCGCGTCGGGTGCAACCGACATCGAAACCATGATGCAGATGCTGTGGCTGAGATTTAACGGCGTGCGGCGCGACCAGGATCTCTATACGTCGTTCATCGGCAAGCAGGTCGAAGCGGCGCGTAATCGCCTGACCGAACCCGGCGAGCAATTCAGCGATGCGATTGCCAGCACCCTGTACAACAACAGCCCGCGGGCGCCGCGCGCGATGCGTCCCGAGGATTTCAAGAAGGTCGACCTGGACCGCAGCATCTCGATCTACCGCGACCGCTTCTCGAGCGCGAAAGGGCTGACCTTCATCCTGGTTGGCAGCTTCGACGTAAAAACCATCAAGCCCCTGATCGCCACCTACATGGCCAGCCTGCCGACGCCCGACCTGCCGGTCACGCTGCGCGACCTGGGCGTACGGCCGGTGCTGGGCGTGGTGAAAAAGGAAGTGCGGCGCGGGACCGAAGCGAAGAGCACCGTGTCGCTGACGTTCACCGGCAAGGCGGATTATTCGGAGGTCGAGCAGGTGCGCATGCAGGCGCTGATCGAAATCATGAACCTGCGGATCATTGACGTCCTGCGCGAAAAGCTGACGCTGATCTACGGCGGCGGCATGAGCGGCACGCTGGCCCGCATCCCGTATCCGCACTACGCGATCGGGGCGACGCTGCCCACCGCGCCGGACCACGTCGACCAGGTGATTGCCGCCCTGTTTGGCGAGATCGACCGCATCCAGACCGCCGGGCCGGCGCAGTCCGACCTGGACAAGGTCAAGCGCAACTGGGTCGAGGGTTACCGTAAATCGATGCGGGAAAATGGCTACTGGCTCGGTCGCCTGCAGGCGACGCTGACCGACAACATCGACCCCGCGACCATCCTGACGTTCGAGCAGGAAATCGCGAAGCTGACGACCGATGACATCAAGGCCGCGGCGGAGAAGTATTTCAACAAGGGGAATTACGTGCAGGTGGTGCTCAATCCGGAGAAGGCGGTGGCGGATGTGAAGGCGCCGGTTGAAGCCAAGGCGGGCGGTAGCGATTAAAGCTGACGTGGCATGCGTCCCCCGGGAGACGCATGCCACGTTAGAACTAGTGAAGAATCAGCTCGATTACTTCAAGTACTTGTCAAACCACCCCAACATCCGCTTGCGCAAATCGTTCTGATGTTCCGGCTTGCGGATCGCGTGTCCTTCCCCGTCATAAATCACCAGCGACACCGGGGTGCCCATTGCGCGCAAGCCGTGCCAGAATTCGACCGACTGCGCCGGCGGGCATTCCACATCGCGTTCGCCGACGTAGATGAAAGTCGGCGTTTTGGCCGCCTTGATCGACTCGATCGGTGATGCGGCGCGGTAGATGGCCGGGTCATCATAGGCTGTGGCGCCGAAGAACGGCACCATCCACTGGTCGATGCCGTTCTGGCCGTAATAGCTGATCCAGTTGGCGACGCCGGCGCCGGCGACCGCTGCCTTGAAGCGCTGGCTGTGCGTGACGCCCCACATGGTCATGTAGCCGCCGTACGAATGGCCGAACAGGCCGAGGCGCGCGCCATCGACCGGCGCCACTTTCAGCACCTGGTCGATGCCGGCGTTGATGTCGCGCCAGTCGCCGCCGCCGAAATCGCGCTTGTTCGCGGCGCCGAACGCCGAGCCCTGGCCGAAGCTGCCGCGCGGGTTGGGCATGAAGACGAAATACCCGTTCGACGTCAGGTCGCGCAACGTCGATACCGACGCGCCGCCAGCGACAAAATGCGGTGTCGCGGCAGCCGACGGACCGCCGTGCACCTGCACGATCATCGGGTGTTTTTTGGTCGCGTCGATGTCGCGCGGGCCTACCAGCCAGCCTTGCACCGCGTAGCCGTCATTGGTCCAGCTGACGCTCTTCGCACTGACCTGTGCGGTAAAACTGTCGTTGTCGTGCGTGACCGGCTTCAGGTTCGGCAGCATGCCGGACACGATGCGTGGCGCGGTGACAAAATCTTCGAATACCGACACTGCGAATTTGCCGTCGCCGCTGAAGACGAAACGGCCCTCGCTCGAACCGCTGGCCGTAACCGGGCCGCTCCAGTACGTGCGGGCGGTGCGTGCGCGCGGATCGACGGCAACGACAGCCGACTCGCTGCCCGCCAGCACCGACGCGTAAATCGTCTGGCCGCGCCACGTGATGCCGTTGAACGTGCCCTTGTAGCCGGGCGTGACGTCAACCGGTTCACGATCCGATGCGCCGCCGTTCAATGGCACCGTGTACACATCGCCGCCAACCGAACCGAAGTCACTCATCAGGCCGCCGATGAACGCGACGGTCTTCCCGTCGGGCGACACGTGCGGACGGTTCATCTGCATTTTCGGCGCCGCGAGGATATGGAGCGCGCCGGAGGCCGCATCGACGTGGCCAAGCGTGGCTACCCACCAGTTGTTGTCGCCGTTGCCCTTGGCGCTGGTGACCACGAAGCCACGGCCGTCGGGGGTCCAGTCGTATTCATAGACAAACGTATCGGCTGGCGACACCAGTTTCAAAGCACCGCCTTGCGCCGGCACGATGCCGATGCGCTGCTCATCTTCATCGGCGCCGATTTCACCGACCTGCGCGGCGCCTGCTTCGACAGCGCCGGTCAGCTTCTTCGCTCCCACGGTGGCCAGCATGGCGATCTGGCGCCCGTCGTGCGACCAGCGCGCGCTGTTGGCCACGCCCTTGATGGTCGTCAGCGCCGTGACTTTTCCGTCGCGCAGCACGAACAGCGTGGCGGTGCCGGCCTTGCGGTCGGCGCCGATGAACGCCAGCGCGGCGCCGTCAGGCGACCAGCTTGGCGCATCCAGCTGGCACTCGGCGCAGTCGCCGAATTTGTCATACGAGGCCAGGATACGACCGGCCACTGCATCGCGCACGACCAGCACCGGCGGGATTTTTTTGATATTGCCAGGGGCTTCGTCGTTCTCGATCGCAGCCAGGCGGGCGCCATCACCCGACAGCGCCAGCGCGCGATACGAATGCATCGCGCGTTCCGGCGCAGCGGCCGCGGTTGCCAGGCCGGCGGCGGCGAGTGCGAGGAAAAGTGTGGTGGCGCGCAGCGCCTTGAGGTCAGTCATGTACGGGTCCGGGTAAGGAATAAAAACGAGGAGTAAATGAACGCATGAGAAAGTTGCCCACGGAAGTCTATCCGAAAATCACGACTTAACCGGTTTGATCTTCATCAATGCCCATCTGCTTGCCGACGTTAAGGTTGATCAGTCCGGTTGACACGGACGCCGCGCCTGAGGGCGCCGATCAATCAACCCAGGAGGAGCACACATGAACAAGATGGCATTGGTGTTGCAGGGCGGCGGCGCGCTGGGCGCATACGAATATGGCGTGGTAAGCAAATTGATCGACCTGGGCTGGCAGCCGGTGGCGGTGACTGGTGTCTCGATCGGTGCGATCAATGCAGCGGCGATTGCTGGCGCCAGGAGTGGCGACATCAACGCCAGCCTGGCCCGGATGTGGCAGGCGATCACGCTGCCAACGGTGCCGTGGCTGCCGGAATCGATGCAGGCAAACTTGTCCCTGCTGGGCAATCCGAACTTCTGGCGTTCGCGCACCGACTACCTGCAACTGGCCAGCTGGGACAGCCTGTGCAGCACCGAACCGATGTTCCAGACGCTGCGCTCGCAGCTCGATTTTACGCAGCTCAACGATAGCCGCCACATGCGCGTTGCCGTCACCGCGACCAGCCTGCGCACCGGCGGCCCCACCACGTTCTCGAATTACCTGGCCAGCGAGGCCCATGCAAAAACCGATAGCCACAAGGCCGAACAACGCGAGATCACGCCGGCGCACATCATGGCCAGCGGCGCCCTGCCACCGGGCTTCCCAGCGGTCCAGCTGGATGACTGCGCGTACTGGGACGGAGGCCTGTTCAGCAACACCCCGATCGACGCCTTGCTGAACCTGCTCGAACCGGATGAAATCGAAAGCCTGCCGATCTTCACGATCGACCTGTTCCGCACTGATGGCCTGGCAATGCCGGAAAACCTGATGGACATCCAGACGCGCGCGCTGGCGCTGCAGTACGAAAACCGCTTCTGGGCAGAATACGGCGGCGAGGCTGGCCTGCAGGGCTTCCTGACGATGCTCGAACAGCTCAACGCCGCCCTGCCGCGCGACAGCGTGGTGCGCCAGAACCGCGCCTATGAATGGCTGCTGCGGCTGCGGGCGCTAAAAAATATCCACATCATCGAAGGCGCGGCGGCGGCGGCCGGCGGGGACCATGATTTTTCGTCATATGGCGTGCGCAAAGCGTATCAGGCGGGACGCGCGGCAGCGCGCAATTTCGCTCCGGGCACGATGGCGCCGCATCTGCGCGCGGTAGCGGGCGCGAAGCCCGCCGCAGCCTGACGGAAAACAGGCAGTTGGCGGCGGGATGTCCGGGGTCGAGGTCGTTGTTGCAAGTTCACAAACCCCGGGCGAATGTATTTACGCGATGCGAATTGCGGTGTACTCTTCTGCCATAAGTTTCCGTGCGGAACTATAACCAGTCTGGTACCGGAGACGACATCCCATGCGTAAATGGTTCTTCCTGCTGCCGCTGGCAGCACTCTTCATCGATCCGCTGCAGGCATTCGGTGGCACGGCCACCAATATGCAGGTGTCATTCGTTGTGCTCGACCGGTGCACGGTGGACGAGGTCGGCAAAGGCGCGCCGGCCGTCAAGTGCAGCCAGCCGGACGATTTTATCGTGGAAGGTTCGGAAAGCCCTGCCGTGGCCAAACGCACGGCGGGCGCCAAGCCCGGGGTGAAAACCGATGTGCCGACTGCTGTGAAGACGGCTGTGACGAATGGCGTGAAGCCAGATAGCGCGACCGACACCAGCGAAGAAGGCTGGGTCGTCTACTTTTGATCCGGCTGCAATGCAGACCCGTTAACCGGGTTATTCACCCAGTTTAGTCGCGGCCAGCATGCGCTCGACGTAACGCGCGATCAGGTCGATTTCCAGGTTCACCTTTGCGCCTGCCGCCAAGTGCTTGAGCGTGGTCACGGCGATCGTGTGCGGGATCAGGTTGATCGAGAACCGGCAGCATGCGGCCGCGCCATCGGCGGCGCCAATATCTTCCACGCGATTGACCGTCAGCGAGACGCCGTTGACCACCACCGAGCCTTTGAAGGCGAGGAATTTGGCCAGGTCGCGTGGCGCGTCGATGACCAGTTCCCACGATTCGCCGACTTCGGCAAAACGATGTACCTCGCCCAGGCCGTCAACGTGGCCGGACACCAGGTGACCGCCCAGGCGTTCGGCCAGCGTCAGCGCCTTTTCCAGGTTGACTTCGCCAGGTGCGTCGAGGCCGACGGTGCAATTGAGGCTCTCGCGCGAGACATCGACAGCAAAGGCCTGCTCGGTTTTTTCAACCACGGTCATGCAGGCGCCGTTGATCGAGATCGAGTCGCCCAGCCCGACGTCGGCCAGCGGCAGGCCGCCAGCGTCGATCTCGAGATGGACGCCGGCGTCGAAGCCGCCGGCAAGCGGGGTCACGGAGCGAATATTGCCAACAGCGGCGACGATTCCAGTAAACATGGTGTCTCTTTCAGTGATGTCAAATAAAGGTTAAACAGGCGCGGATGGGGCGAAGCGCGCCAGGATGCGCAGGTCGGGACCGACCTGGCTGACCGCGTGGAACACCAGGGCGCGTTGCTGGTCGAGGCGTGCCAGCGCCGGCAAGGCAAACATGCCCTGCCCCGGCCCGATCAGGCTGGGCGCCAGGTAGACCAGCAGCTCATCGACGCACCCTTCCCGCACCAGCGAGGCATTCAGTTTGGCGCCAGCCTCGACGTGCAGCTCGTTGATTTCACGCCGGCCCAGTTCAAGCATCAATGCCGGCAGGTCGACTTTGCCGGAGGCGTTGGGCAGCAGGATGACCTCATGGCCGGCAGCCGTCAACGCGTCAAGCTTAGCCGGGTCGGGTAAGGCAGCAATGATCCAGCACGGGTCACCCTGCAAGATGCGTGCGCCCAGGTCGATGTCGAGGCGGCTGTCGACGATGACGCGGCGCGGCTGCTTCGGCAAGGCCACGCCCCGCACGGTCAGCTGCGGATCGTCCGCCTTGACGGTGCCGATGCCGGTCAGGATGGCGGACGCGCGGGCGCGCCAGGCATGGCCGTCGGCGCGCGCGTCCGGGCCGGTGACCCACTGGCTCTCGCCATTGTCCAGCGCAGTCGTGCCATCCAGGCTCGCTGCGGTTTTCAGGCGCACCCACGGCCGGCCGCGCTGCATGCGCGAAAAAAAGCCGATATTGAGTTCATGCGCTTCGTGGGCCAGCAGTCCGGATGTGACGGCGATGCCGGCCGCTTCCAGCTGCGCCAGGCCGCGCCCGGCCACCAGTGGATTCGGATCGACCATGGCCGCGACGACGCGCCCCAGGCCGGCGGCGACCAGCGCTTCCGAGCACGGGGGCGTGCGGCCATGGTGGCTGCACGGCTCCAGCGTGACATACGCGGTGGCCCCGCGTACGTCCTGGCCGCGTGCCGCCGCATCGCGCAAGGCCTGGATTTCAGCATGCGCCTGGCCGGCTGGCTGCGTGTGGCCGGCGGCGATCACGACGCCATCCCTGACGATGACGCAACCGATGCGCGGATTTGGCGCCGTGATGTTCATGCCCCGGGCAGCCCACTCAAGCGCGAGCGCCATCGCGTCGCGGTCATTGTCGACGCGGGCGCCGATGCCAGCGTGGCCGGCGTCGGCCTTGACATCGTCGGCCTTGGTGGCGTCAGGCGTGGCGTGACTGCCGATGTCGTTGCTGTCGATGACGTGCTCGTGCTCGTGCTCGTGCTCGTGATCGTTGTTGCTGCGGCGGTCGTCAGAGGTGTGCACGGATAAAAATGCCTGGTTGGTTACGGTGCGGCGGCCCCTTCACAGGTGTCGTCGCGGGCCGGGTCGCAGATGCGTGCGCGGCCCAGCATGTTGATTTTGATGCGCCGGATCGCGCCGTCCTGGAACAGCGACAAGGTGCCGAACCGGGCGGCATCGCTCGTATTGCTGGTGCTGCGTCCCGCGCCATTGTAGGCGATATAAAACGGCGCTGCAGCGGAGGTGAAGGCAAACCGGATGGCGATGCCGCCAGCCAGCGCCGCGTGTTCGGACAGCACCTCGTCGCCGGCGCCCAGCAATCCATCATCGTCGCGGTCGACAAAGACGGTCCAGCCGCCCGACCAGTCGGCGCCTTGCGGGTCGCGCGGCGTCATCTGCACCCGGCTGTTGCGCGCGAGCGCCTGCGCGCGCGTCATGCCGATGCTGCCGAACAGGTCGTTCACCGCGACCTTCAGCCGCTGCGCCCGCAAGAGCGCACCCATGTTCGGCAGCGCCAGCGCAGCCAGGATGGCGGCAATGGCCAGCACGGTCAGCAGCTCGGGCAGGCTGAAACCGGCGGCTAGCCTGTAACGGCGCTTCCTCGCCCTATTCGTCTCCATCCGATGCACATGCACAGTCATTTCATGGCCAGCAATTGAGCGCCGCGCCGCTGGCGCCCTGGCGGCCGGCGCTGTCGAGCGTCAGCACGCCACAGTCGGGATCCTTGAACCGGCCGTCGACCTGCGCGGTGCCGGGGGTGGCGCGCAGTTCGATGCAGTCGGTAATCGACTGCCCCGGACAGGCGCGCCCTTCCAGCTCGTATGCGCTGCGCACTGCGCTGGGCGCCGACCAGGGCCGGAACAGAACTTCCGCGGGTTCGGTCGACGCCGCGCTGAACGCCAGGTAGCTGTTGTTACGCGCGAAGTAGCGCTCCTGCTGCTGCATCGTCTCCACGAGCGCCACCTGCCCCTCGATGCGGCGCGTTTTGGTGACGTAGCCCGCATAGCTGGGATACGCCAGCGTGGTCAGGATCATCACGATGACGAGCACGATCATCACTTCGACCAGCGTCATGCCTCGGTGGTGCATACGATTCCCCCTCGAATGTCAATGAATGGCGGCCGCGTGCAGCGCCGGCCAGTTGGCCACTTCACGCCAGCCGATGCGTTGCTCGGGCACGGCGGCGGGAAGCGGTGGTGGTACGGCGCCCGACGGTGGTACGGCGTCCGCGGTGGTCGGTAAAGATGCGGGTGAAGACGCCGGCGCAGATGCGGGTGAAGGCGCCGGCGCAGATGCGGCCGGCGGCGCAGCTGGCGTCCCTGGCGGCGATGTCGACGACGGAATAGGCGCCTTCCGGTAAAACGATTGCAGCACCACGCGCGTGCCGGGCAGCTGGCCGAAACCGATTGCCGTGATGCGGTAATAGCGTCCGTACGCCGGATTGAGCGCAATCCATTCGATCAAATAGCGCGGTTGCCGCGCGACGCCAGGCAGTTCGCGCGCCGTGTAGGTGCCGTAGACAACCAGCGCGGGATCGTCGCTGGCGAGGTCGATGATCTGCCACGACGGCGACGTTGGCGGTGTCGCGCGCGTGCACAGGCCATGATTCCCGGTGCCCGCCACGCCGCAGCCAGGGATGAATCCTGCGCCCCCGAGCGCGGCAAACCGGGGCGACGACGCAGGCGTGGCAGCGAGCTCACGCTCGGCATCGAGCAGCGCTGCATCAGCGGCCCGCAGCGCGATTTGACGGTCGCGCTCATGGCGTCCCGACTGCATGTCGCCAAGCGCCGCGCGCACCGACGACAACCCGAGCAGCATCACCGCCAGCATCAGCACGGTCGCGGTCATCAAGGCGGCGCCGCGCTGCCTGCGCCGGCCGGGCGTGCTCCCCCGCTTCACCGCAGCCTCACCGTGGTGGCAAACAGGCGCCGTTCGCGCAGGCGCACGTCTGGCGCCAGCGCCTCTTCCGGCAGGCGCGTGCCGGCATCGTCAGCGCCGCGCGCATCGCTGTATGCGGCACCGAACGCATCGAACACCTGGGTCTCGCGGGCCATGTACGTTGGCCGTGCTCCGTGCAGCACCAACGCCACGCGTACCGCCAGCACGCGCTTCCAGTACGTGTGTTCCTGCAAATCCGGCCCGGGCACGAACGCGCCATCGAGCGCCGTGACCGCATCGGCGTTCAGGTAGCCGTTGGCAACGCCATCGGCAGGCAGGTCGGTATCGACCGCGTACAGCACCTGGAACGTATCGACGCCCGCGACGACCGCATCGGCGCCCCAGCCACTGGCGCCCCGGTATTTGCAGCGCAGCTCGGCCTCCCCGTGCGCGTTTTTGGCGACATAGAAAATGCTCCAGCCGTCTTCCAGCGCATGCACGCCGAAGCCGGCGCAGTTGGTGGCGCTGCCATCGCCATCCGGCGCCGGCCCGGCCCCGTGATAGCGCACCGCCAGCACGTCGCTGCCGTTGGCGGCATCAGGCAGGGGCCCATCGATGCCCGTGCCGGTCTTGGCGATGGAGCGGGCATCCAGGCCCATGACACGCGGCGCCTGCAGCGGCGCCTGCACCTGATCCTCGCCAAGCGCGGGATCGATGCCTTCCCAGTCGCGCAGCCCGGCCTGGCGCACGCCGCGCGCAATGAGTTCCAGCGCGTAGCGGCCGTTGTCATCGACCGACGCCGCGTCGAGCTGCGCCGCGTAGCTGGCGTTGGCGATGCCGAACAGGCTGGCAGCGCCCAGTGCGACCAGCGCGCCGATGGTCAGCGCAATCATCAGTTCGGGAATGGTCATCCCGCGTTGTTTGTGCGGACGACTGATCATGGCGCCGCCACCAGCACGGCGACCGCCGGCGTGAACGCGGGCGCGCGCCAGCCAATTTTGACGACCAGCGGCGCGCCCGGCGCCGCCGTGCAGTCCCACGCCAGTGGCGTGGCGGGCATGTCGCGGCACACGAGCAGCTGACCGCCCGGAAAAGCGCGCGCGGCCGCCAAAACCGCGTCATCCCGCTCGGTTGCGCCCAGCTGCGCCGGCGCGCAGGCGCCAGTACACACCCAGGGCGTGCCGGCCTCCTGCAGATAAACGTTGTCAGGGTCCGGCAGCGCCAGTTGAACGGGATTGGCGGCCATCCGGTCGGCCAGTGCGCCAGCGAGCTGCAACGCTGCCGAGGCCATGGCCGATTCGTGGCGCGTTTTTGCCGCCATGGTCTGCGCGGCGGTCGCACCGACGACGCCCACGGCCAGCACGAACAGCGCCACCAGCACCTCGGCCAGCGTGAAGCCGGCGTCGACCACCCTTCGCGTTCGCATGCCACCCTCCCGTCACGGTCACATCACGCACCACGCGGTGCATGAATCAGACGTTAGCAGGCAAGCGCATGCCAGCCGTGGGACGGCTCAACCGCGTGCGGGGAACTAAAAAAGGGAGGGAAGGATCGCGACAGCGCGAGCGCTTCAGGGACGTGCCTTGCGCTCCTGCCCGACTTCGGCAATCGCGTCCTGGAACTCGGCCAGGTCTTCGAAATTCTTGTAGACGGACGCGAAGCGGATGTACGCGATCTTGTCGAGCAGCTTCAGCTGCTGCATCACCAGTTCGCCAACGAAGCCGGTCTCGACTTCCCGCCGGCCGCTGGTGAGCAGCGTTTCTTCGATGACCGCGACCGCCTTGTCGATTGCCTCGGCCGCAACCGGCCGCTTGCGCAGCGCCAGCATCAGGCTCGAACGCAGCTTGGACGACATGAATTCGGTCCGGCTGCCGTTCTTCTTGACCAGGATCGGCATCGTCAATTCGATTCGCTCATAGGTCGTGAACCGCTTGTCGCAACTGGCGCAGCGGCGCCGGCGCCGGATGGCGCCATCCTCCGATACACGCGTATCGAGGACCTGGGAATCGTCATGCTGGCAGAACGGACATTTCATGTGAGCCACGATACTGCAAGGAGTGCTGCCGCGCTACAAAAAAAACCGCGCCGGGCCAACGCATGACGCGCAGCCCGGCAGGGCAATTACTTCGCGTAGACCGGATACTTGTCGGTCAACACTTTGACTTCGGCCTTGACACGTTCGATGGTTGCTTCATCGTTCGGGTTGTCCAGCACGTCGGCGATCAGGTTACCGACGCGGGTGGCATCGGCTTCCACGAAACCGCGCGTGGTGAATGCCGGGCTGCCCAGTCGAATGCCGGACGTGACGAACGGTTTTTGCGGGTCGTTCGGGATGCCGTTTTTATTGCAGGTCATGTGGGCGCGGCCCAGGATGGCTTCGGCTTCCTTGCCTGTCAAGTTTTTCGC
>Ga0265798_10008996_pt1 | contig 12598 bp, 15 predicted proteins | sample P3T30metagenome_FD_192430 | JGI IMG/M metagenome (GOLD analysis project Ga0265798, IMG submission 192430) | Plant litter microbial communities from East Loma Ridge, Irvine, California - P3 T30 | ecosystem: Environmental > Terrestrial > Plant litter > Unclassified | place: USA: California...
ACCTTTTTTAAGTAACGTCGCACTGTGGACAGGAACGAGAAGCAGTTGTGTAATATAGGTTGACGAATAGATAAGTCGTAGTTGTCGAAGACTGAAAGTAGTGTCGTTTGATACTGTTTGTATTGAAGAAAGCGAAAAGTGAATATCATACGCGGCAACATATATATGGTGGACAAGATGTTTGGAAGCTTGCCATGAGTGACGTGGTAGCGACGGAACACAGCCGTGGTTGTGGAAAGTCAGACCCACTTCATGTGTGCGGTACCACCTTCACTCAACTCCTCGAGCTCAAAAACATCATGTCATGTCTGACTACGTTCAAAGCGTGTCATAACCATATACATTAAAAAAACAGGGTATATACAACCACTTCGCGTCAACCAAAGCTTCCAAGCTTCCAACAGAGAGTAGCTCAAAACTATACAGAAGCTCTCATCTCAATCCCACTTCCCACAAACAAACACCAAAAACGCCGTTCTTTTCCTGAATCTACCTATCCGTCCCATCTTGACCCTTTCTTCTTCAGCCATTCAACCCATCTCACCCATCTCACTGATAAAACCTCCACTTAACCTCCTTACACGCCCACTCCTTCTTAATCCCATTAATCCTCTCAACCTCCCACCCACTCGTCCACTCCTCATCCCCCACCTTCCCACCCAGCCGAATCACCTTGCTGAGATGACACTCTCCCTCCCCCTTCGCTGTATACCGCCATTGCAGACAGTCTTCTACTGCTGAGCAAACGGCCTGGCAGCGCTCGGAGCTATCTGCTGCATCGGGGTGTTTCTCGGCGAGCTTATCCCAGTTTGGAGGTTCTTTCTTGTCTTCTTTCATGTCCTTGCCTTTTTTGTCGTCTTTCTTGTCGTCCTTTTTGTCGCCTTTCTTGTCTTCGCGCTTGGAGATGCTATTCGAGGTGGGGAGGGCGCCGGCTTCTTGGAAGACGCGGGAGTCGGGTGGTGGGGCGGTGTCTAGTTTAAGTTTTGCGGGCTCTTTCTTGTCGTCTTGCTGGGTCTTGTCTTCTTCCTTCGGGGTTTCCTCTTTCTGGGCGGTGTCTTGTTCTCCTTTCTCTTTCTTCTCGGCGTCTTGCTCTTCCTTCTCCTTGTCCTTCTTCGCAGCATCGTCTTTTAGCTTTTGCCGACGTCCTTCTGGTGCAACGATCTTGGTGTCTTGACTGAGGTTGTCCCAGCCCACCTTTTGCGTTTCGATGTGCGGTTCCACTGAATCGTGATAGGCGTCGCGGTACAGATATGGCTTCTTCCAGCCATTCGCGGTGGTCCACTTCTTCTCAATATCCCACTGCCTCGTGAGTTGGTCACCGCCAAGGTGATTCCATGACACGGCAGGAGCACACCAGTGCTTCCTGGTGTAATCAAGTGTACTTGGCTGCTCACTCTGGAGAAGTGGCCAAGAAGCGTAGAATTCCACGTGTGCGTCGCCAAGCGCCTTCGCTAGCATCAAGTCGCCGCAGCATTGATCGCCGTTGTCCGGTTCCCACTTGGTTGTGTAGAGCTCATCGTAAGATTTGGAGTACCGGCGTAGTGCGCCCTGGGACATCATGATGCCTGCTCCGCGTTGCGCTACCTGTGTACCTGCGATGTAGTAGGGCGCTCCGCTGTAGTACGGTATCCGGTAGTCCAGCCTGTTCAGCCATTGCAACAGGTTCGTCCAGCTCAGACTTGTGTCGGCTTCAATGAAGACGAAGAACTTGGCGCTGGGGTTCATGTGGTATGCCTTGTACACCATGGGCAGGAACTTCCACTTCTCCAGCTCCTCCAGCTTCTTCATATCTGGCCTGTGCTCCGCATCAGCATGCATAAGCTGGTATTCCTGGAACTCCTTGTGCTTGAACTTGGTCTCGCCGCTTATCGAATCGAGCGCATCGTGTACTTTGTGCCCTTGGAACTCGCCGGCGTGGTCGCTGAAGATGGCAAAGGTGGGAACGCAGGCTAGCAGATTGCTGAGGTGGCTGTTGAGCTTTTCGATCTCGGCCTTCGATGTCTTGAGGACGACCATGACGTCTTTCGCTCCGTCGGCGTCGCTGCAGAACTTCTCGACTGCGTGTGTAGGGACGGCGGCTTCGGCGGGCTTCGTAGGCGCAACGTCCGGCTTAGCCGCAATCGGAGTCTTCGACGCAGGTATCGCCTCAGTAGCCAGTGTTGTAGGCGCTGCCATTGCGCCTGAGCCTGACATGCTCCCCGACTTATCACCACCCTTCAACTTTTCTTTATCCTCCCATCTTCCGCCATCTTCCTCATACTCCGCGACGCCTGTCTCGGTAGGCGCGGATGGTGTTGTCTTTCCCTTTCCACCTTGCGCTCCCTTATCATCCCATCTGTGATCATCTGTCTCCTTCGGATGATCTCCGTGTGCTATCGGCGTGGATGTCGCGTGCGGAGTCTCGATGACGGGCGGCGGTATTATCGGCTCGGTATGCACATTCTTGTGGTCGTAATGGTCGATGACGGGTATCGTCGGCTGGGGCGTCTGTTGCGGCAGGCCAAAAGTCCAGAAGAAAGTCAAGAGCGAAAAGGAGACGATGATGATGGCGAGCCGTGAGGGGGTGATGAGCGGCATCGCGGCGATAGGGCTTCAACCGCCAAACTGTGGATTTTGAGTTTGGTTGTGAATCTTTAAGGCATTGAAATAGACAAAGTCTTTGAGGTGAAATAATCAAGTCATGGTGGTCGCAATCACCAAAGTCGCGAATGCCCCTCTGAGCGATGATCCCGGGAATGATGGATGGATGAGGCGGTGGCTCTCACCCCTTGGCTGTGGCGCTCGGTCTAGCAGGCGCGCCGGAAGACGCGCTATCACGACGCTTGACCTGCCCAACTCCATTTTTCGGTCTTCGATGCTGACACAGATGCTTACTTTTGGAAGAACAACTAGAGACCTGAAATCGTATCTACTACACCACTGTATTATGCAGGGGCTTCTGACAGCTGTCACCACGTGTCGAGGGCGCGCCCGCTGGCGTAGCTCACAATATCACGTGATGCACTTTGATCCCTTTGCATCAAGGACACTGCACGCATGCAAGGCGATTGCAATTCCACCGAGTAGTTGAGATAACCCCTACAGGTCTACATTACTCTTCGGCCTGAATCTGAACGCCTTGCGTTCTATTCGGCGTCTCTCCCGCGTTCAATTTCCCTCCCACCGGAGTTCCTCCGCCATCCACAACTTCATCACCCAGCACGCCATTACCAAATCGCGCTTCTTCCCATCCCTCTCGATCTCATCAGTCATTTCCAGCGCTGAATCTTCTCTCCTCATCTCAGATCCCGTTCTCACAGATGAGGAAAATGTGTTCGCGGCACCCAACCCCACCCTCCCAGTCTCTTCCCGTGCAACAACCACCCCCTCAGCATCCTCCCACACCCCCTTCTTAACACAGTACAAAAGATGCTTCTCGGGCTCACATACACCTCTGTAATCGCACACATGATGTTGAGCTTTGCATTTAGTAACATGCCAGATACGCGTCCATTGGCCGCCCCACAATGACTCCCCAGAAGTCATCTGGATGCTGCCAGGTAGTGTTCCAGCTTTCTTGCCGCGCATCTCAAATTCATCTATGCTATATAGCGTTTCCTCGCTATTGTAGGGGATCGGTTGGTCGCGTGCCGTATGTGTGGTTGGTACTGAACATGACCGCGTCTCGCGTGCATGTACTGCGCGGATACGCAACTTCGATACTGATCCGTCGCGAACGAAATCTCGTTGCAATTGGTATCGCGGGATGTTCTGCGTCTTGGTGGCGTATATGAAAGAGCCCTCTAGTCTGAAGGTCTGCGCTTCTCCGATGGGCACAAGGTCGAGTATCGTCTTTTTCGCTTCTCGTTGCTCCTCGATTTTCGATCGCGATTCCTCTTTGTATTTGGGAAACGTGTGTGCTTTGGCGAGCGGGCGACGAGCTGTAATGTTGGCGCTTAGCAACTTCGTCTCCGGTGCCGCGGACGGGCTGCTGCTTGGGCGACTTGATGCGGACCACATGCTAGATGGAGATATGGGTTCGTCGGAAAGTGCCTCTTCACCATGCGTAATTGCACCCGTCAGAACATCGAATGGGTTCGTCTCTTTCGCATACGTCTTGAACGTGAAAGAAGGGTCAGTGAGTGGGGTGAGGTCGTCTTCACTCGACGCAGCAAACTCAAACGGCCGGCTGAACATCGTCGCGGCTTCGTGAACGAGGTCAAAAGATTATCGTACTGCAAGGTGTAGGGCTGGAGGCCTATATATCCACCCGCAATGTCCCTCGATCTCATGCATTGAGGATGTATCAGCCACCATACGCGTCTAAGTCAGCCGTTATCGGGACGTCACACACACTAGAAAGCGATGTGTACATCGCTTGCGCAGGGGAGGCTGCAGAGTCATCGTCTATCATTCAAAGCGATTGGTGTGGTTAGATTGCAGTGTGCGGATGTGGCGGGTTGAGCTCTCAGTAAGCATGTGAATCAGCGCAGATCGCAAGTTGACTACGCGCGCCTACTCGCATACGCATCACAAAGCAGTTCGAAGCGAGACATAAACGCAAGGCGCGTAGCGAATGAATTAGTTATTGTAATAGTCTCGCATACAAACACTCCCCCCTGGTATACAGCGAGCGAAGGCAGCGTACGTAGCCAAAGATCCCCCAGCCACACGGCTCAGCCTTACAAAGGCTGCCCATCCTCACCCAAAATCGGAGCAAAGAAGTTAAACTTGCCAAAAGGATCATACTCCTTCTTCAGCTTCCTCAGCTTCTCCAACCTCCACGGCTCATACCCGTACAACTGCTCTGTCGTCTCGTCACCCCTCGCATAGTTGATGTAAGACTCATATGGCTTTTTCGTCCCGTTAATCATCGTATCGCGAATCTCACCTGCGTAGTTCCACGCCAGTGCATCAAGACTAGCATTCTTATCATAGGTCATGAACGGAGAGAAAAGGAGCTGACCATCTCGGTCAGGGTATGCGGTGCTGTCGCTGGGGATCTCGCCAACGCGGTTGGTAGAGTAGCTTTCGAGGAGGACAGCGGAGTTGCGGAACTCGGCTGGGAAGGTGGCCATGATGTCGATGACTTTGCGTAGGGAAGGTGCATCGTATGTGTCTGCTGAGACGGGGACGAGGGAGCGCGTGTAGCCTTTGGTGCAGGAGGGGCCGTCGCTGTCGGCGCCGGTGAATCTGCTGACGCCGCCGAGATCGGTTATGCCTGATTCTGTGTTGATGGGGGACATCGCGACGAAGGGGTCGGTGTATTGGGCTGGGACAGTGTCGGCACCTTGGTAAATTACCCAGATGATGACGATGGGCTGGTGATGTTAGTGACAGAGTAGTGTTAGAGCAAGAATTGTAGACTTACGTTCACTGGGTCTACCTCTGGATCGAAAGAGAAGACGACGTAGTGTTCCAAGCTCACCGACCTGTTAGCAGCAGTCATCCAGGTATTCGCGACTGCTACAACGTCTTCCATCTTGTCGTGCGTGAAGAAGTAGCCGCTGACAGCCCATCCATCCACAACTGGCTTCTTGTCATAGATTTTGATCTCAGCCTGGGTCACTAGACCAAAGTTGTGGCCAGCGCCACGTATCGCCCAAAAGAGGTCTGGGCTGCTCTCGTTGACGGTGATGGCGGTACCGTTGGCTAGGACCATACGCGCGGAAACGAGCTGATCGGATGCAAGGCCGTAACGTCCTTGGTTCCAGCCATGGCCTCCTCCAAGGATAGGGGAGACGTAGCCGACGCAGGCACAGGCCGTTGTCATTGTTTGCTTGTCATGGAGCCCTAGGAAGTCAATGACGTCTCCATTAAGGATACCGCCCTGGATCAAAGCAGTATCGCCATCATCGACGATGAAGATGTCGTTCATGCCGCGCATGAAGATTCCGACGGCGTTTGTTATGTTGTTGAGGTATGTTGTCGTCGCATGAGCGCCCGAGATGGCGTGGAACGGCTTTTCGTTGGCATTGGCATAGAGGATCTGGCTTGAGGTTAGCTAGAGGAAAAGTTTATCATAGTAAAAGTTTACTGACAGTCTCCTGAACATCTTCTTCCGTCGCAACCTTTACGATCATATCGTAATGCGGAGTCTGCCCAGCGCCCCATCGTACAGTGGCATTGGCGAATTCTTCTGAGCCTGGCAAGTAGATTTCCGCAAGCTGACTCAACGAAGACTTGAAAAGCTTGAAAGATGAATCAGACATGTTCAAAGACGCCTGAGCGGTAGCCACCCAGGCCGCTAGGGCGGTCGCTGTTGAAAGAGTGTTGCGCAACATTGTTGTGATTCGATCCGATGAACAACAGATGGAGTACGGAATTCCATACTGTAGACTTTGATCTTATAGGACTTCAGATAGTGGTAAACTACCGTGAAGATTGCGTGAATTGCGCGCCTCACCAACTTCTCGCCGTTGTTAGTTCAAGGAGCGCCCTTGGTCTTTCCCGCTTCTCCACCAATTCCAACGTTGTGGAACAAAGGAAATGGAGTTCACTAGCATCCTTGTTCCCGATACAATGGGTCAGGCGTGAGTCGAATGCAAAGGGTCGGTTCGATAGGGCAATCGTGAAAGCCATCACTCCTTCTGGGCAGGTACCGTGGTGAACTGATTGGTAGCCACGCGTGAAGCTTACTACGAGATTTTCGGAAGATTCATTGAACTGCCAAGTTCGGCCGAAAAACAAATTGATAAAACAGAACGAATATAGAAGGTATTGCCTACCGGTGTTGGAGGCTGCGCATCGGATAATAATGCGCGCTAGGTCGACACGCGCGTTAGAAGCGCGTAAATATGCTGGATCACGACAACGAAGTGACTCCAAATGTTCGAGAATACACGAGACTGAATCCAGACCTATTCGAATCGAAGATCAAGAGTGGACTTTGGATATCGCTGTGCAACCAGTTGTACCGGATAAGTTCACGACGACGCATGGTAGGAGAGTTCCTCCGCGGTAAAGACGTCGCTGACACGGGCCCTGCGGTTTGGAGAGATACGCCCCCTTGATGTATCTGTGGCGAGTCGTGGCTCCAGCGTCGCCGCGGAGAGCAAAGTGTACGGCACAGGTCCAAGATTGTTGCGTGGAGAGCAAGCTTGTTGGGAAGGACCGGAAACCCCCCTAGATATGAGCTTTAGTAGATAGTGGCAACTATCTCGCAACAGTACTCGACCAGGGCGTAAGGCTTCAAGTCGGCGGACGTTGATGGGCCAGCCTGGCGTGGATGAGACGAGGAAGGGTGGAGTGTTGGCAGGCGCTGCTGACCTCGGCTGGGGTAAACTGCGCCGCCCCACTTCGTGATTGCGACATCCCAAACTGTCTCTGCACCTGGGCCACTGCGACTTGCGTGACCGCAACGCACAAGAGGTGCAGTGCAAAGGACATGCTTCGCAGCCGATTGTCGCCCTCAAGAAACTCATACATCAACGGATTGATAGGTTGGCTGCGGAAGTAGGTGGTGTTGGCACCTACGTGGCGTGGCGCCCCTCAGCCGGAGGGGCGTGTGCATGGAAGGGCACCGTCGCTAGGTATGTAGCCTGAGGCACTGCGTCAACCGTACTTAGAGTGCTGGTCAACCCCAATTTCTCTTATTGCATTACCTATTCTTCCACTTCATTCATTGCCTAGACCAAATCAGTCCAGTATGGCTTTCACGTCGCAATCCGACAGTCGTACCAACTGTTCATTCCCCGATTCTCAGGCTCTAACGTCGCCTGACATGCTTCCCTATTATTTCTTCCAGCCTTCAACCATGTCCAATAACGAGCCGCATCCTAATCCCGAGAGGTCAATCGTGTCCGCCTGGAGTCAGCTCCAAGCTCACAATGAACTTTTCGGCCACGATTCAATTGACCCAAGTGCAGTATACGCGCCCAACCTCACGAACCATTCGAATGATGTTCTGAGTGCGTCGTAAGTTATCTTCAGCAGTACTGTTGAGTGCGCAGTTAACTGACATGTTCGGGTGGGGGCATGTATCTTCGACTTCCCAGCTGTTTCGTTGTACGAAGAGGCTCGTAGTCTTTGGCAAACCCCCCTTCTTACAGGAGTCGGGTGGTTCCGGATCGACAAACCATCCCATCGGGTATTGCTGGAGCGCGGGTTTCTTCGTACATCGATTTCTTTTGTCTCCCCTTTGTTTGCTCATTACTTCCTCATACATCTCTCTGCCTCAGTAAATTCGGCCGACATGGGCATTTTCTACCCACTGCGGCGTTCCCCGGTAAGAATCTGTTAAGAAGACCTTGTCGTAGAAGTGTCTTCCAAAAATGTGTTCAGCATACATGTGTTTCTTTCCTTATCTGCATTGCCCTGTTGTCTGCATCAGGTCGCGATCGTGCTCCCATCTAGCTCATACAGAACCGAATATCCACGTCAAATCCGTCACAACGTGGCGTCAGAATTCATCGAAAATCCTGTGCATCGACTGGACGGAGCCATTACAGGTACCAGGATGCTCAACCACTCCTCAGGACTTTCCTTTTTGGAGTCGTCGTTCCACTCGCCTCTTGGTACACCAAGGGCCAGTGAGAATCTTCATGGTGTCGCGGACTCCCTGTTGGAGTCGAGGTTCCACTCGCAACCTGGCATACCGGTGGCCAGTGAGAATCTCCATGGTATCGCCGGCTCTCCGGTGTCTCACTTGATTCAGTCTCCGTACATATCCTGCCCTGTGATGTCCTGCAGCCGTTGGGAACCAAGCATGTGTGAAGACGCCGCCGCATTGGCGAGACCTTCGTCGCATGTTCCCTTCAGTACAGAGACTAAGACTGTCTATGTATGCAAACATGACAACTGCAACAAGAAGTACTCCCGCATGCCGGACCTCCGACGCCACTACCGAGGGTCCCATCTGGAGGACCGCCGATTCAGATGCGGAGCTCTGGGCTGTAAACGAGCGATCCATGGATTTTCGCGGAGGGACAAGAGGAATGAGCATGAGAGAAAAATGCACATCGACATTGGGGGTGGTATCTTGTTGTGAAGGGACTGGGGACGAGGATGTCCGGGGCTTGCTGCGGGATCTCCGTGGTCTGTCCGCGGAGGGAGAAGAGAGACCTGTACGAGAAAAAGGTGCGTATTGAAATTGGGGACGGTGTCCTGTTCTGAAAGGACTAGGGACGAAGATGTCCGGGGCTTGCTGCGGGATCTCCGTGGTCTGCCCACGGAGGGAGAAGAGAGACCTGCACGAGAAATAGATGCATATTGACATCGGGGATGGTAATCTATTGTGAAGCGAGTGATAGGTGTGACGCGTTCAAGAGAGTTCTCATTGAAGCGGAAGACGATTCCGCTCTAAAGGCTGCGAACACTCGCGTCATATCGCACAGTCTGGGGCGCCACGTGGGAAACGCGCACGAGGAGGTTTCGGATTACGGCGCAGTCTTGCCATGTCTTGTTTACTACGTGGCGTTCATGCTGTCTAAGCGATCCTGCACAGCTCAAATCGAAAGCATTATCTACTTTTAGCGAGCCAATACATGCTAATCAGCTGGCTAACTTACCTGATTCCTGTCTGCGCGCTTCTCCTTCCGGCCGTGTGATCACCCGTTCGGTCTGCCTGCGTATCACCCATGTCCGACTCCCGGCGCATCGGTGATTCACATGACTCGACCTACCTCTGTCTCCGACCGATACCAGCGCATCGTCATTTTAAAGTTGTAGTCTGCCTCGCATTGATTGAGATCAGCTCGCGAACTACACTGATGGTGACTATTGGCAGTAGTCGCGAAATTAGCTTTCGGCAATGCGAACTTCCCCGGCGGTACTGCGGACACACCCTCATGGCCGCAGTCAGGCGGATACGGGCCGCCACGACACCATACTGATTGGGGAAATTCTTACAGCTTTACTTGCCCCGACGGAGTAACCCTTGCTGAAGAGCACATGGTTCAGGGATGCAGGGCAAAACTTTCGTGGCACAGTCCAGGTGTGCTCCGTTTGCGCGTACTCCTTATGCTGACCGCTGTGTTACCTTGCTCTCTTGCTCTGTCAAGTCTCACCTACCTTTCTGCATTCATCCTTCTTGACCACGTCCGCGGAACCGAATTACCAACTCTCGCAAAAAGAAATCATGTCAAGAATTGCTTGTGCCTGGGCGGAGTTAGGCGAGGATGCTAACGATGCCTATCACTGGTACGAAACCACGCATATACCCGACGCCCTGGTGAAGATCAGGTCCACCGCCAGACATGCAGAGCAAGTGGAAGACAGCCCATTCCAGGAAGTACCTGGGATTGATGGCAGACTCATGACTATTTACGACCTACCAAAACAACCGAGCGCGCAAGACCTGGATGCGCGGATATGCCCTGCACTGGACAAACTTCCGAATGAGGCGAAGGTAGACACACGGTTCTACACAGAGCATAAGAACTGGTTTGGGGAAGAGTGGCGCGGAGGTATGTCACCCTCAAGATCATGATACAAGGATGCACCATGGAAGCTAACACCCTGCGTCAGATCCCCGCGATGTCCAAATGTGGGTCGTAGTCCTTTGGCAGCCCGCCCCAGAGGTTCACGACGAATTCGTAAAGTGGTTCGGAGAGGAGTTTACGCCCGGTATGCTCGAGAGTCCTGGACTTCTTCGCACGCGCATCTTCAAGCTCGAGCACGCTTCGCTCATCCAGGACGAGAAGTACAAACAAGTAGACAAGGCGTCAGTGTACCAGTACATGACGTTTTGGGAGTTCGATAGCGAGGAGTTGCCATGGGAGATCTTGGTATATCTGGGGTCTTCAGAGAGGTGGAGACATTATGTGGAGGGCGGGCTTCTGGTACGTCGCGTGTCTCCAGTCAAATGGAAATGCTGAGAGCTAACAAAGTCGTAGTCATGGCAGGTCGGACAATTTCTGGTAAATAACATCTATCCCGACATCGAGGACGCGGACTCCCCGGCCGTCATGGGGGCGAAGATCATCGTAACCCCGGTCGCACAGGAGACGTGAACGTTGTCGACACCGAAACTGATGCTAAGTAGGAATATCAGGATTTGGACGACGACATCAGCCAACATAGCGGAAGTGATCAGTTGGACGGAGGAAATGAGGCAATACCCGTAATGAACAGCGGATTTGATGATTTGATCGAGGACGTGGATTAATTGGATTGGCTAATATCTTGCCTTCGGTAAACGGCGTTTAATAATACCCCAATTGTTGTTTTCCATTCGGAGTTCCTGTCAGACACTTAAGTTGACGGCCGGGCTGACCTTCATATGCCATACCACGCTGCTGTATCATTTCCGTATCATGTCGCCTTTCCGGGCGTATACGGTGGGGTACCCGGTGTGGCAGTTGATATGTACCGATCGAATGGTGGACCGGCCTGAGAATGGACTAAGCCAGGTATACCTGAAATGACTGGTTGTAGGGATTGTTCTGGAAGAAACCGTGGCATTGTTGCCCGCGTGGGGCCGTGTGTTGACAACACTGTTCTTGAAGGATTGATGAGAGCCGGTGCTCGCGATCTTGTAAGAACCTCATGTTCACCATGGCTAAGCATAGTGTGTCCAAGGTCTGATGCAGGTGGGTTTCGAGACAGGCTGTATGCGTTCGCGTTTTGCTGGGTTTTGCCTAGCGAAGGATCGGGTACGAGCTGGGATGCGGACTCATGCACGTCTGGCGTAATATGATCGTCTGCCCGACCCGCTCGCAGCCGTCTCCGTGTTTCGACTTGAGAGCTTGCCCCGAAGACTAAGTCGGACGACTCCTGTGGCGTCAGTCCGGGTTGCCTGAAAGGGCTTCCAGGCGCCTCTGATACCCCAAATACGTTCTGCTCTCCGGCCAGTGACTTATGTTCTTCTAATTTGGATGTATATTCTTCGGGATTGATGACAAGCTTGATGGTATTGTTCGCTGCGGCTGTTCGAGATTTTCTTGAAGGAAGTATCGGTGCTGATTCTAGAGATGGTCTGTTTGACCGATGCTCTGGGATCGGCAGCGCGCCTGAGCAATAATGGTCTCGGCGTCTTCGCACGCGTTCTTCGGCTTGCGAAGTCGGCTCACCAAAGCGGCCTGCTTCTTTTCGTCTGTGGATTCGTGAGCCTTCACGGGGATTGACATCGCGTGTCCTGCTGCGTGAGCCATTATGCGACTGGCAGAATATATGCTTCCCATTGTCCCCAAATCTGAGATGTCTGGGCACGTCCCACACTTCGTCCGAGCTTGCACTCAAGAGTCTGGCTCGTGAGGGCATAATCCCATTGCCTTCAGCACGACTATCAGAGCCCTCATCGCTTGCATCGTGAGCCTTGCCAGCCAACCTCTTGGCCTTCAGCCGCTCTTTGCCCACAGAGCGCGGTATCCGAGAGGAGTGACATTTCTCCGGCCTTGGGCTGCGGCCCTTGGTGTAGCGCATAGTGCGTTGAATGCCAGCGAAACTCCGCCGCTCGTCGTCGTCGAGATCGACACCTTCCACATTCGTGTATAGCCTGACTTTGCGTCCGCCGTTGCCCGTACGCTCGCCGCTGACTCGGTAAACGCATGCTCGTCCCTTTCTTCCACTTTGGTATTTCTTGCGCGCGCAGACGTATCGTGGAGTCGAAGTTTCGGCGTCATCGCTTGTCGTGATCCGAGGCGAGAGCAAGGATTTGATCAGCCCTCTTAATCCGCAA
>Ga0265798_10008997_pt1 | contig 12598 bp, 16 predicted proteins | sample P3T30metagenome_FD_192430 | JGI IMG/M metagenome (GOLD analysis project Ga0265798, IMG submission 192430) | Plant litter microbial communities from East Loma Ridge, Irvine, California - P3 T30 | ecosystem: Environmental > Terrestrial > Plant litter > Unclassified | place: USA: California...
CTCATCACTATAGGCGTAGGCAAAGGCAACAGCTCAAATGCGTTGTCAACCTCAAAACCACCAAGGTCAACCATCGTTACCTTTCCCGAGCGTCAGTTCTTTCCGGCTTTAATCTTGCGGGCGCAGCGCAGTGTCCTGCACGCCACCACCGGCGATGCCGGCCAGCATAAGTTCCCGGGAAACAGGTTCGATATCTGCTTCTTCAGCACGTCAATGTTGGCGAAATATCTGACGCTACAGACTTGGCCGCATATTCATCGTCAAAAAAAGAGGTGATCGGCTTGATATCCGGATTCGAGTAGGCCGCAGATCACGCATCACCTGGGCATAGCGTGTTCACTCGAATGCCAGCTCCTGGGACGTACCGGAGAACAGACCATTCAAGCATCAATCAACAAGCGATCAGAGAGAAAAAAAGCCATTGCATGCAAAATGCGAGCGTTCTTCTATGTTCTCGTTCACGACCATCTTCGAGCTAGACAAGAGAAGAACGATGGCGAATATTCCTGCCTTACGTCTAGACCATTAAGTCGGGTTCTTCATCTCCTGGGGCCAACCCGGGTCAACGGCAGAGCCGCATTAGCTAGCCGAGTAACGTGCATGGGGTACATCAGGCTATCAGTGTACGAAGCGTGGCAAGGCGACGCTAGTTCGGAATCGAAAGCACCTGCATGTAGCACAGAAACCGGTGAGCTTGATCGACGCGCGCGCCATGACTTGGAATGAAAGAAAGACGTAGGGCAACGTGCATAGGTAGCCTACATTCTCACCGCCTCGATCATGATGTCGTCCTTATTGCTGGTCATTATTGAATTCTACTCAGATGACTTCGATGCCATAGCCTTGCTCCTCGCTCCGATGCCGTCATATGCCAGATGATCATTGGATTGGTCTCAGTGGCTAGGTACAGTGTTGATGCATGAGCTTATCTACCCTGATGCTAGGCGTAGACAGCTCTAGACACACGGTAAGGCTGATCCAATGGTTCAGCCGCATGTCTTGACTGACCAGTAAGAGAAGGATGGAAGGCGGGGGTCTTCACTATCAAGCAACTGTAGTTCAGAACGCTGTTGAGCGCATTATTCACACCCATAAGAACGCAGGTATCTTATTGCTGACCTTGTTTGCTGCTGTACATTGTCGGACGCTCTTGAAGTCAGCAATAGAAATCGAAACCTTGCATCTCATTCGCTCTAGAAGTCTAATGCTTGTGGCAAGAAGTAACAGTGTTCAATGAACTTGTTGATTGAGCAATGGTATACAGCTAAGAATATATAGAAAGCACATGCTAGCTAGTAAAAGAAACTACCGCAACCGTTGTGTAGTGCTACTCTAAGCAATCCAGTACCAGATCTTCTGCATAACGTTCTTCGGCACAGGTGCACCGGTGATGTCGTCCTTACATAACTCGTTCATCTCCCGCACACCGGTTATAACATCGATGTGCTCGACCTTGATTGCAAATGGCGTCCTAAAGTAGATCTTGTGGCCAGCGTAAAGTACGATGAAGATCGGGATGGTAATATAGGCGGCAAGGAAGTCGGAAACGGCCCAGTTGGCAGGCACAAAGACCTGGAAACCGTTGGTCAGAGTCAGGAGAGACACTACGCCGAGAATAAAGTATGTAAGATATGGCTGGAACGGTGTGCGGTAGGGCAGAGATTCGAGCAAGTTGTGGAAGATCATGGCCTTGCGGAAGCGAATGTATGTGATCATGACAACGATCCAGGCGATAAATCCAGAAATGGTGGAGATGTTGGAGAACCACAAGAAGACCTGGGCGCCAGTACTAGAGACATTCAGGTAAGCGAGGAGTCCAATTGCCCATGTAGCGAGAACAGCCACATATGGTACACCTTTCTTGCTGGTTCTGCCGAAGATCTTAGGCGCTTCTCCGTTTAGAGCCATACCATACAAGACGCGGGATCCAGAGAACAAGAAAGCGTTTCCGGCAGACCACGCTGATGTCAAAACGGCCGCGTTAACAACGTGGTTCAGACCTACGATTCCAGCACGCTGAATGCCAATGACGAAGGGAGATGCGGAAGCGTTGGAGCTCTTGCTGAGGAGGCGATCATCGTCTGATGGGACAATAACACCGATGATAAAGCTACCCAGACCGTAAAAGATGGCGAGACGGTAAACGAAGCGGCCAGCAGCCTTGGGAATATTCCGGCGTGGGGCGATAGTTTCTCCGGCGGCGAGCGCGATCAACTCAGGCGAAGTGATGAAGGCAAATCCGGCGCGGACGAAGGCCGTCCAGTAAGCCAAGAAACGCCCGGAGTTCCCTTCCACGATATACGGTTTGAAAGCACCTGGGTTATTCCAATATCTAAATCCAAGCCGACCTTGGTCGTTAGGGCTGCCACCTAACATGATGACAAAGCCGAGAATAACAAGACCGATGATGGTGATGAATTTGATAGAAGCGAACCAGAACTCGGCTTCTCCGAAAACCTCGACTGCGACGATGTTGAGGAACAAGACCACGACCAGGAAGATTGTGATCCAGACAGCATTGTGGACAGGCGTTTCCCAGTACTCGACAAGGATTGCTCCAGCTGTGGCTTCGGCGGCCACTAAAATTGCGTAGGCGTACCAGTAATTCCAACCAGCGGCGAATGCGAGGCTCGGGTCTACGAATCGCTTGATGAAGTAAGGGATGGTGATGCCGCGCATGGGGAGATAAGTGACGATTTCAGCCAAGTTATTCATAACGTTGTAAACAACAAGCATCATACTGAGGTAGGCCATGAACAACGGAGCTGGACCGACGAGGGCTAGGATAGATCCGGATCCGATGAAAAGACCAGTTCCGATAGCACCACCAAGCGCACTGGCGAGGTGTTAGCGATTGGTTCAGAAATGCAACAGAATGCGCACTTACAGAAACTGGATGTGTCGACTCTTCAATCCACGATGTGTGTCTCCTCCTCGTCCAGTCTCGCCGCCAACGGTAGCGGCGCCATGGACAAACGGCTCCTCAAAACCAACTTGACTCTCGTCGTAGCCATACGGCACAGCCTCAGGCTTCTCGTCGGCCATGTGGTGGTTCGGCATGGTAAAACGAGACAGAAGGAGGGCTTGGTCGGCGATACCAATCTTGCTTTCGCCCTAGAGGGATGCCTAGTGGTTATATAGATGGGATGCCAGAGGCGACTGAAGAATGCGCCGGCCGTGATAGCAGATTTTGTAACAAATGTGGTGTATGGGCCGGCGCGAGAGGAGGATTATTCCACGTTCGCGGTTCTGACCTACCCAAACGTGGTACGGCTTCGGTGGCCAAGTCCTTATCGAACGTATGGGACGATCGTAGCCCAGACCCTTGTTAGAACGGGTTCTGGGAACCAATTATCGTTGGCCAGTGCGAACTACCGGTAGGAAAGGCGGGGAAAAATACCTCGAGCGCTGTGATGGTTGCAGCCCGTTGCTTAACTCGTATGATGACATCTCATCTGCGCGGCGCGCATTCCTTCGGGTTTACTTCCTTGCGCCACGGGCATTGTTCATCTGTTGGTGTTTGGGACATGCGCCCTGCGCCCTACGTGTGGAGTGATGTGAAATGAACTGAGCCGACATAAACCGCGCGCATTGTGTGCATGAGGCTCAAACTGGGCGTGTCCAGAGCTCAGATAAGCTTCTGGAAATACGCCTAGAAGCCTTAGCACTCGAGGTACCCGCCGCTGGTTTGCGAGCTGAGTCTGGGTAGAAATGGAGCTGATCATGGGGCGCATGGAGACTGCACTGACTGGCAGTTCACTACAAAACCTGGAGATCGCGGGGATGGCGGTTCGTGCTCCATCCGGCGGCGCTTTTATTTGGTCCCACCTGACAACTCGCCGATGATACAACCAAGACTGTATGCGTCGTATAGGAATAGACGCAGTAGCTCGACATGTTGGTATTCGCTTAGAAAACCGTGAAATTCAACTGCAGTGCTATTAGGCCTCCTTCTTTATCGTGTGATGCTACTCTTATCTTCAGCATTCGTACCGTTGAGGTTTTCAAACGTAACACTTTCACCCAGGCAGGATCTCAGAAGCTTGGACGTCGCTTCGAGGATGCTCACTGCGGGTCTCTTGTGGGTACATCATCCGTAGGGCCATGATGGCGCGACCCACTGTCATACCAGACATCAATCTGGCAGCTTTAGCATGTACTCGGATCTTTGAGTGAAAGAACCCTCTTCGCACTTCATCCTAGTACTTACTTACTTGCCGGCCTTCAAGAAAAACCTGGCTGTCAGCTTTGGTAAACATTAGTGCGGTAACACTGCGCGGGCGTCCACCCCAGTCGACACGGCTGGTCCTGCAATCCTGCGCACACCAACATGTGGGTCTCCTGATACCATCCAGTCCACCCGCATGCCCTTTTGAAGGCATGTAGCAACATACGACATGTCCTCTTGGAGCACACTCATCTCGTCTTTGAGCATACGTAACCCATGACATCGCGCAGGGACGAGTCCCATACTTGGTAATGTAAGCTTACATCAGCCCAATATCCTCTACAGTAAATCATATCTCAGAACGTAAGTTGAGTCGTTCTCGTGGGCCTGTCGAGTTGGTTGGGTCAAGCTTCGAGGGTGCTTGGAAGGAACAATAACCCCTCACCAAGCTTTCTGCACCTGCCCGCGGCAGGAAGCGAGGGCGCGGAGATGACACCATATGCGCGCGTCGCGAAGTCATACCGCAGACGTGTATGCACGCGCTTCGAAGCCACACTCCCCGTCGAACCTAGGAACCAACATAAAGCATCAATCGGGAAGTTCGCGATATGATTCCGCAGGTTGTGATCGATAAAGTTCTCTCCAAAGCGCAAGAAACTGCGTCACATAGCTGGGAGTACGGCACCGTATTTGAAGCGCTACTCGAGTACAGAGATCCTCATTACAGCATCTTTCATGACCCATTTCCTGAGGGCGAGATACCAGAGTTGACGGTAGAGGATGTAGAAGCGTTGCGATATGTGAAGCCGTTCATACAGACGAATAGCATGAGATTGTGTGACGGCAACGGTAAGCCATCTGATATTGGTCGCGAAGAAGGTATATTAACGACAGCGACTAGGTTCGTCGTCCGATCCAACATCTCTTTGCATTCCCGCCTTGTTGCTCTACAAATCAACAACCTCCCAAGCGCCTGACAATCCGTACCTTTCCGCTGTAGATCGCCAGCTGCACGACCTGCTCTCCACCACGCCCAGATACAGCAATGGCGCGATATCGCATCGCGATGCGTACCCTTCTTTGTGGGCAGACTTCATCTACATGGTGCCGCCTGCTCTTACATACCACGGTGTCTTCACCTCAGATATAGGCATGGTGAAAGAGAGTGTACGGTAGTGCCAGCTATACTGCGAGGTGCTGGGCACATCGAAAGGGTATTGGCGACACATCGCCAATGCCGAGGGCACAGACAGCGTGAAGAGCGATGACGGCGCGTGGTGTACGAGCAATGCCTGGGCTGCAGCTGGGATGACTAGGGTCCTAGCAACATTGCGCAAATCTCAATATGGACCGGAAACCGCTGATGAGCAAAAGATGCTACTAGATATGACCAAAGGCATTCTTGACGGCGCGATAGAGGCTGATACTGATGCATCCGGCCTGTTGCGCAACTATCTCGATGACGAGACATGGTTTGCAGAGGTTGCTGGGACAGCGTTAATGGCAGCTACGGTCTTCAGATTGGCGGTCCTCGAGCCTGGCACATTCGGGGAACGGTATGTAGGATGGGCGACACGTAAGTTGGAGTCTGTCAATCACCAACTAGATGAGGAAACTGGTGTTGCGGCACCTGTGGTCAACTCATTGAAGGAGGGTCAGCGGACGCCGCTCAACGGTATCAATCCGGAGGGACAGGCTTTTGTCGTGTTGTTATACGCTGCATGGAGAGACTGGAGGACTGCTGCAGATAATGCATCAATCGCGACCGGAACTGACGCGTCGAGGACATGAGCAGCGCGTGCCGCAGTGGTTCGCGTCATTTGTACCTCGGCAAATCCGACTCCTCACGTCAACCATGACTCGCCGACCTGCAATGGAAGCCATGCCTTCAATCACAGAGTACGTGACATAGATAAAACTGCATCTCGCGTCCAAGGGGTCAAACTGCGCCATCTTGCAGTGAATCCCATAACACGATATGACGTCCACCAATACCCCCGTGATCATCGGCGTAGGCGACGTCAAGAACCGCTCCACCGCCATCGCGGATGCGAAGGAGCCCGCGACATTGATGCTAGAAGCCATCCAGAAAGCCATCAGCGACACCGCATCTCTTTCGAAGACTGACTTGCATTCAGCAATCGACAGCATCGATGTCGTCAAAACATGGACTTGGCCGTATCCAGATCTACCCGGGCTTTTGGCAGAGAAACTGGGCGTTGATCAGAGTCTAAAATGGAAGAGATATTCCGAACATGGAGGCGATAAACCAGGAAAGCTCTTCGATGAGGCCGCTAAGAGGATTGCAAAAGGCGAATGCAAAGTCGCGGTTGTAACTGGAGGTGAAGCATTAGCTTCGTGTACGTACCGCATGCCTTTCTGCCGTCTCCACTGATTACTAACTGTACCAGTATCCGCGTGTGCAGCTGCAAAGAAGCTTCCTCCGCCAGGCTGGACAGCTCCGTCCGAAGCCGTAGATTCGGTCTTCACACCAACAGGTCGCGACCTAGGAAATAGTGCGGTTTCCTCTCTCTGGCAAACCCTTTCTTCTGCTGACTCTGGCAAAGACCTCGGTGCTATTCACAAGATTGGTGCGCCAATACATGTCTACCCACTTTACGAAAATGCGTTTCGTGCGCATCGCGGGCAGACACTGAAGGCAAACCACGAAGAGAGTGCAAAGTTGTATGCTGAATTTGCAGACGTTGCAAAGAATAATGAGTACGCATGGAGTCAAGGAACTTCAAGTAGTGAGGAAGACATCAAGACTATTGGGAAGAAGAATAGGATGATATGCTATCCCTGTGGGTCTCTCCTCTTTCCGCATTAGGAACGGACGCTTACATCACACGCGCAGATCCCCTGCTTATGAACGCCTTCAATACGGTTAATCTTGCCTCTGCAGTCATCCTCACATCGACTTCTTTCGCCAAAAGGTTAGGTGTTCCCGAGTCGAAATGGGTTTATCCGCTTGGTGGCGCAGGAACGAAGGACGCCGATGAGTTCTGGAAACGACCAAACTTCTACTCCTCGCCGAGTATATCGCGCTCTATCGATGCGAGTTTGAAGGTTTCTGGTGCTACCAGGGAAGAGATGGACATCATTGACATTTACTCCTGCTTTCCCATTGTGCCTAAGATTGCGGCGCAACACCTTAGAACCTCTGTGGTTGGACGTCAAAAGCCATTGACGATACTTGGTGGTCTGACATCGTTCGGTGGAGCTGGTAATAACTACTCAATGCATGCGCTCACTGAAATGACGCGGCAGCTGAGAGACGGCAAAGGCCAGAAAGGACTGGTGCTCTGCAATGGCGGCGTTCTGAGCTACCAGTACGTCGTGATATTGTCGAAAGAGCCCAGAAAAGAAAGAAACTATCCGACAGAGAACCCTCTGCCGCCGCAGATTACTGATGTGCCCGCGCCTGAGCTCGTTTTCGACCCAGAGGGCGAGGCTGTTGTCGAAACCTACACCGTAGAGTTCAACCGGGACGGCAGCCCGCTTCGAGGTCACATTATTGGTCGCTTAAAGAACAGCAACAAACGTTTCCTCTCTAACCATGGAGATGAAAGTACATTGCGACAGATGGCCAGTGGTGCGGTCGAGATTGTAGGTAAAAGCGGATGGGTTTGGCAAGATGGTGAGAAGAAGGGGAGGTCGCTGTTTGCATTCGATAAGCCAGCAAGACTGTAGCGACTTATCAAATCAACCGCGTGAAGAGAATGGTGGGCTAGAAACATTTGCTATGAAGCGCTGACAGGTCGAGTGAATAGGAGTGCCATTTCTCTGCGAGTACATGTGGCGAATCTACCTAGGCGGGCTACGAGCTGCCGCGGTTTGGTTTTTGCACAGTCCCCTAGCCTACTTATCTACCCGGGTGCAGTCTCTCATCAACACTACATGCATTCAGTTATAGCTCTACCTTCTTGATCCCTCAACTCGCTCCGTATTCATCTTCAAGATACTGCGGCGCCATCGGGCAACATCTTCCAGTCATGTCTTCCTCATCCGCAACGTTAGACTGCATCACGACTTCCCTATCTGCGATAAAACTCAACCCTACTGTCTCACCCCCTCCAACTCAACCCGTACAATCTTCTTTCGAAAAGCTTCCCCTAGAAATCCGACAGCAAATCTACCGATACCTCTTCAACAAACGCGACCCTGATTCACTCTCGGTCGGTGTCCGCCTTTGCTACCGCCGCACCTTCCAAACCCTCCAATCATCCGCGTCACCCATCCTCTGGAGTCTCATGTTGACAAGCCGCCAAATCTCACAAGAGGTGCGCACTTACTTCTTCGGCTTCTACTGCTTCAATCTCATACCCGCACACGGGAAATACGGCTACCAGAGTCTTCTCACGACCTTTTGGCTGAAGCTTGGGGCACACAACCTTTCTCTCATACGGAAGCTTTCGCTGCCTTTGTATTCGATCCGCCTGTTTGACGAAAAAAACGGTCTGGTGGAGCAGTCTAGATTATGGTTTGCATCAAATCTTCTAGCGAAATTCCCGGCACTTACCCATCTCGACATTGGCTTGCATGTGCTCGAGTGTCTACCACGCGACCACTTAATCTTTTCCAAAACGCTTCCAACGACCGAGGATATGAAAGCCATGGAAGAGTGGGAATGGAGTGGTATCGAAACGAATATACCTCTGCGAGAGTGCTTTGAGGAGATCGGCAGCGCTATACAGGGGAAAAACGTAGAGGTTGGGATATACTGGTGAGTTGGCTACGAGTTCTGGATTTAACATAGTAATGCGATTTGCTGACGTGCGATGTAGGTCAGACTTGCTTCACCTGGAATTACTGCGGGAGCATATGTGGCAGACGTTTGATCATCTTGAAGCAGTCTATAAAGAGAGACTGATGGGGATACTGCAGACGTGGCTTAAAGCGAAGTCAGTGCAGAGTAAAGGGCCACTTCGAGGCTTTGGAAGGGTTAGGGATAAATTGTCTCGTAATTATGGCATTGCGGATAACTACCATTGAGCCATCGGGGTAGAGAATAAGTTGGCAGATAGTGTGGAAGATAGTAAGGTCACACAACGAAGCAGTACATGAATCAACCATCTTGAGATCAAGTTGATGCCTTTTGTGTCCTATGTGCTACGAAACCACCTACTCCATAGAGTCTTCCATTATGCGCAGCTACGGGTACAAACAACGACTCAACGTATCTCTAGAAAGTGACCAAATTCGAAGCATAGTTCTCATTTCCACACAGGTGCCTAGGAAATCGCTCAAAACTTCCATCACCACTGCGCGCAATAAAGTAGAAAATGCCGCACAGAATTGGAACCCGAGAAAGGTGACGATGTTCGCAAGACGAAGGTATCGAAGAAGTAAAGTCATCGACATGACGGTACAGATGACTGACAAATCCTGGGAAGCGTACTTGAGCTGAACGGGAAGCACGCACCTCAAGAAGAGATGTCTAGATTTTATTAGCACGAACAAACCGAGGTGCAGGTATTCATACGCTTACCAGAGGCCTTTACTCTTCATCTTCAGCATAAACTTCGTGGTCTTCTTCATACTCGTCTTCTTCATACCCATCGTAGATGTAGCCGAGATGGTCGTTCTCGAGAACGATACGCGCTCCCATGTGTCGAGCGAATAGCTTCACCACGAATTTCTGAGCTTGACCGAGAGTGATGCGGGAGATTACGGTCTTCAGAGAAGTGCAGCTGAACAGCTCTTTCGGGGGAGTGAACTGCGCGTCGATCCATTCGCTAACGCTGTGGAAGTGCTTGAAACCGAAGGAAACGGTGGTGATGAGTTGCTTCTTCTCCTCCTTGAGCTGACACATGAACATCTCAAATGCCGCACATATGTCTGACTGGAAGACGGTGAGTTCATATGGAAGGTTCTTCGTCTCCATGTTGAGCTGCTTGCACACGTAGCTGAGCATGAAAAGTGCAGCCCAGCAATCCCGGGTGTCACCGCTTGTGTTGTATTTAGCAGCCCGAAGTTCGACGTCAATGCAATCTCCGCTACTCCAGGTCGGGCAAGCTTCGTAGCCCCCGATAACGTAGCCGTATATCTGATTACGGATCTCCGCTGGCAGACGCAGGAGTGGCGAGTCGCGGTTTTGGAGAGTCCTAAGAGTCATCTGGTCAGCGCGGCATAAACAGCACAAAGTCAAATCATCGCTTACATCGCTGCTTGCTTGCCGATCTTGATCTTGTTTTGGTACACTCTCTTGGTCTTCACGACGCGGCTGACCTTGACGGGTGCGGTGATCTTCATAGTCATCTTCTTGATCTCGGGTGGCGCCATGATGTGGAGTGGAGCGTAGTGGTTTTGGAGGTCAAGAGCCAGGCAGATTGAAGTTGGCTGGCTCACGGTGAACAACGCTAGCGTGTGGTGAGCGATGAGCGATGAAGGATGAAAGGAGACTGGATTTGACGGTGAGTGTAACTAGACAGGCAGGGCCGTCAGTTTTAGGCCGAAATTTTCAGCACAAATGATACATGAGTGCCAGATATTGATTGAGCGCAACGCTTTCAACGCTACTGAAAATGGCCTTCATGATGCCAACAAGCTCAATGGCATAGATACGCACGGCACGATTCCCACACCATACCCGCCCCTCCGTCCCATCATCCAACATTCCCCACCCATCCCCAACCCCCGAAAGACAAGCCACCTAATAAACGCGTCTCGGAGCGTGCGAACGATGCGAACAATCTCTCGAACTCCTATGCGGCTGCCCAGAACGCGTAGAGCGCTTGCTTGAACTTCGTCTCGGCCTGGACTTCGATCTCGACTTCGATGGGTGCGATTGTGAGCGTGAACGTGAGTGCGATGACGATTTGCCGCTAAAACAAGCGAGCAACGCCACGAGGGCGCTTGTGATACAAATGGTTGCGGTTGGGAGGGTGGATCTAGTGTATGTGGATGGATCTCTTCGTTTGGAGAAGGAACGATTGTCCCGAGATGAGAGTTTGGATGTTGAATTCGTGACAGCCAGATTCATGGATCGTTACTTCCTCTTATACACCACATGATGTGCAGTGCGACAATTCACCTTGGACGTCACTTCCTCCCCGCTAAGTACTGATGACACGCGCTGAACCATACTTTCCAATAGTCGAGGCCTCTAGGTCCGAGTTACCAGGTCGATTGTTAACTTCAGACCCGCGATATCCGGACCCTGCATATGTTTTATCGCTTGGCTGTGCCTGGCGTCCAGATGCTGGCATCAACATGATTGGTGGATGGACTAGCAAAATATGTGGCGCGTGTTCAGAGTGACGTTCGCTGTGTATTTCATGGACAGGATCAACATGTGTTTAATACATTCGTAGATTCGCAAATCTCATAAGAACGTTAAATCTTTACAAACCACTAAGCACACTCTGCACCCCCACAGTTCCAACATCATCCCTTCTAGCAATGAAGCCCTTCAACTCCTGCGCATCCTGTCCACCCGCAGCCCTGAGCCTATCCCTCAACGCCTCCGGTCCAATAATGAACAACGTACTGACATCCGTCAGCACATCCATGGCACCAGGTTCCAGCTCATCGCCCGTAGGCCATGCTCTCACGAGCTCAACATAGCGGTTCATGTCCTTGGATACACTGAGACCACCGACTTGTGAGATGGTAAACTTAAGCAAGTGGGACAGAACAAGAGATCGCAGACCGCGAGCAAGTTCGGCGAGGAAGAGGGAAAGGTTGCGGCCAGAGAGGGCGGCAGAGGCTTGAGACGCGACGCGGGTCAGGAACGCGGAGACGTCGCGACAAGCTTGTGTCTCGGTTGTGACCATCAGATCGTCTTCTTTGGGTCGGAAGTCGGTTTTCTTCTGTTGAGACAGACATCTGCTCACCCAGTTGAGAGATGCTGTGAGTGTGAGATTGAGGATGTTGGATAGTTTGGATTCAAGGGTCGAAGTTGTGCTATTCGCGGACTTTTCGATGTCGCGGCGAATGGTGAGATTGGGTGTGCAAAGGGGCAGGACGATGGTTGTAGTGGTTTGTTGGAGAAGATGTAGGATTGTGGTGATGGCGTGCAGCGATGGGAAGTGAGCGAGATCAGGGGCTGTCTTGGAGTTCTCTTGAGAAACGGCATGGTCTTGTGCACTGTTTTGGTGTTAGTAAGGATGCGTAATCCAAGCAGGTATGGCTTACGCGTCTAGTGCCGTCTCCAGATAGATCTCGCCCATCTGCCGTAGCAGTAGGTTTAGCAGTATTTGCACGTCCTTCGGCGTCTCATTGCCAGGCGACAGCTCAAGTCCACGCCCAACACCTTCTGCTAGCCACTTGAGCATACGCTTAGCGACTGGTAGCGATAGCCTGCCATCTTCATCAGTCACCTCAATGTCTTTCTTCTCTTGTTGGTCTTCTTTCAAGCCAGCAATGCGAAGCAGCGTTGCTTTTTGACTGGCGGGCAACTCGGTGCTTTCAAGGCGTTCCATGTAT
>Ga0265798_10008998_pt1 | contig 12598 bp, 7 predicted proteins | sample P3T30metagenome_FD_192430 | JGI IMG/M metagenome (GOLD analysis project Ga0265798, IMG submission 192430) | Plant litter microbial communities from East Loma Ridge, Irvine, California - P3 T30 | ecosystem: Environmental > Terrestrial > Plant litter > Unclassified | place: USA: California...
CTATGTCATTGCTCAATTTTCTCCTCTTATGTTCACTTTATAACGATATGTTTGTTGAGTAGACATACGGATTTCAAGATAAGGTTGTAATGAGAAAAAATAAGGCGCTACCACCGCCCACAGTCTGTTCATGTTTGCTAGGCGTCTTTTATTTATTGCGGATAAGCAACCTTAGTCATGCTAATGCTTTTACTGAATCGCAGTATAATTTGCGAGAAAGGAACGAAGTAAATATTGCTTCATTCATTTCAAACATCCACTGTTTCAATAGTCGCGTAATGCAGCGACACTATCGTCTTTATAGTACCCATTCCCATGTAGTGCTGCAAGAAGTAAGAGAAAGACAAGAAGAATACTCGCATGAAGAGGTTTTAGTTAGGGGTTTGAGACCAGCAGGCACACATGATCATTTTCTTGACTAGTTTTTCATCTTCTTCGCATTGTCATGGACCAGTAGGGAAAAAAAGGAAAGAGACGTCATTGTAGGCAGTGTTGGTATTTTTGTTCTGGGAAAGTATGATATTTACTCGCCTCTTCATTTTTTTGGAGAATTTAAACGAATTTCGTAAGGTTTATGGAGAGAAAAGGGCAAGTACTGAGACTGACAAATGGACTCAAGATATAGAGAGTTCCGTCGCACGGTCCAGTCGGCAGAACATGTGGGGGACTGTCCTGAGCTTTTGAGATTATTAGAAGAATGGTTAATCAGATGTAAACACAATAACGACGACGATGAAGATGTTATTCAAAAGATATATATAATACAAGTACGTCGAGTTAGCTAGTCGGATGACCCTGTCACGTCCCAAACAAATGGAATTAAGGCATGCATTCTGAACCTCACCTCACCAGTCGGTTGTATTAGATGTAAGAAACCTTGACGCCCATGCCCACGGTTCTCCGGATCTTCTCCCACGCATTCCGTAAGATGCGCAGTATCCTCTCCCGCAAGTCTCTCTTGCCAAAAGCTAGACCGAAAGCTAAAAGGAAGAGCAAGGTGCGGAAAAAGGCCATTGGGTTCGCCGTCATCTGATGGGCGGTATTCGCTATCAGGGCTTGCAGATTTGCAAACATGGTCGAGGCGCGGTCGTAGAAGCCGGGCGGAGGTGTAATTGGTTTCTTGGCGGGTGTACGTGAGGTTCGGGAAGAGTGGGATGGCGTGGGCTGGGGAGTGGGCATAGGTTTGCGGAAGCGGTCGTCTGAGCCCCGCGGCTGCCGTCTGTTCTCTTCCTCGCGTTTCCTTCGCTCGTCCTCTGCGCGTGATTGCTCGAGGCGCTTTGCCTCGGTCTCTCTGCGGCGCTCCTCCATTTGCTCTTGTTGTTGCTGGCGCAGCTTTTCCTCGCGTGCTTCCGTGTCTTCCTTCTCTTCCTTGAGCGAGTGCAGGGCGAGTAGGAAAGCCTCCTTGCGCTCGTCGTCCAGGACCTCGGACATTGTGATGAATTCGCGGGCATAGTCCCACTCCTCGTTTCTTGGCAATACGTGCAGGGTGTAGAGCTCGAGTAGCTTGATGCGCTTTTCCAAGTCGCGCGGAGTGTCTGTGCCGGTATGCTGCCTGTGGTTCCCAGGGCGCTTCTCGAGGTACGAGGGAGAGGCCATGTGTGAGGAAATGTCAAAGGTCGGGTTGGCGGTGGCGGAGAGATACGTCTCGAGCTTCTGCTGGTTCAGCGTCTGAGACGGGGCGTGGGTAAGGAGCAGCGTCGCTCTACACACTGCTATTAGCACGTCAATCGGCCGGGGAGTCACACATTGCCTACAGGTTGACTACAACATCGGCATCCACGTCGGCCTCAACACCCGCATACCCGTCCCGCACCACGTCGTCCCAGACGCTGCCGTCGCGACACTTGGACACCAGCTGCTTCCACCGCGTGCTGCCAAACGCGTGCTTCCCCTCTTCGGCCCCCAGCTCTATGACGGCATTGAGGAAGGTGAGGTAGAAGCTCCAGACCTTGATCCTGGTTCCCCGTGACGCGGTTGCGACGGGAGCATGGCCTACAATGTCGCCGCTGGAAGCGTCGGTCTCGTCCACGGGCGGCGGGGTGATGATGGGCTCAATCGTCGAGAGTGCTTCGGGCAGGCGGCGCGTCAGGAACAACTGGGCGGCCTGTCGGTAGGCTTTGGCGATCTGCGAGGCTTGTTGTCGCGACGTCGACATTGACGAGATCGAGGACGACAGGTAGCGCGACCCGTCATCGTATAGGGTGGCCATGGTTACGGAGGATAGGATATCTCTTTGCGATGGCTGCTGGACGAGCTGGACGAGCCCCCTGGCGGTGGAAGTCGGGTCTCGGTATGGGTGCATTCCAGTCTGCCGTTGTCAACAATTCGAACCTCGGCAGTCCGGCTCCGCACAGCACAGCACATGTCATTGTCTTGGCGCGTCTGGCCCGGCACACACATACACACACGCACATAAACCACACGTCTTTGCTCACTCTCAAGCACAGGCATAGGCACAGGCACAGGCACAGGCATAGGCACAGACGCAGACGCTGCCGCTGCCGCTGCTGCAGGCCTGGTTGCGCGTCGCTTGACAAACGCCTGCGGCCACAAAGCTCACAGTCAAGAGCTAGACATTGTCGCTTGATCGCTACTAACACCCCATCTATCACTTACCACATTGCCACTGCACTGACTTTTGCTTCTGACATCCATCGCCAGCAGGACAACGTTGCGGCGGGCATTTCCATCACCATGGACGTCGACGCAGCTTCCTTCCCCCACCATCTGCTGGGCCTCTTTGTCAACATCTCCGAGGCCGACTTCGTGTCCTTTGATCTGGAGCTGTCGGGAATACCTTCGCGGATCCAGGACAAGCCTGCACGAGGTTCCGGGCGCTTGACTCTCGAAGAGCGCTATGCCGAGACTAAAATGGGAGCGGATCGGTACCAGATCCTCCAGGTAGGCCTTACATGTGCCAAATTCGACTACATCGTCGACAAATATGTCTTGCGGCCCTACAACATCACCATCAGCCCGTTGCTGGATGAGCGACTGGATTTTGAGCGTGAAGTAAGATTTCAGACTGGCGCCTGTACTTTTCTCCTCAACAATGGCTTCGACTTGGGCGCCCCATTTGCAAAAGGCGTCCAGTATCTCTCACGAGAGGAGGCGGAGCGAGCAAAGCAAACAGCCTGGGATCGCCTCGAGAACAAGAACCCCATTCCAGATCTCCAGCTCAAGAAAGAGGACGTCGATTCGCTTGACTTCTTGCGCCGGATCAGGGAAGCCATCAAGACATGGAAGGCCAGCACGTCTTCGAGCCTGGACGTGACCACTCACACTGGCCTCCCGGATAAACCTGCCAGTCCCGCCATCACGCGGTTCGAGAAACGCCTTGTGCATCAGCTCGTCCGCGCCGAGTTCCCAGACTTGGTGACAATAGGCCGCTCAGAATGCGTTCGCATCGTCAACCTGGATCCGGTACGCGAGGCCGACAATGTGCGCAGGATCAAGAATCGCGTCAAGGAGTCTATAGTGCGCCAGACAGGCTTTCGCTGGATCTTCGAGGCTCTTGTCAAGGACGGCCAGGTCGACCGTGCAGATCCCTTGTACGTTGCGCGCATCACAGGTATGCCCATGACAGGCGACCTATATGATATACGAGACAGATATGACAGAGCCGTAGAGAGGCTCAAGACCAGACAGCCCGTGCTTGTCGGTCACAACATGTTTACCGACATTGTATATCTATATCGCACATTTGTTGGCCAACTGCCAGTACGTCGTTTCGGCGCGAATCACTTCATGCACCTCCAAACTAATGACATTTCAGGACACACTGCAAGGCTTCCAAGAAGCTATACATGACCTATTTCCCAAGATTATCGACACTAAATACCTGGCCACACACGCTGAAGGTGACCTCAACGCCTCACCCACGCTGCAAGACATAGCAATGCGCCTCAGCACTCAACCTCTACCACACATCATCACTCATGCTGACTACCCCAAGTACCAGGATACCGAAGCTTTCCATGAAGCCGGGTACGATAGCCTCTTAACTGCCACTATCATGATCAAGCTATCGGCTAAACTTGGCGCTGAACGTGGAGAGGAGGTACCTGCACCGTTGTCGGGTATTTCTCCGGGCAAACCAAAAACCTCAGCTCCAACGCCCGAACCGACCCCAGGCATATCAAAAGCAATTGAAGCACCTGCTGGACAGTTTGTTGAATATATGCAAGATATGGTAAAAGACGGACGAGAAAAAGTACAGAGGCCGGTACCACTACCACCAGTCGAGAAACCAAAGCCTGCGAAAGCGAACAAGCGCTCACGAAACAAAAAAGGCGGCAAAATGAACAAGGAAGCTGAACAGCGACGCTTCGAAACGAAGAACATCTTTGACAGCCTTCGAGAACTGGCACTGAATCCTGAAGCCGAGTCATCTTCGAACGAAGACGACGAGGCCCGACACGAACCTCACCACGACAACCATTTCCAGGACAGTCGGAAAGCTACATGGGACAAGCACGCAGAAGCCGTTGGATCATGGGAAAACAATGTGCATGTTCAGAATGAGACGGGCTGGGTGCCTCTGGAACAAGTCAAACGGCAGTCGGGGGAGCTCATTCCCGCCTTCAACTCCAAGTTCTGGTGCGAGTTTGGGAACACCCTGCGTGTCTTTGGTACGGAAGAAGCTGTGCTCAAGATTGCCGATTGGGAGGACTGAGTATGGCGAATAATGTCGTTGGCCTAGTGCTGGGACGTATGGCTATATATATGCTCTCGTTTAATGCGTGACCAGTGCTTCTCACGTAAGGGATGGTGGACTTGAGAGGCTGATTAATGCACGGACCGCTCATTACCCATCCTTCCACGATTACGCAACCCTCAAACCGTCTTGCAAGTCACAACCGACTTTCCGTCCTTTGTTCCCGGCGTGCATACAATGAGCGACGAGGTCTCAAATGTAAACTCGACCTTTCCATCCTTGCCACCTGTGAATTGCACACTGGCACTCGCGTTTGCAGCGTTCATTCCAATTCCAAGACCAATCGTAATATTGCTCGGGCTGATGGTGAAGCCGCCACCTAGACCAAAGTCGCTAGAGCCGGCTTGAAGACCACCTACAACAACCTCACGTAAGCCCGGGCTGATTTTAAATGATGCGCATTACCATACCTCCATACGCCAGGCCGCTCTGCCAGTTTACGCCGCATCCTACACCGATGTTGCCAAAAGGCTCGATGGTGCCCGCGGCGGCGACGTTGCCGGTGCCGCTAGTCGAGGTGACATTCTTGTCCAAGCTGGTAATCTTGACGCCATTGTTCTCTTGCTGCTTTGTAGGTGTAGCTGCCGCTAGCGTTTGCAATGCGAGGAGCGAAATGGTGATATGGCCGAGCATCCTGACTAGTTGATTTCTGCTGACACGGGGGTCCGACGTGTAGATTGACCGAGATAGGAGATTGGTATAAACGAGCGACGATGGTTGGGCGAGAATGGAAACGAAAAAGTGGCAAACATGGTCCAATTTATAACACTGCGTTTGCTAATTCAATTCATGCTCAGGGGTACATTGGGATTGGGATTGTTGGTCTTGGCTTCGGTGTCGATTAGCGCGGCGTTTCTATTCATGCGTGTTCAACCCGCTGTCGAGTTACCGGACGCGCCGGTAATTGCAAGTCAGCGTCAAGAAGTAGAGTCGGCCCGGATAGCGGCGCCCCTGACCAAACTACCAACACTACTATAGTACCAGTGCCTGAACTTTGACAAAAGATGGTTATACTACAACAACAGTTTGCCAGAAGTTTGTGCCTGCAATTCAAACCAAAGACGTTGGGGTAATATCCGTCTCGTACTGGCGTCGTATCAGAGCAGTTGCGTTATAACCGTCGTGTTTATCGCCGCTGTCTCGGCGTTATCCAGAAAGCTTGGATTGCGGCAGATCAGTAGCGCATCCCTACTCTTAGGCGTTACTTCTGTGTAGATCGCGGTTTGTACGGGAAGGACGAAGCATTGTTCACCATGTGCTCGTCCGGGCTTACCACACAGCCTTATAGAAAGCAAGCCCTTCTTGTAAGACTTGGCTGACATCCATCTTGTATATTTCTCACGTGGGTGGACCGAATCGATAATACGCAGTGCTTCAAGATGTTCTTTACTTCGTGGTTGACTGCTGGTCTACTACTAACGACGGCACGTGCGACTTTGGGCGCAAAGAAAGACGAAGAATGCGACAATCCTTCCAACACGACCGGAGTCCACACTCACAATGCTGGATTCAAGCCTGATTTCTATCTTTCCATCACCTACCAGAACCATAGTGTAGCATGCGAGCATCGCATGTCCGCCTTGATCAATGGAACCTCTCCGGGACCAGCACTTCGTCTTCCTGCCGGAAAGACAAGTTGGGTGCGAGTGTGCAACAACATGGACGAGTTCAACACCACAATTGTATGAGCATTATATACTACTGCTACCACTACTATTACTACCAAGGATACCATATCTAACACATACTAGCATTGGCACGGCCTCAGTCAGCGAACTGCACCGTTCAGTGACGGCTCCCCCGTTAGTCAGTGGCCCATTGCACCTCACAAGTGCTTCGACTACGAAATCCACCCCGAGCAGGAGGACTCTGGAACTTACTTTTACCACTCTCACGTTGGCGTACAAGCCATGTCTGCCGCTGGACCACTCATTGTCGAGGACTTTGGGCTACCTCCCTTTCAGTATGATGAGGAGCGAATCATGTTTATACAGGACTACTACAACAAGTCGGACGAGACCATTGAGAAAGGCCTTACTGGAATACCGTTTGTCTGGTCTGGCGAAACGAATGCAGTGCTGCTTAATGGTGTTGGCGTCGCCCTCGGGGAGAAAGCTGGCCAGGGTAACTGCAAGCTGCCAGTCATCGATGTGGAGCCTGGAAAAACGTACCGCCTTCGCTTTGTAGGTGCAACGGCCATTTCGATTGTTAAACTAGGCATCGAGGGCCACTCCAAACTCGACGTTATCGAAGCCGACGGCAGCTACACGAAGCCATACACAATCGACCACATCCAAGTCTCGTCAGGCCAACGCCTCGACGCCCTCCTCCGCACAAAGTCTGCCTCTGAACTCGGCTCCAAGACGGAATACATTATCCAATTCGAAACGCGCGACCGGCCGTCCGTCTACACCGGCTTTGCCATTCTCCGCTACCCCGGCTCCGGTCCCAAGACAACAACGGCACCTACTGTCGCCCCTCTCAACCTCACAAAGACGACTTACGACTACCTCGAGTACGCGCTCGAGCCTCTCCACCCCAACAACTTTCCCAAAGCATCCGAAGTAACTCGTCGCGTGCACGTGACCATGGCGCAAATCCGGCAATCCCTCACCGTCTGGCAGCTCGACGGCCTAAACTGGACCGAGTCAACACCAAAGAACAGCCCACCATACCTCGTCTCCATCTACAAGAACGGACCGGTAGCGATGCCAAACTACACGGCCGCACTCGCAAACGGCGGCTGGGACCCGCACACGCTGACCTTCCCCGCCAAGCTCGGTGAAGTGCTCGAAATCGTGCTCGAAAACACGGGATCGCAGGTCAACAACGGCGGCGGGATGGACATCCACCCCATTCACATCCACGGCAAGCACATCTACGACTGTGGGTCTGGAAACGGAACCTACGACCCGGTTGCTAATGAGCGCAAACTCGCAAACTACAACCCCGTCATGCGCGACACTACCAATCTGTACCGCTACAGTCCACAGGGCACCGCGGGTCAGGTGGCCGGCTGGCGCGTGTGGAGACTGAGGGTCGAGAATGCGGGTGTGTGGATGCTGCATTGCCATATTCTGCAGCACATGATCATGGGCATGCAGAGTGTGTGGATCATGGGTGAGTGGGAGGATATTGCAGGTATTCCGTACAGCGGAGCCCAGGGCTACCTTGATTACGGAGGTAGTGCGTATGGTGGGGATGGAGAGGCGGACTCGGGGCCCGTGGCGTGGCATAATTGGGATGACAGCAAGAAGGCGTAGGCGAGGAGGTGATAGTACACTACCTATCGGGAAGAAGAAGGGAGTGTTGTGGAGTCGAATGAACGAGAGTATTTGTTGAGATCATGTTGATAATAGACCATTTTTTTTTTTTTTACAAGTACGATTTCGATTATGGGTCTTGAGGTTTGTTTGCTGTAATGTATGATGGATGTCTGGATATGTTAATTTATATCGCTGTCTTGAAACGCACAGCTACTCAAGTAGAGCTGTCTCGTGGCTTCAGCTTGTATTGGTGCCTGCTTCTGGTTGATCGGCTGCAGCGTGAAGTGCTGCTCCTGATAACATAACGCTCGGGAGAGGGACTTTGATCATCAGTGAGCTGTCACAATGCATCTCTTACGGTGGTACGGCAAGGGCGGCCTCTTTGAGGGCGGCCTCTTTCGCGAGCCGCACACTGTTGCACAGTAGCGACACGTCTGACGTCTGCCCTGATCTCCAGCTGTCTCGCTTGCCCACTTCCGGACCCGGAGCCACGAGACTGTTCACAGCTTACGTTGCCGGTTGATTTGTTCGTAACACGGAAAGGTGGAGTGCCTTTTGCTAGGCCCGGCACTTTGTTAGCAAAACCGGGGTAATTGGCTACCCATCGATGCCTCGCACCGCATGGCTAATGCAGTAGTGGGGTCATGGCGGGTGAGCGTGGACCACTAGGAACAGCTCGAGCATGGCAAGATGCAACAAGTCCATAAGCCATCATACTTTTCAAGGTACAATGATACTAGATACAGTAACAACAACTATTGTCCATGATAAACATATGCGGAATCAAATCCCCACTCTCTATTATAGCATAGTGATCTTTACTCCATTATTAGCTTGTGCGCAAGATGCAGCGCTGCAAATCTGCAGAGTTTGCAAAGAGCGTCTATTTACCTATTCTTGCTGATGTGGGTGGCTCTCAAACAAGACTGTTTGAACCCCTGTGCCATGGCCGCTGAAAGTGCAGGAAGGACTTCTAGTCCATATAATCCCGGTCGCGGTAAACATCATCTTGTCTGCTTACGGAGTGGAGCCTGCATGTAATTATGAAGGTCAACAAACGCCATGCCAGCCACAAAGCGCCCGTGACAGGACTGCCTGCATGCTGCACTTTAAGACCTGCCATGAGATTCCACCTGGAATGGACGTTGTTGTTGTAGTAGTAGTAGTAGTAGTAGTAGCATTCCACCAGCCAAGATGATTTCGCCGTTTGACTTGAGCAGCTGCACGTACGTGAGAGGCTCATTAGCGGCAGCTCACTTACAGCCGTTGCGCAAACCAGACTGCGAGGCAAAATGAGTCCTTAACAAAACAACTCAGCCTCATCCTATCTGGACAGGGATCCCGTACGTATGCACCGCCTTTTTCGCTACCGACAAGTCCGCATTTGTTTGACCTTCAACCAATGAAAAGGTAAGGGGGAAGCCATCGACGGGGCTTAATCACTGCACGCCAACGATGTTTCTTCCCGACGAACCGGTATTTGTAGAAAATCCTCCCCGTCCGCGACAACCACTACGACTACTACTACTTTCGACTGCGACCACCACCACCACAGTCTCTTGTTATAAAGACCTGCCCACCCTCTCATAAGATGCCCACTCATCGTCCCAAAGACTCCGCATTCAAGAAAATTCCAGCCGAGTGCCTATCCTCATCATGACTTTTGCCCCAGATACGCCGGTTCAACAGGCGACTCATACCCAAGTGCCATCCCCAGCGGTTACCAATACCACTGGCGTCGGTAATACTCATGCTCAATCGTAAGCACACCGTCATCTTCCTTCTTTCAGTACTCTGATCCCCATAAAGGATTGTAGCCAACTGCTCTTGCTCTCCCACTACCGCCGGTCAAGCCGGCCATACCTGTAGCACCGCATCCTACGTCGGAGAGCCTGCCGAACCACCCCATCGCGATGCTGCCACGGAGACTCTAGACGTGGCATTTGCTGGCTCTCAATTCGATGAACACTGAGGCTGGAGGAGGATGGTGATAAATATCATGTGGTTGATATATATGGGGTGACTCTTTTCTAGAGCATACCTTGGGTGGGTCGCAGTGATGGGTAACACGAAACTCCAGGTGTTCAAGGTGTCTGCATAGGGTACAAGAGGTCTGGATATCATGCCACTCAACGCTGTATATGATGTCTTTCTGATGAATACAAACTCCAACGATGCTCTCCGTCACTACTTCAGGTGCACTGATGCTGTCCTTTGTCCAAGTCTTATAGATTCGCAGGACCTGCGCCATCGGTAGCGTCGACAGGTTCCACATAGACGTTGGCGGTTTTCGCATAAGTGATGTGTGGTGGCGGCGAGTTTCGAGATGCCTCTTCGTCTGGCCCGGATGTATCCTGGTCCTGCGACAGTGGCTCAAAGCGCGCATTGCTGACTCTTTTCTTGTCGACCCGTCGTCTCCATGGCTTGTACAAAACAACACTTAGACCGCCAAAGAGGATAAAGGTACCGCATATAGCACCGCCTGCACATTATAAGTAGCCCACTATGCACCCTAGAAGAGTCTATACTTACCAACAATATCCCAGGCATCACCCAGCTTCTCAACACCATCCCAGAACTTGCCATGAGGTTCCGCGACATTCAGGACGAGGTTGAGGAACTGCACTGTCCCGATAATCGTAGCCACAATGACTGTGATGACTGTAAGCACGATGCTATAGTAGCAGATTGCAATGGGATCGCGCGCCAGTTGCGTGCTCGTATACAGGCTCATCATCAGTGCGCCATCTGTAGTGTCGAGAAGACACATGCCCGCTGTGAAGAGGAGCGGAAATATCAAGATTAGCCATATCGAGGTTCCCTTGGTCGCCTGAATGGAGCTAATACCAAGAATAGCAATTTCCGAAGAGGTGTCAAAGCCCAGGCCGAATAGTACACCGAGAGGGTACATTTTCCACGGTCGATCAACTAGCTTGAAAAGCTTCTGCAAGATTGGGAACAAGCAGCCACCACCCTGGATCTTGAACTCTTCGTGTTCGCTTCCTGGCTCACTTGCAATCATCTTCCTCATTTGTACAATGAGCTTGTACAGAATGTACAGGTTCATCATTCCGAGGAGCAAGAGAAAGGCCGCAGAGACGGAGGTTCCGATGATGCCGCCGATACGCTCAAAATTGTCAAACTTGTCCGAGACGGCGGCCGCAGTTCCAGCAACTACAAGAGACGTAGCGATGACGACCGTGGAATGGCCGAGAGAGAAGAACATTCCTACAGTGACTGGTCTTTGGCCTGCGGCGATGAGGCGGCGAGTCATGAGATCGATAGCCGAGATGTGATCTGCGTCAAGGGCATGCCGTAATCCCAGGGTGTAAGACAGGATTGCTGTCGAAATGAGGGGCGTGTGCCAGTGCTGTCAAGAGTCAGGAAGCGCTCCCGCCAACCTCCCCAGCATCTTCCCTCTACGCACCAGAACGATGCCGACTGCCGCCCAGACGAGCAAATTAGCAGCAACGAGCGTGACAATGATTGCTATTGCTGCAAAAGGTAGTTTTCGGAGATATGGTATTTGCGAATGGTATGCTGATGCCTTGGCTGATGCATTTCGAAAGAAAGACGGCTTGTTGCCCGCATGGCTGCCCACAATCGACGGCGGGCGTGAATCCACCATCCCAACCCAGTTCGCTGTAGTAAGTAACACAAACCACTCCGGTTACCGACTCACAAATGGAGGGAAGAGAAATGGGTTTTAAGGAGGCATGGATGAAAAAAAAATATAAGGATGTACGGCCTCTGACAAGCCAGGGTAGGATAATGACGGAAGGTGGGGGTCCAGATATGTTATCGCATGTTCAGGCGGGGTAATTTGTACGATGTGCTAATATTGACGCTGAATCTATTCCGAAATTTACACTACTCTTCCATATACTACCACACGACACCAAGAACTAGGAAACCGAGATCATCCGCCGTTTGATAGCAACACCTACATCTACTTCGCGGCAGGATGTGCTTTTAGCCAGGCGGCAGCATGTTCTTTCAGGAATTTCCGCACTTGATCATGGTCCTTGCACTGCTCGACCAGCGCCATCTCTGCGTTATCGTTGTAGACGCTTGTATCCACATTTTTGAGCGCTGCGGTGATGGGCCACTCAGGGATCCACACCTTGTCGTCTTTCTTGTGCTGCCACCCGTACACGCCGTTTTTCTTGTCGTATTCGAACGCCGCCAGGGGCTTGGACTTGTATAGGTGATCGTCTTTGGCCTTCTCAGACATGTCTACCCGCCACTTGACAGACGGGTGCATCCATTCGTTGGTCCGGCCAAGTAGCCGCAACGGCGTGTGCGCTTCTGTCGATCTGTCGTCGCAGTCGCCGGGTGTACGATCTTGCGGGCTCGAGATGGCTTGGTACATGAGGCCGTAGCTGTCCTGGGCGCGGAAGAGGGTCCAATGGGCGGGTTGGTAGGTTGGGACCTTGTCGGCACTAAAGCAGTATGACCGGACCATCTTCTCCTGGGGCGCTTTCTCGCTGGAGGAGGAGAAGAAGGACCCTAGCCATTTGCCAGTCTCACTAATGGTGGTAACCGCTTTGCCCACCATACCGGGCGTTTCCTTCTTACGCGCCTTTTGTATGATGTCATATTCTCTCATCCGTGA